>JGI12478J12828_1000409_pt1 | contig 13760 bp, 20 predicted proteins | sample A23E2SouthBayCA_FD_12828 | JGI IMG/M metagenome (IMG submission 12828) | reverse complement strand
GACGACCGCCGCGGGCGAGTCCACTAGGCGCTCGAACGCCCCGAGCGCGTCCATCTGGTCGGCCGTGAGACACGCCTCGTAGGCCTCACGCGGAAACGCGCTGTCCTCTGGGGGTTCGGGGAGCGGTTCGGCGAGCCGCGGCGCGGGGTTCGTGAGGCCGTCGCGTTCGAGCGTGTCGGCGTCTGCGTCGTAGATGGCGATTCCGCGGTGGGCGCGCAGCGTCTCCACGAGGCGGCGGCGGAAGTTCCCGGTCACGTCCGCGACGCTGAACGGCGGCACCGCCAGTCCCTCGTCGAAGGCGTCCCGGCGCGCGGGCCAGTCGTCGAGCGGTGGCGCGAGCACGAGCAGGAGGCCGCCGCCGTCGACGGCGCCGACGACGCGGCCGAGCGCGTTCGGGCGGCAGTCCTCGTGGGCGTCGAAGACGACTGCCTCGCGGGTCGTTCCGAGCAGTTCGTCGGCGCTCCGAGGGGCGACCTGTTCGCAGGCGAGCGCGTCCCGCGTGGAGACCAGCGTCGTCCCCGTGAGCGGAATCGGGAGCGCGTCGAGGACGCGGTCGGCGGCCGACGTGCACGCCTCGCAGTCCCCGGTGAGGACGAGCACGCGTCGCTCGTCGGCGGCCCGCGCCTCGTCGTGGAGTCTGCGTGCGGCGTCGACGACCATTCGGTGGTGTTTCGGCGAGCCGCGGGAAGGGCGTTTCGTCCCGCGGGACCCGGCGACGGCCCTGCGGCGGCGTCGCACGGCGGCGCACATTGAAAGCGCTTTTAACTGCGGGACTCCCAGATGTAGGATACAGTCCACGGGGGTCGATGATGCTCCTAGCCGTCAGGGATTCCAGTCCGGCAGGGGAGCGCAAGCCCGTCCGTGGAACTAGGTGAACAATACATGCCAGTGTACGTAGACTACGACGTTCCAGCAGACCTCCAGGAGCGAGCCCTCGAAGCGCTCGAAGTGGCTCGTGACACGGGTACAGTCAAGAAGGGTACCAACGAGACGACGAAGGCCGTCGAACGCGGCAACGCAGACATCGTGTTCGTCGCCGAGGACGTCTCCCCCGAAGAAATCGTGATGCACCTCCCCGAACTCGCCGAGGAGAAGGGCATTCAGGTGGTCTTCGTCGAGACGCAGGACGAACTCGGCAATGCCGCCGGCCTCGAAGTCGGCAGCGCCGCCGCGGCGGTCGTCGACGCCGGCGACGCCGAGGGCGACGTCGAGGACATCTCGACCAAAATCGAGGACCTCCAGTAACCACCCATGAGTGCTGAGGAAACCGAAGAAGAGGGCTCCACGCCCGCCGAAGTCATCGAGGTCGTCGGCAAGACCGGGATGCACGGCGAGGCGATGCAGGTGAAGTGCCGCATCCAAGAGGGCTCCAACCAGGGACGCATCATCACGCGAAACGTCCTCGGTCCCGTCCGCGTGGGTGACGTCCTCCAGCTCAAGGAGACGGCCCGCGAGGCGGACTCCATCGGTGGTCAGTAATGGTCCAGACACGCACCTGTGACTACTGCGGCGACGACATCGAGCCCGGCACCGGGACGATGTTCGTCCACAACGACGGCAGCACAACCCACTTCTGCTCCGCGAAGTGCGAGAAGAACGCGGACCTCGGTCGCGAGCCGCGCGACGTCGAGTGGACCGAGGAAGAGGCAGAGGTCGAAGAATGAGCCACCACGACGAGCGCACGTTCGTGATGGTCAAGCCCGACGGCGTCCAGCGCGGCCTCATCGGCGACGTCGTCTCGCGGCTCGAGGACAAGGGCCTGAAGATGGTGGGCGGGAAGTTCATGCAGATCAGCGAGGAGCTCGCCCACGAGCACTACGGCGAACACGAGGGCAAGCCGTTCTTCGACGGCCTCGTGGAGTTCATCACCTCCGGCCCCGTCTTCGCGATGGTCTGGGAGGGCGCGGACGCCACGCGGCAGGTCCGCCGAATGATGGGCGCCACGGACCCGCAGGAGGCGGCTCCGGGCACCATCCGCGGCGACTACGGCAACGACCTCGGCCAGAACATCATCCACGGCAGCGACCACGAAGACGACGGCGCGAACGAGCGCGAAATCGAGCTGTTCTTCGACGAGGACGAGCTCGTCGACTACGAGCTCGACGCGGCGACGTGGGTCTACGAAGACGCCGACGACCACTGAGCCGGCCGCTACTGCGGTCTTTTTCGTGACGCGAACTCGGCAGCCACAGCGCCAGCGTTGCGACGGGGAGCAGCGAACAGAAGAACGCCGAGAGCCGTCAGTCGTCGGCGGGCGCGGCGGGGACGTCGATGGTACCGTCGTCGAGGTCGGCCTCGACGTTGCGCGCGGCCTCGACGAGGTTCGCCATCTTCCCGTAGGCGACCTCGCGGGGGAGCAGTTTCACGCCGCAGTCCGGGCTCACAGTGAGCCGCTCGGGCGGGACGACCTCCAACCCCTTCCGGATGTTCGCCTCTATCTCCTCGACGGATTCGACTTCCGCGACGTGGGCGTCGACGACGCCGAGCGCGAGGTCCTTCGAGAAGTCGGGGTCCTTGAACACGTCCAGTTGCTCGTAGTCGCCGTTCGCGAGTTCGAGGTCGAACTCGTCGACGGGGAACTCCAGAATCTCGGGGTAGATGCGGGAGTAGTCGCCGTAGCAGACGTGGAGGCCGATGCGCACGTCGTCGGGGATGCCCGCGGCGATGCGTTCGAGGCACTCGCCGACGATGGCGTGGTCGTCGGGGGTCGTGGCGAGCGCGGGCTCGTCGATTTGGATGTAGCGGGCGCCCGCGTCGACGAGCTTCTCGATTTCCTCGTTGACGAGGTCCGCGAGGTCGTACGCGAGCTCGTCGTCGCCGTCGTAGGCCTCGTTGAAGCTCCACGACGCGAGCGTGTACGGCCCCGTGATGGGGACTTTCACCGGGCTGTCGGCGACGCCTGCGGTGAACTCGTACTCGTCGACGAGCCACGACTCGTCGTAGGAGACGTCGCTGACGACGCTGGGCTTGTCGAAGTAGTTGTGCCCCCACACCTTCACGGGGCCGTTGAACTCGTAGCCGTCGATGCGGTCGGCGAAGAACTCCACCATCTCGTTGCGCCGCATCTCGCCGTCCACGACCACGTCGAGGCCGGCGCGCTCGTGCTCCTCGGTGACGAGGCGGGCGGCGTCGTCCTCGGCCTCCGCGAGCTCGTCGTCACCGAAGTCGGCCTCGGGGTCCTCGTGGAGGTCGCTGGCGCGGTCGAGCCACTTCGGCTTCGGGTAGGAGCCGACGACGGTCGTCAGCAGGAAGTGGTCGTTGTCGTGGTCGTCGGGCCGGAACTGCTCGCGGTTCGAGCTCATGCCGTCACCTCCGCGGTGGCGTCGGCAAGCGCCTGCAGCTTCTGCTCGAAGCGGTTCACGGGCAGGTAGAACAGGCCGGTGTTCGCGGTGACGTACGCGTCGTCGAACTCGATGGCCTCGGGGACCGAGTCGCGGAACCAGTCGACGCGCTCGCGGATGGTCTCCGGGGACTCCACGAGCGTGTTCTGGCCGTCCACGACGCCCAGCGCCACGGAGTCCTTGGTGCCGTACTCGGTGACGTTGTAGAGGTTGTCCTCGTAGTTCGTGACGAAGTCGTAGCCGACCGCGTCCACGCCCGCGTCGAGGAGGTGGGCGTGGACCTTCTCTTCGAGCGCGCCCCAGTACGTGTGCGCGACCACGTCGGCGTCCGCGGCCTGCGCGACCGTGTCGATGGCATCGCTGGCGCGCTCGTCCTCTCCCTCCGCGGGCGGGTCGGTGACCAGCGACGGTTCGAGCACGAACACCGTCTCCACGTCGGGGAACGCCTCGACTTCGCCCGCGAGGAAGTCGGCGACGGCGGCGAGGAACTCCGCGTCGTCGCCGTAGTAGTCGTCGGTCGCCAGCTCGGACAGCGAGTACGGGCCGGGGACGACGGCCTGCAGGTCGCCCGTGAGTTCCGCGGCGGCTTCGAGGTCGGCGGCGAGGTCCCCGGAGAACGTGAGTTCGCCGGAGACGATGGGGTCGCGGTAGAAGTTGTTGTTGTCGTAGTAGCGGACGATGCCGCCCGTCTCGACGTTCTCGTGGACCGTCAGGGGGTGGGCGAGCATGTCGTCCCACCGGCCCTGTCCTTCGACCACGCGGTCGAGGCCGGCGTCGCGCTGGAGGCCCACGAGTTCCTCGCGGACGTCGTCGTAGGCGGCTTCGATTTCGGGGCCCTCGTCGCCGCTGACGAGGTCGTGCTTCTGGTGGCCCTTGAGGTCCGACAACGCCTCCTTGGCGTCGTCGGGGAGGGGGTAGAGGCCGGGTGTCGTCGAGATGCGGTTCATGGCCGACGCTACGCGATGCCCCTGTTTAATATTTGTTGTCGAGTAATATGACCTTCAGTTATTCCAGAGCTTGAGGACCGTCAGCGTCTCGAAGGAGTGCGACTCCTCGCGGACCGCCGCCGCGGAGAACCCGCGGTCGCCGGCGTACTCGACGACCTCCTCGACGCCCGTCAGCGTGCTCACCAGCAAGAGGACGAACCCGTCGGGCGCGAGCACGCGGCCCACGTCGTCGAGGAACGGCTCCACGACCTCGCGGCCCGTCTCCCCGCCCGACAGCGCGACCTCCATCCAGTCGTCGCGCGCGGCGTCCTCGTCACGGGGCAGGTACGGCGGATTGAACAGCACCACGTCGAAAGCGTCGTCGCGGAACGGCGAGACGAGGTCCGCCCGCACCACCGGCACGCCGCGGTCGCGGGCCTGCGCGCACGCGTACGGGTTCAAGTCCGAGCCGACGACGCTCGCGCCCGCCTCGTCGGCGACTGTCGCCGCGACGTACCCCGACCCGGTGCCGACCTCCAGCACGCGCGCCCGCGAATCGACCTCCGGGACGGCCGCCTCCGCGAGCAGCAGCGAGTCCTCCGCCGGCTGGTAGACCGTCGTCTCCGTCCCGCGACGGCGCGCGAGGTCGTCACTCATCCGTCTCCCCGCGCTCCCCGCTCTCGTTTTCGTCGTTCGTCTCCGCGCTTTCGGTATCACCGACCGACGGCTCGGATTCGTCCGCGACGCCCGGTTCGACCCCCTGCGCCGGCGGCTGGTCGCTGACTCGGAAGCCCCCGGTCTCGGCGCGCCCGGAGACCTCGCGCTGCGGGAACGGAATCTTCACGCCCGCCTCGTCGAACGCCGACTTCACCGCGGAGATGACCGCGGTCTGCGCGCGCCACCGGCGGCGCGCGCTCGGCTTGTCGATCCAGAACCGCAGGTCGAGGATGACCGCCGAGTCCCCGAACTCCTTCAACACGACCTGCGGGCGCGGCACCGTCAGGATGTCCTCGACGTCGCCCATCGCGTCTTTCGCCAGCGCCATCGCCTCGTCCACGTCCGCCGTGTAGTCGACCCCGACCTCCACGTGGACGCGCAGCCGGCCCTTCCGCGAGCGGTTCACGACCTCGTCGGAGCCAACGAGGTCGTTCGGGAGCATCACGTACTCGCCGTCGAACGTCTGGAGGCGCGTGTTCACGATGGTGATGTCCGTGACGATGCCGTCCTTGTCGCCGATTTTCACCCAGTCGCCGATTTCGAACGGCCGCGAGAACATCAACACCAGCCCCGCGATGACCGCGCCCAGCGTCTGCCGGGCGGCCATCCCGAGCACGATGCCCGCGAACCCCGCGCCGATGAGCAGGCCGCCCAACTGGATGCCCCAGAGGTTGAGCACGACCACGAGCGCGATGACGTACACCGAAATCTGGATGATGCGGTACGTGATTTCGGCTTGGTGGTCGCTGATGCCGTCCGTGCGCTTGACGAACCGGCTGACGCCGCGGTGGATGACGCCCGTGCCGACGTAGACGCCGACGAGGAACATCACGGAGAGGAACGCCCGCACCAGTATCGTCGCCTGCACTTGGAAGCTGGCGACGGCCTCCCACGCGACCGTCTCCGCGTCCCACGCGACGACCACGACGACGGTCGCCGCGAGGACCACGGCGAGCGCGCCGACGGCCGCGACGACCGTCGACAGCCGCGACTCCCGGCGCGCGGCCTCCCGCCGCGAGAGCAGGACGGCGGCGGCGAGCGCGGCCAACGAGACCACCGTCACCGCGACGCGCTCGGCCGTCGAGAGGGCGACCGCGGTGTCGACGAACGGCGGCGCGCTCACGACCGGGTCCCCTCCTGCACCCCGAGCGCGACGTTCGCCAGCGCCGCGAACGTCGCCGGCGCGAGGTCGCCGGGCCGCTTCGAGAGCACGTCCTCGTCGACGGCGTCCACGACCGCGTCGCCGTCGTCCAGTCCCGAGATGTGGACCGTGTTCCGGATGGCGTTGCGGACGGTCTTGCGGCGCTGGGTGAACAGCGCCTTCACGAAGTCGAAGAAGAACTGCTCGTCGGCGACCTCGTAATCGGGCGCCCGGGGCGTCAGCCGCACCACCGCGCTCTCCACGCGGGGCTGGGGGTCGAACGCCTCCGGCGGCACGGTCTCGACGACTTCCACGTCAGCGTAGTGCTGGGTCGCCACCGAGAGCCGGCCGTAGTCGCTCGTGCCGGGGTCGGCGGCCATCCGCTCGGCGAACTCCAGTTGGTACATCAACACCGCCGGCCGGCCGTCCGGCAGCAGCCGGAACGTGACCTCGCTGGAGACGCCGTAGGGGAGATTCGACACGCAGCACGTGTAGTCGGGGAACTCGACGTCGAGGGCGTCGCCCTGCACGACCGTGAGCCGGTCGGAGGCGATTTCGTCGCGGAACTCCTCGTAGAGGAACTGGGCGTACTCGCGGTCGCGCTCGACGGTAGTGACGCGGTCGGCGTGGTCGAGCAGGCGGTCGGTGAGCGCGCCCGTCCCCGCGCCGATTTCGAGGACGTGCGAGCGGTCGAACGCCTCGGCGTACGTCGGAAGCCGGTCGAGCACGCGGTCGTCGACGAGGAAGTGCTGGTCGCGGTCGGGGTCGGGGCGGCCAGCGCGCCGAATCAGCGCGTCCGGGTCCCGGGAGTCGCTCATTGGCAGTTCTATCCCCCGGCGTTCCCTAAAGGCTATCTTCTGCCTGCGGGACTACGACTGCACGAAGTTCTGGTACTTCAGGTCGTCCTCGCGCATCTCGTCGAGGATGCGCTCGACGATGATTTCCTCGGGGTTGTGGAGGCCGTCGACGCGCTCTTCGACGTCGTCGAAGCTCTCGAAGGGGCCGTTGCGCTTGCGCTCGTCGAGGACGTTGTCCCGGAGCTTGTCGCCGATGCCCGGCAGGAGGTTCAGCTGGTGGAGGCGAAGGGAGATGGGCTGGGCGTCGTTGTAGAAGTCCACGAAGCGCTGCTCGTTGGCCTCGACGACGTCCTCGACGACGTAGTCGAGCTCGGAGCGCGCGCCGTCCGAGAGGTCGTCGTAGTCGACGACGTGGCCGCGCTGGATGCCCGCCTCGAAGTCCGGGCGGATGCGCACGCGGTCCAGAATCGAGATGTCGGCGTCCGGTTCGAGGCTCAGTTCGTAGAGGACGAACCGGTCGGTGGAGACGGCGTACGCCAGCGGGCCGTCGCCGTAGCCGCCGTTCGAGCGGCCGTGCGCGAGGAAGTCGAGGACGACAGCGTACTCCTCGTCGTCCGTCGAAGACGAGTCACTCATACGAACCGGTACGCCCAGCCGACACTTAAACGGTCGGCCACTCGGTCCGCGTCAGGCGTACTTCGCGACGACGTCGAGAATCTCGTCGAGTTCGTCGCCGGAGAGCGCGTACCGCTCCTGCGCGAACACCGCACGGAGCTCCGTGCGGGTCCGCGGCAGGAGGTCCGCGACCTTGTACGCGACCGCTTCGTCGCTGACGTGTTCGAGCGCGAGCAGGTCGTCGACGAGCTCGCCGGACTCCTCGGGGTCGAGGACGGCGAACCGGTTGACGTGCTCGACCGCGCGCGCCAGCTCGAAGCGGAGTTCGCGGTCCTCGTCGGCGGCGCGCTCGGCCTCGACGTCCGTCAGCAGCTCCTTCGCCTCGGAGACGGTGAGGAACTCCTCGTCGAGCGTTTCCTTGAAGATGGTCATGCTAGTCCTGCTCGTCCGGCTGTGCGCGGAGGTGAGCTGCCGCCGCGATGACGACCTTCTCCTTGCCGTTGTCGTTGATTTCGACCTTGAACGCGTCGCCCTGCTTCCCGACGACTTCGCCGGTGAGCCCGTCGAATCGCGCGTGGAAGCGGCCGTTGGCCGTGCTCGGGTCCGTCTTCAGGTGGACCTTCTGCCCTTCGTCGAACTCGGCGATGGCTCGCTGGGGCGGGGACGTGCCGCGGTCGCGGGGGTCGTTCGAGAGCTTCTCGCGGGTGCTGTTGAGGGGGCCGTTGGAGCTCGGCATAGTCGTACGCCCGATTACTCCCGTCGCGGTTATAAAACGCACGTTACGTGCGTGGCCGAGCGCAGCGACCCGTGAGCCGCGCACCAAGCAAACAGAACCCACGCTTCCGCGAGCGCGGCCGGCGCCGACGCACTCAAGTCCGCTTGTGCGTTACTCGCGGGTGATGCGAGTACGGGACTGGGAGGACATCGTCTCGGACGTGGTGGAGTCGAACGCCGACCCGGAGGGGTGGCGCGCGCTCGCCGGCGACCGGGCGTCGGGCGTCGGCGAGGACTTCTACCTCGGGCACCCCTCGCAGGGCGTCTACCACTTGAAGACGTACGCCAAGAACCCCTTCGAGGTGCGCGGCGTGGGCGCGCGGGTCGCGCGGAAGGTCGACGACGGGCTCGCGGAGTTCCTCCCGGACGGCGACACCGGCCGGTTCGCCGTCCAGCAGCCCGTCGAGGACGAGGACGAGGCCGAGGAGCGCGCGAGCAAGCTCGAACAGGTCGTGCAGGCGCACGCGGACGCGCCGACGACCGCGGAGGACTTCTTCGACGACGTGATGGACGCCGTCGAGAGCCCGGCGTTCGGCCCGATGGAGTACGACCCGTACGGGCGGCCGTCGGCGTTGGACGACCTCCGGGAGGAGTTCGCGGACGCCGAAGAGCTACTCGACGCGGAACTCGACGACCTCGTCGAGGAGGACGACGTGGGACGGGGCTTCCACTAGTCGAACAGCGGCGCGAGGTCGCCCTCGTAGCACGACGGGCAGACGTAGTGGTCGACCACGCCGGCGTCGGTCTTTGTGTTGATGGTCGTGTGGACGGCGTGCCCCAGCGGCACGTCGTCCCCACAGATGCCACACGTGGCTGGCAACCCACTCCACCTAGCGAAAAGATTGTCCCGCCGACACTAATAGCCGACGGGGGAGACAGCGCTCAGTTGTCGGACTTTGGCTTGCGGTCTTTCACGTCGTCGACGACGGAGCTGACGTCGACGCTCTTCTCGCCGACGGTCGCGCCGACGAGCGCGCCGACACCGGCACCGGTGCTGGCGGCGTTGCGACTGACGATTCCGCCGAGCGCGCCGCCGACGGCGGCACCAATGGCTGCGTACTTCGCACGACTGAACACTCGCTTGAGTCGGCTCATGTGGGACAGTTGGCCGCGGAGACTGATAAACCTACTCGGCGCCGGGCACGCGCGCGAGCCAGACGTGTGGCGCGTCGAGTTCCGCGTCCGTCGGGAGGTAGTCGGGGTCGTCCCAGACGCGGCTGGCGCCGGCGAGCCCGCGCTCGGCGGCGACGGCCTCGAAGAACTCGCGGCCGCGCTCGTACTGCTCGCGCTTGAGTTGGAGGCCGAGCGCGCGCTTGAACAGCTTCGTGAGCGGGCTGCCGCCCTGTCGGCGCGCGTCCAGTTTCGCGCGGAGGTCGGCGTACTCGCCGTCGAACGCCTCGTCCATCAGCAGCTCCGCGTACCCCTCGACGGCGGTCATCGCCACGTGTAGCTCCGCGAAGGCGTCGCCGCGGAGTTCGCCGTCCGCGAGCGCGGCGACGCCGGCTTCGAGGCGCTCTTCGAGGTGGCCGGCGAGCCACGGCGCGGCGCCGAACTCCGCGGCGTGCGTGACCTCGTGGAACGCGATCCAGCGGCGGAACCGCGGGAACTCGACGCCGAGGCTGTCGGCGGCGGCGACGACGTTCGGGTGGACGAAGTAGAGCGCGTGGTCGGACGTGTCCGCGAGCAACAGGGGGTCGTACTGCCCGAGGACGTGCCGGGAGATGAACGCGAGTGCGCCCGCGGTGGTCGCGGTGTTCAGCGAGCGCGCGACGCCCGGGAGGACGGTGGCGCGCTCGTTCAGCGGCTCGAACACGCGGCGGAACGTCTCGACGTTGGCGTCCACCCAGTGGTGGCGGTTCTGAATCTCGACAGTCTCGGGCACGTCGAACGCCAGCCCGGAGACCTCGCGGAGCCGCTCGCGGGCGTCCCGCACGTCGGCGGCGTACGCTTCGGCCGCCGCGTCGGTGAGGTCGAGGCGGCCGGGGTCGGTGGCGGCGTTCGCGGCCTCGGCGACGGCGTTCCAGTCCACGGTACCGTCGCCGCTGGCGCCCGCGACGGCGCGCGCACTCTCGAAAAGCGTCATACGAAAAGTGGGCGGCCGACGGCCAAAGCCCTTCTGTTGGTTACGCTTCCAGTTCGACGTCCTCGCTGTCGCCGCCGCGGCGCTTCAGGCCGACGAGCGCGGCGAGGGCGACCAGCACGACGAGCGCGACGAGCGCGCCCAGTCCCGTCGAGCTACTCGACTCGTACGCCTCGGCGTCGTCCGTCCAGCCGACGCTCTCGACGTCTTCGTCGTCGCCCTCGCTGTCCGCGGTCTCCGGGGGCAGTTCCTCCTCCGCGCCCGTGGTCACGGACGGCGAGAAGTCGAACTTCGACTCGTGGAAGTGCAGTTCGATGAGTCCCATGGTCGTCACTCCGCCGAGAAGACATATAGCCGTTGTGGGGCGGGCGTGGCGCTCTCGGTGGATTCTTGGCCGCGGCACCGACAGGGAGCGTATGGACGAGACACGCGAGTCGTTCCTGTACCGGTTGCTCGACGCGCCCAGCCCCTCGGGGTTCGAGACGGCGGGCCAGCGCGTGTGGGTCGACTACGTCGAGGAGTTCGCCGACGACGTGCGCACAGACGCGTACGGGAACGCGGTCGCCGTCTACGAGGGCGGCGAGACGGAGGTCGCGTTCACGGGGCACGCCGACGAACTCGGGTTCGTCGTGACCGCCGTCACCGACGACGGGTTCCTTCGCGTGCGGCCGCTGGGCGGCGTCGACCGCTCGGTCACCGAGGGCACCCAGATTACGGTCCACACCAACGACGGTCCCGTGAACGGCGTCGTCGGGCAGACCGCGGTCCACCTCCGGGACGCCGGGGAGGACGACCCCGCGGACGTCACCGAACAGCACGTCGACGTGGGCGCGGAGGACGGCGAGCACGCGCGCGACCTCGTGTCGGTGGGCGACCCGGTGACGCTGGCAGCGGGCGTCCACGACCTCGCGGGGACGCGCATCGCGGGCCGCGGGCTCGACAACCGCGCGGGCTCGTGGGTCGCCGCGGAAGCGCTCCGGCGCGCGGCCGAGCGCGGCGCGGACTGCACGGTGTACGCGGTCAACACCGTCCAAGAGGAGCTCGGGACGCGGGGCGCGAGCATGGTGGCGTTCGACATCGACCCGGACGTGGCGCTCGTCGTGGACGTGACGCACGCCGCGGACAACCCCTCGTACCCCAGCGACCACGCCAGCGAGGTCGAACTTGGCGGCGGGCCGACCGTGACCCGCGGCGGGGCCAGCCACCCCGAGGTGGCGCGCGCGGTCCGGGAGGCCGGCGACGCCGCGGACGTCGACGTGCAGGTGGAGGCGATGTCCACGACGACGGGCACGGACGCCGACGCGTTCTTCGAGGCGCGCGGCGGCATCCCGACGGGGCTGGTCGGCATCCCGAACCGGTACATGCACACGCCCGCGGAGGTCGTGGACACCGACGACGTGGCGGACGCCGCGGACCTGCTGGCGGCGTTCGCGGTCCGCGAGGCCGGCCGGGAGTCGTTCGCCGTCGACGTCTGAGACGATGGCGCCGCCAGCGGGCGCCGAGCCCGCCCGCGACCGCGGTCCGGTACGCTTATAGACGCGACACGCACCCGTTGGTGTATGAGCGGCCGACCACTCGACGTACTCGAGGAGTCTCTTGAGGAGACCGTCACGGTCACACTCAAGGACGGCGAAGAGTTCACCGGCGTCCTCACGGGCTACGACCAGCACATGAACATCGTGCTGGAGGGCGAAGACACAACGATTATCCGTGGCGACAACGTCGTCACAATCAAACCATGACGGGAGCTGGGACCCCGAGCCAAGGGAAGAAGAACACGACGACGCACACGAAGTGCCGCCGCTGCGGCGAGAAGTCCTACCACACGAAGAAGAAGGTCTGTTCGAGCTGTGGCTTCGGCAAGTCCGCGAAGCGCCGGAGCTACAACTGGCAGGGCAAGACCGGCGACAACTAACTCCGAGTTCTCCTGCTGTTCTCTCGACCGCGTAGCGACGCGGCTCGCGTCCGTACACCGTATTCTTTGAGACACCACCGGTAGTTTCGAATACGGTCTGCGCCGTCGCGTGTGCCGTGGTACCGCCCGCCAAAAATAGCACGTTCGTGCATACAAAACGTGCGTGTAACGGCGAGTTCCACACGGTTGCGGAAGTTTTACCCTGCCCGCTGGGGTAGAGGCGTCCATGTCACCCGGGCGCGAGGACGGCCCCGAGTTCGACCATCCCACGGAGAAGTGCGGCGTCGTCGGCGTCTCCCTCGACGAGCGCGACGCCGCCTTCCCGACGTACTACGCGCTGTACGCGCTCCAGCACCGCGGACAGGAGTCCGCCGGCATCGTCACCCACGACGGCTTCCAGCAACACCAGCACGTCGAGATGGGGCTCGTCGGCGACGCCTTCGACGAGTCCGACATCGAGGAGCTGGTGGGGAGCGCCGGCATCGGCCACGTGCGCTACCCGACCGCGGGCAGCGTGGACAAGTCCTGCGCGCAGCCGTTCTCCGTCTCGTTCAAGGGCGGCGCGCTCGGGCTGAGCCACAACGGCAACCTCGTGAACGCCGACGAGATCCGCGACGACCTCGCGGACAGCGGCCACGCGTTCACCAGCGACGGCGACACCGAGGTCATCGCCCACGACCTCGCCCGCAACCTCCTCGACGACGACCTCGTCTCCGCCGTGGAGACGACGATGAACCGCGTCCACGGGTCGTACTCGCTGACCATCATGCACGACGACGCGGTGCTGGGCGTGCGTGACCCGCTGGGGAACCGGCCGCTCGTCATCGGCGAACTCGACGACGGCTACGTGCTCGCCAGCGAGTCTGCGGCCATCGACACGCTCGGCGGCGACCTCGTGCGCGACGTGCGTCCCGGCGAGCTCATCGTCCTGCACGAGGACGGCGGCGGCTTCGACTCCCACCAGCTCGTCGAGACCGAGAACACGGCCAACTGCTTCTTCGAGTACGTCTACTTCGCGCGCCCGGACTCGGTCATCGACGACGAACTCGTCTACGAGGTGCGACGCGAACTCGGCCGCCAGCTCTGGGCGGAGACCGGCGTCGACACGGACGTGGTGATGCCGGTCCCGGACTCCGGGCGCGCGTTCGCGTCGGGGTACGCGGAGGCCGGACAGAACGACGGCGCGACCGTGGAGTTCGCGGAGGGCCTGATGAAGAACCGCTACGTCGGCCGCACGTTCATCATGCCCACCCAAGAGGCCCGCGAGCAGGCCGTCCGCCTCAAGCTCAACCCCATCAAGTCCACCGTGGAGGGCCGCACCGTCACGGTCATCGACGACTCCATCGTCCGCGGCACGACGAGCAGCCAACTGGTCGACCTGCTCCGGGAGGCCGGCGCCGAGGAGGTCCACGTGCGAATCGGCGCGCCGCCGATTAGCGCGCCCTGCTACATGG
>JGI12478J12828_1000396_pt1 | contig 14202 bp, 15 predicted proteins | sample A23E2SouthBayCA_FD_12828 | JGI IMG/M metagenome (IMG submission 12828) | reverse complement strand
TCTGAGGAGGTCTGCGAGTTGCATAGGCACTTCTCGCTACGACCTCCTCGCTTCTCAAACTCGCTCAACTAGACAGTGCCGACGGCAGACATCGGTCGCACTATTGACTGTACTCTATCACAATAGCGGAGCACAGCGATGAACAGGGTGTGTTTGTTATGCTGTTCTCCTTCCGTGTGTGGGCGGTATAACACTACTAATTGAATCGATGTCCACACTACTCGTACTGCTGTGTGAGACTATGTCTGGAACAGATGGTCCCAACGGAGTCTGTACAACGAAACTAATCCCGGTGGCTCAAACACGGTTCACGCCACGTACTAGACTGTACAAGCCGTCAAAACCTGATACGAATCTGCTAGTTACTCTGATCACACAATACATCGTATTCTGAATGTTATTCTATTGACTCACTGGTAATGAACAATACTATGCTATGTTCACGGAGACGACGATATACCGACGTCCTGGTGTGAAAGCACTCATCACGAGCGGAGAGAGAGTGCTTATCACTCGCGAACGCCGGGGCGACGGCAGCATATACTATTCGCTCCCCGGGGGTGGCGTCAAGCCAGGAGAGTCACCCCATGAGGCGTTGGCTCGTGAACTGATCGAAGAGCTTGGCTGCACGGGAACCATCGGGAAGCAGGTAGGCACCTGTTTCTATCGCCATCGAAGTATTGAGGTTGCGACCAAATATGATGTGTATGCCGTCACGTTAGGTGGAGAGCCAACACCCAATTCGGATGAAAGGATTGTCGGAGTGGAACTTCACTGCCCGTCAGCACTTCCTGAGCGGATGCTCAAACCACTGGCTTCACTGGTAAGCCAATGTAGTGCAGTGACGGCATCCGAACGTGCGGTCCAGACGTTTTCCAGCCAAGTTCTGAACGACTCATAACCGGTATACCGGGCACCCCGTGGTACTCCGGGCGTGATACCTCAAAGTTACTCTGGGGTATAGACAGGCGGGTCACTACCTATGTTATGAAGGATACTCTGCGCATCGGCGTGAATGCCCGAGCGCTTTCTGTTGATGAGCCAGGTGGTGCGGTGCAAGCAGCTGTCCAAATGGTACGGGCATTCGCTTCTCGTGACGATGCTGAAGTCATTCTGTTCGGTCATCAACGTGTGGGGCGGCACTTCCCAGACCTCCCACTGGATTCGACAGGGTATGTCGTGGACTCACAACTCTATGGGGTGCTATGGGAGCGAGCGGTCCTCCCACGACGGGCCTCGCTCGCTAACGTCGACGTACTTCTAGCCCCAAACGGAAATGGACCTGTACATGAAACACCATACCCGACTGTAGTATGGGTACACGATGTAAACGCGGTTCGAGGCTACTCAGCGGGCATCCATCGACTGTATAGGAAAGCGACTGTCCCTCGAGCTGTGGCGGCTGCAGAGGCGGTCACAACTATTTCTGAGTTCTCGAAGAAGGAAATCAGCAAGTACCTTCCAGTCGACCAGACCGATGTACACGTTATTCACAACGGCTTAACTGAGCCATATCTCGATGCGGCTCGGGCGGAGCCAGACACGCCGTCACTCTCCTCAACTCCGGCTGCAGATGGGGGGACTACCTCTTTTAAAACGTCTAATACTGACATCCCGGAACAGTACGTACTGTTCGTCGGCTCAGCCAATCCACGCAAGAATATTGCAAGGCTGATTAATTCGTTCGCTCAACTGAGGCAAGAAACGACATTACCACACGAGTTAGTGATAGCTGGACCGTCGGCAAAGCGTATTTTCAGTCAGATCGATGTTGATGCCTCAGCTAAGCGCGATGCAGCAGTCACTTCGGTCGGGTTTGTCTCTGATAGTGAACTTCGAGCGCTATATCAAGGGGCAGATTGTTTCGTGTTTCCATCACTGTACGAAGGCTTCGGGCTCCCACCACTAGAGGCGATGGCGATGGGAACGCCAGTAGTCACGAGCAACGTTGCCTCACTGCCGGAAATTTGCGGGAATGCTGCGATGTACGTCGACCCAGAGCAGATTGACGATATTGCGGACGGAATCAGGACAGTGTTACGAGACAAGGAGTTCGCGGCGAAATGTCGTGCACGTGGCCGCGACCGTGCCTTGCAGTTCACCTGGAACGCGGCCGCTGACCAGTTTATCACCATTGCACGCAATATCAGCATGGAAAGTTCGGTCTAAAAGCCACATCGGTCACCGAAAGAATAAGACCGGCAACACTGATACCCTCATTTTGCGAATTTTGAGCGGACAAACGTACCACACTCTGGGGGCCCAGCGTTGTAGTTCGGCGATACTCGTGTGTTCGATGCTTTGCCAGGAATATATGCTCTAGTGACTGATCGCGTCAACGAGATATCTGTACTGTCAAATATGACTGACACGTTTGAGGGCCGGGAGTCACCCGTCTCTGGTCGCCATACGGTCAGGAGTGACTTACAGGCACCCTCTCCATGTATCGGATTACGATAGTTGTTGTCGTAGGCGACCCATAGACTCCGTTCGGTACCGAGAATCGCCCCCGAGTAATGACGTTCCGTCCACTGGCTCGCCCCAAACTGAGCGCTTGTGTGGTGCCCTTCCCCAATCACTGTTTCATCCGGATTCGTGTAGAGAACGTGTGGGTTGAACGCAGCCACTTGGCTTAGTATTAATGAACCCAAGATAACAACTACTGCGATACTTCGAGCAGTATGGACGCTACGTTGTGTAGCCCCAGTTCGGGGCAAACTATCCGCTAGCCAAGTTGGCAGCTGAAATCGCAAGAGTACGCTAAGCGTTGGGGGCGTAATGGTCGCAACAAGGAACAACAAGAGTCGGATCGGGTCAAGCGGAACGACTCGGCCACCAACGAGTGATAAAAAATACAACACTGCAAATATCCCGGCGGCCCCAGTCCAACCGACCTCCCAGTAAGCCGCTTTATAACGTGTCAGAACGCCGAATGCAGTTGAGACAGCCATCACCCCGAAGACGAGGATTGCCGATCGGGACGCAAGTTGTCGCGGTGGAACTCCACTTATCGAAAAGATGCCGCCACCGCCTCCTGACTGAACCGGGGCTGCCGTCTGTTGCCCCTCAAAAAGTGCTCCATAAGCTGTGTTCACGAGGTCTGTCGTCACCTGTGGAGCGAGAAAAAGAAACACCGCCACAACGCCGAATCCCACAACAGTGGTGCCAGTGGTTCCGATGCCGATCTGAGTTCCTCGCTGTGGGTGGAGCCGGCGGGCCAGCACACCTGGCAGCGGAACGCGCTCCACAAGATTTGCGGCGAGCGTGCAGACGAGCAAGATACAGAAAAAGATGGAGGTAGCATGGTGTGTTAACGCCAGTGCGGCGACTACAACCGCCAAGCCACCGACTGCCCGTCGCTTGCTTGTGGTCAGCGTGAGATAGATAACTGCAGTAAAAAACAGTAACACGGCGACTGTTTCGTCCACAAACTTCACCTCGAACAGAACAAGCGTGCGCGTGGATGCGACGGCCATCCCGGTGTGGAACGCAATACGTCTGGTAGTAAGAAGCTCCACACCTGCATAGACGACGAACGGAATAGCGACAACGAACAGGGGGAAGTACTTCGAGAGAAAACCAATATTGATGCCAGCGAGCTGCTGGAACGCGAGCGCAACGGCGTAGAACGCTGGCCAGTCACCGTCGGCGTTGACGAACGCTTCGACTGAGGCACCGTTTCGGAGGTACTTGAGTGCAGGAATGCTGAACGAGTACGCGTCGTAGCCGAATAGACCGACTTCGAATGGGTCAATAACGATGAGGATGGGGAGCAGTGGCGTGGCAAAGAGAAAGAAGCTCTCCCACGCGGATGTGAGGTGCTCTCGCTCAGCCAATATAAGCGGGATGACAAACAGCGCGAACAGGAAGGCGTACCCAGTACTTTCCGGGACGAGCGAGCCAGCGCGAAAGACGATAACAGCAGTGAGCAAATATAGTCCGAGATACAGCGCAACCGCTCCGAGCGGGGGCGGTGCCGGTCGCTCCGTAGCCAATTGTTCGCCTGCCATCACCGGTTAAGCGCTTGTGGCTCAGTTGGCCCGCTTGTGCCACGGACAGAAGCTACATAGTGTGCCAGAAGGCGGTCAAGGTGAGTGGTGAGGGTGAGCTCCGCTGCTCTCTGATACGCCGCTTTACTCTCTATGCGTGGCGACGTCTGACACACAGATTCGATAGCGGCGGCCAACGATATCGGATTCTCGGGCGGAACGACGCGCCCGGTAGTCTGCGCGGAGTCGTCTGGTGTGTCGATTAGTTCGGGAATTCCACCCATGTTGGTCCCTACAACTGGTGTGCCCCGGGCTAGCGACTCGTAAATCACCATCGGGGAGTTATCGTTCCACCGAGACGGCACAACAGTGACCGTCGCCTCCCGGTAGCACGCTGTGAGCGTTGCCTCACTTACGAACCCATGGAACGTTACCCGACTGTCGCCGGCTGCCTGTGCTTCGAGTGTTTCCCGGGCCTCACCACGACCCACAATGTCAACCCGAATATCTGAACCGAGGTATGACAGCGCGTCAAGCAGTACGTCCACTCCTTTCGGGCGAGCGAGTTGTCCGACAAAGAGGACGCGAAACGGGTCAGTAACGACCTCTGGTGCCGATTGCTCGTCACGAGGCACACCGAGTCGAAGTACGGCTGTCGGTGTCTCATCGAAGAACCCTGCCTGCCTGTGTTCGTCGATCATAAACTGTGAAGGTGCCAGCACCCGGTCGAGATAGGGCTCGACGGCTCGGCGGTTGTATGCCCGAAATGGGCGCATCAGCGTATCGAGGTTCCGCTGTGCGCCACCGACGAACATCCCGGGGTCGACGTGGAGGAGGCGGTAATCGTGAAGCGTCTGTACAACCGGGGCGTGGGCGGCTGCCGCTCGAAAGATGGCCGGCGAGAGCCCGCCGAAGTTATGCACGTGGACAAGGTCAGGTGCGAGATCAGTGAGCAACTGATTCACTATTCGGCCGGCCTGTGGGTTCCAAAGGTCGACGAAGTGCATCAGCGGCTTCTTCCAGCCGGGTTGCTCACGGTACTCGAACGGTGTGTAAAGATTCCACGGCGTGAATCGGTGGACTGAAACGCCATTCTGTTGCTCGCGGAACGCTCCATCGCCGGCCCGAGCATCGTTGCTGGCGGCCGTGGTAATAACAGAGATCTCGTAGTGACGCTCAACGAGGGCTTCGGCGATTGTTCGAACGTATGTTTCGGCTCCGCCGATTGTCTCTGGTGGATAGAGGTTGGTAATGAAGCAGATATGCTGATCATCGAATATCTTCGATTCAGCGTGGGGATGTTGGTCGCTCATTTAGAATCACCGGTAGCCAAGTGCCCGTAGTCGGGCCTTGATGTGACCCTCCGCCTCTTCTGTCAGAGCGCTCGAACGTGCTTGGCTGGTGGGTGCACGTTCACCCTTGTCAACACCGGTCGTCTCGAACCACGGAACCGTTCGCAGACCGTTGAACGGCATTGACTCGGGATGGCCGTACAGGCCGTACTTTCCCATCATGTTGCCGTGGTCTGAGGTAACTACCACGCGCTCGCTGTCGATACCGCACAGAAGTCGATTGACTTCCCCGAGCGCAAGCAGAAGGTTAGCTCGGTAGCCATTCCAGACTGCTTCGATATCCACATCGCCAGCCTGTAACCGCGTCCATATGTCACGCTTCGTTGCGTCGGTGAAGTTGTCGGCCACTTTGGGAGTGGCAATCTCTTGGCGATCGATAAATGGACAGTGAGGTTGTATATAGTGGACGAGGAGTCGCTCTCCGGTATCGAAGTTTACCTCACGGCTGGCGGCGAGTGCCCGATCAGTCACTGTCTCGGGTAAGACCGTCCCATTGTCATCGTTCCACCCATCATGCCAGACGGGATCAAGCGATTCGAACCATGTTTCGTCGAGTTCCTGTGATGACCATGGGTTACTTACAATATAGTGGGTCTGTGCGACACCGCTGACTGTAGGGCCAAACGTGCGACACATCCAAGGGCGAGTCGCACTCTCAACGGAGCGCGTCGCCGCGAGCGAGCCACGGTCGATGAATCCAAAGTCAGCAGTGGGCGATGATACGACGGAGGCAAACAAGTCGTACCGGCAGGCATCGAGGACGATGAGTACTTCCCAATCACTCTGGTAAATCGATTGACCGCGGGGATTAATACGGGAGCCCTGCTGGAGGAGTTTATGATAAACCGCACGGGCTGGCACTGAGAGTCCAGCCGCCCCGTCCTGACGAACCGCACCAGCGGTCTCACGAAGGAAGCCAGCGATGTCAGGAAATTCAAACTCCGGCGTATTCATACACAATGTTGGAACGCAGCTATACTATGCTGTCAATTGGCTCAGGCTCATCTGGGCGTGTTACTCTGAAGCTACCTGCCTGTTGAGAGTGGTACCCACAAGATACATACGTATGCAAGGCTGCGAACAGAGAGTACATGGAGACAGTCTGTCACAAGAGTTGTTTCTGTTCGGCCAGCTCCTCCTCTCAAGTATCGTCCTTCTGACTCTCAGTGCTGTTGGCGTCACCTCTCTGTCGGTGTATATACTCGTGTTGTACGCAGTCAGTGCAGTCGCAGCGGAGATACAACTCTCAGCAAAGACCATGGCAGGGTGGCAGCGGCGTGTCTGGCGTGTGATACAGGGTGTTGGGGTCGCAGTTGGCGCTGTGTTAGTTACTGAGCTGATACAACTTGTCCGTAATTCCGGGGTCCTGACATGAATCGATACCCCACTGAGCGCTGGGTTGTCATCATCGCTATCGGGCTCGCTGCAGTCCTTGCTATGCTACTCATCGGGACACTGATTGTGACTGATGCGCCACTCGACCCATTCAACCAAGGCGATGCGGGGACCAGTCGTCTCGCCGATGCCAGTGGTGGGGCGGTCGCTTCGGCTTACACTGCGGCCGGCGCGGAGACGGCACCGGAGACGGTGATAGTGATCGGAGGCGGTGGCGAGTTGACATCCGCTGACGTGGCCGCGCTCAACAATCATTTGTATGATGGTGGGCAGGTTGTCGTTCTCACCGAAGACAAGCAGTCAAACCAGCTGCTCGCAGCGCTAGACGCTGAGACACGAGTCGCAGTTGGCTACCTCCATACCACAGCACAACAATCTGTGAACCCTGAACAGTTCGTGGTATCTGGTGGCGGTGATACAGAACCCACACTCAGTGGTGTGCAAATTAACGCCGCGAAGCCACTCGGTGTCGCCGACTCCGGAGACAGTACAAACCGGACGATTCTCGCATGGTCAGCACCAGCGGGGCGTGATCTTAATAGCGATGGGCAGATCAGCGACACTGAACCACGCGGTATCTATCCGGTCGCAGTTGCAGAGCCGGTCGGGGCAGGTCGAATCGTCGTTGTGGGCGACGCAAGCGTGCTCACTAACGGTCAGTGGAAGGTCGAAGAGAACCGGCAGTTCACCCGGACGATAACCGGCGACGGCGCACTGCTCATTTACCCCCAGTGGAATAGCTTTCCCCTTGTCTCACAATTCCGCTTCGGCCTGAATACACCGCCCGGGACCCTGCTTGGACTAGCCGTATTCTGTGGTGGCGGTGCAACAGGTGCCTGGCTCGGTGTCTGGGTGTATCGCCGGAGAGATACCACTGCCACGGAAGATACGCGACTCACCATCACGTTACGGTAACCCAGTCAGTTCACCTGTAGGTAACACTGGATATAGTAGCATACATCCCCTAACTTGGATTGCGATTACTTGATGTCTGACAGTACCACATCTACAGGCACTCGGTCTGCCCTTGCGCCAGCTACCCTCCACGAGAAGCTTCAGCGGGCAATTAAACAAGCGGTCGTCGGACAGGAGACAATTGTGACGAAACTGACGATGGCTCTTCTCGCCCGCGGGCATGTGCTGCTCACAGGGAAACCCGGTGTCGCAAAGACCACGATTGCCACAAAGGCCGCCGCCGCTGCGGGGCTACCGACCAACCGTATCCAACTCACGCCGGATATCCTGCCCGCGGACATCACCGGGACGCAACTCTACAACGAACAGGATGATACATTCGAGTTCCGACGTGGTCCTGTCTTCAGCAACGCTGTTGTCGCCGACGAAATCAATCGGGCGATGCCGAAAGCACAGGCCGCTCTGCTTGAAGCGATGGAGGAGGGGCGCGTGTCTACTGATGATCAGACGTACGAGTTACCGACGCCGTTCTTCGTAACTGCGACACAGAACCCACTCGACATGGCCGGGACGTACCCATTACCTGAGTCACAACTCGATCGCTTCATGTTTGCTCCTGTAGTATCGACCCCAGACAGCGACGACACTCTGGTCGACATCCTAACTACCGCTGACCAGCGCGAACAGGGTGAGAGAGGTCGCGGGAGTACAGCATCGGAGTCCAAGCTGACACCGAAAAAGGTTCGCAGCGCACAACAGCTCGTCGACGCAATCCACGTGTCGACGCCAATCAAGCAGTATCTCGTCACACTCTTGCGGTCGCTTGAGAATACTAGTCGTGTCACTTCGGCGCCGTCGCCGCGTGCGCTCATCAGCGTTCAGCGAGCGGCTAAGGCGCGAGCTGCGATTAAGCGGCGGCCGTATGTCCTCCCGAAAGATATCGAACGGGTAGCACCCGACGCGCTTTGTCATCGGATTACTGTTAAGCAGGCTTCAAGAGGAGACACTGAGGCGGCACGGCAGCTACTTCGCGAGACAGTGGAAACGACGACGCTCTCTACGATGCCACCGCAACCACCATCTGATACATCGCTAGCTGTTGAGGGCAGCGAATGACGGTACGAAGCGCCCGCGCACAAACGTACCAGCAGGTCAGTTCTTTCGTACTCATGTGCTTCGCGGCTGTAGTCACGTTCCAGCCGTATCTACGCGAATCATCGGTGCGTCTTGTTGCAGGGATATTGCTGGTGTTCTTTCTCCCCGGCTACGCACTACAAGCGGTGCTGTTCCGGCCGAGTGATGACGATCGTCTTTCGCCTCGAACACGTCTTGCGATGGCTATTGGCAGTTCACCGGCTCTCGTCGCACTGGTGGCGCTCGCGCTGAACGAACTCACAGGGCGAATCACTTTCGGTGGAATGCTTACCGCACTCGTCTCATTGACTGGGGCGCTGCTCGGTGTCGCGTTGTTTCAAACCGCTCGTATGCACCAGAAAGCGCTACGACCGGCAACAGGCCACGGGTTGTTATCCGACCACCGGTTCATTGACCACCTGCCACGGCCAGCAGTTTGGACTACTGGTGAGAGTCAATCTCGGAAGCAGTGGGCACTGGTCGGCGTAGCGGCGATTCTGTTCATCGGTCTGCTGACAGCGCCGGCCCCACAGCAAACGTACACAGAACTGAGCCTGCTGACAGAGACAGCGCAAGGACAGCTCACCGCTAACGGGTACCCGGAGACGCTCACTACCGGTACATCTACCACTGTGGTAGCGACAGTACGTAACGAGGAGCAGACGACACAGGACTATCTCCTCGTTGTGACACGTGAGCAGACGGACAGCAACAAGATGATCCTCATGACAGAGCGAGTCAAACTTTCTGACGGGAAGATGGAGCGACTTCAGACGACGCTTGTAGCCCCGCAAAAACCTGGTGAGGTACGATTCACGTATCACCTGTATCGAACTGCAGATGTGGGACAAGTAGACCGCGCTGGGAACCTGCCATCGCCATACCGTGAGACACAGCTATTGGTGACCATTCGGTCGCCAGCTGATGGAGACACCACGTGACAAAGCACGTCACTCTCTCAGCGTGTCCGTCGCAGTTGAAGCTGAGTCTCTCTCGACGCGGATATCTTCTCGTTGGGGCGATGGGAGGAGCGCTCCTGTTGAGTGCGCTCTCGAACAGTGGCATCGTCTTAGCATTCGGTGGGGCGATTGGCCTGTTTCTTCTCGGCGAGCTCTACACAGTCACCCTGCAACTGCGCGATTTCACTCAAAACACCGAAGTCACTATTCTTCGACCCCCCCGAGACCACAGGACAGAGTCAACCGTTCAGGTTTCTCTCCACTCCGTATCAGAGACAGCGACTATAGACGACATCACACTCTCCGGACACACAGAGGCGACCAGCAGGTCCCTACAGGAGCCGCGGTTAAACAGGTTAGAGATACCGGTATCGTCCGATGAGAAACGAGTCAATGTCATTACTGAGGGTCGCGTTGCGAGTCCAGAACGCACCTGGGCAGCTGAACTCACGATAGTCGATGCTGATGTACCACTGAAGCAGTTGTCTACTTTGAGCAGAGAGAATAGCAGTGACGACGCCAGATCTTCCGAGCAACATAGCTCAGCACTGGAATTGAGTACGTCTGGGAACGAGTATGACGGCCTGAGAGAGTATGTCGCTGGTGACCCGCTGTCGCATATCGACTGGAAGGCGACAGCGCGGCAGGGCGTACTGCACGTCCGGGAGTGGGCGCGCCAACAACCAGAAAGGCAGGTACTCGTTCTCGATCTCCCGAGTCTCCCACCGCGGGCACGGCGAGCCGCGGTGAGTGTCTGTGTTGAACAGTTGGGTCTGGGCGCCGACGCCCACCGGACAGCTATCGCCATCATTCGCCCATCAGGCGAGTTGGTTTTTAATATACATGAGCAACAGACAATAGAAGCAAAGATTGAACGCATACGCCGCACTGTCGAGGGAGCGTCGGAGACAGACATGGCCACACTCGATAGGGAGAGCGAAGGCTCCCCGCGGCGTCCCTTGCGGCAGACGACACAGGTAGGCAAGACTGTTGCCTCGTTTCGCCGCCAGGCAGGTGTAGCAGATAATTCACTGGTGATGGCACTGCAGCGAGTCCACCGGCAAATCGGGGGTCACCCACCAATATCACTCGTTAGCGGTGTCAGAACCACAACTCGCACGATAGACGGGGTCCGGTCAGTACCCAGCGGTGAGGCTATCGAGATGCACGTGCTGTCAACCGCCGACCAAAGTGATGCGAACGAGTCAGTCGTCACCACTCTCTCAGCTGAGACAGGTGCGTCGGTTACTGAACGCCGATTGCGTCTCCGCGGCGTCGTTCGGAGCGGCACCCAGAACCGACCAAAGTACGCCCTGATTCAGCAGGTTAGAGGCGATAATGATGGATAGAACACTCCAATGGGGGAATGAGCTCACACAGTCATCACTGCGCATTATCAACTTACTATTTCTCTCTAGTATCGCACTTTTGATATTCGGCATCCCGGGGCTTCTAATAGGTGTCGTCTGCCTGCTTGGCCACCGATACTTCTCGACACCAGTGTTGGTCGGTGTCCTAGCCGGGATGGTAATACTGCTGAGTGGTTCTGATGCATCGGTCCCTACTCTGGCCGGAGGTATCGCTGTCGTCTTCTCGCCGCTAATGCTGGCCCAGAAAAGTAAATTCTCTCGAACGCACCGCTACCTACTGGTCGGTTCAGTCGTGATTGGCCTTTTATCGTTGTTTATTATCTCGACTGCAGGGATCGTCTGGCCAGCGACCATCGCTGTCGCCACAGTGCTACTGGCTGTATGTACCGTTATTTACTGGTACACGGTGCCAGTATGAGTCCCGAAATCACATCATCTCTCACACCCCCCTCAGTGGAACAACTAACGGCCCGAGTATCCTGCTTACAAGTCGGCCTCAGTCTCGTCGCAACACTGTCGTTGCTTATCGCTGTGCCACTTGCCGGGCAGCGTCCACTCCTGCTCGCGGTGGCTGTAGTGTGCCTGTTGTTTATTCTCTTCGACTATGCAATGAGCGGAGCGACACACTCTCTGTCCGAGGCGGCGGCGACTGCTCACGCTGAACTGGTAGCTGATATAGAGCGCGAGCTACATTTAGATAGCGATAGTTGGTACGTGCCAACGGAGTCAGGCGCGGTTCGACGCTGGCACGCTTCGACCGAGGCAAGCGCGTCCTCCCCGCCAATGCCGCTCCCTTCAGGAGCGTTCCACGATGCTGAGTTGGCAGGTGTTTCGGTACCCACAATCGGGTGGGCGCTTCTACAGCAGACAGATGTGACCGTTTCTTCGAACGACGCTACCGAAGCAATCGAAGAGGCGCTCACGGTCTGTCAACAGACCGAGCTAGTCACTGAGTGGGCACTAGAGAACCACACGATGGCGGAGAAGTCGACATCGGTCTTCGACATCAGGGTGACTATGTCCAGAGACGGGACGGAAACCTTCATACTGTCACTACTTGGGACCACAACAGCGAGTGTCTCCGGGTGCCCAATTCAAGTAGTGGTTACCGGTGCTGAGCAGCGGCAACGGTCGGTGACAGTTCGTGTGCTGTCAAGTGGACAGTAGGTCGGTGTTTCTTGATATTTCACTCCAGTTCAGGCGGAGGCGTCCCGGGCGTCGGTCCAAGGCTGCCAACGAGTCCGGGTTCTCCTGAACCCATTGCTCAGACTCCTTTCAGCCGTCGATATTCCCACTACCGCCACCGTTGCTTTTCTTAGTCGTATCGAACAGGTTCTGTACTTGCGCCTTCGTGAGTGCGAAGTCGTACACCTTCGGTTCGTCTACTGCGTTGGACCACCTGAATGCTAGATTGCCACTCCCGTCGACGGCGTTACCGAACCGCAAGGGCGCACTTGTCGAACTCGGAAGCCCCACGGTGTCGTCAGTGTATTCTTTTACGTCACCAGCTGGGGCTAAACCCAGCGAGTGTTCGGCTCTCGCCTGCGGCGAAGCCGAACACGAGCGCCCACACGAGAACTGGAACCTGTAGCTTGCCATCTCGCTCGACCACGCCGAGTTCCTCGGCGTGCTCTTCGAGGTACTCGGAGGGAAACGGTGCAGTGAGCCGACGCATGATTCTCGATGGGGAGGCGTCTTGTTGCACACTTGCCGCCTCCTCATTCCTCTCGAAAATATTCTGTTGAATAGCAGTTTCTTTGTGCCCGGTCGCTCGCTGAGCGGGGCCGTGAGGAGCTGACACCACTTGCCACAGATTGAGGGGATCATCAGCCTCGCTCAGAGGGCGCTATCAACACAGCACTCGAAAAGAAGCCTCGATGAGCTGCTGCTGTCACGCGATTCTTCTCTTAGCTAAAGACGAATGCTTATCATGCCTATTAACGGTTCGCTCTTGGGTAAGCGATTGTTGGTGAACTCATAGCGCAGTTTTGAGGATGGTTTTGAGCGCTTCGTCACCGGGTTTTCGCCGGACACGCTTTCGAAGCTGTAACGCTCTGAGATAGGGTGTGAGTTTGTCTTTGGAGACACCTTGATGAGGCGAGAGCCACCGTCGCGCCAGCGACGCGTGGCTCTCGCATGTGTTGACGTGCACGTCTCCATCAGCGTATTCACCCTCTCCGTGGACGACGTACTGGCGGTCGAATGCGTCGTCCTCGTCGAGTGGCTCGTACGCTCGAAAGCCGTCAGTATAGACTGTCAGCGACTCCTCTTTGTGGTCGTCAAGCAGGAGTCGAATCGTTGACTCACCCGCGGCCGGATGAACGTACGTTTCTCCCGTGCCGCGGTCAGCGAGGATGAACACGGGCGGCTTGTCTTCGTAATAGGTTCCACGACCGCGCGTGGACAGGCCACGCGAGCGCGACCGTCGCGCTCGCGGCCCTTCTTCCCTGCGTTGACGTACAGCTCGTCGATTTCGACTGGCCCTTCGAGTTGTGGCCGAGGCGCATCCAGCGCCCGCAGGAAGCGCTGGACGCGCCGGTAGACCGTCTTGTACGAAACGGCGAGTTCTGCATCGAGTTGCCGAATACTCGTGTTCAGCCAGATATACGTGTAGACGGCGAGATACCACTTCCTGAGCGGTATCGTTGAGTGTTCGAAAACCGTGCCAGTCTTGTCGTTGAACGTCCGGCCGCAATCCTTACACAGATACCGTTGAAACACCCGATAGCTGCCGTACCGAATCGCGGATTCGGCACGGCAGCGCGGGCAATAGACGCCGTCACGCCAGCGAATCTGTGCCAGCAGAGCAGATTCGCGGCCCGACGCTCCGAGACGAACGTCTTGAGTGGAATCATGCTTCGTCGGGTGGCGCGGCCGCGCCACCCTTGCCCGCTGTGACTTCCAGCTACTGCTCCAACCTACCAACAATCCGCTACAGAAGAGCGTTAACGGTTTCAAAATCACCATTAGTTAGCTAATATTGGTTTTGAACGGCTCACGGCAACGTTTTCCAACCGCGACAGCGGCATTACTCGAAGATGTTTCCGCCGTCGCCGCCGGCTGCCGACTTGCTCGTGTCGAACAGTTT
>JGI12478J12828_1000385_pt1 | contig 14449 bp, 14 predicted proteins | sample A23E2SouthBayCA_FD_12828 | JGI IMG/M metagenome (IMG submission 12828) | reverse complement strand
GATGGCTCTCATCATCGAAGACGGCGAGGTTATTGGACTAGTGACCGTCACTGACCTGCTGGAAACGATTATCGGCGATATCGAAGATCCGCTCGACCAAGACAGCGCTGACGTACTTGAGTGAAAAATGCTTGACCGTTAACACATACGTCAGTAGACTCGCCATCGCTAATTGTCGTCGGATCCACTCTTGTGAGACTTGCGTATCTCTCGCGGAGCCGACTACAGATTGAACAGATTGGACTGGTAGATATTCCGCCTGTACTGATTGGTTCAAGCGCTGAACCACAATCGGTGAGTTACTGCTGTATTCGTGAGGTCTATTCAGCAGTTCGTGAACGAACCATTACGGATTCTATCAAAATCATGGTACCCAATACAGCGCGCCTATGCAGCAGCGGTCTCAACACCAGTAACCTCGAACCGCGCTCCGCCAGTTTCGCTGTCGGTCACACTGATATCCCACCCGTGGGCTTCGGTAATCTCCTGCACGATGTTCAGTCCAAACCCAGTCCCCTCGTCTGCAGTCGAGTACCCGGCCTCGAACACCTCGACGCGCTCGTTCTCGGGAATGCCGGGACCGTTGTCGGCGACATAGAAGCCGTCATCCAGATCGCCGGCTGTTATCCTGACGGTTTCACCACCGTGTTCGACCGCGTTCCGGAATAGGTTCTCCAGCAATTGTTTCAGGCGGCTCGACTCGGCGATGATCGTCTGCTCGGTCTCGGTCACGAGGGTTGCCGAGACTGTCTCAACGTTACGCCAGCACGCATCAATCGTGTCCCCGAGATCGACTGGGTCCGAGTCCTCGACTTGTTTGCCCTCTCGTGCGAGCGTAAAGACGTCGTCGATGAGTGCATCCATCCGGTCGTGTGCCTGCGCGACGTCGTCGAGATGGTCGCTGTTACACTCTCGTTGTGCCAGTTCCAAGCGTCCAGTGGCCACGTTCAACGGGTTGCGAAGGTCGTGAGAGATGATGCTGGCAAACTCATCAAGCCGGTCGCGCTCACGCTGGAGGTGCTGTCGCTGTTCGACGTGGTCGAGCGCAGTTTCAACATTCGCTGCGAATACGTCCGCGAGTACTTTATTTGTCGCGTCGAAAACGTCTGCTTCCGGTGATGAGAGGATGAAGACACCGTAGTCGTCGAGCGGAATGATGTATTCACTGCGAAACGGCGTCTCGGGGTCGAATGTATCGTCGGCCTCGCGAATATCCGCAAATCTCTGGGCCTCACCCGTTCGGTATACCTGCCCCGCCAGACTACTATCGACAGGAAGCGAAGGTGGCGAGTCGTCGAGTACGTCGTCGGTCTTGTCCGCCCATGCGATGGGTACAAGCGCGTCTGCCTCCGTGTCGTAGTGATGAATACCGTTCATCGGAACCTGCAATACCTGCGTGGCCGTCTCAGACGCCCGTGTCGCGACTTCCTCAACGGTCGTTGCCGTCATCAGGTCCCGCGTGGCTGCGTGTAACTGCTCCAGAGAATTCTCTCGTTGCTTTCGCTCGGTGATATCCTGAAACTGAGAGAAGATAGCTACGACATCCTCATTCTCGTCGGTTACTACTCTATTGTGCCACTCACAGATAATCTGTTCACCATCTTCCCGGATATTTTCATTGATGCTGTGGTATCCACCCTTGTTTTCGAGGAGATTGGCCACAACGTCACCAACGGCATCGCGGTCGGGTTCCGTGACAATCACCTCCCATGGTTGGCCTGCCAGATCGTCTTCAGCATACCCGAGGATATCTTCGGCTGCATCATTCATACGGACGGCATCGAAGTTCTCATTCCACTCGATGACACCGAGCGGAGACTGCTCGAAGAACAGGTTAAGCCGTTGTTCCCTGTCAGCAAGTTCTATCTGGGCATAGTGATTTTTGACTGCGTTCCTGATTCGGTTTGTGAGCAGGGCATACTGGCTGATTCCACCCTCTTTTTGCAGATAATCCGTGACACCTGCTGAGATCGCGTCGCTGGCGACTTCCTCACTGCCTTTTCCAGTATACAAAATAAACGGGAGGTCCGGGAACTCATCACGGACTTGTTCGAGAAACTCAATGCCGTTCTGCCCCGGCATATCGTAGTCGGAGACGATACAGTCGAAGTCATCCGCAGCAAGTCGCTCCAGCCCCTCACTCGCGCTCGTTGCGGTCGTAACAGTGAACCGGTCGTCCTCACGTTCAAGCATATCAGCTGCCAACTCTGCGAAATCCGGCTCATCATCGACGTGAAGGACGGAGATACTCACTGTTTTGTTCAATATGTCAGAGTTTGGCAGTTGGCCTTTATAAGATTGTGGCACGATTTTCGGACGAAATAATAGGAATGGTAGCTGGTCAGAAGGTACCGTCCGCTGCCGACTCCTGATCGAAAATGTCGCAGTTTGCGCACGGCCATGACCCGGAGGTGATGGAGATGGGACCACCAGACCGTGCAAGATACGCGTCTTCCATCTTACATACCAGTTCGAATACCACTCTCATCTAGTAGTTGCTTGACCGGTCAGTTCGCAGACTGAGCAGCCTCTTCACTCTTTTCAATGAGCAAAGAACCTGTATTTACAACGGCTGAGAGACTGTGATTGTATAGTTTCAGTATGACGGGGCTCCTCTGTGACTAGTATTCAGCACTGAAGCAGTACTGCACCGTCTACGTCCAATACAGTAGTGCTACCTGCAGACAGCCGGTGCTAATCAGATTCATGTGAGTATGGATTGTTTCTGTCTATCTCCCTTCTAAGCGCGGCTTAGCGCGGGTTCTCTCCACATCTGTAAGCCACCAATGACTGATCCAGACAACTCGACAGACAGTCGTATCGTAACGCTAACCGACGCGAAAGGGTTCGTCTACGAGCCGGTTCGTGGTCCGAAGCGCAAAATCCAATTCAACCCGCGATCAGACGGTCGCTTCGAGCGCGTTGAGGCCGTCTGGAACGGGTGTCGCTGGCGTGTGACTGGTCGGGAAATCGTGACGACAATGCGCCGGATCTAATCTCTACACCGCTCTTTTCGAATCGAGTCGAGTGTATAACTGCACTGCTGCGATGTATTAACCAACAGTTTGTAGCTACCCTCAACTTTTGTTGGTTAAGATGGTCAAGACAGCGCTCCGGTCCACACCAGGTTTCCGGTGAAGTCCGGAGTGTACAGTCAGATATCGGTGTTTATTATCTAATGAGAGACACCGTATTTCTGGTGAAAGTAGAGAGGTTCGGGGGGGTCGTAGCTGTGGGTACGCCGTGTTACTGAATCGATTCAGTTGATAGTATCTTCAAGTACCTGTTGGACAACATCTGGGTCTTCTAAGAGCTGATGCTCTGTATAGCTCCCCTCTGCACTACCGCCACTGTGGCGCGTCTGTTCAATAATATCTAAGAATGCATGTTCCTTGAGAAGATCGCGGACGCGTCGTAGCGAAAGCGAATCAGAGCTTTCCTGACGGCAAATTTCTTCATACACATCGTAGACTCGGGTCGTGCGGAAGCCGATATCCTCAGCGCCGTTGCCAACATTGTCAACCGAAAGAATGGTCAGCGCCTGTAATACGTATCGAGAATGTGGCGTTGAGCCGCTAATAAGTTCACGGAACCGGTCAGTCTCGGCGCGCTCTCTGGCTTGAACGACAAATTCTTCCGGAACCGTGTCCGTGTCCGACGATTGGGCAATTTCGCCTGCATATCGAAGTATGTCGATCGCTTTCCGTGCATCGCCGTGCTCACGAGCCGCCAGTGCAGCTGCTCGAGGAATAACACCGTCCTCGAGGACTCCTTCTCTGAACGCATCGCTCCGCGCACTCATAATTTCATTGAGCTGATTGGCGTCATAGGGTGGGAATACAAATTCTCGTTCGCAAAGGCTGGACTTAACCCGCTCATCCATCCGGTCCTTATACTTGATTTTGTTGCTGATCCCAATGACGCCAATTTTACAATTTTCAATCTTTCCAGCCTCACCAGCTCGAGAAAGCTGCATCAGGATGTCATCGTCTTCGAGCTTATCTATCTCGTCAAGAATGATGAGGACGACATCATAATGCATATCAAGGATCTGCCAAAGGCGCTTATAGTAGGTCGCAGTACTAATTCCCTTGTCGGGAATGTAGACGTCATTATCCTCCGTATTTACCGAGTCCGCGATCGTCTGCACAGATTGGGTTTCGGTTCCGTCTTGGGCACAATCTACGTACGCGTAGGCAGCATTGATACCCTCCTCGCCAGCGGTGTCAACTAGTTGTCGGGAAACATATTTTGCACAGAGAGACTTCCCAGTTCCAGTTTTCCGTATAACAAAACGTTGCTAGGACTCTGGCCAAAGATGGCAGGATTAATCGCATTAGCCAGCTGCTTGATTTCTTCATCGCGACCAACGATTCGATCTTCTTCTGGGAGGTGGCTGATTTCAAGCAGTTCCTTGTTCACGAAGATGGGATCTTCAAGAATGAAGAGATCGTCAGAGTCAGACATGGTCTATACACCGGATTTCCGGTGAAACGTCTTGATACTTTCCCCCGAGACACACACACCGCGTTTCCGGTGAAAACCGTCGAGAGGGTGGCTAGTATCCAGATGAAATAGAGGTTAAGATGCACCGGAAAGACGGTATTGACCACGACGTATTTCAGCCGCATTGGTGAAACAGTCAATAGAGAGTAGGTGTGGGACGTGGGCAGACAATCCGGAAAAGATCAAATAGAACGGTTCTATACAGTCTTTTCAACTGGAGTCAACCTCGGCCTCAAGCGAGAAAACTCGCTTTACCGTCAATAAAGCGATTCAGTTAATGAAGTGTAACGCTATCATTATATATAAAACTATGTCAGACGTTAGAATAACGAATAGTTTCCATCTGTTTCATCTGTATGGTTTGCTGCTTCAGTTTAATTAAGTGTCTGTTAACTTCTGGTGATAAGACCTAGTTTTGCTATCATTGAGTTTAGCGTCTACTGGTCCATTTTTCGAGGCTTGGTGTATCTGTACTACCTCTTCCAGATCGCAATGTAATAGAAGGCGTTGAACGTTTCTGGTTTCTGCTGCAGTTCTATTTCACCGGAAACACGGTGTGCGTGTGAACCAATTCGTAAAACACCCCCAAGGTTACGTATTCATTCAGGGACTCGTTTGGTATTGCGTTTCGTATTTCACCGGAAACCCGGTGTGTGTGCGCAGAGTACCAGCATCTCTCATATTTCACCGGAAACCCGGTGTCCTCTCATACCGCATTTCAAAGTTTCAGATACCCTTTATTAAAACCTGTACGGCCCCAAACGGTGGGATGAACAGAATCCCATCCACCCGGAGGTCCCGGAGGTCCCGGAGGGAATAATGTCGGTGAAAACCGGTGCTTGAGATGACCGATGCTGTCACCAGTGTTTTGCTCTGTTCCAGTTCTTGATTTTCCGCTCGTGGCTGGCGATTACAGGGATAATCACGACCATTGTCGCAGGATACTGTAGTGGTTCGTTGAAGCGACGAGCACTATCAAATTGGTCTATCTGTTGAATAGCACCACTCTGCTACATGCTACTCCTCTGTTGCATCATACAGGAGACTGAATGCTGGGTGTCGGTAAAGCACCAGCTTGCATGACAGGCACTGGGTCATCAGTGAACGTTCAGCTTCCCAGTAATCACTACGGCGAACTACTGCATCTTGTTGCATTCCGTACCGGCCTCCTTCTGCTGTGAAATGCCGATATTCCGTTGTCCCACATTCTGGGCATGGGTCTCCAAGCTGTTCCCACTCAGGATGATGCTTTTCAGTGAGTTCTCGCTCATTACCGTCGCTATCTCTCAGTATCAGTGTCTGTTTCATTTGCGAGCCTCGCTCTTCAGGCTCGCATAAAATAAACGCTAATAGCGTCTTGGGAGCAGAGCGTATCTAAGCCTGAGTGACGTAATCGGGCCGCTCCGTATAGTCGATTGGATCCACCTCATCAAGTCGCTGAAATGCCTGTAGGCGGAACGCGCACGCATCACAGGTGCCACAGGCTGGTGCTTCATCCCGGTAGCAACTCCAAGAGTGCTCATACGGGACACCGAGTTCGAGACCGCGTTCAGCAATGTCGGTTTTCGACCAGTCAGTAAACGGTGCTTCAATCGAAATGTCAGTCTCGTCTTTCGTCCCCACATCAACCACTTGCTGGAACGCCCCGAAGAATTGTGGTCGACAGTCGGGATACCCCGAGAAGTCCTCTGAGTGCGCTCCGATATACACTGAACCACACTCATTTGCTTCAGCATAGGAGACTGCCATCGAGAGCAGATTCGAATTCCGGAAGGGGACATACGAACTTGGCACCTCCTCACTTTCTAAATCGGCGTCTTCAACCTCGACATCATCGTCGGTCAGACTCGACTCGCCGATTTTCAAGAGGTGGTCCGTAGTGAGGTGCAGGAAGTCCGTCGCCCCGAAATAGTCGGCCTGCGCTTTTGCACACTCCAACTCTTTCGCCTCTGTCCGCTGGCCATAGGACGTGTGCAGCATGTACAAATCCTTGCCAGCTTCCTTCGCTACTGCCGCAGCAGTAGCACTATCCATTCCACCCGATGCAAGTACGACCGCTCGTAATTCTTGTGACATCTTAGTTGCTCGCCTCATTGAATCGCTGCCGTTCCTCTTCAGTTGGCTCACCGGCCACCGCTCTTGTTACGGTTTCAGTCTTCGTTTCGACACCGCGCATCGCTTCACAGAGATGTGTGGCGGAAAGCTCGACGAGGACAGCCTCTGCACCAAGTTCGTCACTGAGTCCGTGCGCGGTGTCCTGTGTCAATTGCTCCTGCATTGTGAGTTGGCGCGACTGCCAACGAACATACCGGGACAATTTCGACAGCCCGACAACCTCTTCAGCCGGCCGGTACGCAACGGTCGCCGTCCCGAAGTAGGGTAGGAGATGGTGCTCACAGAGACTGTAGACCGGTATCCCCGTCTTGATAACGAAGTTGTTACCGCTCGCTTCGAACGTCCGAACCTCCGGTTTCTCCTCCAAGCGAGACCCTTCAGTCAGCGTCTCGAACGCGCTCGGAACACGACGTTGCCACGTCTCCTGAAGTTCTTCGCTTTCGGGATCCTCCCCGACCGCTTCTAACAGGAGTCGAACACCTTCCTGAGCTTTCGACCAGTCGATTGCAGTCTCTCCGTCGTCAACACTCTCTACGCTTTCTATGGGCTCAGTTTGGACATCGTCAGTCATCGTTAGGTCCCCGGCGCATCGTTCCACAAGTCCACATGCAAGCGCGGCGTGTATCGATAGCCGTACTCCATCGCCAGTTCGGCCGTCGCCGCACGGGTCTCTTCTAACCGCTCTCTGGTTGCTCCTTCAGGCATCAACAGCACGTCGTCGTTCCTGATTCGCTGTGTCGTCGACTGCCGCAACCGCTGGAGTAATGATTCGATCTCCGGCATATCCTGCTCGCCGGTCACGACAAATTTCAGTTGAAATTCATACTGCTTGATGAGGGACGTAAGGGCAGCTATGTCCACGCGTCGCTCTTCGTGCTTGTCTTCCCACTCACCCCCGCCTTTTGGGTCTTTCTTTGGTGTCGGTGTACTGCTCGCCAGTTTCGGGCTGATGCTAGCCAGGTCGATCGCGGCGTCTCTGTGAATCGTCCCGTTCGTTTCCACCGTTGTATGGTAGCCGTCTGCTGAGAGTTGGTTCAGTAGCTCAACAACCTCAGTATGCATCATCGGCTCGCCGCCGGTGACAACGACGTGCTCACACTGTTCGTACGACTCAACCTCTGTGAGAATCTCGTCGACATCCATCCACGCGTGGGTGGGCTCCCACGAGGTGTGATAAGAATCACAGAACCAGCACCGAAGATTGCACCCGCTTGTACGGACAAAGACCGTTGGCACGCCGGCTAAGACGCCTTCTCCCTGTAGCGAGTAGAATAGCTCGTTTATTGGGAGATCGCCCTCGTTCTCTGCTGCAACATCGTCGGCGTCAGCGTTGACCGGCATGATTACGGGGCCGCACAGAGCTCGCCAGTCTCTCGCACAGATACGGCGACATCTGAGACGGTATCAGGGAGTGTGTCGCTCAGTTTCTCTTCTAAGAGGACCGCCATTACCTCTGCTGTGGGAGGATGGTTGAGGACAACCAGTGCATCTTCGTCGCCGCTCTGTTCGAACGCCTCAATCAATGGATCCCCTTGTTCCACGAGGAACCGGTGGTCCCAATCAGATATTACCGAGGTAATATCTCCTTTATCCACGACCCATCCCTCGGAAGTCAGCTCGCCGGTCACCGAAACCGTGATTTCGTAGTTGTGGCCGTGAGGTCTGCTACATTTGCCATCATGGTGAAGAATCCGATGTCCAGAACTGATCCGGATCGGACGGTCCTCACCGACCCGTAGCTCTCTTTCACCTGCATCAACAAGAGGGCTATCCGTTGATTTGTCTTCAGATAATCTACTGGCCATATCCTGAGAATACCACAGTGGCACTTATAGGTACTCCTCTGAGCGGAAGTGGATCGTGGTTGTTCGAGTTACAATTATCGGGCTATGTTGAAACCCTCAGAAACGGACAGTAGAACCGTGCTGAATATAGAGGTTCTATGCAGCAATAAGTGGGGTGATCAATTTTTAGAAATGGCCAAGCAAATTTCTGCTGTCAAATTCGATTGTCTTTTAGTTGACTGAGGATGTCGACAATTTCTCTTTGCCTTCTAGATATTTCATCAAGTCGCTCTATCATCGTCTCAACACTCGCCTCGCCATCTTTAGTGAGTTCGTCGCTCGTACTTTCGAGAAGTTCTTGCTGTTCCTCAATCATCGTTTGCACGCGCTCAACTCCGCTAAGTCGTGGATGTGACAACACAGATGTTGCACCAGTTGTATTCGTGTGGTCGGCGATGATTAGGCGCAGCAACTCCCCTTTGTCAGTCGCTATCGAGCTTTCCTCTACCAATTGCTCCAGCAAACGGTCGTGCTCCACTAATACTTGGAAGGTAAGCTGTGTGGTTTCTGGAGGTAGCACAAAGTATGTTAATTCCTATGAAGTCAAATATTCTTTCGACAACATCGGTTTCCGGTACACTCACGCGCTGTATTGAACGATCCAACCCTTCTTCGATGCGAGATACGCACCCTGTGTCTTGCACACCCGGCTAAATGTTTCCAGACGCTGTCAGAATCAACGTGCAAGACTTAGAGGGTGTGTGCAGTATCACATATTAAGAATCAAAACCGTCTGATTCGGCCATTATAACGGAATCGCTCTTGCGAAGGAGATTGTTGATAGCGAGAGCTGCGGCTGAAAGTCGAAGAGGGCAAGGGCACCGCGCCAGCGGTGCCCGATATGTTCCCAATAAGCCGGTTCGTGTCGGAATCGGCTGCAGCGGACCTGTTGCAGCAGGTTCGCTGGCGTGATGGCGTCGAGTGCCCCCGCTGCCGTTCTGACCTGGTGGTCAGAAACGGCAGCTATCGGGAGTATCAGCGGTATCTGTGTAAGAATTGCGGCCGGACGTTCAATGACAAGACCGGCACGATCTTCGCTCATTCGAAGCTCTCGCTGAAAGAGTGGTACTTCACGATATACGTGTTCTTACGGTTCAACACGAGTATTCGCCAGATCGAGGCGGAGCTCGATCTTTCGTACAGAACGGTGAGACGGCGCGTCGAGCGCTTCGCCAGCGCGCTCGACGCGCCTTCGATCACACTGTCTGGACCGGTCGAAATCGACGAAGTGTACGTCTCTGCCGGTCTCAAAGGCCGCGAGCGCGACCAGGAGTCGCGCTCGCGTGGCCTGTCCACGCGTGGACGAGGCTCGTACGACGGCGACAAACCGCCGGTGTTCACGCTGGTCGATCGTGGCTCGGACGATCGATACGTCGTGCCAGCGAAATCCGCTGGTGAATCGACTATTCGACTCCTGCTTGCTGACCACGATGAGGAGTCACTGACCGTCTATACGGACGGATTTCGAGCGTACGAGCCGCTCGAAGAAGACGACGCATTCTCCCGCGAATACGTCGTCCACGGCGACGGTGAATACGCTGATGGCGAAGTACACGTCAACGGTTGCGAGAGCCACGCGTCGCTGACGCGACGGTGGCTCTCGCCCCATCGAGGAGTGCCAAAGGACAAGCTAACACCGTCTCTCAGAGCCTTTCAGCTCCGCTGCGAACTCTACAGAAAACCAGGTGACGAAGCGCTCAAACATGCTCTTGATGCTGCTCTCTGAAAATCAACAACGTGCTTCACAAGAGCGTAACGGAATTATCCACCGCTGGAAGATCTCCTCTGTTAAAACAATAGAACTTCAATATGTGCTTCCGGAGGGTGCCATCGCATGTAGCGCTTCACTTGATCTGGCAAACGTTCTTACCGACGTGAACGAAGCAAACTATATGACCAAGGAAGAGATTATTCAGTCGGTTATTGATTTCAGAGACAGTGCCATGCAGTTGTTGGAGGCAGAAATACGAGAAGGTGGAAAACTGAAGATTGACAGCGCTTCTCGTCGCCGGATTATCGACTCGATCCGTGCGGCTCAACATGACGCGTATCATGAGCTACGAACAGAATTTAAAGAAGAGTTAGCGTCTGATGCTTCTGATTCAGAACTCTTAGAGACAGTTGATCGAGCGCGCATACTCCCCGAACTGATTCTCTCAAATAGCAACATTGACACAATAGATACAAAATCTCGCGTTAATTTAGAAAACGTAAGAACAGCACTTGACAAGTTAGAAGAACAGCATCGTATCCTCACTGAACTCGATGAGGAATACGAGCAGATTTTCAAGGAATACGACGGTATTGACACCCCACGGTATATAACGGAACAAGTGATATCCGACCTGACGGAATTTCTAAACCCTTCTGAGCAGAGACCAATCTTTCTTGACGAGGAATTAGAACAGTACGGGGGTGACATTGTAGCAGTTGTACGGGGTTCCGTTGAAGACCGATTGGACACCAGCGCGAGGCCAAACGAGATACTTGGTGCATATGACCGACTCTTTGCTGAGATTGACCCTAGACGACTCTACTCCGTGGTCGCCAAATCTGAGAAATCACAGTTGAAAAGCACTGACCCACTCAAATCAGCTGTCTCGGAGTTACAACAGATTCAATTTGACGGCACTGTCTAGTTCTGGATCTCCTCAGCTGGCGTTTTTCCGTCAAGAGCTTGGTTCGGCCGTTCGTGGTTGTAGTGGTGTCTGAATCGTCGTAACCACTGTTTCGCGCTTGATTGACTGCCCCTCCAGAAGGAGTGAAAGCGGTCGATGCGCATGGTCACAGTCTGGAACCACTTTTCGATGTGGTTCCGGATTCGGTAGTCGAGCCGACCGCTCAAATCGTGACGTGAGAGGGCAGTCAGATAGGCGCCAGCATCAACGAGAAACACTGAATCGGCGACATCGTGTTTCTGAGTGAGTCGATGCAGGAACGCCGCCACGGGGTCAGTCCCGCGGCGGCTGAACACGTCAACTTCAAGCAGCAGTTTTGATTCGGTGTCGACAGCGGCGTACAACCACTTCTTTTCNCCGTCAANCTCGATTTGTTTCTCATCGACCGCGACCCGCGACGGCTCCGCCGTCGGCGGGTCGCTCTGGGCTTCAGACAGTGTATGCACCCAATTCCAGACTGCTCCGTGAGAGCGATCGACACCTAACAGGTCTAAGATAGCAACCGTCTCCCTGATCGACAGCCCCGCAGTATGGAGACGCACCCCAAACCGCCGGACGGGTGTCGGGGTGCGCTCATTCTCCCAAACGTCTTGACTGTCCTCATCTAACGTTTCTCTGAGGAGGTCTGCGAGTTGCATGGACACTTCTCGCTACGGCCTCCTCACTTCTCAAACTCGCTCAACTAGACAGTGCCCTTTCGAGCGAAGATTGTCAAAAGAAGCATTCGGATCTGGGGATAACAAGTATAAAGACGAACACTGAGCCACTTCTGAAGAGATTCCGCGTCTATCCATCCATCTCATCGAGGGAGATATTTGATTCGTCCGTTAAACTGCCGCCAGAATCTTGTTGGTAATCGATCTCAGTGGGATCCTTGACGACGCCGACGAAGACGAGCGAGTCACCGAGATAGGTCACTGCATGGTTTGCCTCGTTGACCGTCACGCTCCCGCCCCCTTTCTCAGCATGGATGAAGGAAGCGATGTCTCGGTAGCTTTCTGACTGAATAAATTTTCTACCGCCCTGTGTTCTGGTGAACGGACGGCCCTCGGCATCAACACTGAATTCGAATCCCTCGCTTGGGCCCGAGTACGGATCGCCCTGTGCTAACTCATCGGGATCTGGAATCGTTTTGCTGGCCGGTGGGTCCGGTATTTCATGCTCGACTGCGGGTCTGAGATGCCCAGTAATCGCATCTTCTTCGGTTTCCCAAGTGAGGTGGCGTACCTCTGCCTGTGAGAATTCTTCCCGCCAGTCGTATCGCTCGAAGATGTTCGCATCGACTGTATCCCGTGCATACAGAACAAACAACTCCGCTTGTTTGTCTGGATCCTCACCGGTCCGAAGGATACGACCCAGCGTTTGGATACGCTGTCTTATACTCCCTGAAGAGACACGAACGATACCCACGTCTGCCGATGGGACATCAACACCTTCGATCAACGCCTTGACGCTCAGCATTACGTTTGCAAACCCCTCGTCGCTGAACCATTCGATGGCGAAATCATTCCAGGCTTTGTTCCGATGTCCGGAGTGATACATCACTGGACGGTAACTCGCCGTAAAGAACAGTTCTTCTAATTTCTCGTCGATTCGTTCCAGTGCCGGGTAACGTTCGTAGAGATGCACACGGTCAACATCTGTATCGGTGATTTCGCCAGTCCGTGCATCACGGCCCCGAGTTTCTTTCGGGGCAACCATCCGCTCCAACTGCTCGATTCGCTCTTGGAAAACAATCGCTTTCTGTTCGTTGTCCACGCTTTCTTCAAGCAGTTCCAGCGTTACAGCTTGCCGAGCGACGGCGTCAGCTACCAATTCTCGCCGCTCTTGTGTGTAATTGAAATAATCCGAAATCGCTGGCGTCGTCTTGTCAGCGTTGTTCCGAATAATTTGCAGTTTCCGTGAGAAACTTCCATTGAGTTCGTATAACCGGTTCTGGTACTGCCGTTCAATATCAGTGACGGCGTCAACCACCGCGTCGGTTAGGCGCTGGTATGCCATCTGTTCGGCATCGGTGAGGTCAAACCCGATGTAATTAATCCGGAAGTCCGGAATGAGGCCACGACGTTGGCCTTCATCGTACGACAGTTCATAGTAGATGTCGCCGAGATTGGCAACCAGCATCTCGTCTTCAGGGGTCCGTTCGTCGGCAGTCGGGTCAGACAGTGGGGTTGCAGAAAGACCCAAGCTGGCGGTTCTGTGACAGTCAAACACCTCAGAGAACGTATCGCCGGTGTACCGGTGGCATTCGTCGGTAATGAGTAGATGATCACCCACATCGGCATTTCGAAGCGTCTGTGACAGCGCCCCATCTTTGACCGCCGAATTAACGATCGAGACGAGGACTCGATATTCGTCCTCAAACCCGTCTTTGTGTCCGTCGCCAAGCCAACCGATGTCGTCAGCCGGGACACCGAGTGTTTCGACGAGTTCTTCGAGCCATTGATGCATGAGCACCTTCGTCGGAACAATAACTGTCACCACTCCATCTGGGTGATCGGCGAGCCACTGACGTATGACTTCGAGCGCCATCACCGTTTTCCCAGCACCGGTTACCACCTGTGCGATACCACGCTCGGTATCCGTCTCTTCGCCAGTGAACCATTTTGTAGTGGCTTCTTTTTGCCAGTCGTACAGCTCGAAGGCTTCAGAAAACGTGTACGGTTGCCGATCTGGGGCCATCGCTTCAAGAGCGGCTCGTGAAAACCCGCTACCAGCGTTCGCCTTCGCTCGCATTGCCGCAACTTCCGTGTCTGCATCTGCGATCTGTTCCAATATTGTTGTCGACAGCCCAGCGAGATCTTGCGGGGTGAATGATTCGAACTCTGCACAGATTGTATCTCGGAGTTTTCGACGATGCCGCCGTTGTTTGATGTACGTTTTTGACCGTTGGAGTTGCGGTTCCGACGAATCTGTTAGTACCGAGTCGTCGAGATAATCGCGTTTAGCTGTATCGAGGAGTTGCCGATGTTGGCCATGCCCACCGGATTCACGGTACATATAGTACTTTGCGAGGTCACGTTTCACTCTATCTGAGGGCGGTGTTGTGTTCGGTCCTTCCCGTTTGAGCCACTGCTCGAACTGCCACAGAATATCTGCGTTACGGAACCGTTCACTGAACTTCTCAGGACTTGCCGTTTCATACCCATCCTCACCGTTACGCAATGCACCCATACTCTCTAACAGTAGCGGGTACCCGCGTATTCCCTCTTCATTGAATTCGTATCCGTACTTTTCGCCGAGACGTGATCGGATTGTACCCCTACGTACCGGCTCGCTAGCCTGTTTGACGACGTGGTGGATATT
>JGI12478J12828_1000379_pt1 | contig 14631 bp, 17 predicted proteins | sample A23E2SouthBayCA_FD_12828 | JGI IMG/M metagenome (IMG submission 12828) | reverse complement strand
GCTCCGCACGGCGGTCGCCGAGGGATGGGTGAGGTGCTTGTCCGGGCGTTCGGGTACACGGTGGCGGCCCGGTATCTCGATAACTCAGAGGAGATGGTTCGGGAGCGATATTCGCACATTGAGGCCGGAGAACTCGGTGACGTTGCAACAGAGGCGCTCTCAGAGATTGATGGGTAATTAACGGTACTCCCAGGTGCCGAGTTTTCGGCACTACACTCTTCTCAACACCTCTCGAACTCTATCGTATGCCTGACAACGTTCTCGTCGCCTTGGACGGCTCCCCGCTTGCCGAGCGTGCACTCATATACGCACTCGAGACCTTTCCGAACGCCACGATTACCACCATTTACGTCATCAACCCGACCGATTCGGTAATCGATGTAGAGGCCGGTGGCTTGCCAGTCGCAGAGGACTGGTACGATACCGCCCAAGAGCAGGCGACCGAGATTCACACGACTGCGACGGATCTCGCGGCGGACCACGATATTGTGCTTGCTACAGTCACTGAAGTCGGGAAACCAGCGCGTGAGATTCTCGACTACGCTGCCGACAACGGCATCGACCAGATCGTTATGGGGAGCCACGGTCGGTCAGGTCTAGACCGGACGTTCCTCGGAAGTGTTGCCGAGACAGTCACTCGCCGAGCACAGATCCCGGTAACCATCATTAGATGAAAGCCTCGACTCGTGTGCCGGGATTAGGATCGGATGAATTCTCGTGGGCCCACCTCAAACGTGAAATCAAACCAACTCATAGGTGCCGAGAACGTGGCTGTTACTGAATCTCCATCTCTCTCGACGTGTACGATCCACATTGAACGACGAGGTGGTCGTGGCGACGCGGGAGCACGGGCACTTGAACGACATCTCAGGCGTCTCTCCGGCATCCACGATGTTGACATCTCGTTTCGAACAGGGGACGCCCGGATCACCTACGACGGGAGCGTCATCTCAGAAGAAACGATTCGAGACGCCGTCCGCGACCGCCACGTGTCGATTCAGGACGAATCTGAGACAGCAACGGATGAGGTGAGTACCCGCTCGGAACTCAGGCAGGAGGCCGTGTTCGTCGGCTTGACCCTCCTCGGGATGGCCGTCGGCCTGGTGACGGGGTGGCTCGAAGGACCTCAACTTCTCATGTGGGCCGGGTACGGCGTCGCATACGTCTTCGGTGGCTGGTACGGGCTCAAAGGCGCGGTCGAGACGCTCCGCCACCGCGCTGTGGACATCGACCTCCTGATGATCGTCGCCGCTCTTGGAGCACTGTCGATTGGAGCTCCGTTCGAGGGTGCGATGCTCCTCTTCCTGTTCTCGCTATCGAACACGCTCCAGCACTACGCCATCGGGCGTTCACGCCGGGCGATCAAGTCACTCGTCGAGATGCGGCCGGACGAGGCACAGGTCCTCCGCGACGGTGAGGAGGTTACTGTCCCAATCGACGAGGTCGTCGTTGGCGACATGTTCGTCGTCCGTCCAGGCGACAAAATCCCGCTCGACGGCGTCGTTGCCTCGGGCGAGGGAACGGTCGACCAGGCGTCGCTCACCGGCGAATCAGTTCCCGTGCCGAAGGAACCCGGCGACGAGGTATTCGGCGGGACGATCAACGAGAGTGGCAGCCTCGAAATCGAGGTCACGCGGCAGGCCCACGAGTCGGCGATCAGCCGCCTCATCACCATGGTCGAAGAGGCCCAGAGCGAGAAGGCGCCGACACAACGACTCATCGACCGCCTCGAACAGCCGTATGTCCTCGGCGTGTTCGGGCTCACGATTGCAGCGATTGCAATCCCACTCGGGCTCGGGAGCGAGTTCACCAGTACGTTCTACCGCGCGATGACCCTGATGGTCGCTGCCTCACCGTGCGCGGTCATCATCTCCACGCCGGCGGCGGTGCTGTCGGCCATCGCCTCCGGCGGCAGGCAGGGTGTCCTGTTCAAGGGCGGCGAACACGTCGAGGCGGCGGCGAACATCGACGCGGTCGCGTTCGACAAAACGGGCACACTCACGCGGGGCGAGACGCAGCTGACGGACGTCTTCGTCCGGGACAGCCTCGTGGACGAGTCGCTGACTGCGGACGAGCTGCTCTCGCTCGCGGCTGCCGTCCAGTCCCGCTCGGAGCACCATCTCGCTCGTGCGACCGTTTCGGAAGCCGAAGACCGCGCACTGGATGTTCCCGACGCACAGCGGTTTCAGTCGGCGGCCGGGAAAGGCGTCCGTGCCGACCTCGACGACGGGACCATCCACATCGGGAATCGGAGTTATGTCAAGACGGTTCTCGAAGACGCTGCGATCGAGGGGCTCGAACCTGGTCTCGATCGGCTCCAGTCCCTAGAGGCGGAGGGGAAGACGAGCGTCCTCGTCGTCCGCGAGCACGCCGGCACCGTCACGGTACTGGGCTGGCTTACGTTCACCGACACGGTTCGCCCTGGGGCTGCAGAGATGATCGAGGAACTCCGCTCGCTCGGCGTGGAGCACATCGTCATGCTGACCGGCGACAACGAACGCGTCGCCCAGCAGATCGCTGACGAAGTCGGTATCGACGAGGTGCAGGCGGAGCTGCTGCCGGAAGAGAAGGTGGCTACCATCGAGGATCTGGTTGAGCGACACGAGAACGTGGCGATGGTGGGTGACGGCGTGAACGACGCACCAGCACTGGCGACGGCGACGCTCGGGATCGCGATGGGTGGCGCCGGGACCGACGTTGCCCTCGAAACAGCGGACGTCGTCCTGATGGGCGACGACATCGGGAAGATTCCCTACGTACTCGGACTCGGTCGTCGGACACGCCGAACGCTGACGGTCAATCTCGCAATCGCCTTCGGTGCGATCGCCCTGATGGTTGGGACGATTCTGCTTCGAGGCATCCCCCTGCCGCTGGCCGTGGTCGGCCACGAGGGGTCCACCGTCCTCGTTTCACTGAATGGGCTTCGGTTACTCGGATTCCGTGAATAACGGTCGCTGAAGGTTTCGAACGGACCGATCAGCAACAACTGGTGTCGTCGGGAGTCCACTTACACGCATCGCCGGTAGTAAGGTTGTTTTCGTCGATATATGCAGAGAGACAGGCGTAGTTACAGAAGTACGTGGGCGAGCCACAGTCATCATCGCAGTCGCGGACGCAGATGGGGTCGTGGTCGAAGATTCGGGATTCACAGTACGTACACGTCTCGTCTGTTTCGGGTGTTGAGACGGTCGTCGACATACTCGTGCTGAGGAGGCTCTCACGGATAACGTTTCCTCGGCCTGTACTGAGTGATGCCGATTACCAGTCCGCATTATCACCCACAGATATCCCCCGTAGAGCTGTAAAGCCGCCCGTCACAGTTCCTCAGCTCCTGGTTCGCGTCACCCGTCGATATCCTTCGTACAGGGCTGGTAATCCGAGCGGAAGTGCGAGGAACCCGAACCCGAGAAGGGCATATCGGTCTCTATCCTGGTGTCGCACGACGAGGAGCGTCGTGACGATGCCGAATAGCGCAATTGTGTATGCCGTGTTGCTCCAGAGCACGTCGTAGGTCGAACAGTACAGCCAGCAAACGAACGTGTAGGCTGGGGCGTTCCAGGTCGGAGGATGGAGTTTCGGCCAGAAGAACCGGCAGTACGTGGTCCAGCCCAGCATCGCCAGGGTCGGCAACCCGACGAGCCATACCGCTGCCCCACGATTCCCGTCGCCGTATCGCCGGTATCCGGCGAGGAAGAGCGCGGGGAAGCAGAAAACCCACAGCCAGATGCCGATAGTGTAGGTCACTGGCCAGTGCTCGATCCGGGGCTGGGCAATCGGTAGTCGTAGAGACTCGGGCAGCGTCGCCCACGGGAACGAGGGGTCGGGAACGGGATTCGTGAGGAACGCTACCAGACAGAGGACAGTCCCGACGAGTAGTCCGTACAGACCCAGCGTCGTGTATCGGTCAAGCCATGCTGGAAGCTGCGGACGCGTCGACTGTTGACGGCGGTCGGAGAATCCGATCATCGGTCAAGTTTGCCGGACGGGAATCAGGTATCTCGTTCGAGTGCTTCGCGTCGCTGTTCGTATTCCTCGTCGGTCAGATCACCGCGGGCGTAGGCGAGCCGGAGCTCCTCGAGGGCTTGGTCTGAGCTACTCTCACTTCCCGTAACCGCACGGTAGATGAGGTAGCCACCGCCGACGAGGGCGGCGAGGAACAGTAACTGCATCACGATGCCGACGATGAACATCCAGCTAGGCATCGTCCCGTCGCCCCACATATGACCGCCCCACGTACCACCCATCATCGGACTGAACCCCATCATTCCGAAGCCCATGAAGAACAACGGGACGATGAATACGGCGCCGATGATAACGAGAAGGAGCGTGACAAGTCGTGTGTCGTCTGAATTTGTCGGCATATTGTGATCCCTCCGTGAGTTTGGGTCTCAATTAATACTACGTCCTAACTATTCAATGCGCTTGTGCCTTCGACCTGCGTATTTCACTCATCGTTAATCTTTTGAATTCATACTTACTGCGGTTCTAACCTGAACTATCTGAAGGAAAACTGCAAAAGATGATCCGCACGATGATACATCTATGCAGGTGACGATGGTCGAGGGCATCTTCGAAGCCCTCCGAATCGGTGTCGGCTTCCTCTGGACGGCGGCGTGGGCGATCATTATGGGACTCACGATCACGAGTCTGGTCCAAGTCTATGTCTCCAAGGAGCGGATGGCACAGGTGCTGGGCGACGGTGATCTGAGCGGGCTCACCAAGGCGACCGCGTTCGGCGCGGCCAGTAGTGGCTGTAGTTTCGGCGCTGTCGCCATCGGGAAGGGACTGTTCAAGAAGGGAGCGCACGCGGTGAACTTTCTCGCGTTCATGTTCGCGTCGACGAATCTGATCGTCGAACTCGGGCTGATGATTCTGATTCTGCTCGGCTGGGAGTTCCTCCTGGCGGAACTGCTTGGCGGCCTCATCCTCATCGCCGTGATGGCGGTGATTGTCCACCTCACGCTCCCCGAGAATCTCTTTGCCGAAGTTCGAGAAACGCTCAACGAGCGCGACCATGAGGCGGGCGTCACCGAAGACCCGACCTGCGGGATGGAAGGAAAAGACGAGTACACGATCACGACCGACGGCGGTGAGACGCTCAAATTCTGCTCGGAGGGCTGTATGGAGACCTACCGCCAGGAGACGTCGAGTCGTGGCGGGTGGCGTGACGAGTTGCTGTCGTGGGGTGGCTGGTACAAAGTCGGGAATCAGTACCGCAAGGAGTGGTCGATGATCTGGAAGGACATCGTCGCTGGCTTCCTTATTTCTGGGTTCGTCATCGTCTTCGTCCCCCAGTGGGTCTGGAACACCCTGTTCATCCAGGGCGACGGGCTTCTCGTGACCGCCGAGAACGCGATTATGGGTGTCACCATCGCCGTCCTCAGTTTCGTTGGCAGTATGGGTAACGTCCCGTTCGCTGTCGCGCTGTGGGGCGGTGGCGTCAGCTTCGCCGGGATCATCGCGTTCGTCTACGCCGACCTCATCACGATTCCCGTGCTGAACGTCTACCGGAAGTACTACGGCTGGAAGATTATGTTGTACATCCTCGGCGTCTTTTTCGTGACGATGGCGTTCACCGGCTTCCTCATGGAGCTACTGTTCGACGCGCTGGGAATCGTTCCAGATCTGGCGGGCGGCGAGACGGCGACCGAGCAGACGTACTTCAAACTCAACTACACGTTCTATCTCAACCTCATCGCGTTCGCGCTCTCCGGGTTCCTGCTGTACGTCTATCGTCGCGGTCTCGGTGCGCCCGGCCAGTACCGCGACCCCGTCTGTGGGATGCGGACTGACGATAGCGAGCCATCGGCGACGCACGACGGCGAGACGTACTACTTCTGCTCGCAGACCTGCAAGGAGACGTTCGAAAAGGACCCAGATGAATTCGCCCATCAACACCCAGAGGCGGGAGCGTCTCAGGATCATGACCACCATTGAACATCGATTGGGGATATCGAATTTGTGGGGCCGCCAGCCCCGTGATTGCGTTGGCCAATCAAAACTGGTACAGCAATGTCTCACGAACTCTCACGTATGAGCAAGTGTCTCGGAGGATCGAGGTGGAGAAGATGAATCGACGGCGAGCCGATACCGTAGCCGGTGCGTTGGTCGCTGCCGTCCTCATAGTCGGTGGTGTGCTCACCTGGCAAGCGTACCAGCAACAGCAGGCCTTCGAGCAGATGGGCTCGATGATGGGTACGTCGATGGGCGCGGTTCACGGAACGAACCCACTCTTGTACGTTCTCGGAACGCTTCTTGTTTCGGCTGTGGTTGGTGGGGGCTATCTCGTGGTTCGGGACGAGTTCACTACCACAGAGGGAACCGATCGATCACAGACTGGCATGGCGAATCAAACCGATTCTGAGAGTATCGAATCGCAGGATGGGCCCGTTCAATCAGAGGGAAAGATCAATCCGGAATCCCAGCCACAGGCTCGCGTATTGGACCTCTTGCCGGATGATGAACGCCGAATTCTTGAACCGATCCTCTCGTCGCCCGGTATCACACAGATCGAACTCCGGGATCGCTCGAACTTCTCGAAAAGCAAGGTCAGTCAGACAGTGAGTGCCCTCGAGAAGCGCGGCTTACTGTACCGCGAGCGCCAAGGGCGAACGTATCGCATCTATCCGAGTGACGACTTAGAACAGAAACAGGCGAACTAGCGGGGTGTTCTCGCGTATCCGTGACCGTTCACCGTATCGCCGCGACTAAACTCGGAACGAGGATGTTCGTATGAATGTCTCTCATCGCGAGGCCTTTACTCGCTGACCGCGAAAACAAAGGCAATGACCTCCTCGGGACTTTCTCGCCGTAAAATCCTCCAGTTATCGGGGATCTCGACTCTCGGAGCGCTTGCGGGGTGTGCCAGTCCGCTACCGGGCACCGACGATGGTGGCGGTCGTGCGGTGACTCCCCGTCCGACTGTCACGGCTGACCCAGATACATCGGTCAGCCTCACTGCGACATCTGGGACCATTCGACCAGCTTCGGATGCGTCGACGACTACGTGGCTATACGATGGACAGTATCCAGGCCCAGAGTTGCGCGTGCAGGAAGGTGACGTGCTCAGCGTGGAACTAGCTAACGACCTGCAGGAGGAGACAACAATTCACTGGCACGGGATTCCCGTTGCGAATCCAGTCGACGGCGTCCCGAACGTGACGCAAGAGCCGGTTGCCTCCGGTGATACATTCACATACAAGTTCCGTGCCGAACCCGCTGGGACGTATTTTTACCACAGCCACGTCGGACTCCAACTCGATCGTGGATTACTCGGTCCCCTGATCGTTGAAGAACGAGACCCACACGTTGCGTACGACCACGAGTATGTCGTCGTGCTTGACGATTACCTCTCTAGAGAACCCCGTCTTCCGTCGGACGGTGGGATGGGTGGCGGTGGAATGATGGGAGACGTTCGACCGCCATATGAGGGGCTTTTGATCAACGGTCAACTGCCCGAGAATCCCCCGACGTTCGACGTAACGGAGGGCGATCGGGTTCGCTTTCGGTTCGTGAATGCCTCCAGCGCGACAGTCTTTGGTGTGCGAACCGCTGGACACAAGATGTCGGTGACCCACGCCGATGGCCAGCCCGTCGAACCAGTCGAGGCCGACTCGTTCGTCTTTGGTGCTGGTGAACGGTACGATGTCGTCGTGGAAGCGACGAACCCGGGGAGATGGTTCGTTCAGGCGAACGCGCTCGATGGGAACGAACCACCGGCCAGAGCCGTCGTCGAGTACGAATCAACAGACGGTTCGATCACTCCACAGCCTCCATCATCTTCGAGTAACAGATTGCAATACGGTGACCTGCGAGCACTCTCTTCACTCGACGGTGTGAGTGGAGATCCAGACCGGACGTTCGACCTGACGCTCTCACGCGGTAGAAACCAGTCCTACACGTGGACGATAGACGGACAGGCCTACCCAGATGCCGACCCGCTTCAGATTCGGCCTGGGGAACACGTCCGAATTCGGATGACCAATCAGAGCCCGGTCGTCCATCCGATGCACCTTCACGGCCACTTCTTCCAGGTCGGCAACGCGATCAAAGACACGGTTATCGTCCCGGGACATCGAGGACAGGTGACGCTGGACTTCCACGCGGATAACCCCGGTCGGTGGTTGTTCCACTGTCACAATCTGTACCACCTCGATGCGGGGATGGCGCGTGTTGTGGAATACGTCGAATGAGTGGGTTGAGACTCGATTTCTGGTTAATCAATCTGTGGCCCCTGTGGTCTTAGTCCCGTTCCGGACGAGGCGTTGAGTGCCGTCCCGGCGAATTCGAGCCGGATGAACGCTCTTGGTTCTCAAACACGATTAAAACGCTGTATACACGTTCTCGAACGTTCTCCTGCGTGAGTTCACGCCCATCGTCATAACCCCTGAGCGGTCCTACGAGTAACCGAGGAGAAAGACAATGACCAACTTCAAACTCGGTCAGTGGCTGATCGTGGCGCTCGCGCTCGTCGGACTCGTGTTCGCCGCCCCCGTGGTCAGCGCACACGGTACCGACACGACAGCTGACGACGCGCCCACAGTCAACGCTACCGCTGATGACTGGGCTGCTTGGATGGAGGCGCAGATGACCGAGCACATGGGCCCTGGTAGCGTCGAGTGGATGGAATCGCACATGGGTGTGACCGTCGACGAGATGGCCCAGGACATGGCTAACGACGACTACAACGGCGGGATGTACGGGCAGGGCCACTGCTGATAGGCCCTGACCGTTTCGATCGCTTCGACCGAATACCGAAACTCACCACCAATTCACAATCATGACGAAACCCACCACTCATCTCGGACGCACTGCTCGTCGCCTCGCGATCCTCGCTATCCCGCTGTTGGTCGCGGCGACTGGAACGGCTGCCGCCCACAGCGGCGGGGGCTACGGCGGCGGGATGATGGGCGGAAGCGGCTGGGGCCTCTTCGGCGGAGCGATGGGGCTCTGGGGGCTCCTCTGGATGGGGCTCCTCATCGCTGTTCCGCTCTACCTCGTCTTTGCGATCCTCAACCGAGGATCCGGCGGGGACGATGAGCAGTCGTTGTCGGTTCTCCGGGAGCGATATGCTCGCGGTGAGCTCTCGGACGATGAATTCGAACGGCGGCGCAAACAGCTCGAACGTACCGGATGATCGCAACGGCTGCTGTTCCAGCCGAGACACTGCAATCCCCAACGACTGCTGTTGGGCACCCAACCGTTAACCCCGCTGACGGGGTATGATATTCCATGGAATACACAATACAGACCACAGTTACTGGCGAATTTGACGACGTCGTTGAGGCAACGAACGCTGCACTCACGGACGAGGGATTCGGTGTCCTCTGTGATATCGACATTCAGGCGACACTCAAGGAGAAGCTTGGCGAAGAGTTCCGTCAGTATCGCATCCTCGGTGCGTGTAATCCTCCGCTAGCATACGAAGGGTTAACCGATGAAATCGAGCTTGGTGCGCTCTTGCCCTGTAACGTCATCGTCTATGAGACTGATGACGGCGACATCGTGGTAAGTGCGGTCGATCCGGAACAGTTGGTCGGGATTGCTGATAACGACGCGCTTGATTCCATCGCAACCGAGGTCACCGAGCGATTTGATCGTGTACTGGCAGCTGTTAGAGACGAGTTCGACCCCGCGTCGGAGGCCTGATCGTCGATGGCTTCATCGAATCAACTGGACACAACGACGATACTGCTACTGATCCTCGGAGCGTTCATCCTCCTTCCGTTGCTCATGATGGGGATGGGCTTCGGCGGGATGATGGGATACGGGGGAATGATGGGCCAGTACGGTAGTACCGGCGGCTGGTGGCCCGTTATCGGAATGCTTGTTCCACTCGTCTTCCTCGTTGCGCTTCTCGGCGGGGGCTATCTCCTCTTCAGACGGGTAAGCGAAACACAAACGTCTGACAATCCCGCGATGGAAGAATTACGTCTGGCGTACGCCCGTGGCGATCTCACGGACGAAGAGTTCGAATCCCGCCGAAAGAAGCTCGAACAATCAGAGTGACCATCCGCTAAGGTACACACACAGCTACTCCTTTCTGCATGTCGTGCCCGGCTCGAAGCTGCTACTGTTCGGACTTCCCTCGTTCTCGATAGTGTAGGATCACAGCGAGAATTATATCGGTATCGAACGTACCATACAGTATGATTCGATCACTCGTTGGTGTCCTCGGCGCTCTCTCAGCGCTGTTCCCGGACGAAATCGTCGAACTCTTCGAGAAACTCGCGATTGCGAATCCGAGCGAGGGAACTGTGAGCGGGTGGGTCCGTCCAGCAATCCGGTCGGAGGGCGTTCTGATCGCTGTGATCTCCTTCTTCGACGGTCGGGCGTATGCGTGGCTGATGAATCTTACCGGCGTGTTCGGCGGGATAGTCCTCTTGTTTCCCGACCTGTATCGGAAATTTGCTACCGCGTTCCTGTACGAGCGTCCGGAGTCGATAGAATGGAACGAAGGATTCAGTTCTGGCGTTCGGGCTATCGGCGCATTATACGTCTTTTTAGCAGCGAAGACGTACCGGGAGCGCCACAACGATACCTGAGTCTTCCCGCCATCGACAGCCGGTGAATCTGAAATATGGCTCGTTTCGGCTGCAGGTATCACTTTGAATCTAAAGTTTGACCCCCAAGAGATCAGTATGATCGAAGGGGAAATCCGCTAAAGAGAGGGGACCGTATGTATCCCTGTATGACGACGACCATCACCGTGGAAGGAATGTCGTGCGGTCACTGTGAGCAGACGGTCGAAGAGGCCCTTGAAGAGGTCTCTGGCGTGACTTCCGTGACCGTCGACAGGGAGAGCGAACAGGCAAGTGTCGACGGTGAGGCAGAGGTCACGGCCCTCGTGGAGGCCGTCGAAGACGCAGGGTACACCGCTCACGCCTGAGTATAGGGATCAGCGGATAGCACGGACCCCTTCGAGACGACGGCCTACAGTTGTCTTTTGGAGTTTGCCTACGATGGTCCTGCTGTACGGTTTCAGGGGGCGAAGATTCAGGAAGCCAGCGAATTACCCTCTAAAGAGCATATGACCTATGGACGACCACAAAGATACAACTGAGAATTCCCCGGGAGGAGAAGACCAGCAGGACACCAGCAGTCACCAGCACGAACACGCCGGCCACGAAGGCGAAGGACACGGCCACAGTTCCCACGAGGGACACGGTGAGGGACATGGCGGGATGCACGAAGGCCACGAGCAAATGTTCCGGCGGCGCTTCTTCGTTTCGACACTCCTGTCGATTCCCGTCCTCCTGTACAGCGAAATGCTCCAAGAGTGGCTCGGGTTCTCCGTCCCCACGTTCCCGGGGAGCGAGTGGATCAACCCCATCTTCGCGGTCATTGTCTTCGCCTACGGTGGGATTCCGTTCCTCCAGATGGCGGTCCCGGAACTGAAAGACCGGGCACCGGGGATGATGACGCTCATCTCGATGGCCATCTCGGTCGCGTTCATCTACAGTCTCGCGAGCGTGGTCTTCCCCACGCAGTCGGCGTTCTTCTGGGAGCTCGTCACGCTGATCGACATCATGCTACTGGGACACTGGATCGAGATGCGGTCGGTCCGGCGAGCTTCGAGCGCCGTCGACGAGTTGGCGAAACTGATGCCGGACACGGCGGAACGACTCACCGATGACGGCGAGACCGAAGAGGTCCCTGTCAGTGAACTCTCCGAGGGCGACCTCGTGCTCGTCCGGCCGGGCGCGAGCGTGCCCGCCGACGGCGTCGTCGAGGAGGGAGATTCGGACGTCAACGAGTCGATGATCACGGGAGAGTCCAAGCCCGTCTCGAAGGAGCCCGGCGACGAGGTCATCGGCGGCACCATCAACGGCGATGGCAGTCTCCGCGTCCGCGTCGGTGCGACAGGCGAGGAGACGACGCTTGCTGGCATCATGCGGCTCGTCGAGGAAGCCCAGCAGAGCAAGTCCAAGACCCAGGTGCTGGCCGACCGCGCGGCCGGCTGGCTGTTCTACGTCGCGCTCGGGGCGGCAGTCGTGACCGCAATCGCCTGGACGGTCGCGGTGTCGTTTGACGCGACCGTCATCGAGCGCGTCGTGACGGTTCTCGTCATCGCCTGCCCACACGCTCTGGGACTCGCTATTCCGCTGGTCGTCGCGATCAACACTTCCCTGGCGGCGCGCAACGGGATGCTCGTGCGCGACCGCATCGCGATGGAGGACGCACGGAAGCTGGACGCCATCATCTTCGACAAGACGGGGACGCTCACCGAAGGCGAGCACGGCGTCGTGGATATGGCGACCGTCGAGGGCGTCGACGAGGACGACGCGCTCGCACTGGCGGCAGCTGTCGAGAGCGACTCTGAACACATGATCGCGCGAGCCATCCGCGAGGCAGCTGACGAGCGTGATCTCAGTGCCCCTGATGCTTCCAGCTTCGAGGCAATCAAAGGGCGAGGGGTTCGGGCGAACGTCGACGGCAACGAGGTGTACGTCGGCGGTCCGAATCTGCTCTCACAGCTCGATAGCGAGGTTCCGGGCCACCTCCAGCGGTTTGCTGAAGATGCGGGAGAGAACGCCCAGACGGTGGTGTATCTCGTCCGTGATGGGGAGTTGATCGCCGCGTTCGCGATGGCCGACGTGATCCGCGAGGAGAGTTTCCGCGTCGTCGACGCCCTCCACGATTTGGGGATCGAAGTGGCGATGCTGACTGGGGACTCTCAGGACGTCGCCGACGCCGTCGCGAACGAACTCGGCATCGACACGGTGTTCGCAGAGGTCCTCCCCGAAGACAAAGACGAGAAAGTCCAGGAGCTCCAAGACCAGGGGAAGCTGGTGGGGATGGTCGGCGACGGCGTGAACGATGCGCCGGCGCTGACGCGAGCCGATGTCGGCATCGCGATTGGGAGCGGCACCGACGTCGCCGTCCAGTCGGCGGACGTCATCCTCGTCCAGAACAACCCCATGGACGTCGTTCGGCTGGTGAAGCTCAGTAAGGCGAGCTATCGGAAGATGCAGGAGAACATCGTCTGGGCCGCTGGCTACAACGTGTTCGCGATTCCGCTCGCAGCAGGCGTGTTGGCACCGATTGGGATTTTGCTATCCCCCGCTGTGGGTGCGCTTCTGATGTCGTTGAGTACAGTGATCGTCGCGATCAACGCACAGCTCCTCCGCCGCGTGGACCTGTCCATTCCCGAGCTTCCGAGTGGGACACCATCGACGGAGGTACAGCCCGCTGACTGAGTCCCATTCTGGCTACTTCAAGAAGAATTCCGCCGTGTTGACCGTCACTTCGAACAGCCCTATGGGTGCTACGTAGGAATCGCTTCTTTGTTTTCGAGATACTGGGTTTCCCACTCACGACGTGCCTCTATTTCACGCTGACCGCGCTGTGTAACTGTGTATACGTTCGTCCGCTTGTCGAGTTCACCCTTCTCGAGCAGTCCTTTGTCGACGAGGTCGTCGAGATTCGGATAGAGGCGCCCGTGGTTGATCTCCTGTTCGTAGTAGTCGTCGAGTTCGTCTTTGATTGCGAGCCCGTGTGGTTCCTCGAGCCCGGCGGTTACATACAAGATGTCCCGCTGGAACCCAGTTAGATCGTGCATCCGTCTGTTCTCTATTTTGAGGGGTGGCATATGTTCTCTCTGGTACCCCGAGGCGATTTTGGCTTGACTGGGTCGGGATCTCGCGTGAAAACTTCGAACCTTTATATAGTGGACAGGTGAATTCCGCGATGGAATGTCTGACCTAATCGTCAAAGCAGCCGTGAAGGACGCACTCTCGGACAACAACGTCTCGGCAGATTTCTACGACACGCTCAACGAGGAGGTCGCCGAACTGCTCGACGACGCCGCAGAGCGTGCCGAGTCCAACGACCGGAAGACGGTCCAGCCCCGCGACCTGTAGGCCTGCGTAACGCAGCCAAGCCCGTCACTCGAACGTAGCTTTTTGAGGTTCCTGTACAGGGTTAGGAAACGAAGATGGCGGACGCACCGGATACTGAACGGCAGACGGTCGAGCCTGAGGCAGGAGACGTCCTCAGCGTGTCACAGCTGAACGACCGAATCGCCTCGGTCGTCGAGGATGCGCCTGCCCTCGACGGTGTCCGCTGTATTGGCGAAGTCACGGATCTCCATCAGAACAGTACAGCGCTCTACTTCACGCTTACCGACGGCGGCGCCGAGCTCCCCTGTATGATCTGGGCGAACCGCTATCGGAAGATGGACGCCGAGCTCGAGGACGGGACTGAGGTCATTCTGGAAGGCGATATCGACTACTGGACTGAAGGCGGGAAAATCGACCTCAAGCCGTGGGAAGTGATCGTCGTCGGCGACGGCGACCAGGCGACTGCCGTTGAGCGACTGCGAAGCGAACTCGAAGAGCGTGGCTGGTTCGACGACGAGCAGAAACAGCGCCCGCCGGCGTTCCCGGAGCGGGTCGGTGTTGTGACCTCACTCCGAGGGGATGCTAGGTACGATATCCAGAGCGCGATCCACGAACAGGACCCCACCGTCGACATCCTGGTGAAAGATGCGACCGTCCAAGGGTCAGAGGCACCGACGTCTATCGCGAACGGGATTCACCATCTGGACCGGTCAGAGGACGTCGATTCCATCATTGTCGGGCGGGGCGGTGGAAGCGATTCGAACCTCCAGGCGTTCAACACCGAGCGGGT
>JGI12478J12828_1000338_pt1 | contig 15831 bp, 16 predicted proteins | sample A23E2SouthBayCA_FD_12828 | JGI IMG/M metagenome (IMG submission 12828) | reverse complement strand
ACCGGCGTCAGCGCTCGGCGAGCGGGGGGAGCCGTAGTGCCGAGCCGAGTTGGCGGGCGCGGTCAGTGCTGGGGGCGCGGGCCGTTCAGCACAGTGACCTCGAAGCCCTCCTCACGGATGCGGTCCAACAGCGCGTCCACGTGCTCGGGGCCGCGGGTCCCGAGGTCGAGTTCGACCTCGGCGGCGTTCATGGCGATGTCGCGGTTCGTGCGGTCGTGCTGGACGGCGTAGATGTTCGCGCGCTCGTCGGCGACGATATCGAGGAGGTCGTTGAGCGCGCCCGGGCGGTCCTTCAGGACGGTGCGGACTTTCACGTAGCGGCCTTGGTCGACGAGCCCGCGCATGATGACCGTCGTGAGGAGGTTGAGGTCGATGTTCCCGCCGCAGAGCGCGGGCACGATGACCTCGTCGTCCTCGTAGACGAATTTTCCTTCGAGCAGCGCCGCGAGCGGCGTCGCACCCGCGCCCTCGACGAGGGTCTTCCCGCGTTCGAGCAGCAGCATCAGCGCGGTCGCAATTTCGTCGTCGGAGACGGTGACGACCTCGTCGACGCGCTCGCGGATGACGGGGAACGTCTTTTCGCCGACGCGCCGCACGGCGATGCCGTCCGCGATAGTATCGACAGAATCGACGGCCTGCGGCTGCCCCTTCTGGAGCGAGGACGCGACCGTGGAGGCGCCCTCCGCCTGCACGCCGACGACGCGAACGTCGGGGTCGTGGGCTTTCACGGCGGTCGCCACGCCGGAAATGAGGCCGCCGCCGCCGATGGGGACGACCACTGTGTCGAGTTCGGGGAGGTCGTCGACGATTTCGAGGCCGATGGTCCCCTGCCCGGCCATCACGCGCTCGTCGTCGAAGGCGTGGACGTACGTGCGGCCCTCCTCGGCTTCGAGCTCGTGGGCGTGGCTCTGGGCGGCGTCGTAGTCGACGCCGTGGAGGACGACCTCCGCGCCGTAGCTCTTCGTCGCCTTGATTTTCGAGATGGGGGCGGTCTCGGGCATTACGACCTTCGAGTCGACGCCCGAGCGGGACGCCGCGAGCGCGACGCCCTGCGCGTGGTTGCCCGCGGAGGCGGTGACGACGCCCGCGTCGCGCTCGGCCTCGGAGAGCGTGCGGATGCGGTTGGTCGCGCCGCGAATCTTGAACGAGCCCGTGCGCTGGAAGCACTCCAGCTTGAGGTGGACCTCCGCGCCGGTCATCGTGGAGAACGTGTTCGAGTAGTCCAGCGGGGTGTGTCGGGCGACGTCAGCGACGCGCTCGCGGGCGTCGAGCACGTCGTCGAGTGCAATCATGCTCGCGGCTACGACGCAGCCGCTGTTAACGGTTGGTGGTGTGCGCCAAGAATACGGGGGACGGAGCGTGTGACAATCGTGTCGAGGAGCGCGACGGACATAAAACCGACCAAAGCGCGGTGAAAGTGAAAGTGCGGGGAAGCGGCGGTGCAGAGCAGCGGCGCGGACCGACAGCGGTTTCTCCGGGCGCGCCAACGCTGGACCGTGGACTCCCGACTGCGCGCGGTGTGGCGGCGGGTGTTCGCGCTCGCGTGGCCCGTGATGGCCGAGCAGACGCTCCGCACGCTGATGCGGACCGTCGACGTGGTCGTCACCGCGGCCATCTCTCCGGCGGCCGTCGTGGCCGTCGGCATCGCGGACCTCTACGCGCGCTTCCCCCTGCGTGTCGGCCTCGGCCTCGGCGGCGGCGCCATCAGCCTCTCCAGTCAGGACACGGGCCGCGGCGCCACCGCGTCCCGCGACGAGGCCAGCGCGCAGGCCGTCCTCCTCGCTGCGCTCGGCGGCGTTCCGTTCGCCGCCTTCGGCGTGCTCGCCGGCCCGGCCGCCGTCCGCCTGCTCGGCGCCGATCCCGAGGTCGTCGCGCTCGGCGGCACCTACCTCGGCATCATCCTCCTCACCGCGCCCGGGCGAATGGTCGCGCTCGTCGCCGCGCGCGTCCTCCAAGGCACCGGCGACACGCGCACGCCGATGTACGTCAACGCCGTCGCCAACGCCGGGAACATCCTCGGCAGCGCCGGCTTCGGCCTCGGCCTCTTCGGCCTCCCGGAACTCGGGGTCGTGGGCGTCGCGGCGTCCTCCGCCGCCGCGAACGCGTTCACGGGCGTCGCGCTCGCGGCCGCCATCGCCTCCCCGTACACGGACGCCGGCTACGCGCGCCCGCGGTCGCTGACGATTACGAAACAGCTACTCATCGTCAGCGGCCCGAAGGTCGCGGAGGGCGGCATCTCGGAGCTCGCGGAGTTCCCGTTCAACGCCATCCTGCTGTCGTTCGGCACGAGCGTCAACGCCGCGTTCCAAATCGGCCGCCGCGCCTACCAGCAGGTCACCGGCCCGCTCTCCCGCGGGTACAGCGTCGCCGCCAACGTCGCCGTCGGGCAGTCACTGGGCGACGGCGACGGCGCCACCGCGCGCTACGAGGGATGGGCGGTCGCCGCGCTCGGCGTGCTCACGGTGGGCGCGGTCGGCCTCCTGCTCGCGGCGTTCGCGCGACCGCTCGTCGCCCTCCTCACGGACGACCCCGAGACGGTCCACCACGGCGTCTGGTTCGCCCGCGCGTACGGCCTCAGCGCCCCCGCGCTCGCGGCGTTCGTCGCGCTCTCCGGCGCGCTCCAAGGCGCCAGCGAGACCCGCGTCCCCCTGCTCGCGCGCGCCACGGGCATGTTCGGCGTGTTCGTCGGGTTCTCCTACCTCGCCGGCGTCGTCCTCGGGTTCGGCCCCGCGGGCGCGTACTGGAGCGTCGCGCTGTCGAACGTCTGGATGGCGGGCGTCGTCGCCGTCGGCTTCCACTACGGCGACTGGGCCGACAGGGCGGCGTCGATGATGGCGGAGCGCGGCGACGCGTAGAAACGTGGAGACTCGTTACCGTTCGTCGAGGGGCGCGAACTCGCCGTCGTACCTTTTCCGGGCTCGCTTCGCTCGCCCGCAAAAGCTACGCCAAAAACCGCTTACCGCTCGTCGAGGGGCACGAACTCGCGGTCCTCCTCGCCGACGTAGCGGGCGCGCGGCCGGATGAGGCGGTTGTCCTCGTACTGTTCGAGGACGTGGGCAATCCAGCCGCCCGCGCGGGACATCGCGAAGATGGGCGTGTAGATGTCGACGGGGATGCCCATCTGGTAGTACGTCGAGGCGGAGTAGAAGTCGACGTTCGGCGCGAGCCCCTTCTCCTCGTTGACGTACTCCTCGATGGCGACGCTCATCTCGTACCACTTGGTGTCGCCGGCGGCCTCGCCGAGCGCCTCGCTGCGCTCGCCGAGAATCTTCGCGCGCGGGTCCTTGACGTTGTAGACGCGGTGGCCGAAGCCGGCGACGCGTTTGCCCTCTTCGAGGGCGTCTTCGACCCACTCGACGGGCTCCTTGCCGGAGTCGTCGATCTCCTTGAGCATCCGCATGACGTTGGCGTTCGCGCCGCCGTGGAGGCTGCCGCCGAGCGTCCCGACGGCCGACGTAATCGCGGAGTGGAGGTCCGCGAGCGTGCTGGACGTGACCATCGAGGAGAACGTGGAGGCGTTCAGCCCGTGGTCGGCGTGGAGCACGAGCGCTTGGTCGAAGACGTCCGCGAGCACGTCGTCGGGCTCCTCGTCGTTGAGCATGTAGAGGAAGTTCGCGGCGTGGCTCAGGTCATCGCGGGGCGCGACGGGGTCGTCGCCCTCGCGCAGGCGCGTGAACGCCGCGACGATGGTGGGAATCTTGGCGGTGATGCGCTTACCCTTCCGGAGGTTCGCCTCGCGGTCCGTGGGGTCGGCGTCGGCGTCCGGGTCGTACGCCGACAGCTCCGAGACCGCCGTCCGGAGCGCCGCCATCGGGTCCTCGTCGGCGGCCGCGAGGTCCGCGACGAGGTCGAGGACGTCGTCGTCGAGTTCGCGGTGGCCGGTCATCTCCTCGCTGAACGCCGACAGTTCCTCCCGATTGGGGAGGCGGCCGTGCCAGAGCAGGTAGAGGACTTCCTCGTAGCTCGCGCCGCGCGCGAGGTCCTCGATGGTGTACCCGCGGTAGACGAGTTTGCCCTCGTCGCCGTCGATGTAACTCAGCTCGGACTCCGCGACGAGCACACCTTCCAGACCCTTCTTGAGTTCGTCGGCCATGTGCGTGGGTTCTTGACGGTTCTACCTAATGTGTGTCGGTTTCCTTCACGGTCGTCTACGAAAATATTGCGAGTGGGAACGGTTGGCGAGCGTTCCGTGATAACAGATAACGAGAATTGGGTGCGTGCCCCCGGCGACGCGAACGTTTTTGCGGGCCGGGAGCGAATCCGGGGCCATGAGCGGCCGCGTCGAGTACGAGCCCGCGAGCGTGAAATCCCTCCTCGCGGAGATGAAAGACACCGCCGAGCTCCTCATCGACCTCTCCTACTCGGCGGTGCTGCACGGCAGCGACGACGTGGCCGCGGAAGTCCTCAAGCTCGAAGAGCGCATGGACGTGCTCCAGCTGCGCGCCCGCATGAGCCTCCTGATGGCGGCGCGCAACCCCGAGGACGCCGAGGCGCTGGCGCCCGTACTCGGCGTCGTCGGCGCCGCGGAGAAAATCAGCGACGCCGCCGGCGACATCGCCAAGGTCGTCCTCGAAGACATCCGCGTGCCCGAGGCCGTCCGCGCGGCGCTCCCGGAGGCCGTCGAGTCGCTGGTGCGCGCCGAGTTGGCCGGCGACTCCGCATACGCCGGGCGCACGCTGCTGGACGTGAACCTCGAAACCGAGACGGGGGTGCGCGTGCTCGCCATTCGCCGCGGCGGCGACTGGCTGCTGAACCCGGACCGCGAGACGGAACTGCTGGCGGGCGACGTGCTGTTGCTGCGCGGCCCCGACGAGCGCATCGGCGGCGTCTACGAAACTGCCACCGGAGACGCCTACGAGCCGCCCGCGGTCCCCGAGCCGGGCATCGACGACCTCGAACGCGCGGTGGACTCCGTGGTGACGATGAAGAACATGAGCGAGCTCTCCGTGGACCTCGCGTACGGCGCGGTGCTGTTCGACTCGACGGACCTCGCCGCGGAGGTCGTCGAACTGGAGGCGGAGGTGGACGCGCTGAAGTCCCGCTTCGAGGCGTGGACGCTGCGCGCGGCGAGCCGGGTCGAGGACCCGGTGTCGCTGCGCGGGCTCGTCCACATCGCCACCGCGACGGAGGTCATCAGCGACGCCGCGGTCGAAATCAGCGAGGGCGTGCTGCGCGGCCTCGACACCCACGTCGTCGTGCAGGAGGCCGTCGAGGAGTCCGACGAGGTCATCGTCCGGGAGACCGTCGAAGCAGCGAGCGCGCTCGACGGCGCGACGCTCGGGGACGAGGCGGTCGCCACCGAGACGGGGATGCGCGTCATCGCGGTGCGGCGGCCGGACGCGGACGCCGACGAGTGGGTCGTCCAGCCCGGCCCGGAGACGGCAATCGCGGCCGGCGACGTGCTGCTGGCGAAGGGGACGCGCGCGAGCGCAGAGCGCCTCCGCGCCCTCCTGTCGGGGTGACTCACCGTCGGAGCCGAGCGGGGCCGCCTACGAGAGGGGGGGGTCCGCGCGGTCGACTATTCGAGGCCGCGGTAGAGCCGGTAGGCCGCGCCCGCGGTGAACGCGAACGTGGCGAGCAGGCCGACCGTGAACGCCAGCACGGCCGCCAGCGCGACCAGATACGTCGTCGAATAGGGCGACCCGCCGGACGCCACGACGAAGAAGTAGTAGGTCGCGGCGGCGACCAGCAGGCCGACCGCGAACCCTCGTTTCGCCTGCGTCACGACGCCGAGCGCGCGCACGAAGTTGTCGACGCCGGGCCGGTCGGACGCCGCGTCGGCCGGCCGCTCGGACGGCTCGGACATGCGCGATGGTTCGGCGGGGCGAGTGAAAACAGCGCCGATTCCGGGACCGAACCGCTCAAGGCCACGCGTGCGTGGGATTAGTGTAATGACTACGCTCGGCACAGCGTCCGCTGACCCCGGAGAGTTCGACATCGGTCGGCTCACCGTCGGGGAGATGCGGGACGGGACCGCGGTCGGCCTCCCGGTCGCGGTCGTGAACGGCGAACGCGACGGGAAGACCCTCTACATGCAGGCCGCCAGCGACGGCGACGAGCTCAACGGCGTCGGCGTGCTCCGCCGCGTCGTCCCCCAACTCGACCCCGCGGAGCTGGCGGGCGAAGTCCGCGTCGTCGGCGTCACGAACTTCCACGCGTTCCAAGTCGCCGAACACCGCAACCCCATCGACGACACGAAGCTCAACCGCGCGTACCCCGGCAGCGCGAACGGCTCCTCGTCCGAGCGCATCGCGCACGCGACGTTCACCGCCGCCGAGGACGCGGACCTGATTCTGGACCTCCATCAGGGCTCGACCTCCCGGATGCTCAACGAGGTGCGCGTGCGCTGCGGCCGCCACCACCGCCTCCACGGCGACTGCCTCGAACTGGCGAAGGTGTTCGGCTGCGGGCACGTCCTCGACCAGAAAGGCCCGGAGGGCCAGCTCGCGCGCGCCGGCCCCGCCGACGGCATCCCCACCGTCGACCCTGAACTCGGCGGCGCCGTTGGCTTCGACGAGGAGTCCATCCAGTACGGCGTCGACGGCGTGTTCAACGTCCTCCGGTACTACGGCTTCCTCGACGGCAACGTCGAAACTGAGCGACAGATCCGCGCGAAGGACTTCGACCGCTACGGCTCCCCCGTCGGCGGCGTCGTCGAGTACCGGCAGGAGCTCGGTGACAAAGTGCGCGCCGGCGACACCCTCTTCGAGGTCACGGACGTGTTCGGCACCCTCAAGGCCACCGTCACCGCCGACAACGACGGCGTCTTCTGGCGCTCCCGGCGCCTCCCGCAGGTCGCCACCGGCGAGTACGTCTGCTCGGTCGGCACGGACGTGGACAAATACTAACCCACTTTTTCCAGCGCTCGGCGCGCTACGCGCGCCGTCGCTTGCAAAAACTTGGGGAAAAAGCGCCGTCGGACCCCCTGTGGGGGTCCTCGGCGCCAGCGCGCTTCGCGCGCTGTGAACCACTCGCGCCTCCCGGCGCTCGCGGATGCTTTGGCTTCCGCCACGCTCAGGTGGCCGTACCGCCTCTGCTCGGGTATGCTCGAATGCCGTGCGTGCGGTCGAACCTACGAATCCGGGCCGGACGAGCCGTGGCGCTGCGAGTGCGGGCACGCGCTGGACTTCGCGGAGCAGCCGCTTCCCGAGAGCGACGAGCCAGACGTCGACCCCCGCGAGGGGCTGTGGGCGTTCGACGAGTTCCTGCCGATTAGCGCCGAAGTCACGCTCGGCGAGGGGTGGACGCCACTTGCGGACGCGCCCGCGTGGGACGCGCAGTTCAAGCTCGACTACGTGTTCCCGTCGGGGAGCTACAAGGACCGCGGCGCGGCGCTGACGCTGTCGCGGGCGGCCGAGTTGGGTGTCGAGCGCGTCGTCGAGGACTCCTCGGGGAACGCGGGCGCGGCCGTCGCGCAGTACGCCGCGCGCGCCGGCATCGACGCCGACATCTACGTGCCCGCGGACGCCAAGCAGTCGAAGCTCGACGCCATCGAGGCCGCGGGCGCGACCGCCGTCCGGGTCGAGGGGAGCCGGCAGGACGTGACCGACGCGTGCGTAGAGGAAGCGGTCGGTGGTGACGCGTGGTACGCGAGCCACGCGTGGAACCCCGCGTTCTACGCGGGCACGTCGACGTTCGCGCTCGAACTCGCGGCCCAGCGCGACTGGACGGTTCCCGACGCGGTGGTGCTCCCGCTGGGCCACGGGACGCTGTTCCTCGGCGCGTACCGGGGCTTCCGCGCGCTGGCGGCGGCGGGCTGGACGGACTCGGTGCCGCGGCTGCTGGGCGTGCAGGCGACGGGCGTCGCGCCGCTCGTCGAGGCACTCCACGGGCCCGGGGAGGCGGGGACGAACGACGTGGCTGACGGCATCCAGATTCGGGAGCCCGCGCGCAGGGAGCAGATTCTGGCCGCCATCGAGGCGACCGACGGCGACGCCATTGCGTGCGACGCCGCGGCGACCGAGGCGGCGCTCGACGACCTGCACGAGCGCGGGTTCTACGTGGAGCCGACGAGCGCGGTGGCCGTCGCCGGTCTCGACGCGTACCGCGAGCGCGGCGTCCTCGACTCCGAAGACGTGGTGGTAGGGTTGACGGGCAGCGGCCTGAAGAAGTGATTACCGCCAGTCGGCCAGCGAGACGAACGCGCCGTCCTCGGCGGTGACCCACGTGGTGACGAGTTCGTCGCCGTCGGCGTTCGCGGGGAACAGCGTGCACGCCCGCTCGCCGTCCTGTACCTCGACGTGCGCGGCGAGTCGCCCCGCAGCGGCGTCGCTGTCGGTCGTCTCGCTGGCGACGCGACCCTCGTCGGCGGCACGGCGGTCCGGGCGCATGGTTGCACTTTCGTCGTCGCCGAATAAAGCGTTGTGGCTGCCTGCGAACGAGTGACAACCGCCGAAAAACACGTGTTCCTCGATTGCGGGCTACCGCTCGGGATGGATTGGGGCGTCCCAGTCGCCGCGAATCAGGGGCTTGGCGACGTGGCGGCGGGCGCGCGGCGGCACCTCGTACCACCCCTGCTCTAGCTCGCGGTCGACGGCGCGCTCGACTCTGCCGGGCGCGGTCGTCCCGCAGTCCCGACACCGGTAGCCCTGCCCCGCGCCCGCGCTCTCCATCGACGCCCCGCAGTCGGGACAGGTCGGCGTCACGGACTCGGTCTCGTTCAGGCTCCTGACGGCGAACTTCTCCAGTTTGAGCGTGCCGTCCCCGACCTCGCCGCAGACCGTGAGGCGGTCGCCGGGCCGGAGCGCNCGCACGCGGTCNCGGAACCGCTTGGTCGGCTCGAACGCCGCNCACGTCGACGCGAACGCCGCCGGCCTCAACGGGCACGAAGACGTGGCCGCCCCGGCGGGTCTCGGGCTCGCCCGCGACCGTCGCGTCCGCGCGGTACGCGCGCCCGTCCTCGATGTCCGCGAGGTCGGCCTCCCGGAGGTGGGCGTCGGTCCCCTGATTCGTGACGAACAGCTCGCTCGCGTAGACGCGCTCGCTGTCGATGGCGTCCGCGACCTCGGTGACGGTGTCGGCGTCGTCTCCCCTGATGCCGTAGAGGATGGGACCGGGCGTGTGCGGGACGCAGACGAGTTCGCCCGCCTCGCGGTCCACGGTGTCCCACGCGGCCGGGTAGGCGGCNTCGGCGGCCGCGAACACGCTGTCGGCGTCCACGTCGCGNNCGGNCCCCCAGCGNTCGGGCGCGCGGTAGTCGATGCGCTCGTACGTCCAGTCCGCGAAGGCAGTCCACGCGCCGACGGCGGCGAGCGCGCCGACGACGCCGCGGCCGTTCTCCCACTGCGCGGTCGCGTAGCCGTGTGCTGTTGCGAGCGAGCGGGCGTCGCCGGGGTCGAGGTGCTCGCGGAGCGCGCGCTCGGCGAACTCGGCGACTGGGTCGGACACGTCGGCCTCGGGCGCGACTACCACGCCGGGGTTCGTCCGGGGGTCGTCGGTTTCGGCGGCGTCGGCGACGACTTCCTCCGCGACCGCCAGCCCCACCGCAGGGTCGGCGTCGGTGTGGACGGCGAGCGCGGCGTTCCCGCGGGTCTTGTACTCCACCGCGGGATTGAGGCGCACGAGTAGCACGCGCTCGACGCTCGCGCCGCGCTCGCGCAGCCGCTCGGCGACCAGATGGGCGGCGTAGGTCGTGCACATCCCGCGCTCGCGGGAGTCCGTGTCGTCGAGGGCGACGACGGTCATCGTCCGGACTATCGCGTGGGGCCCTTTCGCGCTTCCGGTCCGCGGTCGCTAGTGGCGGCCGAATGACCGAAACCGCCGGGCAGCGACGCCGTATCGACACAACGCATATATGTGGCCGCCGGCTTACGTCCGTGTATGTCACGGTCGGTACTCATCGAGAACGTCACCGCCATGCTCGCGGACGCGGGGTTCACGGTGAGCGACCGGTGCGCGACGCGGCCCAAGAGCTTCGACGTGGCCGCGCGCCGCGAGGCGGACGTCATCCTCGTGAAGATTCTCGGCAACATCGACGCCTTCGACGCGCCGACCGGCGCGGAGATGCGGCGCCTCGGCACCTACCTCGACGCCACCCCGATGGTCATCGGCCTGCGCACCCGCGACGAGGAGCTCAAGCCCGGCGTCGTCTACTTCCGGCACGGCGTCCCCGTGCTCAGCCCCGACACCGCGATGGAGTTCTTCGTGGAGGGCGTCCCGCCGCTCATCTACGCGGCCCCGGGCGGCCTCTACGTGAACATCGACGGCGACGTGCTCGCCGACCGGCGGCAGGACGAGGACCTGAGCCTCGGCCAGCTCGCCAGCCAGCTCGGCGTCTCCCGGCGCACCGTCTCGAAGTACGAGGACGGCATGAACGCCAGCATCGAGGTCGCCATGGAGCTCGAAGACCTCTTCGGCGGCGACCTCACGTCCCCCGTGTCGGTGATGGACGGCGCCGAGGAGGTCCGGGACGCCGACCCCACTCCCGACGACCCGGAAGCCGACCCCGAAGACGTGCCCGTGCTGTCGGTGCTGGCGCGCGTCGGCTTCGAGGTCCACCCGACGGACCGCGCGCCGTTCAAGGCCGTCAGCGAGAACGCCTCGCGGGCTGACCGGATGCTGACCGGGCACTCCTCGTTCACGGAGGCCGCCGTCAAGCGCGCCCGCATCATGAGTTCGCTCGGCGAAATCACGCGCACACGGGCCGTCTACGTGGTCGACGAGGCGGGCCGCGACGCCGTCGACGACACCGCCATCGTGGAGCGCGAGGAGCTCGAAGACGTCGAGGACTCCGAGGACCTCCGCGACCTGCTCGCCGACCGCGGCGCGCCCCAAGAGGCCTGACGCCGACTACTCCTCGGCGGTCCGGTGTTCGACGCCGAGCCCGCCGTCCTCCTCGCGCCCGAGCAGCTCCCGCTGGGGGTACGGAATCTTGATGCCGGCGTCGTCGAGGGCGGCTTTCACGCTGCGGACGACGGCGGCCGTCGCCATCGCGCGCTTGGCGGGACTCGGGTGTTCGATCCAGAACCGGCACTCCAAGACGACCGCGGAGTCCCCGAGCGCCGTCGGCACCACCTGCGGCGTGGGGTTGGCGAGGACGTGGGACACGTCCTGCAGGGCGTCGTCGACGACGGCCTCGGCGGCCTCCACGTCGGCGTCGTAGTCCACGCCGACGTCGACGGACAGCCGGAGGCGGTCGAGGCTCGTGCGGTTGGTGACGGTGGCGTTCAGGACGTTCTCGTTCGGGATGACGATTTCTTCGCCGCTCGGGTTCCGGATGCGGGTGTTGATGATGGTGATGTCGGTGACCGTTCCCTCGTCGTCGCCGACGGCGACCCAGTCGCCGATTTCGAAGGGGCGCGCGAACATCAACACGAACCCCGCGATGAGCGACCCGATGGTGGTGCGGGCGGCCGTACCGATGACGATGCCGAGGAACCCCGCACCGACCAGCAGGCCGCCGAGGTTCACGCCCCAGACGGTCAGCGACGCGATGGCGGCGGCGACCAGCACGCTCACTTGGAGGACGCGGAAGACGACGCCCTGCTGGTGTTGGTTCAGGGCGTCGGAGCGCTCGGCGTAGGCGTCCACGCGGTCCTCGAGGACGTCGATGCCGACGAGCGTCGCCGCCACCAGCGAGACGGTGACGAGCACGCGGACGAACAGCGGAATCGTCCCGACGATGGCTTCGACGGCGGCGACGGCGACGCCGACGTACCCCCAGACGACCAGCACCATCAGGGACGCGACGAGGAACAGCGCGAGCTGGATGACGCGGACGACCAGCGTCACGGGGAACCGCACGTCGAAGGCGTCGGCGTCGACGGGGACGCGGTCGTCGGTGAGCACGCGGCCGGTGACCTCGCGGTGGACGGTGCGGACGATTCGCGGCGCGAACAGCCACGCGAGGACGAGCGCCGCGGCCGCCAGCGCCACGGTCGCACCGGCCCGCGCCTGCGTGGATGCGAGTGCTTCGAGCGCCGATTGGACTTGCTGGACCGCGTTCACGGATAGGCGCACGTCGCTTCGCGCGGCCAAAAAGGCGTGGATTCCGGCGAGGGCTCGGTCGGCGCACGGGCTGCGTCAGCGCGCACGGGTCGGCCGAGGCAGTTACGCGCCGTACGTCTCGTTGAGGTACTCCACGATGTCGGGTCGCCCAGCTTTTCCCGCTCGTCGCGGTGCTCCTCGCGGCAAAACCTGGACCAAAAACGCCGGCTTACGCGCCGTACGTCTCCTCGAGGTACTCCACGATGTCGTCGCTCTCGGGCATCCCCTCGACGCCGTGGTCGGTGTCGACGAGCACGGGGACGCCGGTCTGGCCGCTGATGGCTTTGACTTGGCCGCGCTTGTCGTGCGAACTCGGGACCTCGTGTTCGACGTAGTCGAGGCCGAGTTCGTCGAGTTTCGTCTCGACTTTCGCGCAGTACGGACAGCCGGGGAGCTTGTAGAGTTCGAGTGTCACGCCCCGGGCTACGGGACGGCGACGCAAAGAAGCGGTGGATGCGGCGGGCGGCGCTCAGACCGCGGCGGCGAGCGCGCCGCTGGTGCGGACGTAGAAGTAGACGACGAACGAGAGCGCAAGCAGCCACTGGCCGACCGACACCTCGTCGTACTCGCCGACGGCGGTCTTCACGACCGGGTAGGAGACGATGCCGGCGGCGATGCCGTAGCCGATGTTGTACGTGAACGGCATCACGAAGACGGTGAGGCCGGCGGGAATCGCGTACGTCATGTCGTCCCACGCCACGTCGGTGACGTTCGAGAGCATGATGACGCCGACGACGACGAGCGCGATGTGGCTGGCGTACAGCGGGACGATGGCCGCCAGCGGAACGACGGCGAGGCTGGCGAGGAAGAGGACGGCGACGACGAGCGCGGTGAGCCCGGTGCGGCCGCCCTCCTCGACGCCGGTGGCGGACTCGATGTACGTCGTGACCGTCGACGTGCCGAGCATACTCCCGACGGTGGTGCCGATGGCGTCGGCCATCAGCGGCTTGTCGATGTCGGGGAAGTTGCCGTCCTCGTCGAGGAAGCCCGCGACCTGCCCGACGCCGACGAGCGTGCCGGCGGTGTCGAAGAAGTCCACGAAGAAGAACGTGAACACGATGAGCGCGAACGCGAACACGTCGATGTTCTGCGCGGGGGCGCCGACGAGGCCGTCGATGAACGCGCCCGCCAGCGGCGTGATGTCGTACTGCGCGCCGGTAATCGACGTGGTGAGGGTGCCCGGCGCGACGACGCCCGCCCACTCGATGACGTAGGCGGCGGCGGTCGTGCCGAGAATGCCGACGACGATGGAGCCGGGGACGCCGCGGGCGTACAGCGCGAGCGTGAAGAACAGCCCGGCGACCGCGAGCGTGGCGGCGGGGTCGGTGGCAATTTGGCCGAGCGTGACCATCGTCGCTTGGTCGGCGGCGACGACGCCCATCTCTTGGAGGCCGATGAGCGCGAGGAACCCGCCGATGCCCGCGCCGACCGCGAGCTTGACGGGTTCGGGGAACGCGCGGATGATGGCCTTCCGGGCGCCGGCGGCGGTCAGCAGGATGAAGATGATGCCTTCGACGAACACCGCGGCGAGCGCGACCTGCCACGGGATGCCGAGCCCGATGACGACGGTGTACGCGAAGAAGGCGTTGAGGCCGAGGCCGGGCGCCTGCGCGAACGGGCGGTTGGCGTACAGCGCCATCACCGCGGTCGCGACGAACGCCGAGAGGATGGTGACGACCGCCAGCATCTGCTGGACTTGGTCGCCGGAGTACCCCGGCAGCGAGATTGCTTGGCCGAGCGTCGCGGGGTTGACGAGGACGATGTACGACATCGCGAAGAACGTCGTTACGCCCGCGAGCACTTCCGTTCGGACGTCTGTGTCGTGTTCGTCGAGTGCGAAGTAGTCAGCGAGCCCCATTAACGATGCACGTTCGGGCATAACTACACCGCCCGCTTAAGCGTTGTTATGCACGTTGGAAGTCCGTGCCCGTAGCGGATGAACAACCACCAAGAAAACGCACGAACGTGGATAGAATTGGGGGACAGAGGGGGCGGACGGGAGCGGTCGGCTATTCGAGTTCGGCGAGCGCGCCCACGGGGGCGTCGGTGAGTTCGCGGGCGCGCTCGACGCCGTCGTCGCCGACCGCGATGAGCGTGAACACGCCGGTGACGTCGCCGTCCGCGGCGTCGGCGATGTCCAGCAGGATCTCTTGGGTCTCGCCCGAGCGGATGAGGTCGTCGACGACGAGGACGGTCTCGCCGGCGTCGATGGCCGACGCGGGCAGGTAGTACGTGAGTTCGATGCCGGAGGCGAAGCGCTTGCGCGCCTCGATGAACTCCTCGACGGCGGTCTCCTTAGACTTCTTGGCGTACGCGCAGCGCGCGCCGTAGTACGACGCCAGCGACGCCGCGAGCGTGATGCCGTCGGTGGCGGCGGTGAGCACGACGTCCGGGCGCTCGAAATCGAACGTCTCGGCGGCCACCGGCGCCACGAGGTCGAGGAACGACTGGTCGAAGACGACCCCGGAGTTGTCCACGTAGCCCTCGTCGTCGAGGCGAACGCGTGCCTCAAGTTCCTCGCGCAGGAGGCCGGCGCCGGCCTCTTCGACGACTTCGCGGGCGCGCTCGGCGCTCGGGAGGACGTGGCCGTTCACGTAGCGGTTGAGGTCGCCGGCGGGGAGCCTGGTCTCCGCGGAGAGCTCGTCGTACGTCCGGGTCTCCTTGAGCGTGCGCAGCACGTCGACCGCTCGCAACTGGAGGGCGGCCTTCTCTGCTCGGTTCATACAGATGCACACGTTTCCACAAACTTGAGTACCCCGGAAGCTCGCTCGTGCGAATAATTCACAGACGCGCCCACTTCCGCGGGCGCGACTACTCGGCGTCCAGCAGGTCGCTGGCCGTCACCAGCGCCTCCATCTCGACGCCGTGCTCGGCGAGCAGTTCGCGGCCGCCCTCCTCGCGGTCCACCACGAGCAGCGCGCGGTTCACTTCCGCGCCCGCCTCGCGGAGCGCCTCCACGGCGTCCACGGCGGACTGCCCGGTGGTGGCGATGTCCTCCACGACGACGACCTCCTCGCCGTCTTCGAGGCGTCCCTCGATGCGGTTGCCCGTCCCGTACTCTTTGGCTTGCTTGCGTGCGATGACGTACGGCACGTCGGCCTCGACGGAGGTCGCGGCCGCCAGCGGCACACCGCCGAGCGCGACGCCGCCGAGCTTCGCGTCCGCGTCGAGGCGCTCGGCGAACGCCTCGGCGATGGCGCGCAGGCAGTCGGGGGCGGTCTCGAAGAGGTACTTGTCTACGTAGTATTCGGACGTGCCGCCGTGGGAGAGTTCGAACTCCCCGAATTTGACGGCGTCGGCGTCGCGGAGCAACTGGACGAGGTCGTCGGACATTGCCTGAGTTGGCGGGCCGACTCGACAAAAGGGGTGCGGTTGCCCGTCGAGGCGGACAGCCGAACGGCAGGTATGCACGTCCGTGCAGGAACGGAGACGACACTGACTGCCACGTGTGCGAAAGGCTAATTTAGAAACGAGCGCAGCATCCGCGAGCGAGCGGTCCAACGGACCCGAGCGAAGTGGTTCACCGAGCGCGAACGCAGTGAGCGGTCGGGCTCGGCGCGGACCGGAGCGCCGTAGGCGCGGAGGGAGCACCGATGCTTTTGGCCGAGCTTTTGCCGAGGGCGCGCGGAGCGCGCCCGCAGCGCAAAAGGTCGCTCACCACGGCTCGTTCTTCAGGCCGAGCAGGTAGGCGATGCCGTTCGTGATGACGTGCAGCAGCGGCGTGAGCACGAGGATGGCGACGAGAACGTCGAGGGTGAAGGTGTCCCCGAACCACCCGGATGCGGCGACGGCGGCGAGCGCGAGCGCGACGACGACGAAGTCGAGTTGGTCGAGGAGGGGGAAGGC
>JGI12478J12828_1000313_pt1 | contig 16780 bp, 15 predicted proteins | sample A23E2SouthBayCA_FD_12828 | JGI IMG/M metagenome (IMG submission 12828) | reverse complement strand
CCCCTTTCAGTCCCGCCCGGCGACGGCCGATTGGCCAGCCGATGCGGGCGGGACTGAAAGGGGCACCTCGCTGGAGGAAGGCGGCCGACGCAAGCACGCGACCGCAAGCGCGCACAGCGAGGCCCCCGACTCCAGCGAGGTGGGGCTTTCGAGGGGTCTCAGTTTCGCAGGCTTATCTGAACACTACCGCCCGAGCAACCGCGCGCGGATTGTCAGGGGTTTAGGAGGTCTTTTGTCCCGGTGTTCGGTACACTTCCACATGGACTTCGGACTGTCCGACGAGCAGCAGGCGATTCAAGAGGAGGTCCGCCGGTTCGCCGACAACGAGATTCGGCCGGTGGCCTCCGAGTACGACCGCGAGGAGAAATACCCCCACGACGTCATGGACGAGGCCGCGAAAGCCGGCCTGCTCGGCCCGACGATTCCCCTCGACTACGGGGGCGCCGGCTACTCCGCGCTGGAGTCCGCGCTCATCGTCGAGGAGCTGTTCGCCGCCGACCCCGGCGTCGGGCTCTGCGTCTCCAGCGCCGGCTTCGGCGCCGAGTCTCTCATCGAGTTCGGCACCGAGGACCAGAAGGAGCGCTGGCTCCCCGACATCGCCTCCGGCGACGCCATCATGGGGTCGGCCATCAGCGAACCCGACACGGGCTCGGACGTGTCCAGCGTCTCCACGCGCGCGGAGCGCGACGGCGACGAGTTCGTCATCAACGGCAACAAGATGTGGATTACGAACGGCAGCGTCGGGGACTTCTTCGTCGTGCTCTGTCAGACCGACCCCGACGCCAGCGGCCGGTACAACGGCTTCAGCCAGATTATCGTCGAGTCCGACCGCGACGGCTTCGAGGCCGACAAAATCACGGGGAAGCTCGGGATTCGCGCCAGCGACACCGCGGAGCTTCGCTTCGACGACGTGCGCGTCCCCGAGGAGAACCTCGTCGGCACCGAGGGCGGCGGCTTCCTCCAGCTGATGCAGTTCTTCGACGAGACGCGCACGATGGTCGCCGCGCAGGGCGTCGGCATCGCGAAGGGCGCCGCCGAGCGCGCGCTCGACTACGCCCAAGAGCGCGAGCAGTTCGGCCGCCCCATCAGCGACTTCCAAGCCATCGAGCACAAGCTCGCGGAGATGCACACCCAGACCGAGGCCGCGCGCACGCTCACGCGGAAGTCCGCGTGGAGCGTCGAGAACCGCGACGACCAGCTCACCGCGCTCGCGTCNATGGCCAAGGAGTTCGCNTCNCGGGTCGCCGTGGAGGTCGCCGACGAGGCCGTCCAGATTCACGGCGGCGCCGGCTACGTCGACGACTTCGACGTCGAGCGGTTCTACCGCGACGCCAAGATNACCCAAATCTACGAGGGCACCACCGAGATTCAGAAGAACGTCATCGCGCGCGAGCTCNTCGAATAGCCCACGCGAATATATTCGCTTCGCCGTATATCCGGGTGTAGCGGCTCCGTGCCCGCAGTCTTAGAATCCGCCGTAGCCTTTTCGTACGGCGAAGGGAACGCCGCAATATGGACGTCACTAGGTCCACGCTCGCGAAGATACTCGCGGTCGTGTTCGTCCTGAACCTCGTCGTCATGGGCGCCGGTGCCGCCTACTCCTACCAGCACCAGCCGCCGATTCCCGACGAAATCGTCGGGCCGGACGGGGACGTGCTCGCCACCCACGAGTCGATTCAGGACGGGAAGGCCGTCTTCCAGTCGAACGGGCTGATGAACCACGGGTCGATTCTCGGCAACGGCGCGTACTTCGGCGAGGACTACACCGCCGACGCGCTCGAGCTGAAGACCCAGTTCATGCAGGAATACTACGCCGACGAGCGCTACGGCGAAGCGTACGGCGACCTCTCGACGGAGCGGCAGGCCGGCGTCGACAGCCTCGTGACCGCCGACCTCGACCGCACGATGTCCGGCGAGACCGCCGACTACACCGCCGCGGAGGCGTACGCCCACGAGCAGGTGCGGGAGGTGTACGTCGAGCGCTACCACGAGGGCGACGCCGAGCGCGGCGTCCCCGAGGGCATGGTCGGATCCGCCGAGGACGCCCGCAAGTTCGCGGACTTCGCCATGTGGACGGCGCTGGTCTCGCACGCCGAACGCCCCGGCACCGACCACAGCTACACGAACGACTGGCCGTACAACCCGCTCGCCGGCAACGAACCGACCGGCGGCACGATGGTGTGGAGCACCATCGCGATGGTGTTGCTCATCGGCGGCGCCGGTCTCGGCGTCTGGCTGTACAACTCCATCGACCTCCCCGAGCCCTCCACCGAGGGCATCGAAGTGCCGAACCCGAGGGACGTCGACCTGCTCCCCAGCCAGCGCGCCGCCACCCGGTTCATCCCGATCGCGGCGCTGCTGTTCGTCGGCCAAGTGCTGTTGGGCGCGCTGCTCGCGCACTACTACGTCGAGCGCCACGCGTTCTTCGGCATCGGCGAGGCGCTCGGCATCGACGTCATCCAGTGGCTGCCGTTCGCCATCACGAAGACCTACCACCTCGACCTCGGCATCCTCTGGATTGCGACGATGTGGATCGGCGCCGGGCTGTTCCTCCCCGGTCTCCTCACCGGCCACGAGCCCGACCACCAAGAGTCCGCCATCAACGGCCTGCTCGGCACGCTGCTGGTGGTCGTCGTCGGCGGGTTCCTCGGCATCTACCTCGGGTCGAAGGGCTTCTTCGACGGCCAGCTCTGGTGGCTGCTCGGCAACGAGGGCTTGGAGTACGTCGAAGTCGGGCGCGTCTGGCAGATCGGGCTACTGCTCGGGTTCGCCATCTGGGCGTTCCTCGCGTACCGCGGGCTCCGGCCGCTGCTCGACCGCGAGCAGCGCTTCGGGCTCGCGCACATGATTCTGTACGCGGGCGGCTCCATCGGCCTGCTGTTCGTCGCGGGCATGCTGTACACGCCCGACACGAACATCGTGATGACGGAGTTCTGGCGGTGGTGGGTCGTCCACATGTGGGTTGAGGGCGCCTTCGAGTTCTTCATCGTCGCCATCGTCGGCATCACGCTCGTCTCGATGGGCCTGCTCCGCAAGCGCTCCGCGGAGAAAGCGGTCGCCCTGCAAGTCCTATTCGTGATGGGAAGCGGCGTCATCGGCGTCAGCCACCACTACTGGTGGATTGGCCAGCCCGACGTCTGGATTCCGTTCGGGAGCGTGTTCTCCACGCTGGAGCTCGTCCCCCTGATTCTCATCCTCTTCGAGGCGCTCGGGCAGTACCGCGCGCTGTCGGCCAGCGACGAGACGTTCCACTACAAGCTCCCGTTCGCGTTCATCATCGCCTCCGGCGTGTGGAACTTCGTCGGCGCGGGCGTGCTCGGGTTCTTCATCAACCTCCCGCTGCTCAACTACTACGAGCACGGCACCTACCTCACGGTCGCGCACGCCCACGCCGCCATGTTCGGCGCGTTCGGCTTCCTCGCGCTCGGCATGGCGACGTACATGCTGCGGCTCTCCGTCGACCCCGAGAAGTGGTCGGGGAAGCGCCTCTGGTGGGCGTTCTGGCTGTGGAACGCCGGCCTCGCCGTGATGGTCGGCGTCTCCCTGCTCCCCGTGGGCTTCCTCCAACTGGAGGCCGCGTTCACGCAGGGGTACGCGTACGCGCGGTCGCTGGCGTTCTACAACCGCGACCTCGTCCAGTTGCTGTTCTGGGCGCGCTTCCCCGGGGACACGATGCTCATCCTCGGCACGCTCGTGTTCGCCTACGACGTGGTCCGCAAGCGGTTCCTGCTCCGTGACGTCGAGGAGGACGCCTCCACGGGACCGGTCGCCTCCCGGGTGCTCAGCGACGACGACGACTGACGGCCCGCGGGGGATTCGCAACGCCTAAACCCCGCACGCGCCGACTACTCGACGCGTGCGAGGGTAGCCAAGCTCGGCCAACGGCGACGGACTCAAGATCCGTTCTCGTAGGAGTTCGAGGGTTCGAATCCCTTCCCTCGCATCGCCGGCGCCTCGCGCGCCGCGGGATGCGGGAAGTCCGCGAGGCGGACTTCCCTCGCAAAACTACTCTAACTGACTGGGAACGACAGCCACGTTTAGGTGCGAGTGCGCTCACCGACGGGTATGGCGGATTCGACACTGTACGAGCGACTCGGCGGCCGAGAGGCGATTCGTGCCGTCGTCGACGACTTCTACGACCGGCTGCTGGCCGACGACGACCTCGGGCCGTTCTTCGCGGACGCCGACGTCTCGACGCTGCGCCGCACGCAGACCGACTTCCTCTGCGAGGCCGCGGGCGGCCCGGAGACGTACGACGCCGCGCCGGTCCGGGAAGCCCACCTCCACGTCCCGTTCACGCCCGAGCACATCGAGCGCGCCGTCGTCCTGCTCCGGGAGAGCCTCGACGAGTTCGACGTCCCCGAGGACGACGCCGACGCGGTCGTTGGAGCGGTCGCGCAGTACGAGGGCGACCTGCTCGCGCGCCCCGACGACGAGCAGACCTGAGGGCGACCGACGGCTCTATGGGGCGGCGGGCCGCGTCTCCGGGCATGAACGAGGACCGCGCGAGCGTCGCCGAGCGCGCCGCGCTCGCTGGCAGCGAGGTCGCCTTGGAGGCGTTCCGCACCGGCATCGACGTGGAGACGAAGTCCGGGAAGACCGACGTGGTCACGCAGGCCGACCGGGACGCCCAGCGCCGCGTCATCGAGGTGATTCGGGAGACCCACCCCGAGGACGCCGTCGTCGGCGAGGAGGAGGACGAACTGAAGAAAGTCCCCGACACGGGTGCGGCGTGGGTCGTCGACCCCATCGACGGCACGAACAACTTCGTCCGGGACACCCAGATCTGGGCGACCTCCGTCGCGGCCGTCAAGGACGGCGAGACGCTCGCCGCCGCGAACGTGTTGCCCGCGCTCGGCGACACGTACCTCGCCGGCGACGGCGACGTGACGCGCAACGGCGAGCCGGTGTCGGTCAGCGAGAAGACCGACCCCGAGACGTTCGCGGTCGCGCCCACCATCTGGTGGGACTTCGACGAGCGCGACCAGTACGCCCGCGCCTGCGAGGCCATCGTCACGCGGTTCGCGGACCTGCGCCGGTACGGCTGCGCGCAGGCCGTCCTCTCGATGGTCGCCAGCGGCCAACTGGAGGGCGCGCTCACGAACGTCACCGTGAACCCGTGGGACTCCGTCGCGGGCGTCCACCTCGTCCGGCAGGCCGGCGGCGTCGTCACCGACGTGCACGGCGACCGCTGGGAGCCGGGCTGCGAGGGGCTGGTCGCGTCGAACGGCGAAGCCCACGACGTGGTGCTGGCGGCCGCCCGCGAGATTCAGTAGTGCGCGAGCAGTAAGCGTATTGGGGCGCTCTCCCGACCACTTGCGTATGGACCTAGACGAGACGGACCGCGAGATTCTGCGGGCGCTCCAGAGCGACGCCCGCAAGCCGTTCAGCGAAATCGCCCGCGAAATCGAGATGTCGAGCGCGACCGTCCACGACCGCGTCAACCACATGGAGGAGGCCGGCGTCATCCGCGGCTACCACGCCGACGTCGACCCGAAGGCCGCCGGCTTCGGCACCTCGGCGGTCGTCGGGCTGCGCGTCGAACAGGGCCGCGAGCAGGACGCCCTCGACCGCCTCGCGGACATCGACGGCGTCCAAGAGATTCACCTCACGACCGGCGAGTGGGACATCATCCTCCGCGTGGTCGCCGAAGACACCGACACGCTCCGCGAACTCATGTTCGAGGAAATCGCGGACGTGGACGGGTTCGCGCGCTCGCAGACGATGGTCGTCCTCGCCACCGAGTACGAGTCCCACGAACTCCCCCTGTAGCCCGCCGCACTCCAGACCGCAACGATAAAACCGCCACCGGCCGCGTCTCCCAACATGGCTTTCCCCGAGACCGACCGCGAGCGCGCGTGGACCGCGGTCGTCGGCGTCGCGCTCGCCGCGCTCGTCGGCGGGTCGCTGCTGCTCCCCGACACCGTCTACGGTGGCTTCGTCTGGCACTACTTCTGGGGTCCGGTCGTCGCCGACGCCAACGGCGCGCAGTGCGCCGTCTGGAACGGCGGCGCCGTCCAGTACGTCTACAGTTCCACGGCGTGCGCCGGCGCGACCGAACCCGTCGCCTACCCCGGCTACACGCTCGTCTCCGAGGTCGGCTACGCCGTCACGCTGCTCGTCTCGCTGGTCGGCGTCACGTTCCTCCTCGACCACCTCGAAGTCGGCGAGGAACTGACCCTGCTGTACGCGCTGTTCCCGTTCGTCCTGCTCGGCGGCGCGCTCCGCGTCGTCGAGGACGCCAACGACGCGGCCGCGGCCGCCCCCGGCGTCGAGCAGTTCCTCGACTACCCCGCGAACACGCTCATCATCAGCCCCGTCATCTACTTCGTGATGTTCGCCATCACGCTCGCCGCGCTCGTCGCGTGCGTGCTCCTCGCGCGCCGCACCACCGTCTTCGAGGACTTCTACCGGCCGCTGGCGGCCACCGGCACCGTCCTGCTCGCCGCGACCGTCGGCTTCCTCGGCTACCTCTCGGTGACCGCCGACTACGTCACCCTCCACCCGCAGTTCACGGTACTGACGGTCCTGTTCGCCACGCTCGTCACCGCAGGCGTCTGGTACTACGTCCGCCGCTTCCTCCCCGACGTCGCCGCAGGCACCGAGTTCGCGGGCGCCGTCGTCCTCTGGGCGCACGCCGTCGACGGCGTCGCCAACGTCATCGGTCTCGACTGGGCCGCCGAACTCGGCCTCCCCCGCGACCTCGTCCCCAAGCATCCCGTCAACGCCGCCGTCGTCGACCTCACGCAGAGCGTTCTCCCCGCCTCGGTCATCCACTACACGGGCGACGCGTGGCCGTTCCTCCTCGTCAAGGTCGCCGCCGCGCTGTTCGTCCTCTGGCTGTTCGACGACGAACTCCGCGCGGAAGCCCCCCGGTACTTCACGCTCATGCTCCTCGCCGTCGTCGCCGTCGGCCTCGGCCCCGGCAGCCGCGACATGCTCCGCGCGACCTTCGGCGTCTAAAACGCACTTTTTGCGCTGCGGGCCGCCAAAGGCGCCCCTCGGCAAAACTTGCGGAAAAAGCGCTGTCGGACCCCGCTTCGGGGGTCCTCGGCGCCCGCGCTCCCTGCGGTCGCGCGGATGCTAGCCAGCACCGGCTACGTAGATTCAAATAGCAGGCCGGGACCATCCGAGCGCGTGCCCACCTGACAGCCGACCGGTGCGTGCGGACGCGGAACGGCGGCACCACGCACCGGCCCCGTCGGCGGTTCGTTCCCTCCGAATCGTCCGCCGCCTGCACGCCCCTACAGCCGCTTGCTGACGTACGGGCCGTCCTGCCGGTACCCGAGCTTCTGCTTGTAGTATTGGCGCGCGCCGATGCCACGACGACCTTTTGCGCTGCGCTCGGCGCACGCGCCTCGTCTGCTCACGGGTCGCTTCGCTCCCCGTTCGCACGGCCAGCGGGACCTTCGGTCCCGCTTGGCTCGGCAAAAGCTCGGCCAAAAGCACTCCTCGCTCCCGTTGGTCGCTCGTCGGCCCGCTCGCTCACTCCGTTCGCTCGCGGTGAGTCTCGGCGAACGCCTACAGCCGCTTGCTGACGTACGGGCCGTCCTGCCGGTACCCGAGCTTCTGCTTGTAGTATTGGCGCGCGCCGATGCCGGAGATGACGCTGAGCTTCCCGAAGCCCGCGTCGGCGGCCATCTCCTCGGCGCGCTCCATCAGGCGCTGTCCGTAGCCCTGATGCTGGTGTTGGCCGTCGGTGGTGTCGTCGCCGACGCCGACCTCGCCGCCGTAGACGTGGAGTTCCCGGAGGAGCGCGGCGTCCGCCAGCTCGTCGCGCACCGGGTCGTTCGGGAAGCGCAGACGCGCGAACCCGACGAGGAGGTCCTTCTCGAAGTCCTCGAAGCTGATGAAGTGCTCCGTGCCGCCCGCCGACTCGTAGGTCATGACGTCCAGTTCGACGTTCTCGGGGTCGTCGTCGTTCATCCCGGCCTCCCGACAGCGGATGCACTCGCAGGTGTAGCCGTGCTCGTCCATCTTCTCCCACGCGAGCTGGCGCAGGTTCGACTTCCAGACGCCGGCGTCGATGTGGTCGGCGGGAATGTCCCGCTGGACGCGCTGGAGGCGCGTGTACCGCGGAATCATGTCCATGACCTCCGCGACGAGTTCGGCGGCCTCCTCGTTCTGCAGCGGCTCGAACTCCTCGTTGCGCCACATGTCGTAGGTGACGGTGTCGCGGACGACCAGTGTCGGGTAGATTTTGAGGTAGTCGGGCTTCCACTGCTCCTCCTCGAACAGCCGCCGGAAGTCCTCCAAGCACATCTCCTTGCTCATGCCCGGCTGGCCCGGCATCATGTGGAAGCCGACCTTGAATGCGGCGTCCCGAAGGCGGCGGTTCGCGTCGATAGAGGCCTGCACGCCGTGCCCCCGGTGCATCTCGCGGTTGATGCGCTCGTAGGTCGTCTGCACGCCCACCTCGACTTTGGTGCCGCCGAGGTCGAGCATCCGGTCCACCTGCTCCGGGTCACACCAGTCGGGCTTCGTCTCGAAGGTCGTCCCGATGTTGCGGATGTCGCCGTGTTCGTTGGCCGAGACGACGTCTTCGAGGTAGGAGAAGTCGTACTCCTCGGGGGATTGGGCGAACGACTCCGATTCGGAGGGGTTGGGTTCCTTCTCGGGGTCGAAGTCGTTGAGGGCTTCGAGCGCGCGCTTCACGAACCACTCCTGGTAGTCGTGGCTGCGCGCGGTCATCGTCCCGCCCATCAGGATGAGTTCGACCTTGTCGACGGGGTGGCCGATTTCCCGGAGCTGGTGGAGCCGCAGCGTCACCTGCCCGTAGGGGTCGTAGTCGTTCTGCACGCCGCGAGCGGCGGCGGGCTCGTGGCCCGTGTAGGACTGGCTGGAGGAGAACTCGCTCGCGGGGCCGCCCGGGCAGTAGAGGCACTTGCCGTGCGGGCACATGTGCGGGCTCGTCATGACGGCGACCGGCGTCACGCCGGAGGCGGTCCGCACGGGCTTGCGCTGGAGGACTTCTTCGAGGTCGTCGCGGCGGTCGTCGGGCGCGAAGTCAAGCAGCTCGGAGTGCTTCGGGACTTTCGACGCGGAGTGCTCCGAGCACACTTCGAGCTTCGCGCTCTCGACGTCGTCTTTGCCGACGTCCCCGTCGAGGATGCGTTCGACGAGCTCCTCGCAGGCGGCCTCGAATGCGGGGTCGGCGTCCGCGCTCATTACTCACTGGGAGCCGCCGCGAGCGAAAAAGCGTGTCGTTGCGTTACGCGAGCTGCTTGGCGATGGCGTCGACGACGGCGTCGACGACGGCTTCCTGCTCGCCCGAGAGGAACTCGATGCGGCCGTCGCGGGCGCCCCGCGGCTCGACGCCGGCGTCCGAGAGCTCGTCGGCGACCGTCTCGCCGACCGCGCGCACGTCTACCGCATCGCCGCTGCGGACGCGAATCTCGTCGCCGCTCACTCCCACGAGCACGTCCGCGCGGTCGCGGCGCCGGTAGAGCGCGTCCAGCAGGAGGTCCACCGGCGGGAAGTCGTACTGGTGGGTGTACGCGTCCACGTCCAGCGTCTCGAACGCGACGCCGTCCTGCCCGCGCACGTCGAGGTGGGGTTCGGCGGTCGCGAGCTCTGTTTCGAGGCGCTCGCCGAACTGCTCGGAGACGTGCTCGATGAGCGAGTCGTCGGCCTCCCCCCACAGGAGGTCCGAGATGAGTTCGCGCTTGTCCTCGTAGGACTGATAGAACGCCTCCAGCGCGATGGCGTCCCGGAGGTCGGCGAGCGTCTCCGGGCTGTAGTCGGTGCCGGAAGCGAGGTCGGCGTACGCGTCGGGGGTGTCCGCCCAGTACGCGACCGCGGGGAGGTGCTGGAGGTCGTCGCGCACGTCGTCGTTGACGAACGCGGCGAGCTGGGAGCCGAGCGCGCCCGTGTTCACGGGCGCTTCGCCGGCCTTCGTCGGGCTAACGAGCACGTCCGCGCCCGCGGCGTCGTCGGTGTAGCCGCCGTCGATGGCGACCGTGTCCGCGTCGTAGATGTCCAGCAGGTCGATGGCGTCCGTGGACTCGCTGGTGGAGCCGACGCCGACGAGCACGAACAGCGGGTGTTTCTCGTCGTGGCGCTCGGCGGCTTCGAGCATGCTGGTGACGTCGCCGGTGGCGTCGTCGATGGTGTAGAAGGCGTCGTCGAGCGGGCGACGGTCGACGTAGTGGTACTCGGCGTCCTCGCGGGCGTGCTCGTCGCGGATGAGCGGGAGGAGCGCGCGCTCGATGGCGGTGCCGGCGACGTAGCCCTCGACGGTCGCGGTGTGGCGGACGATGACCGGGCGGGCTTCGACGACGGCGCGCCGAATCTCGGTGGCGGCGTCCACGAGGTCGTCGCGGACGGCTTCGACGGCGGCGTCGGCCGCGAGCAGGTCGGTCGTCTCGGGGGTTGCGCGCTCGTCGAGCGCGTCCGCCATCCGGGACTCGACGGCTTGTGCGTCCGCGCCGTCGAGCACGGTGAGGTCCTCGGTCTCGACCTGCAGTTCGCCGCGGCGGCGCTCCACGTCGCCGACGATGCGGACCACGTCGCCCGCGTCGACCTCGGGGTAGGCGCGGACGCCGGCCTCGACGAACGCGGCGCAGTCCACGGCGCCGGTCTCGTCGGCGAGCTCGAACACCGTCGGGCCGCTCGTCTGCCGGGCGTTCACGACCTCGCCCTCGACGGCGACGCGCTCGTCGACGTGGGCTTCGAGGTCGGCAATCGGGACGCGCGTCGGTCCGGCGTCCTCGGCGTCGTCCTCGTCGGCGTCAGCGTCCGATTCGGTGTCGTCGGTCTCCGGTTCCGGCTCGGATTCGGATTCCGACTCAGACTCCGACTCGACTTCCGGCTCTGACTCGGCGTCGTCCGCAGGCTCGGACTCCGATTCGGTGTCGGCCTCGAAGTCGGCGTCCTCGGCGACCGGCGTGCCGCCGTCGGCGGTGCTGGTCTCGGTGTCCTGTTCGTCGTCCTCGTCGGGGAGTTCGGCGTCCGATTCGGCGCTCGGGTCGTCGACGAGGTGGCCGCGGAAGTCGCGGTCGTCCTGTCGAATCGACCAGCCGAGGTCGACGTTTTCGTTGTCGTGGACGTCGGTGACTTGGACGTACACGCTGTCGCCGGCGTCCCAGCCCAGCGATTCGAGGCGGCCGGGGACTTCGCTGCGGTGGAGCAGGCCGGTGACGGAGTCACCGATGTCGACGAACACGCCGAAGTCGGCGAAGCCGTCGATGGTGCCTTGGTAGTAGCGACCGGGCGTCAGTTCGTCGGGAGAATCTCCGCGGAACTCGAAGGCGACGTCCTCCTCGTGGGTGTCACAGACACGGCCGTCAGTGGAGGAGCCGCAGATGATACACGTACCCATTTGCTTCGAGAAAGCGGGTGCTGCCGTAAACGATTATCGAAAGCTCGTCGGTTCCACGCGCTGACACGCGGGCCCGCCGGCTACTCGAAGACGGGGCTGTCGGCGGCCAGCGCGTCGAGGTCGTCGGCGACCTCGCGGGCGTCCTCGGGGAACAGCGCGACCTGCACCTCGTTGCCGTCGTCGTCCTCGAAGACGAGCTTCACGCGCTTGTCGCCAAACTCGCGGGCCTCCGCCGAGTCGACACCGAAGAGCTTGGCTTCCGCGGTCTTGTTCGACGGGCCGACGTTCTGGATAGCGCCGTCCTTCAGTTCCACCATGAAATCCGAGAGGTTGATGTTGAGCACGCTCGGGGGTTCGCGGGCGACCCACTAAACAGCGCGTACTGGGCGGCCCGGGCTACGGTGCGACGCTGGCAGTCCACGGGAACAGCGCGATGGTGGCGGTGAACCAGCCGAACCCCGAGCCGTACGCGAGCACGCCGGGGACGAGCGCGGCGGCGACAGCGCGCGGGAGCGACGCGTCGTGGACGATGCGCGTGCCGACGACGAGCAGCGCGAACGCCCACAGCCCGCAGACGAACGTGACCGCGGGCACGGAGACGCCAACGAGCGCGCAGGGTGCGCTGGCGTACGCCAGCACTTGGACGGTCTCGCTGACGCCGCCGCGGTCGGGCGCGACGGCGACGAGCACGAGCGTTTCCACGGCGGAGAGCGCGTGCAGGGCGGCGGGCGCGACCAGCAGGCCGGCGAGCGCGAGCGTGAGCACGGCGGCCAGCCACGTCGGCGCGGGGAACGCCAGCGCGCTCGCGGGGTCGAGCGCGAGTCGCGTCCCCTCGTAGAGGAGGACGACCGCCATCGCGAAGACGAGTCCGGGGGCTTGGTCGCCCGGCGAGACCGCCTCGTCGAAGAACGTCGTCGGGTTCACGAGCACCTGCGTGAACGCCTTCAGGAGGCCGACCGGCCCGCGTTCGCGCCCGCCCTCGGGTTCGACCCACGTCGTCATCTCAGTCCCGTTCGACGACGTGGCAGTTGCGGCACCGCGCCTCGTAGGACTCCTCCGCGCCGACCATGATAGTGGGGTCGTCGTAGTGGGCGGGCTCGCCCTCGATGAGCCGCTGGTTCCGGGTGGCGGGCTCGCCGCACTGCGTGCAGATGGCTTGGAACTTCTCGACGTACTCCGCGACCGCCATCAGCTGTGGGATGGGCTCAAAGGGCTCCCCGCGGAACGTCTGGTCGGTGCCGGAGACGACGACGCGGCGGCCGTCGCTGGCGAGCGACTGGCAGACCGCCACGAGTTCGCCGGGGAAGAAGTTCGCCTCGTCGACGGCGACGACCTCCTCGCCGTTCAGGTAGCTGGGAATCTTCGAGACGCCCTCCGCGGTGGTGTCGACGACGGTCGCCTCCCACGTGCGGCCGGCGTGCGAGCCCAGCGTCGCCTCGCCGTACCGGTCGTCGATGGCGGGCGTGAACGCGGCGACCTCTTGGCCCGCGATTTCCGCGCGCCGCAGCCGCCGCAACAGCTCCTCCGTCTTCCCGGAGAACATCGACCCCGTGATGACCTCGACCCACCCGGAGTTCGTGATCGCGTGCATGCTCACAACGGGGGCGGTCGCGGGGCAAAACGCTTGCTCATCTGGGCGGCCGTTACCAGCAGCCAGCAATCACCCGCAGCTATTTTTGCCCGGCTCCCCTCTCGCGGTGTATGTACGACGACATCCTGTTACCGACCGACGGGAGCGGTGCCGCAGACGCCGCGGTGCCGCACGCAATCGAACTCGCGGACCGCTACGGCGCCCGGCTCCACGTCCTCTACGTCGCGGACACCACCGAGTACAGCACGGTGACCTTCGAGGACGACGTGGTCGACCCGCTGACGGAGGAGGGCCAGACGGTCGTCGACGAGGTCGTGGAGACGGCGACCGACCAGCACGTCGAAGCCGTCGGCGTGGTGATGAAGGGCGGCGCCTACGAGACCATCCTCCAGTACGTCGACGGACGAGGACATCGACGTGGTGGTGATGGGGACGCACGGCCGCCGCGGGCTCGACCGCGCGCTGCTGGGGAGCGTCACCGAGCGCATCGTCCGCACCTCGGACGTGCCCGTGCTGACGGTGCGCGAGGACGAGGACTGACTACGCCGCGAGCCGCGCGACCGTTTCCTCGCCGCGCTCTTCGAGTTCGACGAGGCCGTCGTCCGCGAGGTCTTCGAGCAGGCCGCGGAGCCACTCGCGGCCGGTGTCGCCGCCGTAGTCCACGCGCACTCGCGGCCCGAGTTCGTCGAGTTCGAGTTCGCCGTGTTCGCGGAGCGCGCCGACCGCGCGCCCGCGCTTCTGCCGGCGGCTCCCCTCGAACGTCGACTGCTCGGGGACGTCCGGCGCCGAGAAGTCCCCGGTAGCGTACGCCCCACACCACTCCCGCCACGGGCACTCCGCTTCGTCGCAGTTCGGCGACTTCCCGCAGGCCACGCCGCCCAGTTCCATGATGGCGTTGTTCCAGACTTCGGACTCGCCGTCGGGCATGAGGTCGTTCGCGGTGGCCTCGAAGGCCGCGTCGTCGTCGGGCACGTCGAACGCGCGGTAGAGCACGCGCTTGACGTTCGTGTCCACCACAGCGTGGCCGTTGTCGAACGCGAACGACGCGACGGCGTTGGCGGTGTACGGGCCGACCCCCATCAGCTCCGAGAGCTCCTCGGGCGTCTCGGGGAACGCGCCGCCGTACTCGTTTTCCACCTGCTGTGCGGCCTCGTGGAGGTACTTCGCGCGGTTGTTGTATCCGAGGCTGTTCGCCGACCAGAACCCAACCACGTCGGCGCGGTCGGCGGCCGCGAGGTCGGCGGTCGTCGGCCACTTCTCGAGGAACGCGTGGTAGGCGTCCTCGACGCGGGAGAGCTGGGTCTGCTGGCTCATCACTTCCGAGACGAGGATGGCGTACGGGTCGTCGGTGCGCCGCCACGGGAAGTCCCGGTGGCCGTCCTCGTACCACGCCACGAGCGCGTCCCGGACGGCGTCGGCGTCGCTGGGGAGCGCGTACTCCCCGTCCCCCTCAGTCATGCCCGGGGGTTGTCCGGTCGCGCGCTTAGGGGTGCTGGTTCGGCGCCGCGTCGCAGCCGCCGAAAACGCCCGCGGCGATTAAGTTCCGAGCGAGACAACGGTGAACCGATGCGACGGAACGCCCTCCACGCGATGGCCGTGNCCGTCCTCCTCGTGACNGCGGGCTGTGCGGGGCTCTCGGGCGGCGACGGGGCGNCGNACNNNANCCAGTTACNGGNCGACGCGGCGAGCGAGATGGCGNNCGCNGACACGTACCGGATGGAGATGCGGATGCANGTCTCCGCCGGCGGGCGGGGGACGACGGTCACCCAGCACGCGGTGTTCGACCACGNGGCCGAGCGGGCGCGCGTGAACGCGACNNCGGCNGGCCGGTCGACGACGACGTACATCGACGGCACGACCGCGTACGTGCACGTCGGCGGNGTCTGGCGCACGCAGGACATCTCGGCGACGGAGCCGTGGAACAACAACTCGGGGCTCCGCCAGCAGCGGGCGGTGCTGGAGTCCGCGACGGTTTCCGTGAACGGCTCCGCGACCGTCGACGTTCGGCGAACCGATGGTTCGCCGAGCACATCAGAAACGCAGAGCGTTTCTGAGGACGGCGTCGAGACGACCGTGCTCGCCGTGGACCCCGAGACCGAGGAACTCCGGTCGGTCGTCACCCAGCGGGCCGGTAACCTCGACGCCGTCGAAATCGAGGACGCGACCTACCGGATGTACGTCGCCGACGACACCCACCGGCTGCGGAAAGTCGAGATGAACCTCTCGATGACCGTCGCCGGCCAGCCCGCCACCGCCAACGCGACGACGACGTTCTCGGCGTACGGCGAGCCCGTGAACGTCACGATACCCGAGGAAGCCACCGACGGGGAGCAGGCTGCGCTCGCGCCCGTCGCGGCGTAATCACAACGGAAAGGCGTAAGCCCGCGCCGGCACACGCCCCACGCATGAGTCTCGACGACCTCGAAACCGACGTGGAGCTTGCGTACGACGACCTCGACTACGAGTTCCTCGACCGCGAGAGCCGACAGGAGCTGGCGATGCTGGGCGCGGCGCTGGACGCCGACACGGACGAACTCCTGCGGCGCGCACACCTGCTGTTCCAGTCGACGACCGAGTCCGGGCAGCTGGACTTCCACCTGCGCTCGACGTACGACGTGACCTACGACGAGTACCTCTCCGGGATGACCTTCGACGAGATGACCGGCGGCGCGGGCGTCCAGCAGCCCGACGACGACGACCGCCGCTACCAGTTCTGACGCCGGCCCCGAATGCGGGCCTGTTAAATCCCGGAAACCCCGACTACGATGTATGCGAGACCGAACGCGACGCGACGTGTTGCGCGCGACTGCGGGCGTGGGCGCGGCGGCCGCGCTCGCCGGCTGCCTCGGCGGCGGCGACGGCGGCGAGGTCGAAGCGCTCGACGCGCCCGAGGGGACGGAAGTCGTCGAAGTCGGCCCGGACGGCAACTACGTCTTCGACCCGGACGAGCTCACGATTTCGACGGGGACGACGGTGCGGTTCGTCTGGCTCTCCGCGGCCCACAACGTCGCCGTGTCGAGCCAGCCCGCGGACGCCGACTGGTCGGGCCACGACACCATCGAGGACCGCGGGTTCTCCTTCGAGCACACCTTCGACGTGCCGGGCCGCTACGAGTACGTCTGCACGCCCCACCAGACGCAGGGGATGGCGGGCGCGATAGTCGTCGAGGAGTAGTTACTGGACGGCGTCGCTGTGGCCCGTCGAGGGCCCGGCCTTCGTCACTTTCGGGTCGTCGAGGGCGTCGAGGAAGATGCCCATCGCGAGGTCGATTTCGCGCTCGGTGACGTCCAGCGGCGGGAGGATGCGCAGGGTCTTGTAGCCGCAGCCGAGCAACAGCAGCCCGCGCTCCAGACACGCCTTCACGACGGCTTCGCGGCGGTCCTTGGTGTCGAACTCGACGCCGAGCATCAGGCCGTTCCCGCGCACGTCGGTGACGAACGCGGGCGCGTCGTCTGCGAGAATCTCTTTGACCTGTCGGCCGCGCTCGGTGACGTTGTCGAGGACGCCGTCGCTGGTGATGGCGTCGATGGTGGCGACGCCCTGCGCGGCGGCGAGCAGGTCGCCCGCGCCCCACGTCGAGGAGAGCCGCCCCGTCTCGTCGGGGAAGAGGTCCTCGCTGGCGACGGTCGCGCCGACGCGCAGGCCCTTCGCGGACGTGATGACGTCGGGGTCGATGCTGGTGTGGTCGACGCCCCAGAGCTCGCCCGTGCGCCCGAGCCCGGACTGAATCTCGTCGGCGATGACGGGGATGTCGAAGGTGGACTGGATGTCCGCGATGTCGTCGGCGAACTCGTCGCTGGGGACGCGGTAGCCGCCCTCGCCCTGCTGGGGTTCGAGGACGAGGTACGCGACCTCCTCGGGGTCGACGA
>JGI12478J12828_1000290_pt1 | contig 17339 bp, 16 predicted proteins | sample A23E2SouthBayCA_FD_12828 | JGI IMG/M metagenome (IMG submission 12828) | reverse complement strand
CCCCAACGACGAGCAATCCGAAGGGGTCGGATATCGATATCGGCAGGGTGAGGATGAGCACGCCCCAGCCACAGAAGACGGTCAGGAGTCCCCAGAACAGTCGTGGCAGACTCCAGCCCGCCTCCCGACCGTACAGCTCGTAGATAATATCGGAGCTGTTCCGGACGAACGACTCGATAATCGCGTATTCGGTCGTGAACAGGGCGAGAAACAGTGTGACGTAGATGACGCTCGTCGTGAACCCGCCGACCGACGGCGCAATCTCGATGAGCCACATATCGACTGCGTCACTCGTCGCCCCCGGTGCCTGTGACACCGCGATGACGACCAGCATCGTCGTGACCAGCAGGAGGCCCAGCAGGAAGGTCAACAGGTGTTCTAACTGTGTCACGCGCCACCAGCCCCGCCACCGTTTGAGGTTCTGCGTGTCCGGGGTGAACGTGAACCCGTCCTCGTGAACCGTCTCGGGGTCGTCGCCGGCGAAGGGGTTCTTGATTCGGCCCTGATACCGACCCATTCCGTAGCCTTTCTCCCGTATCCAGAGGCTCTGTGAGAGATTGAGGTAGCCGCCCGCGCCGGCGTAGGCCAGCGCCCCGACCAGCACAGCGATGGTTCCGACCGGTGAGTAGTCGCCGACTTCCGTCAGGCTCCCCGGGACGCTGACCAGTACGTCAAGCGACCCGATGAGAACGAACAGCAGCAGTGTGAACGCAATCGACAAGGCCACCAGGATTAGCTGGAGGCTCTCGACGACGTTGTACATCAGCGGCGTCACCTGGTATGTGACCCAGATGAACACCATGAGCCCGATGCCGAACAGTCGCCAGCCAACGATGTCGACGCCGGCGAAGTCGTACGTGCCGAGGGCGAGCCCTTCGGCCCCGATTCGTGCGGCGCTCGCAGCCCACCCTGGCCAGCCGAGACTGACGAACCCGCCTATAAGCATGGCTAGTGGGAGGACCGGGTGCACTCGCTCGAACGCTCGAAACACGCTTTCACCGGTCGCAAGGGTCCATCGCTGTATCTCTGTGTTGATGACAAAGTGGAGACAGACGGCCACGAGGAACAGCCAGTACAGCCCCCACCCGTAGCTGGCGACCAGATGTGGCCAGAACAGCGTCTCACCGCTGCCGAGCGACGCCCCGAGCATGATCGCGCTTGGACCGACGACATGGCGGAGCTTCGGTACTTTCGGCAACGAGAGTTCTCTGAACCGCCCGCCGGTCCCCGTGTCTGGATGGTCGTCGCTCTCCGGTGCCGCCTCGAGGTTATCGTATGCGACCGGGGTGTACGAGGAGATTGGGTAGCGCTGCTCTTTACGGGAGGCGTACACCTCTGCTGTCTCCGACTCCGTCTCTTCCGCTACGTCCGACTGTTCCGTCGGCTTTTCCTCTGGCATCGGTGAACTCACCCACCGACGTAGTGCCAGACGTGTCCGTGGTCGACAGCCAGGTCAACCTGTGGGAGGTCCTCCAGCGCAGGCCCGATAGCGTCCCACCACTCGTCAGCGGTCTTGTACCCCGCCGGATGCTCTTGAAACACCTCGGTAATGAGTTTCCCGGCATCGGTGTCGGGGTTTTCGCGGAGATAGTCGTACGCAGCCCGTAGCGCCGCACGCCGGTCGTCGAGTACATCCCCCGTCCCCGGCAGGTCCGCGTCGGCGATGCTGTGCTCGACCGGGGGCTCTCGTTCCTGTTGGGGTTCCGCGCCCGAGCCGACAAGCTGGGAGAACGGGATCCACCAGACCCGACTCCGTGCCCCGACTTTCCGCGTTTCCAGATCCCCTCGTTCTACGAGTACGTCGAGCTTGTTGTGTGCCGTTTTCCGGGAACAGCCGAGTGCGTCCATCACATCGGTTGCCGTCAACGGTTTCGCCTGGTCCGCCCGATCTTGAAACACCGAGAGCACTCGCTCCGGTGTGAACTCTGCCGTGGACGGTGGCGACCCGTCAGCCCGACCATCGTCCGCGGTATTGCTCATACGTAGCCATTACAGTCGTATGTAATAGACTTTTCTGCATAACCTCCGTTTCGGGAGCAAACACTTTCCCTCCGTCTGACGCTTGATAGACATCAATCACACACGAAGGCATGAATGTACCCTCTCAGTGGATACACCAACAATGGGGTGTCAAAAAGCCTCTTCATTGGTCTCCCTCCGCCAGCGACCACGCTCCGTTGTATCAGTCTAATTCTTGCTCAGCCGGCTCCGGTGCAGACACCGACTGCTCGGTTTCTACGACCGCACGCTCTGGTAGTTCGATGTCAGGTTTCCGACCGAGCGTCAGCAGGCGCTCAGTGAGTGTTAGCTCCTCAGGACTGGGGCTGGGCTTTTGTACTTCCTCGTAGTCGACGATTACTTGCCCCGCCTCGGCCGTGATACGGACCGCACAGAGCTGGTACGAGGGGTAAAACACCGGGGGAAGCAGCCCGATGACACCGTCCCGACGGTGGAGCCGTTTGAGCCAGGTCCCGCTGTTGACGACTAACCCACCGTCGACTGACTGCACGCTCGGTCGGTGCGTGTGACCGTAGCAGAAGACAACCACGTCTTCCTTTTCGTCGAACACTTCGCGGGCGGCTTCCTTGTACGTCGTCTGAGTGTCGACTGTGAGGTCTGTCTCGAAAACGCCAAAGCGATTGATGGTCTTCTTGATATCCCGTCGAAGGAGATACAGCGGGATGCCCACGAGCAACAGGAGCCCGGCCAGCGACGCATTCACCACGAGCAGCACCCAGATGGCGGTCCCGACGGTGCCGAACTGGCCCAGAAACGACGTTGTCGTTTCGACCGGTGCCGACCAGACTCCGAGCAGGTTCAACGCCGCCAGAATCGCCAGGATAGCACTAACGTTGAACAACAGCAGGAACGGGACGAGTGCGTACCGCAACAGCGGGTTCATTTCCCGGTAGAAGTACTTCGAGAGCATCCACACCGGGACTCGTTCCGTTGGCGTCACCGCCTGCACGTCCTTGAGCCAGTTGTACCGACCCCGGTCCGAGAGCTGGCCGGCCCGACTCGTCACCAGCGTGTTGTAGTAGTAGCCAAGCGGTGTCACGTTGGTGTGGCCCCAGTCTTCGATGCGGTTGTTGGGGTCCTGCTGATTGCCGTGTTCGAAGTGGATGGCCTGGTCCCCGACCGGACGGGTAATTGACTTCGACTGGACGAGATTGACGTTGTACGCCGCGAACCGCTCCGCGTACTCGTCATAGGCCGCGAGTTCGTGGTCGTGATTCCCTGGGATCAGGGTTATTTCGATGTTCTCGCCGGTCTTTTGCAACTGCTCGAACAGCGACGGATAGGTCGCTTCGAGGACATCGAACTTCTCCAGTCCCGACATCCCGGTGAACTCCCACAGCCCGAACGCGTCGCCGTTAATGAGTAGCTCGACGTCCTCGTCGGTGGTCTCTAGCCGCGATAAAAAATCAAGCAGTTCGTCCAGAAACTCCACGTCCTCTAGCTGTTCGTCGCCGCCGATGTGGAGGTCGCTGATGACGTAATAGACGCGGTCGTCGGCGGTGCCGTCCATTGAATACGGGTTCTTGACCCACAGACAAAGGCGTTGCTCTCCGGGATATCACGGCGGAAGGTCGTCGCTTCGGCTGGGTGTGTCGCTGGAATACGTGTTCCCGCCGGTGTCGCGACCTGCCCGATTACAGTTCAAGCACGGCCCGGAATCGTGCTTCGTTGTCGATCATCCGGCCGTAGGCCTCATTCACCTCTTCGAGCGGGTAGGTCTCTATTTCCGGTGCGATGCCGCGAAGCGAACTGAACTCAAGCGTGTCCTGTGAGTCGCGTGCGTGTCCGGAGGCCCAGCCCTCGACAGCGCCCCGGGTCTGGACGAGTTGCTGTCCGCTCACCGCTACCGGTTCGCCGGGGACGCCCACAACCACGACGGAGCCGTCGACACCGATGCCGCTGACGATGGAACTGATGGCGTCACTCGACGGTGCCGTCGCCAGCACCACATCGGCCCCACCAAGCTCCTGCAGTCGCTGCCCGGCGTCTGTCTCCGCCGCGTTAATGAAGTGGTCGGCTCCAAGCTCTTTCGCTAGCGATTCTTTTTCGGGCGTTCGGGAGATCGCGGCCGTCTCGAAGCCAGCTGCGTGTGCATACTGGATACCGAGGTGACCGAGGCCGCCGACGCCCTGCACGGCGACGAGGTCGCCGACGTTCGCATCGCTGTTCCGCAGCGCGTTGAATGTCGTCACGCCCGCACAGAGGAGCGGTGCTGCGGCCGCCGCATCAAGTGATTCCGGAATCTTTGCGAGCGCCTCCGACGGTGCGGTCATGTACTCCGCGTACCCGCCGTCGTAGCTCAGCCCGGTGATTTCACCGTTCTCACACTGGAGGAAGTTCCCCTGCCGACACTGGTCACACGTCGAACAGTGGCCGCCGTGCCAGCCGACGCCGACTCTGTCGCCCACGTCCCAGGCGTCGACAGCGTCGCCGACGGCGTCTACGTGGCCCGCCACCTCGTGGCCGGGAACCCGCGGATAGGAGACAACCGGGTTGGTCCCTTCTTTGGCGAACACGTCGCTGTGACAGATGCCACAGGCGTCGACCGAGACCCGTACCTCGCCGGGGTCCGGCTCGGGCACGTCTCGTTCGACGACCTCGAAGTCAGCCCCTGGCTCGGGTACGACTGCCGCTTGCATTGTATCAGACATATCGCTACTTTCGGCTCGACGCTGATAAGCGGCCAGTTAGCAGAGAGCTGTACGAGAGCGTCGGCTGCGATACAGCCGTGCCAATCGGTTCAGTCCGCCTCCCGATTCATACTGCCAGCTGTACGTCTGTGAAGAATCTCGCCACCTCGGGGTGGCAAATACCTTGAAATAGTTACAGCCGACAGTATCAGGACCGGAGCCGCTGGATTCGCTTCTCCGTCGGCGGGTGGGTCGAAAACAGCTTCTCGAACAGCCCCTTGTCGGCGTTGAAAATACAGAGGGCGTTCATGCTGTCGTCGACGGCTGATTCCCGCCCCTCCGCACCGCGAGAGATTTTTTCGAGCGCACGGGCCAGCGGCTCGCCGGTGCCGATGGCGCGGCGCGCGTCCGCGTCGGCAACGTATTCCCGATACCTCGAAATCGCCAGCACGAACACCATGACCAGCGCGTTCGCGAGCGAGGAGGCGATCATCGCCATGATCCAGGAACCGACGTTTCGCTCGCCGCCGAACAGCACTGCGAAGTAAGCGACGTAGCCGACGAGCATTCCGATGGACTGCCCGACGACCATTGTGATGACGTCCCGGTTCTTGATGTGTGCCAGTTCGTGCGCGATGACACCCTCCAGTTCGTCATCGTCCAACAGTTGCATCAGTTCGCTCGACACGACGACGACACCCGCACCTTTCCGTCCGACCGCGAAGGCGTTGGGCACGCCCATGTCCATCACCATCAGTCGCGGCTCCTCGATATTCATATCTCTGCAGAGCCGCCGAACCATCTGGTGGATGTAGCCGAACCGCTGGTCGTCCGGCATCTCCTCCGCGCCACGGAGTGCCAGCCACTTCCCGAGCTTGTACTGGATCGCCGGCACGACGAGGATGCCGACGAGGAGCACCGGGACAAGCGGCAGGCCTAACAGCACCGACAGCGCCGTTCCGGCGAAAACGTAGAACGCGAACAGAACCGCACCGACGACAAGCATCCGCACCTGTAATCCGAAATCTGTCATACAGGGTCAAATCCGTCCGGCCACATAAACCGTCTGGCTGATAGCGCCGCTTGCGCCACTGGATTTCGCCGCGGATACAGCGCTTACGGCTTGTGGAGCGCGTAACTCCGTCGCCCATGGGTTTCAAGCGTGAGAGACGCCAGCCGCCAGTCGGTCTCCGAACAGAACTGGTGGACGGCAGGGATGACGCCGTTCACGATTTTGTAGTCGTCGCCCGTAATGTACCCGTCATCTGCGACTGCTCGCTGGCTCTCTCTGAGTTCGGCCAGCGTGGCCTCGTATTCGTGGGAACTGTTGATGTACACCCAGTCGAGCGAGTCAGTGTCGGTCTCACGGAGCACGGTAATCGGCTCAGCGTCCCGCAGATGTACAGTGCCCTGATGACCGCTGAATCGTTGCTTAACAGCCTGCCGCTCTTCGTCGTTGTCCCACTGGTCGACCAGATAGAGCGTTTCCGGCCGCGTGACCCTGCTGATTGATTCGGCGAAGGAACCGTCTCCAGTACCGAACTCGGCGGCGGTCCCGCTGGTCGGCAGGTGTTCGAGGAGATCCGTCCGTTGGGGGAGAACTTGCACGTGTTCGAGCGCTGCCGCCGGGAGCGACGCCGGCACGCCTTCCTCCCGGTCCAGAATGGCCGCTGCTGCGGCTCCTTCTGTCGTGTCGGGCGGGAACGCAGTCTGATAGAGTCCGGCAATCAGCGGGTAGAGACGGTCCGGACAGGACTCGGTGATAGCGCGCTTTGCCCACGATAGTGACATTATTTTGAAATGATACTGCAACGGAGAGTAAAAGCATGCCGACTCCCCGCTCGCTATAGAGCCGAAAAGCTATGCGCCTGGGTCCGAAACGGCACTGGCATGCCTGTTTCCCGCTTTCTCCGACGGTTCCGGCCCTACTCTGTCCCGATCTGTCTGTTTACGGTGGTCGGCGCTGCCGTGTTGTTCGTGCCGGTGCTGGTTCTCGGGGACGCGACCGGACGCACATACGCCCTGACCGTGGCGGTTCTCATCGTCGCAATCTCGTCGGTCCTTCCGTACGCTGCCGCCGTCGGTGTTCTAACGGTCCCGTTCCTCTACACTGGCGTCGGGAGCTATGCGTCGCCGGCGGTCCTGCCGACCGACGCAGAGTCCCTTGCGCTGGCCGGAGTCCTCCGACACGTGGTCGCGGGCATCTCGTATGTCGTCGCGGCCACCGCTGTCGGCGCTGTCGGCATCGGCCTTGATTTCGCAGCTTCGAGTGGGTCGGAGCCGTTTCCGGCGGTCGGTTTCCCGTCGTTTCCGTCACTCGGGGTTCCGCCGTTTCTGCTGCTCGGGGGCGTGGTCACCGCTGGTGTCTACGTTACGGTTCAACTGTGGCGGTACGGGAAATCGCTCCGGGACCTTGGTTGGGAGACCGTTCTCGGCACGGGCGTTCTCGGCTTGCTCCTCGCTGTGGCGCCTGTGGTCGCGCTCTGGATTTTCGGGTCGTACGGCTTCTGACCGTCCCCGTGTTCCCTGCGAGAGCCGGCTTATTTGCAGACCGTCCGATAGTCGGTGCTACCCGCCGCCTTCCAAACGGCTTAATGGCGCAAGCATCAGTACTCAATAATGACTCAGCAACAGTCCCCGACAGATGGAGGTCCACGAGCGAGCGGTATGCCGATGCTCGGCCTCGGTACCTGGCAGAATGAAGACGCAGAACAGTGTGCCGAGAGCGTTCGGACGGCGCTGGAGGCCGGCTACCGACATATTGACACCGCACAGGCATACGACAATGAAAGCGCAGTCGGCGACGGTATCGCTGCCGCTGACGTGGACCGCGACGATATTTTCCTGGCGACGAAGGTCTGGATATCGAATCTCTCGCACGACGACGTGATCGAGACGACCGAGGAGAGCCTCGACAAACTCGGCGTCGATTCGGTGGACCTGCTGTACGTTCACTGGGCGGCGGGCGAGTATGAGCCTGAAGAGACGCTACCTGCGTTCGACGAACTCGTCGACCGCGGCCTTATCGACAACGTCGGCGTCTCGAACTTCGAACCGCACCACGTCGAAACGGCGATGGACGTGCTCGATGCTCCGGTGTTCGCAAATCAGGTCGAGACGCACCCGTTCCTCCAGCAGTCGGAACTCCGCGAGCACGCGGCCGAACAGGACTACGAACTGGTCGCGTACTCGCCGCTGGCCCGCGGTGAAGTGTTCGGTCACGATGTCATCGAAGCCATCGCCGACGACCACGACGCCAGCGAAGCGCAGGTCAGCCTCGCGTGGCTCCGTGAAAAGGGTGTGACGGCGATTCCGAAGGCTACGAGTGAAGCCCACATTACGGACAATCTGGCGAGCCTTGACCTGTCGCTGACGGACGCCGACATCGACCGTATCGACAATATCGATACGGTCGACCGACGTGTCGACCCGGATTTCGGGCCGGCCGCGTGGGACTAAGTCGGTGTCGGAGTTTCTCGGTCGAGTTTGCTAATCGGCTGTCGGTCCGTGACACCATGTCTCTCACAGCCCTCTTCACATTTCGACCCCTTGAACAGGTAATGAGATATTTTTGTTCTGACGGGTGGTCCAACTGACCTGGCCTATGCTGCGGTCCGCGGTCACTGAGCGTCCCTCAATCCCGGCTCGCTACCGCGACAGCGCACTGTTTGTCCTGCTCGCCGTGTTGTTTGGTGGCTCGTTCGTCGCAATCAAAACCGGGCTTCGTGAGCTGCCACCGGTGCTGTTTGCTGGCCTCCGGTTCGACTTGGCGGCGGTGACGTTGCTTGGCTACATCGTCTTTACCCGGCCCCGGTCGACGTGGCTACCCCGGACTCGCGGCGACTTCGTGGGTATCGGGATGGCGGCGCTGTTCCTGATCGCGCTCAACAACGGCCTGTTGTTCCTTGGCCAGGGCGCGACAACGCCCGCAGCGGCGTCCGTGATGTACGGTCTGAACCCGATACTCGCCCCCGTCTTCGCCTGGTGGCTGCTGGGCGACCGACTCTCGTGGCTCGGCGCGCTCGGTATCGGTGTCGCGCTGAGCGGCGTTATCCTCATCGTACAGCCGTCGCCGTCGACGTTCACCGACGCGAGCGCTATCGGGCAACTGCTCGTCCTCGGGGCGGCCGCGGCCGTTGCGCTGGGAAGCGTGCTGCTCCAGCGTGTCGGTCCGCAGATGGACAGTACTCCGCTGACTGCGTGGGCGATGGCCGTCGGCGCGGTGCTCCTCCACGTCGCAAGCCTGCTGGTCGGGGAGCCACCCACGGCCGTCATCGGTATCGGCCCGGAGACGATTGCGAGCATCGTGGCTGTGGGCATTCCCTCGACGGCAGTCGCCTACGCCATCTACTTCGGCCTCATCAATCGCATCGGCCCGGTTCGTGCGAACCTGGTCGCCTATGTCGTGCCGATATTCGCCGCGCTCATGGGCTGGGTCCTGCTCGGCTCGTCGGTGTCACTGTGGACGCTTGTCGGCTTCCTCGTCGTCGTTGCGGGCTTTGCCCTCATCGAGCGCATGACGATCCGGATGGAGCTTCGCCGGCTCTACCGCCGGTTCGAAGACACGTCGCCGAAGCAGACGCCGCCGTGTGACGACTGAGCAAGTCGACAGGTGACACAGGCCAAGCCAATCATGTACCGGCGGCTCCTAGCTACGGTATGGACCCTTCTGACGTGGAAACTGTGTTCGTCGCCGGAGCCAGTGGTGGGACTGGGCGAGCGACGCTCCGACTGCTCAGTTCGCGTGTGCCGACGGTCCGGGCATTGACCAGCACCTCGGCAAAAACAGACGACCTGCAGGCGGCCGGCGCTGACGAGGTTGTCGTCGACGACTTGCTGAATCCGATTGTGCTGACCGATTCGCTGTCGGATGTCGATGTCGTCCTGAGCGCCGTCGGGTCGGACATCACGGATGTCTGGTCACAAGATGAGTACGTCGACGGTGCGGGAACGACCAATCTACTCGATGCGGCTGTCGACGCCGGCGTGGAGGCGTTCGTCATGGAATCCGCCATCGGCGTCGGCGACGAACCGGCCAGTCCGCTCGCGGCGGCCTTCGATGTTGCCATCCAGCCGATACAGCGCGCCAAAGCAACGGCCGAGGCCGCAATCCGTGAGGCGCCGGTTCGACACACAATTCTCCGTCCTGGCGTCCTCACGAACGGGCCCCGAACTGACACCGTCTCCGTTGCCGAACCCGGCGCGAAGCTCTGGGGAAGCGTTTCGCGGGCCGACGTAGCCCGACTGATGATTGCTGCGCCTGTCACACCGGCGGCGGAAGACCGGACGCTGGAAGTCGTTGCGAAGCCGTCGTTCCCAGACCGGGCGCTACATATCGATTGGCAGCTTCCCGGAAGCAGGCATGCGGGAACCGTGACGGTCGATACCACAGACGGCGGCCCGTAGCGGGCAAGCCACCCGTGTGCAAATACGGCTCCAGCGTGAAAGGTCCCTGATGACTGCTGTGGACCACGTGAACGCCGGGTATCGGCGACTGTACGAGCAGGAGGGGCTCTCGTTTGGGCTCGGATTTCCGCTCACAGACGAAACGGAGTCGACGCCGGATATCGACGCAGAACTCCGGCTGGCAAGCCACGCCGAAGCAGTCGGGTTCGACGCGCTCTGGGCGCGAGACGTGCCGACGTACTGGCCGCGGTTCGGGGACGCCGGCGGGGCCTTCGACCCGTGGTCGCTGCTGTCCCACGTCGCCGCCCACACCGAGTCGGTGGCGCTCGGCACCTCAAGCATCGTCCTCCCGCTGCGCCACCCGCTCCACGTGGCAAAATCGGCCGCATCTGTCGACCGGCTCTCCGACGGCCGTCTCGTGCTTGGGGTTGCCTCGGGCGACCGCGACCCGGAGTATCCGGCGTTCGGTGTTGACCCCGAGAACCGGGGCCAACTGGTGCGTGAAAGCGTCGATGCACTCCGCGCGCTCTGGCGAGAGGAGTACCCGACGCTTGAGGGTTCCTGGGGCCAGATTGACGGCGAACTGGATGTTCTCCCGAAGCCGACGACAGATACGCTCCCGCTGTTTCCGACCGGGAACGCCAGACAATCGACGGAGTGGATCGCCGAGAACGGCGACGGCTGGATATTCTACCACCTTCCCGAATCGACGCTTGAGTCGTATCTCGACACGTGGCGCGGTCACGCGCCACAGAAGCCGTTCACGATTGCCCTGCAGGTCGAGTTCGCCGATGACCCGACGGCCGAGCCCGAACCGCTTCACCTTGGCTATCGGGCCGGCGTCGAGTGGTTCCGAGAGTATTTCCGACGGCTCGACGACTACGGCCTTGACCATGTTATAGTTGGGCTTCGTGCTGCGGAGCCAGCGGCGGCGATGACGACGTTCGCCAGCGAAGTCATCGAGGAACTGTGACTCCAGCCGTCGATGGCCGTCTATGTTGATCTCGCGGCGCGGTCACTCTGAGATATCTGGATACGACTGTCGACTGCCCTGTGTCTTTCTGGCGACCAATTGAGCGGTGGCGGCGGTCGTCCCGTCCGTCGTCGTGGTTCGCTCGTCGTAGTGTAGCACGGTCAGCCCGAGTCCCGCCCTGAGCAGTTCGTTCGAGGCGAACCGGTATCGGTCTCCCGAGGGGCCGCCGTCCACGTCGTCGGTCGTCCGGAGGTGGTGCTGAATGAACAGACAGCCGCCGTCGGCCAGCGCCTCAATGATATCGGGGAGGCGGTCGACGGGCCGATAGAAGCTAATCGTAATGACATCGTACGTCGACGCCGGGTACGCGAACGATTCGAGATCTGCCTGTAGCCACTCGATATCGCCTTCGACGCCTGCCGCGCGTGCGTTTTCACGGGCAATCTGAAGCCCCGCACGCGACTGGTCGACCGCATCGACGCGGTACCCGGCCGCTGCGACCGGCAGTGCGTTGCGCCCGGTCCCAGTTGCGATGTCAAGCGCCCGACCCGGTGGAAAGGTCGGCAGGTATCGTTCTAACACTGGATGTGGGTCCGGACGTTGCGGGTACGTCCCCGTTCGGTATCGCTCGTCCCAGGTCGTCATGGCTCCGGTAACCACCCGCCAAGACATGAAGCCTGTGGGCTGTGCCACAGCGCTTGCGTTGCGTTCCGTTTCCGGGCGCGACAATCTCAACTGACTTATCTGCACACCTGTGACCTATCCACAGGCTACCAGCTATGGACAGTCAAACCGGTGTGACCAGACGGCGACTGCTTCTCGGTCTCGGAAGCGGACTCGGTCTGCTTGGGGGTGGCGGTGCCTACGTGTACTGGTCGCTGCAGGGCGACTCCGGCGAGTATACTGCGCCGAACTCACAGCCAGTCATCACTACGCGCGGACTTCTCGACTCAGCCGAGGAACCGGCCGCTGAGACCGAGGGCGCGTGGTCGTTCGACGACGCGTCGGAGGTGTTCCTGTTCGTCCACGGATTCAGTACCGACGCTGAGACGGCGCGAGATAATGCCTACACAGCGCAGCTAGCGCTCGGAGAGTCCACATCCGCACCGGTTGTCGCATACAGTTGGGATTCCGACGTCGAATGGGAGCAGGCCAAGGACAACGCTGTGGCGAACCGTACTCTCCTCGCCCAGTGGCTGATGGAGTGGGCCGAAACTGACGGGCGACCCGTCCACGTGCTCGCCCATTCGCTTGGCGCGCGGGTGACCGGCGAGACGCTTCGCGTGCTTGCCGAGCAAGGAGCGACAGACGTGCTTGCTTCGGTGTCACTACTCGGCGGCGCTATTCCCTACGATAGCGTGGTGCAAGGTGGCCGTTACGGCGACGCTATCGAGGCTGTTGACGCTCCGGTGTCGAACTTCTACAGCCAGAACGACAAGGTCCTCTCATGGGTGTACCGGGCGTCGGACCGGACACACGCCGTCGGCCACGCTGGAACGCGTGACGCTGGGCCGCTTCCCGACGGCTACCAAGACGTGAATGTCACTGACCTCGTTGCCGACCACTACTCGTACTTCGAACCGGGTGAGGGCTGTCTGGCGCGTGTCGTTGCTGAAATCGAGTGATGTGGCTTCGCCTTCACTGCTGCTAATAGAACTATATACGGCGAAAGTGTTATCTCAACTATGGGAACTGCTGTCAGACCAACGGCTGCTACGCGCCGGAGTGGAACATGAGCCTCTTTACTGCTGTTGTCGTTTTCGTGGTGGGGCTGCTCTCAGGCATCGTTGTCCGGTGGGTCGCTGGACTTGCTGCCGTTCTTGCGCTCGTTCTGGTGCTGTTGGGTGTCACCACGCCGGATATCGGTCTGGTAAACTTCGTGGTCGAACAGTACTACCAGGGTAACGAACTACTGTTTCTCGCCGGATTGCTGTTCGGGCTGGACGCCGAACACACCAGAGATGCTGTCGAGGGGCGACTCACAATCCTCGAACTCGCTGAGCCTGTTGGACTGGCGTTTCGGGGGAAGTGTCCACCAATGACGAGCGTTTGAGTGCGCTGTCACAGCGTTGCTGGTCCAGATAAACCGTGGTTACGCTTCAGGACAGAAAATATACGAATGGCGGATATCGCTGTCATACGTGAGTGACCCCGCGGGCGTTCTGAGTAGCGTTGCAACTGAGTAGAGGTCGCCGGCCGCTCCCGCTGTATTGAACAGCAGGGCGAGGAAGGCTGCGAACGCGAGAAGCGGGAGGGGAACGAACAACACGGGGAGAAGCAACGCGTCGAGTACAACGAGCGGCGCGATGCCGACGATAATATTGTGAGTCCGCTCCTGAAACTAATGAAACGCTGCCACATAAAACGCGCCGAGCTGTGGGGCCACGCCGTAGGAAACATCGTAGCCGAACCATCGATAGGCGAGCCCGTGAACTAGTTCATGGAGCACAGTAGCTGCGACAATTGTGCCGATACATGTGACCGCGACCAGCCCAGACGCGAGCGTGAACGTGATGCCTGTGGCGGTTTCGTCGACCGAAAAAACGGCGTCGAGCGCGGTTCCCTGGGCGTACCAGAGTATGCCGCCGAACACCACCGCAGCGACCGGTACCAGCACACTCACGAGACCGAGTATCACCAGCGGCGGGTATCGAAACGGCCGGGGTGACTGATAGCCCGCCGGTGTTGCAGGGCGCAACGTGTCGGCGGGGGTGTAATCGCTTGTCGGCATACCCGTGATTCAGCCGGAGGACTGAAAAATCAGGATGTCACTTCCGCCCTGTTGTAACTGAGAAGCAACCAGTCACCGCCGGTTGGTTCGACAGCAGGCGGCGAGCATATATTCGCTCTCATACAGCTATATAGAACTCATATAAAGCACCTATACCAGATTCACCGATGTTTCACAAACGACCTTACATAGATGGCTTCACCACCGACGTTTCATCCGGACCTCGGCGCACCACACCAGCGAATCCGCGGTCACAGATGGGAGGAAATCTACGTTGTCGGCGACGTCCACGGGTGTCGTCCGACCCTCGAACGCCTCCTGAACCGGTTAGACCCCACCCCGGACGAACTCGTGGTCTTCGTTGGTGACCTCGTCCGAAAAGGTCCGGACAGCGCTGGTGTCGTCGACATGGTCCGGCATACGCCGAACTTCCTCACCGTCCGTGGCAACAACGAGCAGAAACTCATCGACGGCCGCAAATCGATTCCGTCGTTGACCGACGACGACCTCTCGTGGATGGCGTCGCTCCCGGTGGCAATCTCGTGGGACGATTCGCTGGTCGTCCACGGTGGCGTCGACCACCGCAAGTCAATCGCGGAGCACGAACTGACTGAACTGCTGAACATGCGCTCACTTGTTCCGGACGGAAGCTACGACCGCCCGTACTGGTTCGAAACACGCCGTGCTGACCCTCGCATCTTCTTCGGTCACACGGTGCTTTCCGAGCCATTCGAGACACCTACTGCGGTTGGTCTAGACACCGGGTGCGTCTACGGCGGGCAGTTGACGGCGTACCAGTGCTCGACGCAGGAGTTCGTCACGGTGGACCCGGAGACGACCCACGAAGCCCGGTCGTCCGATAGCATCGTCGACCCGGAGCGTGCCCCGCCGACATCAACGTAACCCGATGGACCACGATTCAGAACCCGCCATCCCCGCGTACGAGCCAGCGGATGTCGACCTGACCGACTCGTCGCTGTATCTCAACCGTGAATTGAGTGCGCTCGCGTTCCAGCGGCGCGTGCTCCACGAGGCGCTGGACGAACGGAATCCGCTGTTGGAACGGGTCCGGTTCCTCGCTATCGTCACTCGCAATCTCGACGAATTCACGATGAAACGCATCGGCGGCCTCAAACAGCAGATAGAAGCCGACGTGACCGAAACGGCCCCAGACGGTCGAACGCCCGAGGAGCAGTTGGCGGCGGTCCACGAGACCCTGCGGCCGATGCTAGCGACGCAGGCCCGCTGTTACCGCGACGCGATTCGTCCCGCGCTTGCTGCGGAAGGTATCGAGATTCTCGACTACGACGACGCTGCTGCCGCGGAACAGTCTGAACTGCGAACCTACTTTGAGGAGTATGTGTTGCCGACCCTGACACCGCTTTCGTTCGACCCGGCACATCCGTTCCCGTTTATTTCTAATCGGTCGCTCTCGCTCGCTGTTCTCACCCGGCATCCGAACGCCGAGGACCCGACGTTCACCCGAATCAAGATTCCGCCGAACAGGCCGCGGTTGGTCCAACTCGGGGACGATACTCGATACGTACTGCTTGAGGAGGTCATCCGTGCGAACCTCGATCTGCTGCTGCCGAACGTCGAAATCGTCGACACGGCCCTGTTCCGACTGACCCGCAACGCGGAGGTCCGACGTAATCAGGAGATTGCCGAGGACCTCATTGACATGGTCGAAGACGTCCTCGAACAGCGGCGATTCGCGTCGGTCGTCAGAATGGAACTCTCTCCCGACGCCGACTCCCGTATTCGCTCGACGCTCGCGACACAGCTCGGTCTCGACGAGCGCGAGATATACGACCTCCCGGGTCCGCTGGATTACCGGGATTTCGCGGAGTTGACCGACCTTGACCGACCGGACCTCTCGCTGGATGAGTGGACGCCACAGCCACACCCCCGTCTCAACGGTCACCGACAGCAGTCGTTCGGGAGGCCGGATACGACGGACCCGAGTGTCTTCCGGCGCATTCAGGACGGAGACATCTTGCTGCATCACCCGTACCACGACTTCACAGACACCGTCCAGCGGTTTCTCTCAGCAGCAGCCGAAGACCCGGACGTTCTGGCGGTGAAAGCAGCTATCTACCGGACCGCAAGCGACTCACAGATCATCCAGTCGCTGATAACGGCCGCTGAAAACGGGAAACAGGTGGCGGTGATGGTCGAACTGAAGGCCCGCTTCGACGAGCAGAACAACCTCGAATGGGTTCGCAAACTGGAGGAAAACGGTATCCACGTCGCCTACGGAACGGTGGGGCTGAAGACCCACACGAAGACGGCGTTGGTCGTTCGGGAGGAAGACGACGGCGTCGAACTGTACTCCCACATCGGCACGGGGAACTATCACTCCGAGACGGCGAAGGGATACGTCGACCTCGGACTGTTGACCGCCGACCGTGACATCGGCCGCGACCTGACCAAGGTGTTCAATTTCTTCACCGGGCCGTCGCTGGACGAGGAGTTCCGCGAACTCCTCATCGCACCGGTGACCATGCGCAAGGAGTTCACTCGGTGCATCCGTCGGGAAGCACAGCACGCACAGGCCGGTCGGCCTGCCCGTATTGTCGCAAAAATCAACGGACTCGAAGACCCCGGTATCGTCGCCGAACTGTACCGCGCATCGATGGCAGGCGTCGACATCGACCTCATCGTCCGCGATATCTGCCGCCTCCGACCCGGACTGGAAGGCATCAGCGAAAACATCTCGGTGTACTCGCTCGTCGGCCGCTTTCTAGAGCATTCCCGTATCTTCTACTTCGAGAACGGCGCACGGGGCGACCCCGCTACCGAAGACGACTGGGGCGACCCCGAGTACTACATCGGTAGCGCCGACTGGATGACCCGCAACCTTGATTACCGGGTCGAAGCAGTCACACCCGTGACAAGCCCCAAAATCCAGCGCCAACTCCGTTTCACCCTCGACCTCCTCCTCTCGGACAACCGCAAGCTCTGGGAGATGGACAGCGACGGCGAGTACCACCAGCGGTATCCGGACGACGGCGAGCGCGTGATCAGCGCACAGGACATCCTGATGCGAGAAGCGCTAAAAGCCGGTCGCTCTGAGAACCTCATTACAGGTATCCCCGGTGACTATCCGATAGCCGGTGACCTCTGTATCACAGGTGATGGCACTGAACAGCCAACTGAGACAGGTGCCGAGTCGAAACCACTGACTGAATCCGAGGGTGAGTGTACGGCTTCTGATGCCGATACAACTGACGAACCTTTTGAAGTCACGGACGGTGGAAACCCTGAGGAGGCTCTGGCCACATACAGCGACCGGTGGTACGTCCCGGACAGCGTCGTGTACAACTACGCTGTTCGAACACCCGATGGAGAGCGGCGCTACCTCAAAACCAAAGCTGGCGTCACTGATCTCCTCGAACGACTGTATAGCGATACGGAATAGCTATTCGGCTATACTATTTCTCAGTTTCTTTTCGGCTCAGTAACTGCGTTGCCCCATCAATATGGGACCGCTTCACACAAAATGTGTTTTAATCCTTCACGAGGCCTATGAGCATGGCCTATCGAGTGTCCCGATGTAACTATGGACTTACAGGAATTC
>JGI12478J12828_1000247_pt1 | contig 19173 bp, 15 predicted proteins | sample A23E2SouthBayCA_FD_12828 | JGI IMG/M metagenome (IMG submission 12828) | reverse complement strand
GGGCATCGCGCTCGTCGCCGTCCTCGGTGCTGCCCTGCTGGCTCTCCGCCAGAACTAACGAATAACGACTGACCGCTCGTAAGCGGTCACCTACGCGGTACCCCACCCGTTTTCTTTCGCGCTCACGACTCGACAGCGCTAGCGCTATCTGGCACACAAATCGCCCGACACCAACACGCCTATACTGGCGAGACCCGTCGCCTCTGGTAATGGTTTCCGCGTTGACCGACACGCTCGCGTGGGTCGTCATCGCGGCGTTCGGGACGAGCGCGGTCCTCCAGCGAGACCACCGCCGCTACGGCCGGTACGTCGCGGTCGCGGCGTGGACGCTGTTCGCGGCGTTCTGGGGACTGCTCACGCCGTACTACTTCTTCGAGCACTTGAGCGTCATCGAGGGCGTGCTGAGCGCGGCGGCGGTGCCCGCGTGCCTGTACACGGCATACCTCGTCGGCACGGGCAAGCGCCAACTGGAGACGCTGACGCGCTCGATTGCCATCATGGGGCTGTTGTTCCTGCCGTTCGAGACTATCGAGCCGGCGCGCCGGTTCGCCATCACGACCGTCGCCGAGCAGGCCGAGTGGCTGATGGCGCAGTTCGGCTACTATCCGCCGGTCGTAGCGGGCGACCACGGCTACGTGGCGAAGTTCGTGTTCACGGGCGAGTCGGTCACCGGCGAGGCCGGGCACCGATACACGACGACGGTGCTGATGGCGTGCACGGGCATCGGCAGCATGTCCATCGTCGGCGGGCTCGCGCTCGCCGTGAAGGCACCGCTGAAGCGGCGCATGCAGGCGTTGGCGGTCGCGCTCCCCGTCATCTACGGGCTGAACGTGATTCGCGTGGCGTTCATCGCCGTCGCGCACGGCGAGCAGTGGTTCCGCGGCGGCATCTACCAGACGATGGCGTTCGCACTGTTCCCGACGAACGACGGCAACATGGTGTCGTACCTGTTCGCCGACCGGATGCTCGCGCAGTCCGCGTCGGTCGTCGCGCTCGTCGCGTTGACGTTCGTCCTGCTGCGCATCGTCCCGGAGCTCGGCGGCGTCGTCGAGGACGTGGCGTACATCGCCACCGGCAACGAGTACGAGATTACCGAGCGATTCGCGCAGCAGGCGGACTGAGCGCTGCGGTAATTCATTCTTCGAGAGAGGAGTCCGAGGAACGGCGAACGTCGCCTGACCGACCAGTCGGCAGGGTGGGGCTGAAAGGGGCGGCGGGACTTTCGAGGACGTAGTTATAATCGAGAAAGCGGGAACGACGCGAAGCAACGACTGTCGAACGACGAGCAACATGCGAGTCGCTCGTGGTCGGGAGGAATTTGAGAAAGCGCCCGGAGCGGGAGTCACGTGAGCAGCGCGAGCGTGACCCCGGCAGACTCCGTCTGTCGGAGTTTGAACCGGGGTCAGACGTGCTCGCTCACTTCGTTCGCTGTGCGCGCCTGACGGGATTCAAATCCCCCAGCGTATTCGCTGAACTCGTCGCTCCCGACACAGCAAGCTGGTCGCTCGCGGTTCGAGTTCAGTAGAAGTACGCCCGGAGCGGGATTTGAACCCGCGTCACGACCGTGACAGGGTCGTATGATGGGCCACTACACCATCCGGGCTGGCTGCACTCATTCGTAGCCGGCTTGTATTCTTAAGACTTTCCAAACGGTGGGCTGTGTGCGTCGTGGTGGCGCGGCCCTCGGCCCGAATCGTAGTTGACAAGACCTAAGTGCGCTGCGGGCCAATTGGCCTGTAGTATCTCGTGAGAGGTAGTTCTCCCCCCATCCAGGCACACCCATGGTAGACGTAAGCCAACACGAACTCGTTCCCGAGCACACCGTTCTCGACGAAGACGAACTCGAGGACGTGCTCGTGGACTACGACATCGACCGGACGGACCTGCCGAAGATCAAACGGAAGGACCCTGCCCTGCCGGACGACGCGGAGGTCGGCGACGTCGTCAAAATCGTGCGGGACTCGCGGACCACGGACAAAGCCATCGTGTACCGACTGGTGATCGAATAAATGCAAATCGAAGACCGACGCGAACTGTCGCGGGCGTATTTCTCGAAAGAACGACTCGCAGAGCACCACTTCAGGTCGTTCAACTCGTTCCTGAAGCGCGGCATGCAGGACGTCGTCACCGAGAAGGAGCGCATCGAGACCGACATCGGTGACAAGGAAGACGAGGAGCCCGTCTGGGTCGAACTGGGCGACGTCCGTATCACGACCCCGCGCGTGCGGGAGGCGGACGGCTCCGAGGAACTCCTCTACCCGCAGGAAGCGCGCCTGCGGAACATCACGTACTCCGCGCCGGTGTTCATGGAGATGAGCATCGTGCGCGGCGGCGAGGAGGAAGAAGAGCGCGTGCTGGACACCACCGAGACGAAGGTCGGCCGGATGCCGATCATGGTCGGCTCCGACAAGTGCAACATCGCGGGCTTCTCCGAGGAGGAGCTCATCGAAATCGGCGAAGACCCCGCCGACCCCGGCGGCTACTTCATCGTGAACGGCAGCGAGCGCGTCCTCATGACCAGCGAGGACCTCGCGCCGAACAAGATTCTCGCGGAGTACGACTCCAAGTACGGCGACGAGATTCAGGTCGCGAAGACGTTCAGCCAGCGCCGCGGCTACCGCGCGCTGGTGCTCGTCGAGCGCAACCGCGAGGGGCTGCTGGAGGTGTCGTTCCCCTCGGTCTCGGGCTCCATCAACTTCGTGACGCTGGTGCGGGCGCTGGGCCTCGAATCCGACGAGGAGATCGTCCACCGCGTCAGCGAGGACCCCGAGATTGTGAAGTTCATGCTGGAGAACCTCGAAGAGGCCGACGTCCAGACCCAAGAGGAGGCCATCGAGGAGCTCGGGAAGCGCGTCGCCTCCGGGCAGGGGAAGAACTACCAGCTCAAGCGCGCGAACTACGTCATCGACCGCTACCTCCTCCCGCACCTCCACGAGGAGGGCATCGAGGACGAGGAGACGCGCATCAACAAGGCGTACTACCTCTGTCGGATGGCCGAGGCGTGCTTCGAGCTCGCGCTCGACCGCCGCGAGTCCGACGACAAGGACCACTACGCGAACAAGCGCCTGAAGGTCTCCGGCGACCTGATGAAGGACCTGTTCCGGACGGCGCTGAACAAGCTCGCGCGTGACGTGAAGTACCAGCTCGAGCGCGCGAACATGCGCAACCGCGAGCTCACCGTGAACACGGTGGTTCGCTCCGACGTGCTGACCGAGCGCCTCGAACACCCCATCGCGACCGGGAACTGGGTGGGCGGGCGCTCGGGCGTCAGCCAGCTCGTCGACCGGACGGACTTCATGGGCGTGCTCAGCCACCTGCGCCGACTGCGCAGCCCGCTGAGCCGCTCGCAGCCGCACTTCGAGGCGCGGGACCTGCACGCCACGCAGTGGGGGCGCATCTGTCCCTCCGAGACGCCGGAGGGGGGGGCCTCGTGAAGAACTTCGCGCAGGCGATGGAGCTCTCCCAGACCGTCGAGGACGAACGCGAACTCAAGCGGGAGCTGTCCTCGATGGGCGTCGAGGGCATCCCCGGAATTAGCACGGACGCGACAGCGAACACGCCCGCAGACGACTAACATGAGCACGGAACGAGAAGCGAAAGTCTACGTCAACGGCAGTCTCGTCGGGACCCACGAGGACCCCGAGGAGCTGGCAGCACAGATTCGGGAGGCGCGCCGCCGGGGAGAGGTCTCCGAGATGGTCAACGTCTCCGTGAAAGACCGCACGAACGAGGTCATCGTGAACGCGGACGCGGGCCGGGCGCGCCGCCCGCTGCTCGTCGTCGAGGACGGCGAGCCGCTCGTCACCGACGAGGAGATGGAGGCCATCGAGAACGGCGACATCGAGTTCGAGGACCTCGTTCGCGCGGGGAAAGTCGAGTTCATCGACGCCGAGGAAGAGGAGGACATCCTCGTCGGCGTCGACGAGGGCGAACTCACCGACAACCACACGCACCTCGAAATCGACCCGCAGCTCATCTTCGGCATCGGCGCCGGGATGATTCCGTACCCCGAGCACAACGCCAGCCCCCGCATTACGATGGGCGCGGGGATGATGAAGCAGAGTCTGGGCCTGCCGGCGGCGAACTACCGCATCCGGCCGGACACCCGCCAGCACCTCCTGCACTACCCGCAGAAGGCGATGGTGAACACCCAGACCACCGAGCAGATCGGCTACGACGACCGGCCGGCCGGCCAGAACTTCGTCGTCGCCGTGATGTCCTACGAGGGGTTCAACATCGAGGACGCGCTCGTCATGAATCAGGGATCGGTGGACCGCGCGCTGTCGCGCTCGCACTTCTTCCGCACGTACGAGGGCGAGGAGCGCCGCTACCCCGGCGGTCAGGAGGACCGCTTCGAGATTCCGAGCGACGACGTGCGCGGCGGTCGCGGCGAGGACGCGTACACGCACCTCGACGACGACGGCCTCGTCAACCCCGAGACGCAGGTCGATGACTCCTCCGTACTACTCGGGAAGACGAGCCCGCCGCGGTTCCTCGAAGAGCCCGAGGACATGGGCGGCCTCAGCCCGCAGAAGCGCCGCGAGACGAGCGTGACGATGCGCTCGGGCGAGGACGGCGTCGTCGACACGGTGACGCTGATGGAGGGCGAGGACGGCTCGAAGCTCGCGAAGGTCTCCGTGCGCGACGAGCGCATCCCCGAACTCGGGGACAAGTTCGCGTCCCGGCACGGCCAGAAGGGCGTCGTCGGCCACCTCGCGCCCCACGAGGACATGCCGTTCACGCAGGAGGGCGTGGTGCCCGACCTCGTGCTGAACCCGCACGCGCTGCCGTCCCGGATGACGGTCGGCCACGTGCTGGAGATGCTCGGCGGGAAGGCCGGCAGCCTCGACGGGCGCTCCGTCGACGGCACGGCGTTCACCGGCGAGAACGAGGAGGAACTTCGCTCGACGCTGGAGGAGCGCGGCTTCAAGTCCTCCGGCAAGGAAGTGCTGTATTCGGGCGTCTCCGGGGAGAAGATCGAGGCCGAGATTTTCGTCGGCACGATTTTCTACCACAAGCTCTACCACATGGTGTCGAACAAGCTCCACGCCCGCTCGAAGGGACCGGTGCAGGTCCTCACGCGGCAGCCGACGGAGGGGCGCGCCCGCGAGGGCGGCCTCCGCGTCGGGGAGATGGAGCGCGACACCGTCATCGGCCACGGCGCCGCGATGGTGCTCAAGGAGCGCCTGCTCGACTCCTCTGACCGCGAGGAGATTCACGTCTGCGGCAACTGTGGCATGACCGCCGTGGAGAACTACGAGCAGCGCCGCGTGTACTGTCCGAACTGCGAGGAGGAGACGGACGTGCACAGCCTCGAGATGAGCTACGCGTTCAAGCTCCTGCTCGACGAGATGAAAGCGCTCGGCATCGCGCCGCGACTCGAACTGGAGGACGCAGTATGAGCACAGGACAATCCCCCAAGGAAATCGGGGAAATCAGCTTCGGGCTGATGGACCCGGAGGAGTACCGCGACATGTCCGCGACGAAAGTCATCACCGCGGACACGTACGACGACGACGACGGCTTCCCCATCGACATGGGGCTGATGGACCCGCGGCTCGGCGTCATCGACCCCGGGCTGGAGTGCAAGACGTGCGGCCAGCGCTCCGGGAGCTGTAACGGCCACTTCGGCCACATCGAGCTCGCCGCGCCCGTCATCCACGTCGGGTTCGCCAAGCTCATCCGCCGGCTGCTGCGCGGGACGTGCCGAGACTGCGCGCGCCTCCTGCTCACCGAGGAGGAGAAAGAGCAGTACCGCGAGGACCTCGACCGCACGCGCAGCCTCCGCGAGGACGTCTCCGACGTGACGAAGGCCGCCATCCGGGAGGCCCGCAAGAAGGACCACTGCCCGCACTGCGGGGAGGTCCAGTACGACATCAAACACGAGAAGCCGACGACCTACTACGAGGTCCAGCAGGTGCTCGCCAGCGACTACAGCGAGCGCAGCACGAGAAGCCGACGACCTACTACGAGGTCCAGCAGGTGCTCGCCAGCGACTACAGCGAGCGCATCGCGGCCGCGATGCAGCCGGACCCCGACGAGGACGACTCCGGCATCAGCCCGCAGGAGCTCGCCGAGCAGACGGACATCGAGATCAGCCGCATCAACGACATCCTCTCCGGGGAGTTCCGGCCGCGCCGCGAGGACCGCGAAGCCATCGAGGCCGCCATCGGCGCGGACCTCACCACCGAGGACATGAACAAGCTGATGCCCTCGGACATCCGCGACTGGTTCGAGGACATCCCCGGCGAGGACCTCGCCGTGCTCGGCATCGACCCCGAGAAGAGCCGGCCGGAGTGGATGATTCTGACCGTCCTGCCGGTGCCGCCGGTGACGGCGCGTCCCTCCATCACGCTGGACAACGGCCAGCGCAGCGAGGACGACCTCACGCACAAGCTGGTGGACATCATCCGCATCAATCAGCGGTTCATGGAGAACCGCGAGGCGGGCGCGCCCCAGCTCATCATCGAGGACCTCTGGGAGCTGCTGCAGTACCACGTCACGACGTTCATGGACAACGAGATTAGCGGGACGCCGCCCGCCCGCCACCGCTCGGGGCGCCCGCTGAAGACGCTCAGCCAGCGCCTCAAGGGCAAGGAGGGCCGCTTCCGCGGCTCGCTGTCCGGGAAGCGCGTGAACTTCTCCGCGCGGACCGTCATCAGCCCGGACCCGACGCTGTCGCTGAACGAGGTCGGCGTGCCCGACCGCGTGGCGACCGAGATGACCCAGACGATGGTCGTCAACGAGCAGAACGTCGAGCGCGCCCGCCGGTACGTCCGGAACGGCCCCGAGGGCCACCCAGGCGCCAACTACGTCACGCGACCCGACGGCCGACGCGTGCGCGTCACCGAGAAGGTCTGCGAGGAGCTCGCCGAGCGCGTCGAGCCCGGCTGGGAGGTCCAGCGCCACCTCATCGACGGCGACATCATCATCTTCAACCGGCAGCCGTCGCTGCACCGGATGTCCATCATGGCCCACGAGGTCGTGGTGATGCCGTACAAGACGTTCCGCCTGAACACCGTCGTCTGTCCGCCGTACAACGCCGACTTCGACGGCGACGAGATGAACATGCACGCCCTCCAGAACGAGGAGGCGCGCGCGGAGGCCCGCGTCCTGATGCGCGTCCAAGAGCAGATTCTCTCGCCGCGCTTCGGCGAGAACATCATCGGCGCGATTCAGGACCACATCAGCGGGACGTACCTGCTCACGAACGACAACCCCCGCTTCAACGAGACGCAGGCCTCGGACCTGCTCCGGCAGACGAGCATCGACGAGCTGCCCGAGCCGGCCGGCGTCGAGGACGGCGAGCCGTACTGGGAGGGCCGCCAGATCTTCTCCGAGCTGCTCCCCGACGACCTCAACCTCGAGTTCACGGGGACCGTCGGCGAGCCGGTCGTCATCGAGAACGGCCAGCTCCTCGAAGGCACCATCGCCGAGGACGAAATCGGCGGGTTCGGCGGCGAAATCGTCGACACCATCGCCAAGGTCCACGGGAAGACGCGCGCGCGCATCTTCATCAACGAGGTCGCGTCGCTGGCGATGCGCTCGATCATGCACTTCGGGTTCTCCATCGGCATCGACGACGAGACCGTCTCGACGGAGGCCCGCGAGCGCATCGACGAGGCCATCGGGTCGGCGTACGACCGCGTGCAGGAACTCATCGAGACCTACGAGAACGGCGACCTCGAATCCCTGCCCGGCCGCACCGTCGACGAGACGCTGGAGATGAAAATCATGCAGACGCTCGGGAAGGCGCGCGACTCCGCCGGCGACGTCGCCGCGGAGAACTTCGACTCGGACAACCCGGCGGTCGTGATGGCCGACTCCGGCGCGCGTGGGTCGATGCTGAACCTCACGCAGATGGCCGGCTGCGTCGGCCAGCAGGCAGTGCGCGGCGAGCGCATCAACCGCGGCTACGAGGACCGCACGCTCAGCCACTTCGAGCCCAACGACCTCTCCAGTGAAGCCCACGGCTTCGTGGAGAACTCCTACACGAGCGGGCTGACCCCCAAGGAGTTCTTCTTCCACGCGATGGGCGGCCGCGAGGGGCTGGTGGACACGGCAGTCCGGACCTCGAAGTCCGGCTACCTCCAGCGCCGGCTCATCAACGCGCTCTCCGAGCTGGAGACCCAGTACGACGGCACCGTCCGGGACACCAGCGACACCATCGTCCAGTTCGAGTTCGGCGAGGACGGCACCTCGCCCGTCGAGGTGTCCTCCAACGAGGAGGTCGACGTCGACGTCGAACAGATCGCGGACCGCATCATCGAGTCCGAGTTCGACAGCGACGAACAGAAAGAGGAGTTCCTCGGCGTGCAGGAGCCGCCGACGAACCTCTCCGAGCACGGCGCGTCCTGGGAGGTGGAATCCGATGACTGACATCACCCCCGCCATCCGCGAGCACGTCGAGGCGTCGGAGCTCCCGCGACGGCTCAAGGAACGCGTCTACGACACCATCGAGGGCCGCGACGACGTCACCATCCCCGAAGCGAAAGACATCGCCACGGCTGTCGAGTCCCAGTATCTGGACACCCGCGTGGACCCGCTGGAGCCGGTCGGCACCGTCTCCGCGCAGTCCATCGGGGAGCCGGGGACGCAGATGACGATGAACACGTTCCACTACGCGGGCGTCGCGGAGATGGACGTGACGCAGGGTCTGCCGCGGCTCATCGAGCTCGTGGACGCTCCTGCCGCGGCTCATCGAGCTCGTGGACGCCCGGAAGACCCCGGACACGCCCATCATGACGGTGTACCTCGAAGACGAGTACGCCGAGGAGCGCGAGCGCGCCCACGAGGTCGTGTGGAGCATCGAGGCGACGAAGATTCTCGCGCTCGGGGACATCTCCACGAACGTCGCCGACATGGTCGTCCAGATCGACCTCAACGAGGACACGCTCCAAGAGCGGTGGCCGCTGATGAACAACACCACCGAAATCGCGGGCGAAATCGCCGAGACCATCGAGGGGAGCCTCGGCGTGCAGGTCACCCAGCAAGGGACCGTCCTCGAGTTCGGCCCGAGCGAGCCGTCGTACCGCGAGGGGACCGTCCTCGAGTTCGGCCCGAGCGAGCCGTCGTACCGCGAGCTGCTCCAGCTCGTCGAGCAGCTCCGCGACATCGTGTTCAAGGGCATCGAGGACGTCTCCCGCGTCGTCATCCGCCGCGAGGAGACCGAGCGCGGCGAGGAGTTCGTCCTCTACACCGAGGGGTCGGCGTTCAAGAAAGCGCTCAGCATCGAGGGCGTCGACGCCTCCCGCACGTCGTGTAACAACATCCACGAGGTCCACAAGACGCTCGGCATCGAGGCCGCCCGCGAGGCCATCATCGAGGAGACGATGACCACCCTCGAAGAGCAGGGCCTCGACGACGTGAACATCCGCCACCTGATGCTGGTCGCGGACATCATGACCAACGACGGCACCATCCAGTCCATCGGCCGGCACGGCATCTCCGGGAACAAGGACTCCGTGCTCGCCCGCGCGGCGTTCGAGGTGACGGTCAGTCACCTGCTGGACGCCGCCATCTACGGCGAGGCCGACGACCTCGACGGCGTCATCGAGAACGTCATCGTCGGGAAGCCCGTCCAGCTCGGCACCGGCGACGTCGACCTCCGGATGGGCGCCAGCAAGTCCGACTGATGACAGTCACGCTCTCCGACGAGGCGCGCCGCCTCATCGCGGCGTTCGAGGACGAGACCGACGCCAGCGCCGTCGACTGCGTCGTCGACGACGAACGCGAGCGCGTCATCTTCGTCGTCGCCGCCGGCGAGATGGGGTCGGCCATCGGCCCCGGCGGCAGCCGCGTCGAAGAGCTCGAAGCCAAGCTCGGCCGCGACGTGATGCTCGTCGAGGACGCGCCCACGCCCGAGGGGTTCGTGGCGAACGCGCTCTCCCCGGCGGCCGTCTACAACGTCACCATCAGCGAGAACGACACCACGGTCGCGTACGCCGAGGTCGCCCACGAGGACAAGGGCGTCGCCATCGGCACCAGCGGGAAGAACATCGAAGCCGCCAAACAGCTCGCCGAGCGGCACTTCGACATCGACGACATTCAGCTCACGTAGTACCTTTTGCGCTGCGCGAGCGGCCTTCGGCCGCTCGCTCGGCAAAAGCTACGCTAAAAGCACTCCTCCTTCCCGCCGCTCGCTTCGCTCGCGTTGGTCCGTCGTCGGCCCGCGCTCCCTGCGGTCGCGCGGTGAATGGCGTCGCTCAGGTTCTTCGAACCGTTCGCTCGCCGACGCTTGCCAGCCGGTGTGTCGAACTGCTGGCTAGCATCCGGCGACCGAGCGGGCCGAAGGCCCCGGAAGGTCGCCGGTTCGCGCTACGAACGAGCGAAGCGAGTGAGTAGCGGCCGACGAGCGAACGGAACGAAGTGAAGTGAGCGAGGAGTGCTTTTTCACCACGTTTTTGCCGAGCGAGGCGGTGAAGCCGCCGAGCGCAGAGCAAAAAGTGGATGCGAAAGGTCGGGCTTAAGTGTCTCCGCTGGGTAAACGGCTGTATGTCGAACGGCAAGTACGCCGCTCGGAAACTGAAGAAGGACCGCCAACAGCGACGGTGGTCCGACTCGGAGTACGCGCGGCGAGAGCGGGGGCTCGGCAAAGAGTCCGACCCCCTCGAGGGTGCGCCGCAGGGTCGCGGCATCGTCCTCGAGAAGGTAGGTATCGAAGCGAAACAGCCCAACTCCGCGATTCGGAAGTGCGTGCGGGTGCAGCTCATCAAGAACGGGAAGCAGGTCACCGCGTTCTGTCCCGGTGACGGCGCCATCTCGTTCATCGACGAGCACGACGAGGTCACCATCGCCGGTATCGGCGGTGCGAAGGGTCGTGCGATGGGCGACCTGTCGGGCGTGAACTACAAGGTCGAGAAGGTCAACGGCGTGAGCCTCATCGAACTGGTTCGCGGGAACGCCGAGAAGCCGGTGCGATAATCATGAGCGAGGAAGAAGCCCCCGAACCCGACGCGCCCGCTGGTAGCGAGGAAGAGGACGTCAACGCGAAGCTCTTCGGCAAGTGGGAGGTCTCGGACATCCAGTACCGCGACCCGAGCACGCGGCGCTACCTCTCCGTGACGCCCATCGCTCACACGATGGGGCGCCACGCCCAGAAGCAGTTCAAGAAGAGCGAGATCAGCATCGTCGAGCGGCTCGCCAACCGTCTGATGAAGACGGGCGCGAACGCCGGTAAGAAGCAGCAGGCGCTCGGCATCGTCCGGGACGCCTTCGACATCATCCACGAGCGCACCGAGGAGAACCCGATTCAGGTGCTCGTGCGTGCCGTCGAGAACTCCGCGCCCCGCGAGGAGACCGTCCGCCTGAAGTACGGCGGCATCTCCGTGCCGAAGGCCGTCGACGTCGCGCCCCAGCGCCGCGTCGACCAGGCGCTGAAGTTCATCGCCGACGGCGCGCACTCGTCGTCGTTCAAGACGCCCGTCGACGCCGCCGAGGCGCTGGCGAACCAGCTCATCGGCGCGGCCGACTACGACGTGCAGACGTACGCGGTCGGCCAGAAGGAAGAGAAGGAACGCGTCGCGGCCGCGGCCCGCTAACGCGGGCTCGCACAGCGGTTCTGCGAATCTCTAGTTTCCAGCGGTGCCGTTCTATCGGCTTCGTCGTGATACCTGAAAGCAGTTAACCCTGGATTCCGCAAGCATCGGGTATGCGACGTAATCGCCGTACGTTCCTCGCTTCCCTCGGCCTGGCTGGCGTCGCCGGACTCGCCGGCTGTACGTCACCCGACGAGCCGAGTGACACGACAACCTCCACCGAAGCACCGACGGTCACGACCGTCGACGATCCGTCGTACGACCTCGGCGTGACCCACGACATCGAGAGCTGGGCGGGGTACGACCCCGACTGGTCGCCGCCGACGGCTGCCCCGAACCTCGACGTGACGACCGAGACCGTCGTCGAGGGGCTCGAAATTCCGTGGGACCTCGCGTTCGCGCCGAACGGCGACCTGTTCATCAGCGAGCGCGTCGGGCGAATATCGCGGTACCGCTCGGACAACCTGGAGACCGTCGCGTCCCCAGACGTGATCGATCACGCTGACTCGATTGCGCCCGGCGAGGACGGCAACTGGTGGGCGGCCGGCAGCGAGGGCGGCCTGATGGGGCTGGCAGTCCACCCGAACTACCCGGACGTCCCGCTGGTGTACGCCATTTACACGTACGCGGGTGGGGCCGCAGTCTCCGGCGGCGACCGGTTCGTCAATCGGCTCTCGTACTTCGACGTCTCCGCGGACGACCCCGCCGACAACGAGACGGTCGTAATCGACGACATCCCCGGGAACGAGATCATACACAACGGCGCGCGGCTCGCGTTTGGTCCGGAGAACTACCTGTGGGTGACCACGGGCGACGCCGCGTCGGTCAACCCGGAACTCGGGACGACCCAGCCGCTCCCCCAGATGCCCGCCTCGCTCGCGGGGAAGGTGCTCCGGGTCAAGCCGGACGGCGGCGCGCCCGCGGACAACCCCGATCTCGGCGGCGACCCGCGCGTGTTCACGTACGGCCACCGGAACCCGCAGGGCATCACGTTCCTGCCGGACGGGACGCCCGTAGAGAACGAGCACGGGCCGTCNGCCCACGACGAGGTGAACGTACTGGAGGCTGGCGGGAACTACGGGTGGGGGCCCGAGGGCGAGCGAGCGCGCACCGCGGAGACGTACCGCGGGACTGACTTCGCGCGCCCGGTCGTGAACACGACCGACGAAACGTGGGCGCCGCCGGGGTCGGTGTTCTACACGGGCGACGCGGTGCCGTCGTGGCAGAACCGGCTCGTCATCGGCGGCTTGCGTTCCCAGCGCATCAACCTCGTCACCGTCTACCCGACGGACGGCGAGGAACCGTCGGCGGCCAACGGCGGGACGCGCTACGACGCCGACTGGATGGACGCCGACTACAGCGCGGTCCACCACGTCGCGCTCGAAGACGAGCTCGGGCGCATCCGGCACGTCGAACAGGGGCCGGACGGCACGCTGTACGCGGTGACGTCGAACCGCGACGGCCGCGCGCAGGGCGACCAGTTCCCGCGGGAGGGCGACGACCGGCTCGTGCGCATCACGCCCGCCTAATCAGTCGGCGGCGGGCCCCGTGGTCGTCTTCTGTGCGTCGACGTACGTGCGGATGGCGTCGACGAGGCCGCGGCGGCAGTCGCTCTCGTCGGGGTCGGCCGCGAGGTCGGCGAACCGCTCGCGGAACGCCGCCACGTCGATTTCGGGGGCGTCCTCGGCGGCCGCGTGTGCGAGGTCGTAGATGCGGTGGTCGTCGGGGACGGCGTCGTGGCGTTCGAGGAGCGCGAGCGCGAACGCGGCGTTGACGGCGGTCATCGAGGGGTCCGCGCCCGCGGTGAGCCGCTGGCCGACCGTCGGGCCGGCGACCGGCTGGTCGGCGACGGCGGCCGCGAGTTCGGATTCGAGGAAGGCCACGAGTTTGTCGGTGGGGCCGACCGAGAGCGTGATGTCGTCGGCGTAGATGTCCTTGACGTGGTTGGCAATCTGGTAGCAGTGCGTGAGCACGCGGCGCTCGACGCTGCGCCCGGTCAGCGCCAAGAAGAGGACTTCGTCCATCGAGAGGACGTGGCTGGGGTGGTCGCGTTCGTGGCGGAGCATGTGGGAGAACTCGTGGAGCGCGAGCTCGCGGGCCATCGCCGACGTGGCCGCCTGCTGGGAGATGTTGAGAACGTGGTGGTCGTCGTAGTGGCCGGCCCACGTGCGCTCGTCGGGGTTCTGGCGGATGCGCACCTCGACCGGCTGTTCGAGGTCGTGTTCGGTCTCGAAGACGTCGCGGGCGCCGAGGAACGGTTCGGCGGGGCCCCCGCTCGTCACGCGCAGTTCCATGGTAGCTATTCACAGGGTGTTGGCGGCAAAGACTCTTTCGCCGTCGGCAGCCACCTCGGTCGCCGAGCGGAACCAGACGAGTCGGCGGCTAGACCTCGTGTTCCGGCGTACCGCACTCCCGGCAAAACACTATCCTTTTGAACCCGCTGGCAGTATGAATGGCTAATGGGCCGACGCAAGAAGATTGTCGAGAAGTGCGAACGGCTGATGGACGAGCCGGAGCAGATCCGGAACATCGCCATCGCCGCGCACGTCGACCACGGGAAGACAACGCTGACAGACAACCTGCTGGCCGGCGCCGGCATGATTTCCGAGGACACGGCCGGCGAGCAGCTCGCGATGGACACCGAGGAGGACGAACAGGAGCGCGGCATCACCATCGACGCCGCGAACGTCTCCATGACCCACGAGTACGAGGGCGAAGACCACCTCATCAACCTCATCGACACGCCCGGCCACGTCGACTTCGGCGGCGACGTGACGCGGGCGATGCGCGCCGTCGACGGCGCGCTCGTCGTCGTGGACGCCGTCGAGGGCGCGATGCCCCAGACGGAGACGGTGCTCCGGCAGGCGCTGCGCGAGGGCGTCAAGCCGACGCTGTTCATCAACAAGGTTGACCGCCTCATCTCCGAACTGCAGGAGGGCCCCGAGGAGATGCAGGAGCGGCTCCTGAGCGTCATCCGCGAGGTCAACGAGCTCATCCGCGGGATGACCGAGGAGATGGACGACATCACCGAGGACTGGACGGTCTCCGTCGAGGGCGGCACCGTCGGCTTCGGCTCCGCGCTCTACAAGTGGGGCGTCTCGATGCCGTCGATGCAGCGCACCGGCATGGACTTCGGCGACATCATGGAACTCGAACGCGCCGACAAGCGCCAAGAGCTCCACGAGCGCACGCCCCTGTCGGACGTCGTCCTCGACATGGTGTGTGAGCACTTCCCCGACCCCATCGAAGCCCAGCCCCACCGCATCCCGCGGATCTGGCGCGGCGACGCGGAGTCCGAAATCGCGGACACGATGCGGATGGTCAACGAGGACGGCGAGGTCGTCCTGATGGTCACCGACATCGGTATCGACCCCCACGCCGGCGAAATCGCCGCGGGCCGCGTCTTCTCCGGCACGCTGGAGAAGGGCCAAGAGCTGTACGTCTCCGGGACCGCGGGCAAGAACCGCATCCAGAGCGTCGGCATCTACATGGGCGGCGAGCGCGAGGAAGTCGACGAAGTCCCCGCCGGGAACATCGCCGCCGTCACCGGCCTCAAGGACGCCATCGCCGGGTCGACCGTCTCCAGCGTCGAGATGACGCCGTTCGAGTCCATCGAGCACATCTCGGAGCCGGTCATCACGAAGTCCGTCGAGGCGCAGAACATGGACGACCTGCCGAAGCTCATCGAGACGCTCCAGCAGGTCGCCAAGGAGGACCCGACCATCCAGATCGAGATCAACGAGGACACCGGCGAGCACCTCATCTCCGGGCAGGGCGAGCTCCACCTCGAAGTCATCACCCAGCGCATCGAGCGCAATCAGGGCATCCCCGTCAACACCGGTGAGCCAATCGTCGTCTTCCGGGAGTCCCCGACCAGCGACTCCCGCGAGGTCGAGGGCGTCTCCCCGAACCGCCACAACAAGTTCTACATCACTATCGAGCAGCTCGACGACGACGTCCTCGAGCAGCTCCGCCTCGGCAACGTCACGATGGACATGCCCGAGCAGGAGCGCCGCGAAACGCTCCAGGACGCCGGCATGGAGAAGGACACCTCCCAGAACGTCGAGAACATCATCGGGAAGAACATCTTCATCGACGACACGAAGGGTATCCAGCACCTCAACGAGACGATGGAGCTCGTCGTCGAGGGCCTCGAAGAGGCGCTCGGTGACGGTCCGCTGGCCGCCGAGCCCGTCGAGGGCGCGCTCATCCGCCTCCACGACGCCCGCCTCCACGAGGACGCCATCCACCGCGGCCCCGCGCAGGTCATCCCGGCCGTCCGCGACGCCGTCCACCGCGGCCTCATGGACGCCGAGATTCGCCTGCTGGAGCCGATTCAGGACGTCCGCATCGACGTCCCCTCCGAGCACATGGGCGCCGCGTCCGGCGAGATTCAGGGACGCCGCGGCCGCGTCGACGACATGTACCAAGAGGGCGGCATGATGGTCGTCGAGGGCATCGCGCCCGTCGAGGAGATGATCGGCTTCTCCAGCGACATCCGCTCCGCGACCGAGGGCCGCGCGTCGTGGAACACGGAGAACGCCGGCTTCCGCGTCATGGCCGACAACCTCCAGCCGGAAATCATCAAGCAGATTCGAGAGCGCAAGGGCATGAAGACCGAGCTGCCCGAGCAGATCGACTACTTCTAAGTACCTTTTTACTTCGTCGGGTGCGCTCGCTCCGCTCGCGCACCGCTCCTCGCAAAAAGCTACGCCGGGAGAGCGACGCTCTCCCGTGCCCTTCCTCGCTGTGCTCGGAAGGACGCTAAAAACGTCCCGCGCTCACTCGCTTCGCTCGCTCGCACGGTGAAACGCGCGGCTCCGCCGCGCGTATGCTCGCTATCTACAGCTCGGTCCCACTCGTTTCGCCGGCGACGCACAGCCCTGCGACCAGCTGTCGGTAGGATTTGTGCGGGCCGAAGGCTTATAGCGCGAACGTCCCCGAGTGAGGGGGGGGGGGGGGGGGGGGGGGCGTTCGCGCTCGCAGCCGACAACAACAGCCGGGGCGTCGCCGACGGGGGGGAGACCATGAGCGAGGCCGAGGACCGCGCGCACACGCTCCGGCTGGAGCTCGTCGACGAGCCCGGGGAGCTGTTGCGCGCGCTGTCCCCCATCGCGGACAACGGCGGGAACCTCCTCTCCATCTTCCACGAGCGCGGGTCGCTGACCCCGCGGGGCTACATCCCCGTGGAGGTCGACTTGGAGTGCTCGCCAGACCGCTTCGAGCACATCGTCGACGCGCTCCGTGACGCCGGCGTCACCATCATTCAGGCGGACTCGGAGCGGTACGGGGAGGCGCTCAGCGTCCTGCTGGTCGGCGACCTCGTGGACACGGACCTCTCGGACACGCTCGCGGAACTGGAGGACTGCGGGAGCGCGACGGTCGCGGACTTCTCGCTGACCACCGAGCAGGGGACCGAGGACGTCTCCAGCGCTCGCGTCCGGCTGGCAATCGAGTCCGGGAGCACCGAGCGCGCGCTCAAACAGGTGCGGGACGTGGCGGCGCAGAAAGACCTCTCCGTCGTGGAGCCGCTCGTGGGGGAGCTATGAGACTGGCAGTCATCGGCGCCGGCGACGTGGGGCGCTCGGTCGCGGAGCTCGCCGCCGAGTACGGCCACTCGGTGACGGCGTTCGCGGACTCGACGAGCGCCATCGTCGACCCCGACGGCATCGACGTCGAGGGGGCGCTGGCGCACAAAGACGACGTGGGGCGCGTCGGCGAGGACGACCCCGCAGACGCGCTCGGCGCGGAGTACGACGCGCTCGTGGAGGCGACGCCGACGACGCTCGGGGACGCCCATCCGGGCTTCGAGCACGTGCGCGCGGCCTTGGAGAGCGACCGCCACGCCGTGCTCGCCAACAAGGGCCCCGTGGCGGAGCGCTACGACGACCTCCGGGCGCTCGCGGACGACAGCGCGGGGTCGATTCGATTCGAGGCGACGGTCGCGGGCGCCATCCCGGCGCTGTCGACAATCGACGGCATCGGCGCCGAGCGCGTGACGGCCGCGCGCGGCGTGCTCAACGGCACGGCGAACTTCATCCTGACGCGGATGGCGACCGACGGCCTCGACTACGAGCACGTGCTCGCGGAGGCCCAAGACCTCGGCGTCGCGGAAGCCGACCCGACGTTCGACGTGGAGGGGACCGACGCGGCGCTGAAGTGCGCGATTCTGGCGAACGTCATCCACGGCGGCGGCTACTCACTGGACGACGTGGAGGTCGACGGCATCACGGACGTGCCGCCGTCGGCGCTGGAACTAGCCGCCGAGGACGGCCGGACGGTTCGACTCATCGGCGAGGTGACCGAGGACGGCGCCCGCGTGGGGCCGCGGCTCGTCCCCGAGAACCACACGCTGGCGGTGTCCGGGACGATGAACATCGTGCAGTTGGAGACCGAGCACGCCGGCCGCCTGAACCTCTCCGGGCGAGGGGCGGGCGGCCCCGAGACGGCGACCGCGGTGCTGAGCGACGTCGACCGGCTGTCGTAGCCGGGCGACCGCGATTCGTGTGACGTGTTGTCACAAACCCCGGGACGGCGGTGGGGTGGCGCTGAGTGCGTACCGAAATGGTTTTAGTGCGAACTGCCGAATGATTCCCACAGAGCGCGCCTTTCGCGCGATACTAGACAATGAGCGACGAACGACACCAGAACCTGGCCGTCATCGGCCACGTCGACCACGGCAAGAGCACGATGGTCGGGCGCCTCCTCTACGAAACGGGGAGCGTTCCCGAGCACGTCATCGAACAGCACAAAGAAGAAGCCGAGGAGAAGGGCAAGGGCGGCTTCGAGTTCGCCTACGTCATGGACAACCTCGCCGAAGAGCGTGAGCGCGGGGTCACCATCGACATCGCCCACCAGGAGTTCAGTACCGACGAGTACGAATTCACCATCGTCGACTGTCCTGGCCACCGCGACTTCGTGAAGAACATGATTACGGGCGCGTCCCAGGCGGACAACGCCGTCCTCGTCGTCGCCGCCGACGACGGTGTGGCGCCCCAGACCCGCGAGCACGTGTTCCTCTCGCGGACGCTCGGCATCGACGAGCTCATCGTCGCTGTCAACAAGATGGACATCGTCGACTACGACGAGTCCAAGTACAACCAGGTCGTCTCCGACGTGAAGGACCTGTTCGGTCAGGTCGGCTTCGCCACGGAGGACGCCTCGTTCATCGCGACGTCCGCCTTCGAGGGCGACAACGTCTCCGAGCACTCCGAGAACACCCCGTGGTACGACGGCCCGACGCTGCTGGAGGCCCTCAACGACCTCCCGGAGCCGTCGCCGCCGACGGACACGGACCTCCGCCTCCCGATTCAGGACGTCTACACCATCTCCGGCATCGGTACCGTCCCCGTCGGACGTATCGAGACCGGTGTGATGAACACGGGCGACAACGTCAGCTTCCAGCCGTCTGACGTCGGTGGCGAGGTCAAGACCATCGAGATGCACCACGAAGAGGTGCCGAACGCCGAGCCCGGTGACAACGTCGGGTTCAACGTCCGCGGCATCGGCAAGGACGACATCCGTCGCGGTGACGTCTGTGGTCCCGCCGACGACCCGCCGACGGTCGCCGAGACGTTCACGGCGCAGGTCGTCGTGATGCAGCACCCGTCCGTGATCACGGCGGGCTACACGCCGG
>JGI12478J12828_1000246_pt1 | contig 19225 bp, 19 predicted proteins | sample A23E2SouthBayCA_FD_12828 | JGI IMG/M metagenome (IMG submission 12828) | reverse complement strand
CTCTGTGCCTTCGTCTCGTCGTCGCAATCACCAACTACGAACGCGGAGACAATCCGGGAAGCACGATCATCACGGTGTGAGAAGAGTTCTATGACACCCTCATACTCGGTAAGATAGGCGCTGCTAGTGTTTGTCATGAATACCGAGTATTGCCGGTGGTCGTCGTGCTCAGAGTCTTCTTTCCGGCGGTAGATCAGTGTCGTATCGTGCCACTCGTTCTTCCCGAGATGGAGCTTGCGGTCGGTCTCGTATCGGTCTTGACCCCGCTGGAGCAATCGCTTGGCCTGGGCTTTCTCGCTGGTCTGCATCCGCTTCGGAACAACATACGACAGTCCACGCTGGCTAAGCATCTCTAGAATGTGCTGGCTGTCGAACTCCCGATCCATCAACACGTTATCGACGTGGACCAGTTCCTCGGCAGAGTTGAGCAAGTCTTCGACGATTTCCTTACGAGCCTCACCCTTCCGAACTGGTCTCGCATCCAATACGATTGGGACAGCGTTCCCGACCAGCTGGACTGTCGCCCACTGATAGGCGTACTCATCGGTCTTTTCTTTTGTCCCAATAATCTCGTCTTCATGCCCGGTTCTGTCGCCTGTGAACGGGTCTGCTTCAGTAATATCGATAGCGACGATCCCTGCTCGGAAGAACTCCCCCGTCTCCGCTGCTTCTTCCAACAATCGATTCACAGCCTTCCGGTACATCTCTCGGACCTGTTCAATCGAGAGGTCACGAATCTGATCGCGATGGGCGTGTCCCAACGGCGTCCTATCCCGAGTCGATTCATAGACGAAACTGCGAGCACCTTCGTTAGCAGCCAGCCCCTCACGAAGTCCGAGATCCGTTTGTAAGTCCCAATACGCGTTCACGTGGATCTCACAGCCATCGCCACGATTCAGTGAGAATGCCGGGAAAACGACGTGACTGATGTGGTCCGTAATTGATTCCGCTTCGTCGAGGAGAGCTTGGTTATCTGGGTCTGATTCCTCTTGTTCATCACCGGAAAATGGAAGCTGACGTTCTGGCTCGCGTGGGACAGCAACGTCCGCGTCCTGAGCTTTGATGAGAATCGTCCGAGCGGCTGCCTCGACTGTTTCACGAAGTTCGGCGGTGAACCGATTATGCCAGCTGCGCCACAGCGTCGACTGATCCGGAACTGTTTCCATCCCCAGTTGTTCACGGAGTTCAGGGTGGTGGGTGAGGCACGTAACGAGTGCTGTCTCATGCGTCCAGCCGTGAATTTCTTTGAACAAGAACACGCGAAACAGGTTCGATATCTCATATTCGGTTGCTCCAGAATATCGGTCGTGTGGTCGAAACTGGAAATACGCTACTGGGTAGTGAGACACGAACTCGTCAACGGAGTGGTGTGCCTGGTGGTCGAACCATATGGAGGCAACGGCCCAGATGTCTTCTTTGAGACCAGCAAGGGAACTCCGGTCGTAGAGTGGCGTTGAATCATATGCTGGCCACTCAGCGTATGATTGAGATGCGATTCGTCGAAAGACACTACGTCGAGAGCTACAACTTACAACCACTACAAGTCCGTTTACTGCTTAGCGCGTATGATAGACTTACCAGTGACATAGTACAATTTCGTTCGATGCCTTCAGGTAACTGTTTGACGTCTTTTTAACAGCGTCAGGGTTTGCCAGGTTGACACACAAATCCGGTCCGCAGTGAGGATGCCCCATCAGAGGAATTCAGACACCCGAGCGGATTGTGAGTTGAGGTTTGGCTGTTTCTTCAGCAAGCGTTTTTTGAACAGACCCAAAGACTCGCTCTCGCACTGACGGTTCGGTCTCGCCGAGGACAACAAAGTCAAAGTCAGAAACACGCGAGAGGACTACATCAAGCCGTTTATCTTTCGTCGATTGTTCCCACTTGATTCGGTCGGGGTCGATACCGAGTTCCGCAAGTCGATCTGCGAGGCCGCGGAGCATATACTCTGTTGCATCATACAGACGTTCATTGTCGTTCGTCGCGGCGTGAAAGAGAAGGAGTTCCACATCACTATCGGCAAACAGGGCTCCAAGGGTAGTGACAATCCGATTGAGATCGGCATTCGGTTTCACCAGAACAAGTCCACGTCTCGTCTCCGACGGCGACGATGTTGTCCCCGGAAGGAGGATTGATTCACACTCGTACTTGTTCGCGGCCCCATCGATTGATTGGTCCTTATCATTTGTAAATACCAATCGAGTCTGCACCGTGGCACCCTCATCGGTAAAACGGCGTGCCACTGTCTCAAGTCGCTCCTGAGCTTCCTCTTCGAACTGATTACGGACTTGGCTGGGGGCCGATTGGTCCGGAATTGGCCAGTATCCCAGAAGGATAACCTCTGATGATTGTACTATCTGAGTGTCCATCTCAGACCGAGATGTTGAATCGGACACATCAATCGGAATCAAGACCCTGTTGAGCGATTCCGGCATAACGTACGAAGATACGCTCCCCAGCGCTTATTTGTGTTTTCCCTGTCACCTCAGTGAGTCCAGTGGCTACATCACGTGGGTAGTTGTGCAACAGGACAGGCCCGACCACGGTTCACAGGCAGTCGAGACGGATGCCACGAGGCTTGACTCCGAGGTGAGTGATTAGCCGCCTAGCCGCGCATCAAATTCATGACCTCATCGACCACGTCAGGTTCGACAGCGACGACGTAGCTGCTCCCTGGTGTCAGGGTCGTGTCGGCACGAGCGATTTGCTCACCGTTCGCGTCGGACACGACGAGGGTTCCCTCGGGAAAGCGTACGTCCGAGAGCGCTTTCCCAGCGGCCGGAGCGCCGTCAGCAACGCGAATAAGCATGATATCGAGGGAGCCCGTGACGTCGGCAAGTGTTTGGACATCGCTACCCAGGATTTCGTTTGCTGCCACTCTCGAGCCGGCCCGTTCGGGAAAGACCACCGCGTCGACGAATCGGGTGTAGGCCTCACCGCCTGTGCGGTCAATACGCGCGACCGTCCGGATGTCGGGTGTCAACTCTGCGGCAGCTAAACAGACCGCGAGATTTAATCCTGTTTCACCCGTAAGCGCGGCAATTACGTCCGCTCGCTCAAGGCCTGCCTGTTCGATGATATCCGGATTTGTCGCGTCACCCTGGATAACAGTCGCTATCCATTTATCGGCGATATCCGAGACAATCCGGTCATCGCGTTCGATAATCGTCACGTCGTGACCGCGGTCAGCGAGTATCTCGGCTGTCTGGAAACCGACGCGTCCACCGCCAGCGATGATAATGTCGAGGTCACTAGTCATGGTTAGTCTTCAGCTTCAGGTGTTATTTCAGTGGCGGCAGCCGCCTGCTCGCGGTCCGATTGCCCTTTGACCCGTTTAAGCGCGAAATACACGAGGGCTCCGAGCAGAATCCACGCCATGCTGAGTGCCAACGCCAATGGATCTGTTCGGAGCAGGTACTCCACGAGCACCCCTGTTAGAAGCAGATTGAGCGCGATACCAATCAGTGGCGGTGCCGGGTAGAACGGCATCTCGTACGGCCGGTTCATGTTCGGGCGCTCCCTGCGGAGTCTGATGACGGCGACGTTGACGATAATGAACGACAGCAGGAAAAACAGGCTCGACATGTTGCCAGCACTTTGTGTCGGCAGTGCCACTGACCCGAGCATCACGACTGCGCTGGCGAGGATTGCGACGAACGGCGTCCCGTAGCGGTGGTGAATCTGGCCGATCGACGGGAGCAACTGTCCTTCACGTCCCATCGAGAACGCCACGCGTGACGACGCGATGACGACTGCGTTGAGGGCGGTGAGTGTCGAGAACACGGCCCCGAAAACAATGAGTGCACCACCGTTCTGGATAATCGGTAACCCGGTCGGCATGAACGATGTTGCTGCCGTGGCGATGCCGGCTTCGCCAGCGTCGGCGAGTCCCTCAGCCCCGAGCGTCCCGATGGCGACTGTCACAACGGCCAGATAGACGACAACCGTAACGGCGAGACTGATGAATATCGCCTTGGGGATGTTTTCACGCGGGTTCTGTACCTCCTCGGTGACGGTGGTGATGAGGTCGTATCCCTCGAAGGCGATGAAGGTTAGCCCCATCGCCGGCAGAACCGCGGCCGCCCCGCTGCTCTGTGGAAACAGCGGCTGGAATTCGGCCCCAGAGAACATCGGAGATGCGAGTCCGAACGCGACGAACACCACCAGAATGGAGACTTTGATGATGGTGAAAATCGTCTCGACACTGCCGCTGGCGGCCGTCGAGACAGCGTTGAGCGCCACCAAACCGAGTACCGCCACGAACGCCAGCAGGAAGGCCAGCGGGAGCGCCGCGTCGATGACTGGAACCGCGACAGCCCCCACTTGATCCGGTGGCGGGACCACACCGTAAACGTGCAGCAATTCGAGAAAGTTCGGTGCAAAACCCAGCGCATACAGCGCCCCCGCAATCATGTAGGCAAACCAGAGCATCCAGCCCATGATGAACGAGGCGAAGTCGTCGAATATCTCTCGCACGAAGGCGTATCCACCGCCGCTTTTCGGAATCGAGGCGGCAAGTTCCGCATATGAGAGTCCTGTGAACGCTGTGACGACGCCATTCAACGCAAAGACAAGAATCGCTGCCGGACCAGCGATTTCGGCAGCCAGTCCTGTCAGCACAAAGATACCGGCCCCGATCATCGCTCCCATCCCAATCATCGTCGCGTCAAGTAACCCGAGTTCAGCCACAGGTGATCGAGTCTGGCTCTTACTCATTGCGTCCTGTTTTTATTCGGCGTGCCATCAATCGTACGCTGTATGCACTTTGTTCAGACCATTTGAGTACCGGGGAGAGTTCTTCCATTGGAAGAACGGTGAGTGGATTTTTTAAAAGCTTATTATAGCTGTTCCCCGGTACAATAGTGGTATTCTCGACCCATTAGAACTGCCGGGGCATTGAACATGACGCGTTTTAAACAATACTGCAATGACCCGAACAAAGCGATTTGTCATCGCCGGTGGCGGCCGTGTCGGGAAACAGACCGGCGAGAATCTCGCGGATCAGGGTCATGACGTACTGCTAATCGAATCCGACGAGGAGCGTGTTGAGACATTGTCCGATGCGTACATCGGCCCCGTTATCCACGGCGACGCCACAGCCCGTCAATTCTTGAACAGGCCGACATAGCCGATGCGGACGCCATCGCCGCACTCACTGACCAACCGGGCACGAACCTCGCAATCTGTATGGAGGCCCAGCAGTACGCCCCGTCGATTCGGACCATCGCGAGAGCGGAGACGGGGACGGAGCAGGAGTACGACGAGGTGGTGGATGCGACGCTGCTACCCGAGTATCTTGGTGGCGACTATGCGGCAGATATACTGACCGGCGAGGATATCCGCACCCTCGTCTATCCGACCGCTGAGCTCGACATCCTCGAAGTGAGTGTCGCCCCATCGGCCCCCGTTGCGGGGCGCCGTCTCGATGAAATCGCTCTTCCGTCCGGAAGCCTGTTGATCTCGACGGCGGACCGGCCCTCGCAGGAGCTGATACGGTGCTGGAACCTGATGAGCGCTATATTCTCGCTGTCGAAACCGACGTGGTCGATGCAGTGCTGAATCTCATGCGTGGCTAGCATTATAGAGATTAAGACAGAGTACAACCACGAGTGATTGGAATTCTATATATAACCGATAGGCGACTTCTGAGCGGTTCAGCCATCGCACAGCTTTCGACCAGGCTAGCGGAATATTTCTTCAGAGAACAGGTCGTATCGTAACCCAGCAAATATTCTACCTGCGGTACAAAAAGTACCGGCATGAACCCAGGGGTGGACGTCACAAGTCGGTTTCAGGGTCGAGGTACCTGAGATCCTCACGAGCCTATTAACGATTGTTTGGGAGTGGCCAGTGGCCCTGCCACGAGGACTCACATCCGCCATTGAGTATACCCAAGACTATATAAGTTGAAATAGTATCAGGAACTCTTTTCAAATCATAATAACTATACTGGTAGCACCCACCGATGGTTGACCCTCTGAAACGACTGACTAATATCCAGCTTTCTCGGCGAGACCGCCTCGTCACCTATTACCTCACCGGGCTCGCTGCATTGATTGTTGTCTATACGGTCACGTATAATTTCGCGCTGGCACAATTAGAGGGGGTCAACCAATCGATATTCGCGTCATTCGAATTTATCGTCCAGACAATGACGACGACTGGATACGGCCAAGATTCGAGTATCTGGAGCCATCCATTGATGTTCTTGTTCGTTGCAGCGACACAGATCTCCGGCATCGCGCTCGGGTTCTTTACACTCCGGCTCATCATTATCCCGCTATTTACTGGTGCAGAGGTCAATCTTGACAATCGTCTCACCTCCAAGCAGGACCACGTCATTATTTGTGAATACCGTCGGGATTCGGCCGTACTACTCGACGAGCTAAGAGAGCTCGGCATCGAGTATGTCCTGATCTCCTCGTCCGAAGAGCACGCCAAGGAACTCGCTGACGACGGGTACTCCGTCATTGACGGCTCACCGCAGGATATGTCGGCGTTCGAACGAGCCAGCATCGATTCCGCACGGGCCGTCATTACAGATGCCGGTGATGCGAACGTCAACACTATTCTGACAGTGCGCTCGATCGACCCGGACATAGAAATCATCACCCTTACCGACGACAGCGATATGCGTGATATCCTGCTGGATACGGGCGCCGATACCGTGCTGTCACCACACGGCGTTCTCGGTCGCCGACTCGCCGAAAAGGCCATCTCTTCGTTCAGTTCGGACTTGACGGATACAATCGATATCGGCGGTGAGATAGAGGTCACAGAAGTCCCAGTCCAGCAGGGGAACCGACTCATCGGGACGCGAATCCGCGATTCGAAAATCAGGGAAGAGACCGGCGCAAATATCATCGGTGCGTGGATCGACGGGGAGCTACAACTCCCACCTCACCCGGATGCGATTATCCGCTCGAATACGGTATTGCTCGTCACGGGCGCCCACGATGCCCTGGAGGCGTTCAGTGACTTTACCCAGCCGGCCCGAACGCTCCGGAAACACGAGCGTATCATCGTTGCCGGACAGGGAGAAGTCGGCCAGGCTGCACGTGACGTTGTGTCCGAGAGAGGGCTTGATACCGTGACGATTGATATCGAAGACCGAGATGGCGTGGATGTCGTGGGTGATTCCGGATCTGACGAAATCTTGGCTGAAGCGGGTATCGAGAGTGCTGGTGCTATTATTATTGGTCTGCCGGATGACTCTGCGGCACTACTGACAACCGTGTTAGCTCGGTCGTTGAATCAGGATATCGAAATCCTCGTTCGGGTGAGTGACACCGATGCGACCCGGAAGGCACTCAGTGCTGGAGCGGACTACGTGCTGTCGGTTCCACGGGTGAGCGCTCGAATGGTCGCCAGGGAACTCCGCGGCGAGGATGTCCTTGCACCAGCGAGTCAGATTCGGCTACTCCGTGTTCCCGCCACACCGCTGGTTGGGTCGACACTCGCCAAGTCAGGCATCTACGAAAAAACGGGTTGTCGCGTCATCGCTATCGAGGACGAGTCTGGGTTCACCAGCGCGGTTGATCCACAACGGAAGTTCACTGGAACCGAGCACATTGTCCTCGTCGGCTCCGATGAGTCAGTCCAGCAGTTCAGAAAGCAGTTCGACGTCTCACCGATAAAGTCTTAGAGATAACAGCCTGGGGGGTATCTAACCCTGCTGTTCGATGGGAGTGGATCTCTCTGAGGCCGATGATTGCGCCACAGACCGACCCAATATCGAATCGATACCTGATCTGCTGTCAATCCGTAACCGACCGGTCTTATTACAGTAGACAAGTGAATGTAGGATACGGATTCTCATGACGGACCCGGATCCACTACGAGTCGAATACACGACAGTGAGAGAGCTGATTGATTTTCTCATGTATACGGTCGAGAGCATCAGCCTTGGCTTCGATCGGTGGGAGGAAGAGCACATCCGCGGCCCTGGATTGTATTTCGTTATCGTGACTGGGGTCCACTCCGGGGCATATGCTGACTCATTAGGCGAGAATATGTGGCCGACCGAAACCTGTCAGGTCGTGTCGGAAGATCTTGATAGACTCGTCGAGGCGGCACGCACGGTTGGGTTCACACGTGATGGTGCTGTTATCATCAGCACGGACGGCACCATCCAAGAGCAGATGGTCCGAATCAAAAGCCAAAGTGACGCCGACGAAGACACACCGCTTGATTATGCCGACTGGATGGGAACAAAGCATCTGAGCGCCATTGAGGTCTCGGTTCGTTCAGAGGTCGTTGCAGCTATCACACTCAGCGAAGAAGACGGACGGATGTCGCTTTTCCAAGATGGCAGTTACGAGGATTACAAGCGCCACGAATTAGGTGGTGTGTGGCGTCCATCAGACTAATCAAATCGTCTTTGTCCCCGCTCACAAGTCGATTCCAATTCCACTACCCCATAAAAAAGCAGTTAGCTACCTCTACGACGGATACATATCGTCGGACGGTATATGGGAGACCAGAATTGCTTCGATCCCTCAGCGAGTATTTCCGTCGGTTGCGGTTGCTCGTGTGGAACCAGCAAAAGGAGGATGACACCCAGTGCGACTCCGATCGACTGGACAGCCGCCCCGATATCACCGCCCCCAAGCAGCAGTGCCGAGGCGATCATGAGGTACACCGCGATGACGAGGTCCTCGTAGACGAGCGTCCCCAGCATCGGTTCGGCCTCATCGTTGGCGATCCACCCGATGTCGATGAGGGATTTCGTAATGATGGCCGACGAGGAGATGTAGACGATTCCCGCCACCAGAAACGCCGGCAGGAACGCCCGAAAGAGGACGAACCCGAGCACCAGCCCGCCCCCGAAGTTGACGACGAGGTCGACCGTCCCGGCTTTGCCGATGCGGCTCCGGTTGGCGAGCAGGCGATTGAGGTTGAACTCAAGCCCAAGGAAGAACAGCAGGAACACGATACCGAGTTTTGCTCCCAATTCGACGAACTCGGTCGCGTCAAGCGCGTAAGGACCGAGTCGCCTGGCAACATTTGGACCGAGAAGGATGCCAGCGCCGATATAGAACGGGACGACCGACTGCCGGAGCTGGCTGGCGATGCTACCGACGAGTGCAACCGCGGCAAATAACACTCCGAGTTCGAAAAGCGCCACTTCACTGACCACACCACATCACCTCCAGTTCGTTCGCCATGGTGTCACTCTGAGTTAGCGGCGTCGTTGGAGAGGAACGAATCGAACTTCTGCAGATCCTCTTGGGTGCCTAATAAAAACGAGCGAGTATCCGGTGAAAATCAGACTATTCGCTCCATCGGTGTCGTCAAATCGACCCCTGTCGATGGCACTAAAAACTAGGAGAGCGGTAGTGGGCAATCATTATTTTTGACTTATTTGCTTTCCACAGTTTGGACAATACCTGACAGAGGACAACACAGGATGGAGAGATTTCACTTCGAATTCGTAGTCACAGTGTGGACAGGTATTATCGGGCGGTTCACGCATCCAAATTCGGAGATTGGGCTCTGGTTCCTTCTTTTGAATCCTCCCAGCCATGGTGAGACTTCGAAGGATCGACCACATGTTACCGAGAGATGTACCGATGCGGTCTGCCAACTCTCGGGTAGTATAGGGTACGAACGGTTCCATTTCCTCGTAGACCGTTTCATCTGAGATCTGTCCAGAATCGTGGTTGTCCGATGGGGGATCAGTGGGCATTTGATAGCAGTACACTCCGGACCGTTGTAAACGCCTATATTCACAGTGACTCCCTCAGATGGCGTTCATGACTTCTGAGAGGATATGGGTACTAACAAAGAGCACGACGTGGTCGCCAGGCTTGATAATGGTCTCACCCCGAGGGACAATGAACTCACGGCCACGGGTGACTGCGCCAATCACAACTTCGGATGGAAGGTCAGTGATGCTTTCGTTGATCGGACGGTCCGCGAGAACACTCTCCTCAGTGACTTCGATCTCGATAACCTCTGCTTGACGATTCTCAACTAAAGAGAGATTCTCGATCTGTCCTTCTTGAGTGAAGCGGATAATTTCCTCGGCAGTAACTTCCCGCGGGTTGACTGCGACGTCAACGCCCACCGCCTCAAACAACGGGGCGTACTCCCCGTCTTCAACGATTGCAACCGTCCGCTGGACGCCAACATCCTTGGCCAGCAAGGAAACGAGAAGGTTCTTTTCGTCGCTATCTGTCGCTGTGATGAGTGTCCCCACCTGGCCGATATTTTCACTGCGGAGGAACTCCGTATCAGTTGCATCGTTATTCAGCACTAGGGTGTGTTGTAGCGTCTCGGCCAGTTCCTGTGCTCGGTGTGCATCTTGTTCGATCAGGCGCGGCTCGATATCTTGGCCTTCGAGTCGTCGTGCCGTATGATATCCGATATCGCTGCCGCCAACAATGACGATATCGTTACTCTTGTCTGGGACAGTAGCAGGGGTAACTGTTCTCGAAAATGCCCGAATGCTTGCTGCCTCACCAATGATAATCACTCTATCTCCGGCTTCAATGAGGGAGTCTCCATCCGGGATAATAATGTCTTCATCTCGGGCAATCGCAGCAAATGTCAGTGCCTCGAACTGGTCCGCCTCCGCAACAGTTTGGCCGACAAGTTCGTTTTCTTCCATAAGCTCAAATTCAGCCATCTGGACAAGGCCGCCAGAGTACGTCTCAACATCAACTGCTGCTGGGAGTCCGACGATGCGAGCAATGTTATCAGCTGTCAGGAGATTCGTTGAGACCATGAAGTCCACGCCGAATGCCCCCTCAGACAGTTCCCACGTATTAAAGAAGATCTCGTTACGGACTCTGGCAATCGTAAAGGCGTCGCTGACGGTCTTTGCTGTCCCACAAGTGACTAGGTTCGTCTCATCATCGTCTGTGCTGGCGATGAGCATATCGGCCTCCGCAATGCTAGCTTCCTGTAGTGTCTCAAGGGAGGTCCCATCTCCCTCAATCGCCAGCACATCTATTGAATAAGTGAGTTGTTCAACTTTTTCCGGGCTAGTATCGATAACGACGACATCGTGGTTCTCAGAAAGACTTGCTGCGATATTTAACCCCACCTGGCCAGCGCCGACAATCACTACTTGCATTGGCTTCCGGGAACCATTCATACTCTGATTAATAGACGACACCCACTAATGGTCGTTCTGCATATCCCAGTTTGATGACGTATACTATATGGGGCTCTCGGCAGCATCGGGAGACGTGAAGACTTTTTATACTCCTCTCAACATGGTGATGACGGGAAGTTAAACGGAGAAAGTTGATTCTACTATGAGAAGCTACGTCGACTGGCGATCTGGGTTCAGCTTCGTTGGGACAATCCTGCGGAAACTATCTATGGCCCCGCTTGTTCCGGCTCTGGTTGCAGTGTATTACGGTGAGAATATACTCCCGTTTATTGTCACCACAGTAGCTATGTTTGGAGCTGGTTTCGTACTCGAACAACTTCGTGATGACCGGGAACTCGGCAAGCGTGAGGCGTTCCTAATGGTGAGTGCTACATGGCTAATTGTTCCTATTTTTGGTGCCATTCCGTATCTTATCGCTGGTCAGGGGACAATCGCACAACCCGTGAATGCCCTGTTCGAAAGCATGAGCGGATTTACGACGACCGGGTCAACCGTTCTGGCAGAAATCTCTTTTGAACAGCACTCCCACTCGATTTTGTTATGGCGACAACTCACACAGTGGATTGGGGGAATGGGGATTATCGTTCTCATGGTCGCAATTCTCTCTGAACTGTCTGTCGCTGGAGCCCAAATCATCAACGAGGAAGCACCCGGTTTTTCACTTGAGAAGTTAACGCCACAGATTCAGGAAACTGCACGAGCACTGTGGAAGATCTATCTCGGATTCACTGTTGCCGCCGCTCTCGTTTATTATGGTTTGCACTTCGCCGGGGTCGCTCCAAACATGGGTGCTTACAATGCCGTTGCACACGCTCTTACGACAATGCCGACAGGTGGTTTTTCGCCCGAAGCACGGAGTGTCGAAGCCTTCGCTCCCATCGTCCAGTGGGCAGTGATGCCGTTCATGATCGTTGCCGGAACCAATTTCGCGTTATTGTGGTACCTCTTCAACGGTGAACCGAGACAACTAACGAAGAATCCAGAGTTCCGAACGTATCTCCTCGCTGTAGCTGCCATTGGCTCGCTCTTATCTGTCCTCTTAGTAACTGGATTAGGGATAGCGGAGATTCCGACCAATATCGGTCAGCTTTCCGGGGATCTGGAAAATTCGCTACGCCAGGGACTCTTTCAGACAATCGCGATCATCACGACCACGGGGTATGCCAGTATGGATTTCAATACATGGGGAGAGTCAGCTCAACTGGTTCTTCTGTTCGCCATGTTTCTCGGCGGGTCAGCTGGCTCAGCAGCGGGGTCTGTCAAAATCATTCGCTGGTATATTGTCTCCCGAGCGATGGGTCGACAGTTGTTCACGACAATACATCCGTCGGCTATTCGACCAATTCGTCTGAACGACGATACAGTCAACGAAGAGACTGTTCGAGACATATTTGTCTTTATATTCACATTCGTCTCGATATTCGTGTTTTCAACCGTGTTAATCTATTTAGACGCACTCCGTATCGGCCTCGATATCTCCGCACTCGAAGCAATCAGTGCCACGATTGCCACACTCGGGAACATCGGTCCGGGTGTGGGTATCGTCGGCCCAATGGACAACTTCCGGCCGTTCTCTGCGCCGGCCAAGCTCTATATGGTGGTTCTAATGTGGATCGGGAGACTTGAGATTATATCCGTGCTGGTAGTCTTCACGCCGAGCTTCTGGCAGCGATAGGAGTGAACCGCCTCGGGGTCAAGCTCCGAGGCACTCAGCCTGTCCCGCCTGTAGAGCACTCTGGATTACCGTATTTCTCTCTTTGACTTCAAAATTCGCTGACCGATTTTCGAACGAGTATAGAAACTGTGCTCCCTGTAGATACATCCTATCTCCAGAAAGCGTCGTTGAGACAGAATCCGCTACCTATAGGCCCAGTATGAAACAAACGATAGGAAATGAGAGTTCAGATAAGGATCAAAAAAATTGAATCGCCTGCGGGAGGGTAACTCGAAGTACTGCCCCGCTGCACCCGAGACTAATGAAACCAAACAGGATAGCAAGCTGTGATTTATCATCTTCTATCCCGACCAACATCTGGTACAAAACGAACGATCCGGAACTCTGTAGCATAAATAGTCCCATCAGTGCCCCACCACTTACAAAAAATGGGTCTGCTTCGAGTGAAAAGACTGGATACGATAGAGCAGGCCATCCGAGCAAAATTGCAGATATACCTGTAATGACGTAGAGAAAGAACGGGGCCAATACTACAAGAGTGGCACGGACCCCCATAGCTAAAGTGAATTTGAGAGACGCCTCCAGAAGGGTAGCTATCATGGCCATCCGTGATTGAGGCGAATCCAGCGTATCGGACACAGCTATCTCGTATCGGCGTTATGTGGGGAGAGCTTATCAAAATACTGTAACGACTGTATACCTATCGAAAAGCATCAAACTGATGAAATGTTTGCCTTGTAGTATTGAGTTGGCAGAGCCGCAATCCGTCATAGACTGGCCCCACACACTACGGAACTGGATACACACTCTTAACAGATAGTGGATGAACCTACCAGTATGAGCAGTGAGACCGACGACGAAGATATCCTTGCACACGTGCTTCTTCCCGTCGCTCACGAAGCCGACGCGTTAGCGACGGCAACCGCGCTTGAACCATACGGGCCAGCCAATGTGACCGCCCTTCACGTTGTAGAGAAAGGCGGTGGCGTCCCGGACAAGACACCAGTCGAACAGTCCGAGGACCTGGCAGCGGAATCGTACGCCGCTGTCCGGTCCGTGTTCCCTGACGCCGACGACCACACCGCCTACGGACGGGATGTCGCAGCGAAAATATTCGACGCAGCTGACGAGGTCGACGCCAGTGCCATTGCCTACCGTTCCCGCGGCGGGAATCGCCTCATGCAGTTTCTGTCCGGCGACATTTCGGTGAAGCTGGTGACCCAGGCAAATCGCCCCGTCATCGCGCTCCCCCGCGAGGAAGAGTCATGAGCGAGGAAGACCTCGCCAAGGACCTCGGACCACTCGCGGCGCTGACCATCGGTGTCGGAACGATGATCGGTGCAGGCATCTTCGTTCTGCCGGGCGAGGCTATCCTCAAGGCTGGGTCGCTGGCGTCTGTGGCGTTCGTTTTGGGTGGCATCATCGCCATGTTCACGGCACTGTCTGCCAGCGAACTCGGCACTGCGATGCCCCGATCAGGTGGGGCCTACTACTACGTCAATCACGCGCTGGGGCCGATGTTCGGGTCGGTCGCTGGCTGGGCCAACTGGCTCGGACTGGCCTTCGCCAGTGCCTTCTACATGGTCGGGTTCGGCCGGTACATTGCCCGCATCTTCGGTCTCTCCGGTAGTGTCGGTGTCGGTCCGATATCGATCACCGTAGTGAAGATAATCGCGCTCGTCGGTGGCGCCTTCTTCGTCCTCATCAACTACGTCGGTGCGAAGGAGACCGGCCGGCTTCAGAACATCATCGTCGTCCTGCTGATTGGTATCCTCACGGTGTTTACGTTCCTCGGGACGCTCCGAGCCGAACCGTCGAACCTCCCGGCTGCTACTGATGTCGTCACCACCCTGGAAACCACGGGCCTCATTTTCGTCTCCTATCTCGGTTTCGTCCAGATTACGAGCGTCGCCGAGGAAATCAAAGACCCTGGTAAGAACCTCCCGCGAGCGGTCATCGGCAGCGTCGTCATCGTGACTGTCATCTATGCGCTTGTCTTGGTGATCATGAGCGCAGCCGTCCCACAGGGCTTCATCGCGGACATCATCAGCTCTGACGCCGAGAACCCCATCGCTGTCGTCGAGGTCGGGAGCTACATCCAGGGGGCCGCGATGGGTGGTGCACTCCTGTTCGGCGGCTTGCTCGCTACCGCTTCCAGTGCGAACGCCTCTATCCTCGCGTCCTCGCGTATCAACTTCGCCATGGGACGCGATCGGATCGTCACACCAGCTCTCAACGAGATACACCCGAAGTACGGAACGCCGTACAGAGCCATCGGTATCACTGGCGGTCTGATTCTCCTGTTTATCGTCATCGGGGACTTAACGCTGCTTTCGGGCGCTGCATCGGGACTCCATCTCATCATCTACGGGTTGCTGAACCTCGCACTCCTCGTCATGCGGTACGTAAACCCCGAGGAGTACACGCCCGACTTCGTCGTCCCACTGTATCCCTTGATGCCGATTCTCGGTGTCGTGCTCTCCTTTGCGTTGCTGGTGTTTGTCGCCGGAGACGCCCTGTTGCTTTCGTTTGGTATCGCCGCCGCGGCGGTACTATGGTACGGACTCTATGCCCGCTCACGTACCGAAAAACAGGGGATCCTCTCGAAACACATCATTTCACGGTCCGAGAAGATGCCCGACGCGGCCGTCAACGCGGCGGCCGGCGTCCAACCCGATGGCGGACAGTACCGTGTGATGGTGCCCCTGGCCAATCCCGAACACGAGAAGGACCTCATCACACTCGCCAGCGCTGTCGCCAAACAGCGCGGCGGGAGTGTAATTGCCACCCACATCGTCACGGTGCCTGACCAGACGGCGCTCTCGGCCGCTGCCGAGCGGTCCGACGAGATAGACAAGAGCTCACAGCACCTGCTTGATAGCGCCCGTGAGGACGCTGAAACCTTCGGCGTCGATGTCGAGACACATACTATCCTTTCGCACAAATCCTACGAAGCCATCTTCGATGCCGCCCGCACACACACCGCCGACCTCGTCGTGATGGGATGGGGCCCGGACTCACACGGTTCACCAGGGCGGGCCGAATCGGCTATGGACGAACTCACCGAGGCGGTCCCCTGTGACTTCCTCGTCCTCCGTGACCGCGGGTTCGACCCCTCGCGTATCCTCCTTCCCACAGCTGGCGGCCCGGACTCTGAGCTGTCAGCCAACATTGCGAAGCTGCTCCAGTCCGAATACAACTCCGAGGTGACGCTGCTCAACGTCAACGACGACCGCGGGGCAGGCGAGCAGTTCCTCCAGGATTGGGCGGCCGACCAGGGATTAGAGGACGCCGGACTCCTCGTCAAATCCGGTGACGTCGAAACAGCTATTATGAATGCCGCTGATGACGCCACACTCCTGCTCCTTGGCGCGACTGAGGAAGGGTTACTTCGCCGACTCGTCTCCAGGTCGCTCGTGTTAGACGTTGTTGACGACGTGGAGTGTTCGGTACTGCTGGCGGAGAAACACCGTGACCGAGGCCTGATTGAGCGACTGTTCTGAATGGGGGACCTCCCCACATTATCCGTTCGGTTGTGCTAAAACTCGTTGAAATAGCGATTCGAAGACGTATGCATTGAGAGCGCCAGTCTCAACTAGCAGCCCCAAATTCTGACCTCTAAGAAACAATATATTAGCATAGATCGTGCAGGAGACCAAGATGGACGTCTGATGCGTGAGAATTTAGCCGTCTCAGCGGTTACAGTGGGCTGAGAATGAAGCAAGGTTGGTTCATGATAGGTTATATTTTAATACCTGCGAAGAAATAACAAATATGTGACTGATAGTTTTGATAAGCTAGGGGGCGAATATCTGCGTATCAAGTTGCCCTTGTAGTGTGGGCATTTGTTACAGTTGCTGCTACCCTGATAGTGGAGATGTTCATCAAGAATGTATTTGATTTAGTTCTATCTCTGATAGTAGGAATTATATTCGCGTTCGTCACATACCGATGAATTTAGATTTTCTTGACTTCCGATCTGACCTTCCCAAAGTGATCAACTTCATGATCGCACATTTATCCAGCTTGGTGACCTTCCGAACTGTTGAGAGGACTTCTTTGGTTTTCTCGTGAAGCGGTTCGAATGCTCTTGCACAGGTCGCGGCTGTGTGGGTCATCGTGACAGCTGATGACCCACACGCCACTCAGCCATTCATGGAAATTGACGGTTACAACAGTGCGTTCGTTCAGTTATCCGTCGAATCACACGCATTAGGAGCGTCATTCTGTACTACATATATGGGTCTTAGACAAGCATCTTAGATAACTGTCTTAGCTAACTGTCTTAGCTAAGACTCTTAGATTAGTTGTCTGACGAAGTTACTTATCTTAGAGGGACACAGAAGAACATATGCTGAGCTACACAGTGTACTCTGAAGCGGGGGGCGTCGGCAAGACATCGCTGACCGCGAACCTCGCCGTCGCACACGCCCGGGCCGGTCTCGATGTCCTGACCATCCCACTCGATCCACAGGATGGTGACCTCTCCAGACTGCTGGGCGTCGACGACGACCGCGCCGACAGTAGCGCCGACAACCTCGTCCGGCATATGGTAAACAGCCCCCGAGGACCGTTCGAGGATCTCATTTGTACCGCCGACGGCGTTGACGTGGTCCCAGAGCACAATATGCTTTCGGACCTCTCGGACCACCTATCCCGTGAGCAAGACAAAGCTGAGGATCTCGGCGACGCGTACAACATCTACGCGCAGTTGCAGCGTGTACTTCGTGATGCCGGCGTTGCCGACAAGTACGACATCCTCATCTGTGACCCACCGGCAACTGAGTCGGACCACCTCTACAACGCAATCTACGCGACGCGGAATCTCGTCATCCCCGTCGAACCTTCCTGGAAGGGGCAGGCCAGTGTCGAGGGGCTTGCCGAGCTCGCTAGTAACTTCGCTGACCAGCTCAATATCGATGTCGGCGTCCTCGGCGCCGTCCCGAACGGTGTCAAAAACACGAGCGACCAGCGCGAGATGCTCGATGACATCGAGTTCGCCACGCCAGAGACCATCGGCGACAGGACATCGCTCATGGAAGGCTGCTGGAAGCAGCAGTGCTCTGCATTCCGATATGTCCAAGAGCATCGCGACCGCCGCCGCGACTACGAGGTCGAGACGCTTGCTCAGTTTGACCGTCTCGCCCGGTTCTTTGAGGCCGAAGCCGGCGTCGATGCACCGAGTCCGCCCGAGCCCGGCGCACTGGAGGAAACAGCATGACGGGCTTCAAGAGCGGTGCGAGTAATGACGACCCGCTCGGCAACGATGATGATAGCGACGGAGACGACAACGATACGCCGGCGATGACCGACGCGGAGATATCTATAGAGTCAGACACCGATGTCACGGAAGAGCCGTCTACGTCAAGCCTGCCGTGGATCTACGCGCGCAATGGAATTACCGATGGCCGCGCCCGGACCGTGCAGCTCCACCTGCAGCAATCGACTCTCGATAAGGAGCAAGCCGCGCTGCGAGACGTCGATATCACTGAATCAGTTAATAAAGCCGACCTCCGCGAAGCAGCGTATTTAGTGGGTCTTGCCAATTTAGACGCCGTCGCCGGCCAGTTACGGGAGTGGGGCTACGACGCAGAGTAACCAAGGGATATCTTGGAAAAATATACACCGGTCTCTCAGTTGCGGCAGTATGTACAGGACGATCAAAGCCGGCGCTGGCTTCGTGTTCGTTGGGACAATCGGCGTAATTGTCGAACAGACAATTTTGAGCACCAGTATCGAAGTTACCTCCGGACCGTTTTCAGGCGCAATCAGGGCCGTGGCGGCGCTGCCACAACTGAGTATCGTCGCCGGGTGTGCAGTTATACTGGCCTCTGTTTTGACAGATTGATTTATCAGAACCGGAAGCTCCTACTCTGGCAGCTCGCAGCAGACGGACGCTCGTTCTGTGGTATCCAGTTTATCGCTCGGGAGCGCGACTTGCAGGACGCTTCTATCGACGAGCAAGTCCAAGCCTTCGTCGACGATATGCTCTCTGACGGAAAGGTCCGGCCAGAGTACGACGCGATGGCGGACTGGGAAGCCCTGGAAGCGAACCACGGCGACACCGCCGACCAGTACCTCTAGATCGGACTCCGCCGCAGGGCGATTTTGTGTCGCCTCCATAGCTGGAGGCTTTCCAGTATGTTGCCGACAACCGAACCACCGTTCGACCCGACCTTCGTCGAGGAACCGCTGCTTATTCCAAACTACAAAGAGACGATCATCAGCAAAGTCGGCTTACCGTTCTACGCCGACGTCACTCGCCCCGATGAAGTGCCCGCTAATGAGCGCGAGCGAACCATCGACCTCGCGGAGCGAATCCTGCGTGCCGGCGGCGTCCGAACCGGCTTCGGACACCACGAGGAAGTCCGGACCTCGATGGAGTCGTGGGCTCCCAATGCCGACGAGGAATGCGACGCTGACCCCGG
>JGI12478J12828_1000236_pt1 | contig 20020 bp, 27 predicted proteins | sample A23E2SouthBayCA_FD_12828 | JGI IMG/M metagenome (IMG submission 12828) | reverse complement strand
CCGACCACTGGACCAAGCTGTTTCCTGTTAGAGCGTGTCATAGAAACATCCAGAACTGGGACCACTCAGGGTAGAAAATATTGGGATGGGAAGCTTTGTTGGATTACTATTAGTTTGACACTGATACTGCTGAAACAGCCGTTAGGTAGCTACTGCGAACTGAACAGGGAAAGAACTATTCAGATAGAGATGATAATTTCAGAACATGAACACAGATAGTCATGACTTTGGAAAGGGCCTCGGTTTTTATTTTCGCCGCTTAGCACTTGTTTTACTTGTTCTATTTGCCTTTAGAGGCGCTACAGGAGGTATCCGTGAGTTTGTTGTTAATGGTAACTGGCTGGCTGGGAGCTTCGATGTCATAGTTGTGAGTGTAATCGCCTATTGGCTTTTAAATCTATACGTTGGCTCTTATAATGAGGGATAAAAATCCTGTACTGATCGATTCACGGCCTGTTGTACAAGTCGCTACTACCGAAATCGTATACTATCAATCTCAACTTATCCATCGTAGAGTAGAATATGCCATATACGGTCCACTTGGTTACACTTACGTGACCGATATTTGATAACACTATTGATTTTTGAAATGAAAGGGTGAAACAATCGATACAAACGAAGCCTGTATTGACTACAACCGGATCAAGACCTGTTCTCTGGTGAGTCGCTCAAACGAACGATCTTCGAGCGCTCCGACGTGTCCATCGAACCGATCTTATTCTCGCTCTCTCGGAGCTCGGCCCTTACCAATGCAGCTTCAGCTGCCCCGTCGGCGGAGAGTTCCAGTGGTTTGACCCAATCGAGGTCATCGCGGGCCTATTCAACGCCGTCACGGCCCCGCAATCGGCCCGCGCTGGCGAATACCTCATGGAGTGCCACCGTAGGTACGAAGAGCGGGAGTGGCTCGTTATGTTCGAGATACTCGGCTATCGCCTCGTCCCCGTGCCGGTAGTCGATGAGCGCGGTAGTGTCCAAACGGTTTATCCTGACGTTCCCTGAAGTCCTCGTCAAGTTCCTCTCGCGTCGCTTCGACTTCCTCGCGGAGTCCGCGGTCTTTCCAAGCACCGAACCCCTTCATGACGTCCTGCTCGTCTCCCGTCATCCGGAGGAGAACGTCTGTGAAACTCTCATTTTCCCGTTTCATCAACGCTCCGTCGCGTCACCGGTTCAGACCGAAAAGCCGGTTACTCGGCACCAGTGGGTATATAAAAATTCCGACGGATTGTCAGGTCTGCCAGCTATGGTGCCGTTCTTTTTTATCGGATATCGTCGGCTAACGTATGACAGAGGATACTGGCGACCAACCGTGTGGTACCCGACGGCAGTTGCTGGCAGGGCTGGCCGTAAGCAGTACTTCAATAGCTGGCTGTACGACGCTACCGTCATTCGGTCAGGGGGTCCGCTTCGGATCAGTCGACCAACCCGAAACAGGGTCACCACACTACCGGGACTGGATACCGACGCAGGACCGGGGCGACCAGTTCGACAGGGTCCGAACGAGCTTGGAGTACCTCGAACCAGATAACCGCGGAGCGGACCTACTTGGGACCCCCTACGGGGGACAGGGGGTCAAACCGGGGATGGACGACATTGGTGTGGCCCTCTCCGCGTTCGAGTGGGCAGTTGAATCCCGGGGAAGCGTCGTAGCGAAGGGGTCGGTAAACACGGACACCGTCAAGGCAGCGCTGGAGGAAACCGGATACCAGCAGTACGACAACTACGAGGGATACAGGATCTACGAGCGCGACGACCTCCAGCGGGTCATCGCCCACGGGGACAACTACGTACTCTTTTCGGGCTATATCGACGAGCCGTTGCAGTTCGTCGGGCCGAGGATCGACGCCGAATCTGGCCGTCAGACACGGCTGCACGAGGCCGAATCCCAGTTCGAACGGATGACAGACAGTGTGGGGGCACCCCCGTGGACTCGAATCAGGCCAGGAACCTTCACCGTCGACGGCTCCACGGCCGTTCTGGAGGCCAGAAGCGTCGGATTCGGCGGGTCAATAATCTATACTACTCGAAGCTTTCTGTTCGAGGACGGTGCCAGCGTGTCGGAACAGTCCATCAGGGACCGAATCAGCGAGTACCCTGAGGCGCTAGAGGCCGACCGCGCCGAAGTGACTGTTGATGGCAACATCGCAACCGTCGTCGCGAAGATGCCGCCAGATACCTTCCGGGATATGGACAGCATCGGCCTCTACGACCAACCGATAATCACCTGGGGGCTCGCGTGGGAGCCGGGCGATTCGACGGCGCTCCTCACACACGAAGCCGGTGATTCAGTCGACGCAGACCTGTTCACTGTCTACCTGCAAGACGTCTCGGCAGGGGCGAATGACGGGACAGACGGACCGCGCGAGCCCGAGCCGGCAGACGCCCAGTTTAGTGACAGCTACGGCCGAATCGGGCCGGGCAACTCCCTGTCAGTGGACGTTAGCAGTCAAGAGAGGTGGCAGATACTCGTCCGCGGAGAGCCCGCCAGCAGGAACTACGTCTGGACCGAACTCGTATACTTCCCGCCCAGCCTGCTCGACCAGTGATGAATGGTGAGTTCACGACAGCCGTCCGGACACCCGTGCAACACCCAAATTCCTGGGGACGTCCCGGTCGAAACCGGCAGCGGATCGTCGACGATTATATTCGAGACATGACAACGAGGGATACAGTGACGGACGGACAGGACCTCGAGACAGTCGTTGCCCTCCTTGACGACGAGTACGCGAGAGCTATCCTCACCGCAACCAGTACCGAGCCGATGACGGTACAGGAGCTCGCCGACCGGACGGAGGCATCCCCGTCAACGCTGTATCGGCGTGTGGAACGGCTCAAGGCGGTCGGCTTCCTCGACGAACAGACGCGGGTGCGACCTGACGGCCACCACGACTCGGTCTACTCAGCGGTGTTGACCGACCTTCACTTCTCCCTGCGTGACGGTCGCTTCAATTTCGAGATCGAGACCGAGACCGATGAGAACCCAGCTGACAGATTACATCGACTATGGAGTGATTTCTGATGGTATTCGAGACGAACCTCTACGGTTTTCGCGTCATCGAGCTTATCGCCAGCGGCTTCGCCAGCGGCTCGGCCGCAGTCGGGCTCTACATCGGCTTCCGTTCGCTCCAGAGTTTCTACCGCCACGGCGACCCATCAATGCGGTATCTCGCAGTTGGGCTGCTGTTGTTGACCGCCATCACGTACACCGTCACGTTCGTCGGGTCAATACTACTGCAGTTCCGTATCCTCTCGCTCCCGCAGCAGGATTATTTCCTGACAGTGAGCAATATACTCCAGTTCGCGGGGCTGGTGTGCATCGCGTACGCACTCCATCGGCGCGACTGAGACGGTTGGAGTGGTTTACTACCCCGGGATCGACGCGCTCGGAGACTGATTCAGCTTACGACAAGAGAACGGTCCCATCCAGAAGAGGCGACCAAGCAGCGTCTAGTCCCGAACAACACTGTACAAGCAAGCGTAGAACGTGAGACTTCTCACTCGTTTTCCAGTGCCACATAGATGTCGACGTGGCGGCATCCGTTGAGTCCCCAGCTCAAGAGCAACCTTACGTCGCTCACCGTCGCTTTCAGCCGCCTGATATCGCTCGTACACTGGCGGACCTTCTCGTCAATCGTCACACGCTCGACTCTTTGATGCTCCCGAGTACCCGTTTCTCAGCTGTCGAGGTCACGCCTCTCTTGTGTGCCTGCCGTCAGTCGAGACAAGATACCTACTTACCACCGTGAAACCTGATCTCAGATGGAGGGTGACTGCAAAACTAAACCGTCTTAGTCCATGAGCTTCTGCTGTTGCTCCTGAGCCCACTCAAGTGCGTCGTCAAAGTCTTCAAATCCTTTGGTTGTGACGCTCTCAGCTTCATTGTTCTGGCTAATTGCTAGACGTGACAGCCCATCAGCGACATATGCAGTCGTTTTGACGCCAGACTCTTCGGAGACCTCAGTCCAGTTCTGATTGACGTGGTTGAGAACCTCGCGGTTAGCGTTTTCTACATTCCCGATTTCAACGACGACGCTATGCATCTCCGGGTCGCTTGCTGTTTCAACATAATGTTGTTCAGCTTGTTCCATGTCGCCGCTCTCGACGGCTGCAGGCATATCTTCAATATACCAGACACCGACACCGTCTTGCTCCTCATACTCGACATACTCTGAAATCGATTGTGCCATGATCACACGTTGCCACCTCAGTGTATATTAATCCACCTCGCACATTTCCAGTTGTGATACTCAGACCGTCTGAAATCCTGCTGGCAGAGCCATTTAATGACAGCTGCGGATGATGCACTTATCTGTCTGAGTTTCCGGTATTACTCTTAGATATGGTTATCCAGAACACGAGTGTTTAGAGGACGATGGAGTGAATTTCGATCATGGGAGCGATCAGTGAACTTGGTGATGACCCGCTGATCGAATTTTTGTTCTCATTCGCGGGGGTAGTTCTGACAAGCGTTTCCGGATACCCAACGAAATGCCACTCTGCTGTATCATCCACAAAAATGAGACACCGGTCATGGTTGGGGCCGGCCATGAGAACAACTCCGGTGACACAGCCTGTTGCATTGCCTTGAGCGTTGACCGGAGTTGGCCGCTTGCCGAGCGCACCAGCTCACCATCTGGCCAGGAATGTACTTCGAGCCCGTCGAAGCATGTCGGAAGTATCACGTGTGAAAATGCTGCAGGAAACATTATATACCGGTTCTATTTGTTTGATATTATATGGAAGGCGCTTACGACGCGGGCCCAGATGGTTCTCGTGGACAGGTTGGTATCGGCACGCTCATCGTTTTCATTGCGATGGTACTCGTTGCGGCAATCGCGGCCGGCGTTCTGATCAATACGGCCGGATTTCTTCAATCAAGCGCCGAACAGACAGGGCAACAGAGCTCTGACCAAGTCACCAACCGGCTACAGGTAACCTCCGCAACCGGACAGATCGGTACTGTGAGCGGCGAAGACCGTGTTGGCGTCGTGAACATCAGCGTGAGTCGAGCGCCGGGCGCCGGTAATATCGATCTGTCTGAGACGACTATCCAATGGGTCGATTCATCAGGCTCGTACAGTCTGGTCCATCAGAGCCAATCGGGTGGTGTCACCGACGGAACGTTCGGAACGACGATAATCTAGGACGGCGACGGGTCGCGGCCAGTCTTGAACGACCGCGCCGACCGGCTCAAGATAACGCTCGACATCGGAGCCGCCCCGTTCGATGTTAGCGTCGGTGGAACTAACATAGGCAACTTCGGTAACTCGCTTGCAGAGGGTGACTTGGCGACGATACGAATTACCACACCGACTGGTGGAACCACCGAGATTCAATTAACTGTCCCACAGACCCTCAGTGGGTCAAGTTCAGTCTCGCTGTGAAGTAAACCAGTTTCGCTCAGACCGCTTTTGTACGGGCAGCACGGGTCGCCTTCTGGTACGCATGGCGCTACGCTCCACGCCTGAGGATACCGGAAGGATATTGTCACTCGTCGTTGACAGGTGCCATCGATGCCCTCCACAAACAATCGGCAACCTGCCGGTGGTGCTCTCGTTATCGCCAGTCTCATTATCGTTATACTCGGATTTATTCTGGTCCCTCACCCTGGCGAGGCACAATCGACACATCGTATTGCGCGAACCGTTGAAGCCGACGAAGTGCCAGAGAGTAAAACCGTCACTCCGGTCGGTGATCTGTCGCCAGAAGCGAAATCAGCATTCCGAGAGGCCTTGGCTAACGAGGGCAGTTATACTGTTCACGGCAAAGAAAACCGGCCACCGGAATGGTACTACTCCGATGATACTGGCTTCTATTACGTCCAGAGCGAGGGAACGATATACGAGGTGATGACGAGCGGATCGGCAGGTCACATCTTCGACTACATTAAGATAGGCCCCTTCCTCCTCACTGGGATTGCGATGGGCATTACTGGGATTCGATGGCTTCGGCGGGGGTGAAGCGGACACCTGAAATTCGCTTCCCTACTCATTCCCTTAGAGACCGTCTTTTCAGTACCCGAGCAGTTCGGCCAACCAGTGACCCGCTCAGTCGAACTTCCGACCGGCCACAGTACGCAGTATCCACACCATTGACCGCGCACACTCTACTGAAGGGGTCAGTACTGGAGAGTTACTGATTATGGATGACACTGAGCACTCAATCCAGAGAGCTAACCAGAAAGCACTCTGGTCCACAATTTCACCAGCCGTCTGTCGATGAGGAGTCTATGGTTTAAGAATCGTCTCAGCCGTCTCCCTGAAGCCCTTGTAATAGATTATACCCCACAACGGCGTCGATTCGTAGTAATCGACGGTGCCCTCAGTCGGGTCAATGATGACTGGAAATTCGAAGGATGACCAGTGTTTCGGGTCATACTGTTGGACCCAATCGATGAGACCTGTCTCGCTAACAATGACCGGATAGACGACGAGGTTGCCGCCTAATCCCCGCAGGAGTTTCGATTTCAGGGAGAGGCCGTAGTTGAAGCTAGCCTCACTGAACGCCTGTGCCTGAGAGGCTGTTTCCGCCGTGCCGACCACGAATACGGTGTCGACTAATCCAAACGTTGAGATCGGTAGCGAGCGGTCGTGAAATACCGTCGCCTGTTGGTCGTCCACCGTCGTCGTCGACTGTTCAAACCCATCGAGTCTCCCCGATAGCGTCTGGATATATTCTTCGATAGAATCATGCTTTTCCAGGGGCCTGTCATGTTAGTAGACGCATAAAAAATCTATCTGTGAATCCATCACAGACGAGTGCTGGCGACATAGTCAGATCGTATGCATCTCGACGACCGACTCTGCTCGTCAGCTTGGAGTGCTGAATGTGCATAGTGTCTCAGCCCGAATTTGAGTCTCCGCCAAGAGAAACATTCGCGAATCCAGCTACTGCCAGAGCGAAGGCTACGCTACCCGCTTTCGACGGGTGCAAAATAGCGATCTGGAAGCCGAAGACATCCGCGCTAATCGACAGCAGGAGCGCCATCATTCCTGCGAGAGCCACCGATGCCACAAAGAATATACGCACTTGCACGGGACATGAAATCACTACCTCGCTTGACGAATTAAGATACTGAAAATAGCTCTCTGATCTATTTCAGACAGTCCGTAAAATGGGCACACCAGCAGGATTTCGATTCAGTGGCCGCGCGCTCATTATAATTGCTGTAGCAGCGTTCATCATAGCTGGTCTACTCCTTTTCGTTGCCCCGGATACGGCGCACCCAGTTCTCGTCACGGAGGAGGATGAATCAGAAGTTCCTCCTGATGCCGAGGTGCTCAGGTACACTAACCTTTCAGAGGGGGGCCAGGACGTGTTCGACCAAGGACTGCGTGCTGATGGATTTATCAGGGTGTATCAGTCACCGCCAGATTTCGACTATCCAACGGGTGACACAGTGGCCGCTGCCCGTGTCAAAAAGAACGGGACGATATACAGTATACTCACCGCCTCAAGATGCAAGCTCTGTGGCTTCGTGAATGTATTCGGCTACATAGCTGGGCTTGTTGGGCTCATCCTGTTAATGCGCGGGGCGTTTCGCTTGTTGAATGGGGAAGCCGACGTACGAGCTGATGATCGGTAGCGTGTCCGTTTGCGGTCCTAGTTTCGACCCGACCGCGGGTTCGGCCACGACCAAGTCTGGCCTACACTGTGGCTTTTGAGGTATACGAGATCCAGAGAAAGCATTTACCAATTTGGCCAGACAACTGACGTATGCGCCGCCGTCAAGCCCTCGCGCTTGTCACCGGTAGCCTCTCGCTGGTGGCAGGGTGCTCTTCCGACACAACAACAGACCTCACCCCAACACCCAGCAAGACAGGCACAGAGATAACTCCTGAGTCGCAAATACGGGAATTACCGATGACGACACCACCCGACCCAATCGATTGCGACGATGACCCACGCCCGGTATCCCGCGCCGCTGGTGACTCTTACCCAGACCGGGCCAATGGATTCGAACTGACGGCATCGAAGGGTGTCGTCACTATCGGTGAGCGCATTACATTCACACTCACAAATATCGGAGACAATCCGCGGGGGATCGGAGAAAAATACAAATACAATATTCTCCGGCAGCACGACGGGTGGGAACCGATCTACTTTACAGAGAGCCAAGCCGGTTGGACAGACTTAGGCGTCCGCGTGTACCCCGGCGGTGGCTTTCGGTGGACCTTCACGGCCACCAACGACGGATTGGAACGGCAAAACGGCTACAACCCAGCCTATCACGTCTGCTCGGCCCTCGAACCGGGCGAGTATCGCTTCGCGTTCTTCGGATTGGGAGGGAGCACAATCTCGACGACGTTCATGATCACGGATGCGTGACTGACTAAAGGATACACACGCCTACCGAGCAGTTGTTCTAGGTGAACGACTTGATTGGAGACGGTGCGCTCCTGTACCGATCAATAGCTACTTCGTAGTCATGCGACTCTGCTGTATAGCGCGCTCCCACCTATACTACCCCTACCAGTAACAGCGCGACCGATCCAGAGAGTGCGTAACAGGAGGATATTTGCCTGAAATAGATTGCAGGAAAGCAGGTGGAGAGTAACACTTCGAATTATCTCTCCAATAACAATACGCTCGCCGGGGAAGCTCGGCACAGAGAGCAACAATACGGACGGTTATCCTCCAATAATGAATCTAAAACCGATGAACGGAGCAGCGACTAAAATTCCGAGGGCGAGAATTGCCGCGAAGCGGAGTACACCCGCCGCCTGTCGCCGATTCTTGGGGAGAGACTCTGCGGTTCCGGACAGCGCGGTTCCGACGACGAGAACCAATATCCATCTAGCATCGCCTGCGCCGCCGGTGCTTGCGGTATACGCGAACATACATAAGAAGGTGAGCGACACGCCAAACTGAACGAGTGCAAGTGGACGGCCTTGTGGCTCATTAAACAGCGTCTCGCTAATATAGGGGACCATACGATACGCGTTCCTGCTCACGATACAAAGGATGTTTCAACGTGATGCCAGTAAAACGACCTTTCCTATGCTACGCGATTGTGCTGCAGGAGGCGGGAGGCGACATACTACAGGGCTCGCGCTCTGTATGCACAGCATCCTCGGGAACGATTCGATACCTGTCAGGAGTGGTGTGATCCACACAGAAGTTGTCTGCAGTACTGAATGCCAACTCGTCCCAATCGAGGCTCTTGTTATCTAGTCTGCCACCCGATGAACTTCTCAAACCCAAACGTAAAGCCGAGAAAAACGACAGCGAACACGAACCAACGGAACACATCGAAGGTACCAGTGAACGCAAGCACGTTGAAAATATACGATAATGATGCACCAACGAATGCCGCGACGTAGAGGTTCCGTCGGGCGTCCATGCAGTCGCTTCTAACGACAGTGTGTTAATTCCTCACCACTGGGTTACACGAACGCGTATCTTGTTTGCCGAGTACATCAACCGACTCAGTCCTACTGTATCCCAGATCGCCCACGCTGCACGCCGCACTCGGTTGCGCTCTTCGACGGTACAGTTGCCGCCTCAAGATATCGGGTAAGACCGCTGACCAGCGACCCACCACCGTGTGGCGCAACGTCCCAGCCACGCTCGCCACGTGTATAGATGCTTCGCGAGCGTCTGTACGCCCTGTGCCAGAAGGCCCAGTGCTGCACAGAGTAACATAATTGCTGCTGCTAGCATGGTAGTGCCGAAGAGGACACACCAATGGGCGGAAACAATCGCCCAAGGAACAATGTTTCAGGAATCTGGCTGGCACCACTCCACAAAATCACCACCACCGAAGCCACGTCATGTCCAAGTCGCGCGGTCTGCTAATCACTCTCTTCGCAGTTGTCCTTCTACTAGCCTATCGGTCACGCTACACTGACCGTGCCTGCGTCACACTATGATGAGGCGTCAAATTGTGCTGTCAGCCGTTGCTGCGTGTCCAGTCCTGCGTGAAACCGAGTGATAATCTCAGATTGGTGCTCTGGACATGCGAGCACGGCGACGGCCCCATCCTGAACCTGAATCACCGGTTGCTGTGGGTTGTACGGTGCGAGGTGACAACTGGGGCAGCTCACGCCGCCAGCGGGCCTGTGATTTAGGATTTCAGCGGTGGCTGTAGTCGTGTATCCACAAACAGACTTGAACTGTTTTAAGTGATCAGTACAGCCAACGAGCGGAACCGTTAGCTGATCAATGAGCAGGAACGACGGCATACCATCGGGTGACTCCAGTGCAGACCGACATGCATCACACTGGATCGGCGGATATTCCTCATGTTTGTCCGACGGGTCCTGCAGTGGTTCTCCGGGGACCATAATAAGCAGAGCACGTGAAACTTGGGTACGCACACGGGTAAGTGATATGTTTAGATACTCGTCGGAGGATATCCAACCTCAGCAGACAGCAAACTAGCCTGTTATAAAACCATTCACAGCTGATTTACTGCGGTGTCGATCCGAGTAGAAAATGTTCGCATAAAGATGGCTACAAAAGATAGCGCAACATATAGAGGATCTATGCAGCATAGCTGCGCAATTTATTCCATCTGGTGAGTACTTGATTTGGTTCTGACCGCAAATATCTCACGTATACATAACTGACCAAGCCGCTGTCATCCCAGCTATTGTTAATATTCGCTCACGCAGAAGCCGTTTCCTTCTGGGTCTTCCATTACCGTCCAAGTTGCCGTGTGCGTTTCGTACGCTTCGGTCTTGGTTTCACGGACGGATCCCCCAAGCTGACGGAGTTGTTCAACTGTCTCCTCACGATTCTGGGTTGCCAAGTCAAGATGGATGGGGAGGTCGCGCTCCGTTCCTTTCGGTTGTTCTTTGAACAGCAGATTTGGGCTACCGCCAGGACGCTCAACAATTTCTGGACCAAGCGATCCCGGAAGGTCCTGTTGTTCACCATCAAGAGCTTCCGACCAGAACTCCGCCAGTCGTTCCGCATCAGTACAAGCAAGGGTAATAAATTGTAGTTTTGACATGACCGTCAGTTATTCTACAGGCTCAAAACACCTGTTGTCAACGACAATTGTTACCGATTTTGACAGAGAAAAGATCTATTGTAAGTTGTAACCAACAGCTAATCTTTGAACAGTTCCGTATCGAATTCGTCAGTTGAGTCCCGAACGAGACGGTCCTCTCCATCATGAGCGGCAATCGCGCCCCCGCTCAATTCTGGGTTGACCTCTTCGATGGTCTCGGGTGCGACTTTCGTTGTGACCTCAAACTCCTCGATTGGACTAAGAACACCCCATGCAGCCCCGATTGCATGGAGGACAACGGCCAGTGGTGTCAATACCAGAAACACCGGCCACAGCAATGGATGTTTTTTGTAGGCCCACAGACCAAACAGCATATAAATAAACAGGACGACCAGCAGTGCAGTCGAAATCAGTTCGAAGAACTGGATGCTAACTGTTGCACCGGGGACGACCGAAGCACCAATAATCAACAGTGGAATGGCCGGCGAAAAGCCCCACGACACGACGCGAGTTAGTGTCAGTGGTTGGTACACTAGCGGGAGGATATGATTGTCTTTCAGTGTTCCGGACATCCACCGGCGGCGCTGCTTAATCAACGCTTTCAGCGATGGTGGCGCTTGATTCCGAAAGCGAGCGTCGACGAGCCGATATTCTAAGTCAAATCGATCAGCAGCTCGCCAAATGAGGTTCGTGTCCTCTGTAATCGTCGCTACGTCCCAGGTGAGTTCATCCTCCAACTCGTGCCGGATTGCAAACCCACCGCCCCATGCGTACAGAGGGTACGATAGACGACGGAAAGCACGCTGTTCGAACTGGTACCCAACGCGGAACACCTCACACAGATAGGCTAGCCGTGAGCCCGTGTAAATCGGCTTCTCAGTAAACTGCACGAAATCTGCATCAGGGAGGCCAGTCAACCCAGTAACCAGTGTATCTTCATCGAGGTACAATACGTACTCTGCGTCACAGGAGACGTGTCTCCGTGCCCACTCGACAGCGCGGCCCTTGTTTGTGGCTTCACAACTGAATGAGTCTGGGACGATGTGCACCGCTGCCCCATCAATTTCGATATCTTGTTCAGCAATAACCTTGACTCCGGCAACGCCGTCGGGAACCGAGTCAACGGTCGCCTGCACAACGTCTTCGGCTCCGATTGTGAGGACGCGCACCTGTACGTCATCCAGCCCCCATGCGTCCATTTCACTTGAGTTCCATCCGATACCAAGTGGTAAGACTTCTATTACCCACCAGAGCGCTGACAACGAATAGACCAGCGCAACCCAAATGAGAAACGTCGTCGTCGCAAACAGCAGCGTATCAATTAGCATCTCATAACTTACAACTATTGTAGTATATACTATCCATTTGAATCCACTGTTTTGATGTAATTTAGCGCCTGTGAGTACAAGCTGTCATATCTAATACTAGTGAATGACAACTAGTTCGACACCAGACTACCCGACAGCACTACGAAGTCTGTGTGCGTCTATGGACTTTCACTATCTCCGATCTGGGACAACTCTAGTAGAGCCACTGACTAAACCTGATACCTGACCACCCGTAGGCGACCGGTTATTTATCATAATAGCGGATAGGTCACTGTATGCCTCACCGACGCCGTGCCGTTTCTCCTATTATTTCGACGATTCTGCTGGTCGCTGTTGTTGTGATACTCAGTGCAACAATTAGCGTCTTCGTGCTCGACCTCGGCTCTACTATCCAAGCAGACGCACCATACATCGAGGTATCAGGTGAATTTGTAGCAGCCGTAGATGACGGAGAACAGGCGGTAGCGATTACACTTGTCGCAGGCGATACCGCACAAACCGACCAGCTCTACGTTTCTGGTTCAAAATCACTTGATATAGGCGGCCGCCCAAGCAGCAGTTCAACGCCTGCAAACGATGCGTACGCAAGCAGGCGAGAGAAATTCACCGAAGCAAGTGGTGACAACCCACCACAGGTCGGGATTGGAGAGACGTGGGAGGCAGGCGAGACAATTTATGTTGATCCTGAAGGAGTTGCTGACGGCGTAACAATATCCATCTACTGGACGAGCATGTCCGTTGAGGGTGTGAATCCGGGGACGCCAGCAGGCGATACTACGTACAAACTCACAACAGTCGAAATGGGGAGAACCTCATAGGTTGACGTGGCGTCTACGAGACGCTCAACCGAGCGCATTGATCGGTTCAAGTATACAACAGCGAAGAGCTTCTCTACGCTATTCGTTAAGTCTATCCGGAGAACCAAGAGATGAAATCCGAGGAGAACCGTTACACGTTCGAAGTGCTGGTCGAATCGGCCGAGAGTGCGAAATAGATTGGCGACCGGCTCCAACAGCAGTTCGACGAAGGACTGACACTGGTTCGAACAGATCAGTTGTCCGATATCCGTGCGGAGGTGTACGCGAATAAAAAATGAATCAATCCTTGATGAGTGCCACTGAGCGTAGTTTCGGATAAGCACCACAGAACGATGAGTCTTCGATGAGATATGAATAAGTCGACTCTGCAGTCGGTAGTCGATGCCGAACGGGCAGAGCTACTGGAAGGGAAAGATGGCATTGAAAAGGCCATCATTACCCGTCCACACCGTGGCCAGACAGTTGCCATCGGACTGCTGGCTCTAGACGAGGTCGATACTGCCAACGACTGGTTTCAGGCGCTAACTGAAGAGTGGCCGGTTTATGCAAACAGTAAATGGGACTCAAAGTACGAATCGGAACCGCGAAGTCCAGCGTCCCCAGGGCCATGGGGCGATTACATCGATGGACTCTTTGCCGCTCTTCTGGCCCGCCAGACCGTGGATGAAATCGCTGCTACAGTATATGAAAGAGCAACAGAGCCATTCGTAGATAGATTGGAGAAGCGTGAATTCGCCCACCGAATCGACTTCGCGCGAGCGCTAAGTTCGCTCATCCTTGGGAACGTCACCGTCGAAACGCATCTCGACACGCTCGAACAGAACGTGGCTAAGCACGGGAGTGACTGGGACCAGGCACGCTATGTGGCATATACACGATGCATCCGAGCAATCCTCGCAGGGCATAGCTCGGAGGCTGAAGCCGGCATTGAGGCACTCTTCGAGTTCCACCGTGACCACGTGGCTAGCGCCCGTGATGCCGACCCCGTCCAGAAGGCCGTCGCTCTCGACGCAACGGTGATGTTGGCACTCGCGCGCCGCGAGGGGGTGGCCATTACTGTCGACCACGAACGCATCCCCGACGCACTGAACGACGACGAGTACTACCCAGTCGGGGAGTGACCACGAGCGGTGCCAGTGTCTCCGCTGTCGAAGCAGTCTCCCATGTCTTAGGCTCAAACGACAGCGACACAGCGACAGTCCACGTCACTGCGCGGATCCTGCTGGCTAGCGACGACGCCACAGGCAGGACAGGAGCGGTCACGCCACCGTTCGGGGTCGATTACGGCAGCTGGCTCACCGCTCTGACGTGTGTCTCGCTGGTGAGATACTGGCTGCCCTCGACCCACGGAATCGGGTTGAAAGTCTTCCTGTCTACATGGTAGCGTTTATCGACACTTGCCGACGCCGACTGTGGCCGACGGCAGTCGGGACAACACATCTACCTGCAACCCCAGCGACAGCCCTGAAAGACCTCGCCACTGGCCTGTGCCTGTCGATGCTTGGCACGAATGTCTGGTTGGTCATCGGCTTCGGTATCATTGGCTGACTGTTCGTCGACGGACTGCTGGTCAGTGCTCATGATCGGGAAACACCTCACCCATCGGGGGAGCACAAAATTGGCACCGTGTGCAAGCAACCGATCAGAGTGTCAGTCAAGTTCGGACGTGCGTAGGGCCTGTAGACAACCCAGAGTATGAGGAGCGTACAGCGTTTATCTACGAATTATTAGCGATAAGGCCTCTTCTGAAGGTTATTTGAATATTCGCACAAAGAACTTATATAATTTGAACCAGATGTTTACTACTAGCCGTAAGAAATCATGAAGGTACACCTATTTTGGAGAAAAAATAGGAGGTTTTCGAAATCCAATGAGTACTGAGGATCCAGAAGAGGCGACCATGGTCACGCGACTGCTGAACAGTATCCGGACACTCACCGCCAGTCTTCGACCACGTCGGATTAGACCCATTGTCCCACCCGTGACTGTCACTGATGCCAATGGTCGAGAAGTTCAGATTCGTCAATATTCTGAAAGTGACCGCAATTCACTGGTCACAATGTACGACGACTTCGACCCAACACAACGCGCACAGGGCGTTCCGCCACGTAGCGTTGAAGCTATTCGCGAATGGCTCTCTGACGCCCTTGACGGAATACATGTTGTAGCCGCTGTTAATAACAAAATTGTCGGCCATATTGGGTTCGTACCCGACGGAACGGGCCGGCACGAACTCCTGATATTTGTCCATCCGGATTATCAGCAAGCAGGCATCGGAAGTGACCTGATAGCCGCTGGGCTTGGCCATGCAGAACAGGCTGGTGTAACATACGTTTGGCTCTCCGTTGAGAAAAGAAAACGATACCAACAGCAGTTCTACAATCGGGCAGGATTCTCCCTAGTCAACTCATCAGGAATGACGTACCGGATGTCCAGGTTGCTCTAAGCAGCAGCGTGTCATGTAATACTTCTCACCCTCTCTGCCAAGCGATTATACAGCCGTAAATTCCTTTTTCAAACCGTGGTTTCGCTATTCACTGGTTCTGTTCAATCTATACTGAGGCTGTCTTCCTTTTGCCATAATCACCCAATCTCATCTCGTCAATCTTACTTGGTATGTTATTGACAATCAGATGAAACTGACTATTGGACGAAGTATTAGTATACTTTACAAACAAGCAGTTACGGCTAAAATAGTAAGAACATCCGTCTCAGCTGGCGGCAGGCCCGGAGGGGCCGGAAAACACGGTTGACCTCCTCCGATGCTGAAAGCCATAAAAAATGAGTAGCAACGATCACGAATTGACTTCGGAACAGGTTCGACGCAGCCTCCGGGTACTCAAGCTGATGCTTGAGTGCTCTCATACCGCACTGCGGATTGTGGTTATGTTGCTCTTCCTCGCAGCTGTGTTTTCCGGGGCTGCGTAGGCAGCATTCGCATCCGTCCATCCCACTGGGCGGTTGCGAACTAAGCGGTCTGAAGAAGAGAAGTTGTAGATATAAATTTTCTCCATAATTCGCTTACTTCTTATAAATAGCAGCGATAGTTCTCTCTTTCAGATTTCGGTTTTCCAGACGTTACTGCGGCGTATCTCGTCTTATACCACTCTATGTTTTAGAGAATACAGGAATTGCATGACTGCTTCCAATAGCTATTCCCGTTGAAACATGCTGAGAGTATAGTATGGAGATCCCACAGTCGCCGCGCGCTGTCTCTCCAGTTGTTTCAACCATTTTGTTGGTAGCAACTGTCGTGATTCTTGGAACAACGATCTCCGTCCTTGCTCTGGGGGTAACCGATGATCTAAACGATGCCGGCCCGGTGGTCGGACAATCTACTGCGGAATTTATTGGCGACAGGAGCGGTGCAGATGATCAAATCGTCCGAATTACACATATCGCCGGTGACTCCGTTGCAGTGTCTGAAATGGAACTCGTTGTCAGGGCGTGTGGGAAAGCAACTAGACTCATTAATTTGCCTGCTCCGACGACGCGGACCGCGTCGACGCCGACGTATTTCCCGTTCGATGAGGGGAATTTCCAAGGTAACCAAGACCTGCTTAGTGAGGGAACAGTCGGTCAATCTTGGGATGCAGGTGTTCTCCACGAAGACACGACAAACACGTTTGCTGCCGGGTCGTCCTTCGAGTTTCGAATAACCAATGGCGCGTGTTCACTGGCTGCTGGCGAGACGATCGAAGTCATGGTAGTCCATTCGCCCACAAATACGGTGATGATCGATACAGAACTGACAGCTCAATGATATACTCTGCGCTGTGAACGGAGCGGCTTCCCGCCATGGGAATACTAGCTACGTTTCACTGTTGCTGGCAGGGGGTCCAACCCGTGGAAAGTCGAGAAGGTCATCTGCGACGGTTGCTCTCCCGCCTCCCAATCGGTCGTGGTGGTGCAATTGCCTCGACAGTTGGCTAGCCAACTGCATATAGTTCACAAACTAGTCGGTTGAGCGTGGGCCGTGGTGTATGTTCTGCCGATGTGCTGGTCGTTAGATGAGATGTTCGACGGACTCGCCGTCCCGGGCTAAAGTCGTTCCCGTCCATCGTTGGGTATCTGGGTGACATTGAGACGAATACCGACACACCGGTCTGCTGGAGCGTATCAGTGCTTGCCAGTAAGTCATCGGTGGCGGGGCGTTCGGTTCCTTCCCCCTCTAATCGAACACCAGTCGCTCTCCATTCCGGCCAGAAATCGGAGTCCCTTCGATACGCTGTTGGACGCGTTCGATGTCGTATGGAACCCGACAGAGATCGACAGACAGGTCGGATAAATCGACGACTCCATATGCAGCATCTGGATCGCCGTCACGAGGCTGGCCGACACTGCCGGGGTTGATCACGAGTCCGTCATCGAATGTCTCGGCGTGTTGGATGTGCGTGTGGCCCAAAACGAGAACATCTTCATCCTCAAGGAGTGTTGGCGAAAAGTCAGCCGGCTCTGTGTATCGGTCTTGCTCGTCAGGATGGTCATGCACGATTTTGAGCCGCTCGTCGAACAGTCGGAGTTCGCGGGGAAGATCCCCTAACCACTCGATATCGTCTGCAGAGAGAACTCGGCGGGCATATTCGTCGCCAGACTCCCAAGTCATCCCCCTGACGACATTGCGATCGTGGTTTCCCACGACGGTCGGGATATTTCGGTCCCTGACCATGCTTAGACACGCCTGAGGCGATGGCCCGTAGCCGACGATGTCACCGGCACAGAGGAGTGCATCGACAGGTTCCATATCGTCAAGGACCGCCCTCAATGCAACAGCGTTGGCATGAATATCGGAGAGCAACCCGATGCGCGTCGCCTCGGTCATCGCATTCCTAAATTTGACATGTGGACCGTAATTAACCTACGGGCCAGCCATCGGCGTGTGATCATTGGTCGACAGCTAAGTCTGGTGTTCTGAGCTTCACATCAACATTGTACTGGCGATGTGTGTGTGGTCTAGAGCGAGGTGATAATGCCTATTCCAGTTTCTTAGTTGGTTCACTGACGGTCAATTGCCCTTTGTTAGCAGCCTCACTGGCATTCTCTAGGCTGTCAAGGTGCTCACGGGTCCAACCAACGTATCTGAGCAATTGGCCAACCGCTCTGTCGCTGCCATCGGACTTTTTCAATTCAACAAGACACATCTTGAAGTCGGTTTCGTGAATCGAGAAGATGTCTGGTCATCTGACCACAGTCGAAAGTGCCACGCCTGCATCTAGATAACCTGTCTAGAACATTTTTAACACAGGACCCACCTCGTTCAGCTACGACTGTGTGGCGCTCTAATTAAACGGCTGACCGTGACCTATGAGTGGCTGCAAAGACTGAGATAGCGACATATCNANTCAGATNNCTGTCACGTAGTTCTAGCAACCGAGCGTGCAACACGCCGTAGCGTGCTATTATTGGCTGTGTCGGCTGGGTACCTGCTCACGTAATAGGTGGTCCCATCCACCGACCAACTAATGCGTACCGTCCTGTTTGTACGCGTTTGCCTTGCCTCGAACTCACCCACTTGCACGGGCACTCCCGTAGTCGTATTCTGTGTCCCGTTGAGAATCCAAATCCTGTACTGGGTGTCATTGCCAGTGGCCTCATACCTGAGTGTCGCCACTTCGGGATCAGATGTGCGGTGTGAAGCAACTTCTAACTCGAATTCTGCTGGCATGTTCGGGTCTGGTACTGGGAGTGAAGCAGCGTCGGCCAGCGCTGCTCGCGACTCGTAGTTATTAAATTGAATTTGTTGTGCGTCGTCCGGAATCTCTTGTGGTTCAAGTTGGAACGTTCCAGGTTCGAATGTCGGATTGAACGTTACATTCCGATATGTGACTATATACTCATAGTCATCACCATAGGCAACGAACTCTGTCTGTCGTTTGATTGGAAATAAGGACTCAGTATCTAGCCACAGCGTCTGTGACCGCAGCGACATATCTTCACTGGCCGGAGATAGCTCTAGCCGATAGGCTTCTCGCCCGTCAATCGTTTCTGTCCCATTGTATAGGACTGTCACATTCCCGCCACGATACGCAGACGAACTGTTTTCTCCAGACTCGCTTTTTTGTGGCACTACTGGCAGGGGTGAAATGCCCGGTGTCGCCGTTGGCTGAGGGACAGGGCGGTTATTCTTCGCAGCGGCGAGGAGTTCTGGATACGTCGCCTCTGTAGAGCTATTATCGGTCTGGAATGACATTCGATGAAGCTCATTCGACTCTGGATCATAGGAAACAAGCGTTGATCCGTTCGCAATAATAAATCCACCTTCACCAACCCGTGGTTGTCTCATTTCCTCTGCTCTATTAACCGACATCACTCGTTCAAAATACGCAAACGAACCAACTCGTTCCCGCTTTTGAGTGACGATTGTGGCTGTTTTGTTGTTCCGGGTTTGGACTGTGGTTACTGTTGCGTTGACGGCATTTACCGACGCGTAGCGGTCTGTTGCCTCATCCTCTGATGGGAGCTCCTCATTCTCACTGGACAAACTCCCGATTGCACTACATCCGCTCGCTGTGACTAGCATCACCACAACCACCACACGTGCAAGCCCTCGCAGGCTGCATAGGTTCCTCGCAAACCTATACATATGTACAGGGATGGTAACAATTGAGTAGATATAAAATACTGTTTAATGGGTTGATCGCATCGAAGCTTCGAATAATGCTCGCCGGTGCGTCGGTGTGACCCTCAGTGAGGTTTGTTGGGTGGCAGTCCGAAGATATCACGGAACAGTCAGTATGGGTTTCTGAGAATCATCAACCCGAGTTCAACGATGAGGTTCGTCGAGGCGAACATGAACGCGAGGAAGTTCACCACGGGCGTAGGCGGTGGGTTCCTGTGGATGACGCTCTGGACGGTGGTCCTGATTAGTATCCCGCTCGGCCTCGGGTACCTGTTTCTCACCCAGCGTGACTCCGGTGGTG
>JGI12478J12828_1000229_pt1 | contig 20149 bp, 25 predicted proteins | sample A23E2SouthBayCA_FD_12828 | JGI IMG/M metagenome (IMG submission 12828) | reverse complement strand
GCACCAGCGCCGTTCGAGGGCGGGGCCTCGAACGGAACAGGGGGCAACCGACGAACATGGGACCTGACACAGAGCTTTCGAACGTCGTACTCGTCACGGTGGACTCGCTTCGCGCCGACGCCGTCGGCGCGTACGACGCACAGCGACACACGCCCGTGATGGACGGCATCGCACAGCGAGGCACCGTCTTCGAGCGCGCGTTCGCCAACGGGAACTGGACGCCGTTCTCGTTCCCGTCGATGCTCTCCTCCCGGCCCGTGTTCTCGGACGCCGACGAGGTCGGCGTCACCGAGTCCCCGACGCTCGCCGAGGCGCTCTCCGACGCGGGGTTCGCCACGGGCGGGTTCAACGCCGCCAACGGCTTCCTCACCTCCCACTGGGGGTACGACGACGGCTTCGACGAGTTCGAGTCGTTCGTCGCCAGCGTCGGCTCCGGCATCTACAGCCGCTACCTCGCCACCCACCCCACCGTCGAGGCGTGGCTCCAGTTGGCCACGTCGCCGCTGCGCCGCGCGGGCTCGTGGCTCAGCGGCGACGCCGACGACAGGCCGTTCCTCGACACCTCCCGGATGTTCGACGTGGAGCACGCCGCCACCGAGTTCGTCGAGCACGCCGACGAGCCGTTCTTCCTGTGGGTGCACTACATGGACGCCCACACGCCGTACGTCCCCGCGCCGCGGTACATCCGCGAGGTGTCCTCGAACGTCCTCGGCACCCACCGGATGCTGCTCGCGCACACCCGCACGGGCCTCGGCTGGGAGGTCGGCGAGCGCACGCTCTCGGACCTCCGCACGCTGTATCAGGCCGCCGTCCGGCAAGTGGACGCCAGCGTCGGCCGGCTGCTGGACACCCTCGACGAGGAGGGCGTCGCCGACGAGACCGCGGTCGTGCTCGCGGGCGACCACGGCGAGGAGTTCCAAGAGCACGGTCACCTCGCGCACTACCCGAAGCTCTACGACGAACTGATTCGCGTGCCGTTCGTCGTCGACGTGCCCGGCACCGAATCCCGCCGCGTCGAACAGCAGGTCGGCCTCGACTCGATTCCGCCGACCATCACGGACCTGCTCGGCGTCGACGCGCACGCCGACTGGCAGGGCGACTCGGTGGCGGCCGCGGTGCTGGACGGCGACGCCCCCGACGACGAGCCCGTGGTGTCGGTGGCGGTGCGCGGCGAGTCCGTCACCGCCCAGCCGATTCCGCGCTCGCTGGACGACGGCGACCTCCTCGTCAGCGTCCGCGACCGCGACTGGACGTACGTCGAGAACGTCGAGACGGGCGCGACCGAGCTCTACCACCGGCCCTCCGACCCCGGCCAACAGGACGACCGCTCGACCGACCCCGACCCAGAGGCGCAGGCGGCCGTCGAGCGGTTCGCGCCGCTGGCCGAGGAGCATGCGGCCGTCGTCAAGGACCACAGCGGCACCACCGAGACCGCCGTCGACGACGACCTCGGCGCGCGCCTCGAAGCCCTCGGCTACAAGTAGATGGTCCGGCGCTTCCTCCGCGGCCTCTTAGAGGGGCCGTTCGCCGTGCAGTTGCGGCGGTTCGTCGCCGTCGGCGCGTTCACCGCGGGCGTCCAGATGGTGCTGCTGTGGCTGTTCGTGGACTTCGGGCGGCTGAACTACCTCGTCGGCGCGGTCGTCGCCATCGAAATCACCATCGTCCTCTCGTACGTTCTGAACAACGCGTGGACGTTCCGCCGCTACCGCAACACCGGCACCGTTGACTTCCTCGTCGGCCTCCTGAAGACGAACGTCATCCGGGGCTCCGCGATTCCCCTGCAGGTCGGCGTGCTGTTCGCGCTCGTGGAGTGGCGCGCACTCCCGTACCTGCTGGCGAACGCGTTCGCCATCCTCGTCAGCGGCCTCTACCGGTACGTCCTCGACGCCAAGTGGACGTGGGGGTGACCGCCCCGGCCGCGAGCCCGGTCTCGACGGCACCCCGAGCGAAAACGCGACAGTATCTTTACACGCCGGGTCGTTTATTCGACCGTCAATGTCCCCGAAACGACAGGCGGTACTGGGCGTCTGCGTCGCCGTCCTCCTCGTCGCCGCCGGCTGCACCGGCGGGACGACGCCCGCGAGCACGACCAGTCCCGCCGGCGACGCGACGACCGCGACCGAGACCAGTCCGGCGACACCGACGACCACGACCGCCACGTGGTCCCCGAACGTCAGCGTCGAGCAGTACCCGCCGGGCGTCGCGGACAACGGCACGCTCGCGAACGCCTCGGTCCTCGCGGATGCGCACTTCGCCGCGACCGCGAACGAGTCGGCGGTGCTCACGCTCGAAGGAACGGGCCAGAACTACACCTCCATCAAGACGTACGCGCACGGCGACAGCCCGACGCCGTTCTACGCCACCGTCGACTACACTGAGAACGGCAACCGCGTCGTCGGCGAGTCCTACCAGACCGCCGACCGCGGCTTCGTCCGGTACGAAGTCGAGAACCGGACGTTTTACCGCGTCACGCAGAACACCACTGTCCCCGGGACGAACGGGTGGCTGACTGACGGGACGTTCGCCAGCGTCGAGGAGGAACTCAGGGGGCTGTTGGTGCTCGGGAACTACACCGTCAACGGCACCGTCGAGCGGGGCGACCGCACGCTCGTCGAACTCACCGCCGACGAGCCAGCGCTGGACAGGGACTACTCCCCGGCGTACAACGGCACCGCGCTCGTCACGCCCGACGGCGCCGTCCACAGCATCGAGGCGTCCTTCGCCTTGGGTACCGGCGACAACAGGGAAGCCCGCGAGGCGTCGCTGTCACTGGACGCGGACGCCGAGTGGCGGGGCGAGCCCTCGTGGGTGGACGACCCCCCGAACCTCTCGCTGTCGATAGTCAAGGACGGCCGCGCGCTCGAACTCCGGAACGCCGGCGGCGCGGCGCTCCCGGCGAACACGTCCTTCGAGGTCTACGGGATGAACGCCACCGAGGGGTGGGAGACGCGCATCTTCGAGGACGTGAACGGGACCGTGACGACGGATGCGTCCCTCGACCCCGGCGAGGCCGTCTACGTGACCGCCGACGAGAACGGAACATCGTTCACGCTCCACGCCGACCCCGCCCGCGGCGAGTACGCGTTCGCCGCCGCGAAACTCCACAAGCGAGGGCCGATCGTCTACTCGCTGGTGACGGGCCTCGGCAATCAGTCGGCGTAGCCTACGAGAGCCGCTTGCGCATCGCGACGTGGGGGATGCCCGCTTCCTCGAACTGTTCGCCCTCGCGGACGTAGCCGCGGTCGTCGTAGAAGCCCGCGGCGGGCAGTTGGGCGTGGAGGTAGAGTTCGTCGTAGCGCTCGCTCGCCGTCGCTTCCAGTTCGTCCATCAGCGCCGCACCCCAGCCCTCGCCGCGGTGCGATTCGAGGACCGCGACGCGCTCGACTTTCCCGACGCCGTCCTCGTACTCGCGGAGGCGCGCCGCCCCCACGGGCTCGCCGTCGTCGTACGCGACGAAGTGGACGGCGTCGTCCTCGTGGTCGTCTACTTCGAGGTCCTCGGGGACGCCCTGTTCGTCCACGAACACGGCGTACCTGACGCTGAGGGCGTCCTCGTAGCGGGCGTCGGTGTCGGCTCGCACGACCGGCATAGAAGCGGGTCGGGCGGCGAGCCGGAAAACCCCTACTGCTCGCCGGCGACGTCCGCGACGAACTCCCCGAGCAGCGACGACAGCATCGCGGCGAAGCCGGTGTCGCGGCTCCAAAACGCGGTCTCGGCGCCGTCGTCGCTGGCGACGCTCACCAACACTGCGGTGTCGTCGACCATCACGACGCGCTCGGCGCCCATGTCCGGCTTCGGCTGGTGGGCGACGGAGACGCCGCGAGCGCCGAGGTCGTCGGCCACGTCGAGGACGCTGTCCGTCTCGCTGAGGACCGTCACGTCGACGCCCGCGTCGGCGGCCGCCGCGAGCGCGTCCCGCACGGCCGGTTCGAGGCGCGCCACGTCGTCGGTCCCGTAGAGGACGTGGCCGTCGGCGGACTCCACGAGCTGGGCGGTGCGGGAGACGACGTTCGTCTCGCCGCGGACCGTCCAGATTGACTCGCTCTCCTCGGTGGCGCCGTACTCCTCGCGCACCGATTCGAGGTACTCGAAGGCGGCGTCGCTCTCCGAGCGGAGCTGCCGGTAGAGGCGCTCGCGGGCCTCCTCGATGCCGACCGGCCGGTACCGCGTGGGGTTGGACTGCTCGACGTCGACGAGCCCGCGGCCTTCGAGGTCGTCGGCGGCGCCGTACACCTGCGACCGCGGCACGTCGGCGATGTCCGCGACCTCGCTGGCGGAGCCGGTGCCGAGCTTCTGGAGCGCGACGAACACGCGGGCTTCGTACGTCGTCAGACCGAGGCGCTTGAGCGCGCCGACTGCGTCCTCGTCGTTCATTCGCCCCCCGAGCGCTCGCGCGCCCACTCCCGAATCACGCGGTCGTACTGGTCGGCGGTCAGCTCGCCGTCAGCGAAGGCGGTGCTGGCTTCCGCGAGGTCGTCGTCGGTCACGTCGGCCTGTGCGAACACGCGCTCGAAGAGGTCCGAGACGACCGCGGCGCCGTCGTCGCCCTCGACGACGCGCTCCTCGCCGGCGGCGAGCACGCGCCCGGACACGACGACTTCCGAGCCGTCGGGCGCGGACTCCGCGACAGACACGTCGTAGGTCGCGGTCGCGGCCTCGCCGTCGAGGTGCCACGCGACGTAGACGGTGTCGTCGTCGACGACCGTCTCGACGGGCTCGGGGTCCGCGTCGAAGCCCGCGACGGTGCCGCCGCGGACGGTCTCGGCGACCACGAGGCGGCCGGTGCGCGCGGACACGTCGAGGGTCGCGGTGAGCGTGCCGCCGGGCTGCACGAGCTCGCGGTCGAGCGTCCGCGCCACGGGGCCGTCTATCGGGCCCGTCGCGGACGCCGCGCTCGCAGACTCGCCGGCGTCGTCGGTATCGTCGATGGCGTCGGTGTCGATGGCGTCAGTGTCCATGGGGGCGGTGTCGGTGGTGTCGTCGTCGATAGCGGCGGTGTCGATAGCGGCGTCGATGGCGTCGTCGACGAGGCTCTCCTCGTCGGGTTCGCCGTCGCCGTCGTCGCCGTCATCGCCGAAGTCGGCCCACTCGGGGCCGAAGTATTTCGTCCAGAGGACGAGCAGCGTCGGCAACACCAGCACGGCCGCGAGGAACGCGTAGACGATGGTGAGGCCGGTGATGATGCCGAACTGCTGGAGCGGCGGCAGGATGGCGAACGCGAGCACGCCGAAGCCGCCGACGGTGGTCGCGGCGCTCCCGAGGAGCGCACCGCCCGTTCCGGTGACGGCGGTGTGCATCGCCTCCCAGACGGTGTCAGTGCGCTCTAACTCCTGCATGTAGCGCTCGCTGAGGTGGATGCTGTACGCCACCCCGAGCCCGACAGTGAGGCTCGTGATCATCCCCGTGAGCACGTTGAACGGGATGCCGAAGACGTACATCGTCCCCAGAATCCACGCGACGCTCAACACCACGGGCAGCAGCGTGACCGCGCCGAGGGTCGCGCTCCCGTCCGTGAGCCGGTAGGTCGCCATCAGGAACGCGAACACCGCCACGAGCGTCACCAGCAGGCTCTGGATGACCGTGTCCAGCAGCTGGTCTTGGACGATGTTGTTCAGGATGGCGCTGCCGGTCGCGGTGGCTTCGAGGTCGTCGCCGGAGGCCACGTCCGCGACGTCGCGCATCTGCTCGGTGACGTCGCTGCCGGACGCGCTCCCCTGCGTGGAGACGACGAGGCGCGCCGCCGCGTAGTCGCCGTCCTCGGTCTGGTAGAGGTACGAGCCGGCTTGCTCAGGCGCGGTCTCGTAGAACGCGTCGTAGACCGCTTCGACGTTCCGGTCCGGGACGCCGTCGCCGTCGGTGTCGGCGGCGTGGAACGTCTCGTTGAACGACTCGTTGGACGCCGCGGCCGCCTGCATCGCCGACAGCGGCCCCTGCACCGCGGGCTCGCCGTTGGCGAGCGTGTACGTGACGTTCTGCTCGGCGGCGGCGTCGCGGGCGTCCTGTATCCGCCCTAAGGCGCGGTCGCTGGCGACATCACCCTCGATTAGGATCTGCGCCTGCGAGTTCTCCGGGGAGAACCGCTCGTTGACGTACTCGAGGTTCCCCTTGGCCGTGTACTCCCCGGGCGCGAACGGCTCGGGGAGGTCCTTCATCCAGTCTGCGGGGTCTTCAGCGAGGAAGTCCTGTTGGTTGAACGACGTGTCGACGTTCGTCGCGCCGTACGCGCCCGCGGCGGTCACGAGCAGCGTGACCACGAGCACGATGGCGGGCGCCTTCCGCGCGGCCTTCGAACCGACCGACAGCACTTCGCTGAAGCGGCCGCCGCCGGTCCCGAACGCGCGCTTCTTGCGGTCCCAGCCGCGCGCTTCGAGGTAGCTGTCGAGTTCGATCTTCATCGCGGGAATCAGCATCCCGAACACGAGCAGCGCGGCGATAATGCCGACGCTGGAGACGATGCCGAAGTCCCCGATGGGCGGCACCGGGCTCGTCAGGTTCGACAGGAACCCGATGACCGTGGTGGCGGTCACCCACACGAGCGCGACGCCGACGCCGGCGAGCGCGACCCGCATCGACCCGCGGGGGTCGGTGGGCCGCTCGGGGTCGTCGACGGCCCCGAGGCGTTCCTCGCGGTGCCGCATGAAGATGTGAATCGCGTAGTCGATGGAGAGCCCGATGAGCAACACGGGCACCGCGATCATGATCTGGTTGAACGAGATGTCGGCGAGGCCCATGAAGCCGAACGTCCACGCCAACACCGCGCCGATGCCGAACAGCCCGAGAATGATGTCGAGGACGTCGCGGTACGCGACCGCCAGCGCCACGAGCACGAACAGGATGGCCAGCGGCCCGACGATAAGCAGGCTGTCGCTCATCGAGGAGTCGATCTCGTGGCTGATGATGCCGCTACCGAACACGAGGAACTCCTGTCCGCGGTCCTCGGCGAGGTCCTGCATCGCCAGCTGCGCGTCGATGATGGGGGGGGGGCGGGCACCTCGCTGTCGGTCTGCTGGGTGGCGACGAGCATCGTCGCCTCCGAGCTAGTCGAGCCGGGCTCGTAGGCCGTCGGCATCAGGCCGAACACGGACTGGCCGTTGCCGCCGTTCTGGCCGTCCGCGAGCACGGTGGCGACCAGCGACTCCACCTCGGAGTCGTTCAGCGACTCCAGCTCCGCGAGCTGTTCGGCCAGCGTCGCGTCGCTGGCGTTCTGGAACTGCGCGCGCTCGGTCTGAAGCTGCTCGCCGAGCGTCTGGAGGCGTTCGGCCTGCGCTTCGAGCTCCGTCGAGCGCTCGTCGAGGGCGGCGTACTCGGCTTCGAGGACGCCGCGCGTGCCGAGCCGGTAGGCGGCCTCGACCTCGGACTGGCTCTGCGCGTTCCGGAGGTCGCTGGCGGCCCGCTCGAACGTCGCGTAGTGGCGGTCGGTGAGGTTCACCGACGAGTTCGCGCGCACCCGCTCGAACGCCGCCTCGGCGCTCGCGTCGGGGTTCTGCTGGAGGAACGCCAGTTGCGCCCGCAGCGACTCCGCGGTCGCGTTCAGTTCGGCGGCGCGCTGTTCGACCGCCGCGCGCTCGGACTGAACGCTCTGGTTCAGTTGCTCGAACTCCTGTGCGGTGGCCTGTAGCTCGCGGCCCGCCTCCTGCTGGATGGACGCGGTCGCGACGACGTTGGCGATGCCGGTGACGGCGCCGTCGCCGGCGAGCGTCTCGTTGACCGTCTCGTTGTCGTGGAGCGCGCGCTCGTACTCCAGCGTCTCCACGAGCGCGTCCTTCGTGAGGACGTTCCCGTCGCGGACGACGATTTGGACGGTCGTCGTGTTCTCCGCGCCCGACGTGAAGTTCGACTCGATGTAGTCGAGTTTCTGTGACTCGGTGCTATCGGTCTGGAACTGGTCCAGCGACGAGGACTGCTGGACGTCGGCCGCCCCCGCGCCGAGGAGGACGGTCAACACCAACATCACCGCGATGATGGCTCTGCTGTGTTCCGTGACGAGAGCGGCGGCGTCGCCGATTCGGCTCACGCCCGCCACCCCCGGTATGCTGTTGGTAGTATCATACTGACAGTGTTGTTCTCGGGTCGTACTGACACCTACTCCGTACATAAACACACCGAAAGCAGCGGGACCTATCGGAACTGCGCGCGCGTCACCACTCCGCGACGCCGCCGTCCTCGTGGCGCCAGACCGGGTTGTGCCAGTCCGGCTCGTCGGCCGCGCGGACCGCGTCCTCGTCCACGTGGATGCCCAGTCCGGGGCCGCTCGGCAGGTCGACGTAGCCGTCCTCGTACTCGAACACCGACGGGTCTTCGAGGTAGTCCAGCACGTCGCTGCCCTCGTTGTAGTGGATGTCGAGGCTCTGCTCCTGAATCAGCGCGTTCGGCGCGGCCGCGTCCACCTGCACGCACGACGCCAGCGCCACCGGCCCGAGCGGGCAGTGGGGCGCCAGCGCCACGTCGTAGGCCTCCGCCATCGACGCGATCTTGTTCACCTCGGTGATGCCGCCGGCGTGCGAGAGGTCCGGCTGGACCACGTCCACGCTCCCCTGCTCGAACACCTCCTTGAAGTCCCACCGCGAGTACATCCGCTCCCCGGTGGCGATGGGCGTCGTCGTCTTCGCCGCGATTTCGGGGAGCGCGTCGTTGTGCTCCGGCAGCACCGGCTCCTCCACGAAGAACGGGTCGTACGGTTCCAGCGCCGCGACGAGGCGTTTGGCCATCGGCTTCGAGACGCGCCCGTGGAAGTCCACGCCGATGTCCACTTCGTCGCCGACCGCCTCGCGCACCGCCGCGATGCGGTCGACGGCCTCGTCGACGGCCGCCGGGTTGTCCACGCGGCGCATCTCGGGGGTCGCGTTCATCTTCAGCGCCGTGAACCCCGCCTCGACCTTCTCGGCGGCGGCCTCGCCCACGTCGCCGGGTCGGTCGCCGCCGATCCACTGGTAGACGCGTATCCGGTCGCGGGCCGGCCCGCCGAGCAGTTCGTACACGGGCGCGCCGAGCGTCTGCCCCTTGATGTCCCACAGCGCTTGGTCGACGCCCGCGATGGCGGACATCAACACCGGGCCGCCGCGGTAGAACCCCCCGCGGTACATCGCCTGCCAGTGGTCCTCGATGCGCGTCGGGTCCTCGCCCAGCAGGTACCCCTCGAACAGCTCCTCGACGGCGGCCTCGACGGTCTTCGCGCGCCCCTCCACGACGGGCTCCCCCCAGCCGACGGTGCCGTCGCTGGTCGTGACCTTCAGGAACAGCCACCGCGGGGCCGCGTGGAACAGCTCGTAGTCGGTGATTCGCATTACGTCGAGGACTGACCGGACGGCGGTTAGGGGTTCCGGTCAGGCCCGCCTCAGACCGCGCCCGCGCCGGGTCCACGCCCGTCGGGGCCGCGGTACTCGTAGTCTCCGAACCCGAGCACGGGGAAGAAGATGACTGGGAGCAGCCACAGCCCGATGCCGAAGAGGACGCCGCAGCCGAACGACTTCGCTAGGTCGATGTGCACCTTCAGCAACACGAAGACGTTCACGATGGGGACGAACAGCAACAGCAGCCACCACCACTCGTTGCCGCCGATTTTGAGCATCACGTAGACGTTGTAAATCGGCACGATAGCGGCCCAGCCGGGTTCCCCGGCCTTCGAGAACGTCATCCACGTCCCGCCGACGACGGCGACCAGCACTGCCAGCGCGAACAGCAGCCCGACCAGCCCGCCGATTGCGTCGGCGGCACCGGACTGGAGGGGCAACAGGAGGGTATCGACTGTCATCGTTCCGACTACGACCACCGCCACACAAAAAAGGCTGGGAGGTCACTCTAACTGCGCAACGTACTCGTAGTCGGCGGGATACGCGGTCGGCGCGGCGTCATCCACGCGGATGCCCCAGCCGTCGAGCGCGCTCGGGTCGTCGAGCGCGGCCCGGAGCGTCGCGCGCACGTCCTCGACGTCGACGCCGTAGTAGTCGTCGGGCACGCCGTCGAGGTACTGCAGGGCCGTCCGGAAGAGACTGCGCATCCCGCCGTCGTCTTCGAAGTCGTAGTGCTTGTACGCGCCCGCCGCGACCTGCACCATCCCGTGGAGGAACGCCGACTCGGTGGTGCCCGAGCCGTAGTTGTACCACTCGTCCTCGAAGCAGTCGTGGGACTCGTGGAACTCGCCGCTGTTGAACAGGCGGACGCCGTGCTCGGTGGCGCGCCGCAGCGTCGCATGCTCCCACACCCGGCGGTCCGCGAGCCAGCCGGTCGGGTTTCCCAGCGGCGGCGCGACGCTTGGGTCGCGGGTGTGGTCGTCCATCACACGGCCGTTCGGACTGGCGGGCCGTAATCCCGTCGGTGGGCCGCGATGGCCGCAACGACAATCCCTATGCGTCCGCGTCCGCTACGGGGTGACGAATGCGAGTCGAACAGCTCGGCGACGGCGAGCCCGAGGTCGCGGTCGTGGGGAGCGTCCACGGCGACGAGCCCTGCGGCGCCCGCGCGGTCGAGCGACTGCTCGACGCCGACCTCGACGTGCTCGAACCCGTGAAGCTCGTCGTCGCCAACGAGCGCGCGCTCGAAGCGAACGTCCGCTACGTCGACGCCGACCTCAACCGCTCGTTCGGCGAGGACGTCCCCGAGGACGCCCACGAAGTCGAACTCGCGCACCGCCTCGCCGACGAAATCAGAGGGTGTACGGTGCTGTCGCTGCACTCCACGCAGTCCCACGCCGACCCGTTCGCCATCACCGCGGGCTTCGACGGCCCGATTCCCGAGCTCGTGGCGCGGCTCCCGGTCGTCGCCACCGTGGACACACAGGGGTTCGGCGAGGGCCGGCTGTTCGCCTCCGACGCGGACATCATCGAGGCCGAGGCCGGCCTCCAAGGCACCGAGACCGCCGCGGAGAACGCGTTCCGGGTCGCCCGCGAGTTCCTCACCGCGGTCGGCGCGCTCCCCGGGAGCGCCGTCGAGCGCGAGATTCCGGTCTTCGAGATGGGCGAGTCGATTCCGAAACCCCCCGCCGACGAGTACGAAGTGTTCGTGGAGAACTTCGAGCGCGTCGAGCGCGGCGAGACGTTCGCCGCCGCCGACGGCCACGAGCTCGTCGCCGACGACCCCTTCTATCCCGTCCTCCTCGTCGCCGTACGGCTACGCCGGCCAGTTCGGCTACCGCGGCCAGCGCCGCGGCACCGTCGGTCAGTCCTCCGAGGGCGCGAACTCCACGAGCGTCAACTCCCTGTCGAGCGCGCAGTAGTCGTGGGGCGGCTCCCCGAGAATCTCCTGAATCTGGTGCTCCTCGTCGAAGTCGACGCCGGCGGGCTCGCAGAACTCGTGGCTCGGACACTCCGTGTGCGGGCACGCTCCCGCTAGCTTCCCCTTGCTCCCGGCGTACGCGCCCTTCGACGGCACGTTCGCCTTCACGGACGCCGGTTCCACGTCCACCGCGACCACGCCCTCGTCGTGGACCGCACAGTCCAGCACTTGGCCGCCCTCGCGGACCTCGCTGACCTCGTAGCGGACGCCCTCCTCCAGCGTGAGACACTGCTTGCGGTACGGACAGCCCTCGCAGGCCGAGGCCTCCCCGCGGTAGACGAACTCGGCGCCCGGCTCCGCGAGCCGCGACCCGAGCAGCGTGATAGACATGGACGGGGATTCGGCTCGCGCGTGGTTAAGCCTCCCGCCAGCGGGACGAATTGGAACGGTCGACGCTGCTCCCCGAGACAGCGACGGCCGCGAACACCTCGAAAGCCCCCTGCTCGTACGAATACGAGACACAACCCGAACACCTACCCGCGAGACAGCCGAGAGCGTAGCCGTGATAGTGGTCGTGTGCGGACCGCCCGCGGCGGGGAAGACGACGCTGGCGCTGGGGCTGCAGCGCCGCCTCGACGCCGACGGCCGGGAGTTCCGCGCGGTGCACACGGACGACCTGTCGTCGCCGCGCTACGAGCGGCTGTTCGAGCGCGTCGCCGAAGCTCCGGGCGAGAACTGGCTGCTCGACGGGACGTTCTACGAGCGGGCGTGGCAGGAGCGAATCAGAGAATTTCCCGACGTGTCCGTGATTCTGGTGACTGCCGACCGGGAGACGTGCATTCGGCGGAACCGCGAGCGGGACGGCATCGCCGAGCGCGGGGTGCAGGTGGTCTACGACGAGTTCGACCGGCCGGACGCCGACTTCGTCGTCGACACGGACATCCTGCGCGTGTCGAAAGCCGTCGACCTCGCTGCCGAGCGCGTCCGGGAGTGGAGCGCTACCCCGTGAGGTCGTCGAGTTCGTCGAGGTAGTCGTCGCGGGGAATCTGGTAGGCGCCGCGGTAGTCCACGTCGCCCGCGTGGAAGCGCGCGGCGAGGTCGACGGCGGCGGCGTCGGCGGCGTCCCGGCTGTCGAAGCGCGCGTCGGCGTCCTTGACCCGCACTTCGGGTTCGAGGCGCAGCGAGACGAACCAGCTGTCGGGGGCGGAGTGCGAGCGGCGCTTGCGCTCGGTGGGCGGGCGCCGCGCCACGCGAACCGTCGGGAGGCAGGGCGCGGGGAACTGCTGGGTGTCGAAGACGTCCGGCCGGTAGACGAGAATCGCGCCGTCCTCGCCGTCGTTCCACACCCGCCAGCCCTCCGGGAGGTCGTCGAACGCGGTCATGGGCGTCCTATCCCGCGAGCGCCGTAAGGTCTGCCGGTTCGCACCGTCCCATATGCGGCGGCCAGCGAGTGAAAGTGAAGCGAACGCGCCGAATCACTGTCGAGCCCCATCGACGCTGTATACTTCTCGATTCACCGCTTCCACGAGCTGCACGCGGAAGTTTCACTTTCACTCCGCACCCGGGGATGGTTCATCCGGCGCGCCGCCAGTACGACGCCCCGGACAGAGCGTTGCGTACGTCGTCGTTCTGCGAGGCGGGTGGCGTGAACGCCGCGACGGGACCGAGTGCTGGCAGCGGCGACCACCGAAACGTTCACGGCGGCATCTGTCGAAGGGGCGGCCATGGCAACGTATGGCGCACTCTCGGTGGTGCCGCCGGTGCTGGCCATCGTCGCCGCCATCGTCTCGCGGCGCGCGATACCGGGACTGCTCGTCGGGGTGTGGGCGGGCGCGATAATCTACACGGGCGGGCACGGCCTCGGCACGACCTTCGACTGGATAATCGCGTCCATCGCGACGGAGTTCCACGTGTCCATCCTCGTGTTCACATTCCTGCTGGGCGCCGGCGTCGGGTTCATCTGGCGGCTCGGCGGGTCCTTTGCCGTCCGCGACTGGGCCACCTCGCGGCTGCGGAGCCGACGGCAGGCCGGCGTCGCCGCGTGGCTGCTCGGCGTCCTCGTGTTCTTCAACGACTACGCGAACACCGCCATCGTCGGCACGGCGATGCGGGACGTCACCGACAGCCACGACATCAGCCGGGAGAAGCTCTCCTACATCGTCGACTCGACGGCCGCGCCGGTGTCGACGTTCCTGTTCTCTGACTGGATTGCGTTCCAAGTGTCGATGATCGAGGAGGGGTACAGCGCCGCCGGCATCACGGAGACGGCGCCAGCGGCGTTTCTGACGTTCTTGCGCTCGATTCCGTTCAACTTCTACTGCCTGCTGGCCGTCCTGATGGTCGGCATCGTCGTCGTCTCCGGGCGGGACTTCGGCGAGATGAAGGCCGCCGAGGAGCGCGCGAGTTCCACGGGGAAGGTGTTGCGCGACGACGCCCAGCCGATGCAGAACATCGAGGGCGACCTCGGCGACCCCGAGACGACGAAGCCGATGGTGCGGTCGTTCGTCGTCCCCATCGTCGTGCTCGTCGCGGTCACGCTCGTCGGCGTCTACTGGACCGGCCGGTCCGGCAGCGACCTCGTGGGCGTGCTCGGCGCCGCGAACTGGGCGCTGTCGCTGGTCTGGGGCGCCGCGGGGATGGTGCTCTCGGCGGGGTACTTCGGGCTCCGGCACGGCATCCTCTCGTTCGGCGAGAGCGTCGAGACGTTCGTCGACGGCATGAAAATCATGATGACGGCGAACACGATTCTCGTGCTCGCGTGGTCTATCGGCACCGTGACGACGGAACTGGGCACCGGCCAGTACGTCACCGACGCCGCCGCCGGCTTCGTCACGCCGGGCCTGCTGTTGGTCGTGGTCGCCGTCGCCGCCGGCTTCACGTCGTTCACCACCGGCACCTCGTGGGGGACGATGAGCATCATCACGCCAATCGCGGTGCCGCTGGCAGTCGAGGTCTCCGGGATGGGCGCGCTGGGCCCGGTCATCGGTGCGGTGTTCTCGGGCGCCATCTTCGGCGACCACTGCTCCCCGATTAGCGACACGACGGTGCTGTCCTCGACGTTCACGGGCGCCGACCACATCGACCACGTCCGCACCCAGATATACTACGCCGCGACGGTGTTCGCGGTCGCCGCCGCGATGTTCCTCGTCTGGGGGTACCTCTCCGTGACGCCGTACCTCCTGCTGCCGGCCGGCGCGGTCCTGCTCGGCGGCCTCGTGTACGCGCTCTCGGAGTTCGACATCACCGGACCGGGCGCGCCGAAGCCCAGCGACTGACGGGGCGGGCGCGTCTACTCACCGCGAAAGCCAGCGAAAAAGCTAGTTTACGTGTCCGCCAGCGTCGCGGCCGCCTCGACGCTGTCGGCGTCGTCGCCGAGCCACTCCTCGGCCCACTGCTCGATGGCGTCGAACACTGGGAACAGCGACTCGCCTTTCGCGGTCAGCGAGTAGTACGTCGCCACGGGGGACTCCTCTTCGAGGCGGCGGTTGACGAACCCCATCTCTTGGAGGTCGTCGAGCACGCGGGAGAGCGTGCGCGAGCTGGCGTCCGTCGAGCGCTTGAGCTCGTTGAACCGCTTCTCGCCGTCTTGGAGGTCGTGGAGCACGATGAGCCGCCACTGGGAGCCGATCTGCTCCAGCGAGTCGATGACGCTGCAGGCCTCCTCGCTGTATCGCTCGTCTGCCATAGTCGCTCGTAGGGAGCGGGCGCCCATAGTGGTTCCGACTGGAATCAGGTGTCAGAGTGAAACTGCCGGGGTGACGCCACCGTCACCGGCTGGCCCCGAGGTTAGCTGAACGGTTTACGTGTGGGCGGCCTAGTCGGGGGCATGACTGACGCCGACCCCCACGCCGGACAGCCCGTCGAGTCCCGCGGCCCCGACCTCGAAGACGCCGACAGCGCCGTCGTCCTGCTCCACGGCCGGGGCGCGCGAGCGCAGGGCATGCTCGGGTTCGCCGACGACCTCCCCAGCGAGGGCACCGCGTTCGTCGCGCCGCAGGCCGCCCGCGCGACGTGGTACCCGAACAGCTTCCTCGAACCCACCGAGGAGAACGAGCCGTGGTTCAGCTCCGCGCTCGGCCTCGTCGCCGACGTGTTCGAGAACGTCACCGAGCACGTGCCGGCCGAGCGCGTCGCCCTGCTCGGATTCTCGCAGGGCGCGTGCCTCGGCAGCGAGTTCCTCGCGCGCAACCCCCGGGAGTACGGCGGCTTCGTCGCGTTCTCCGGCGGCCTCCACGGCCCCGAGGGCACGACCTACGACTACGACGGCGACCTCGCGGGCACCCCGGTGTTCCTCGGGTGCAGCGACCGCGACCCCCACATCCCGGAAGAACGCGTCCACGAGACCCGCGACGCCTTCGAGGCGATGGACGCGGACGTGACCGAGCGCATCTACGAGGGGATGGGGCACACCGTCAACGAGGACGAACTCGAACACGCCGCCGACATCGTCGGCGGGCTGTAGCCGCGACCTGTACGCTTACCCGCCGTCGGCGCTTACTCGGTTCTATGAGCGACAGCCCCGACGCGGAGGCCCGAGACCTCCCCGACAGCGACGCCGAGTGGCGCGAGCAACTCAGCGACGACGAGTACGAGGTTCTGCGCGAGGCCGGCACTGAGCGCCCGTACTCCGGCGAGCACGTCGACCGCGACGACGACGGCACGTACCGGTGTGCGGGCTGCGGCGAGGTCTTGTTCGACGCGGACACGAAGTTCGACGCGCACTGCGGGTGGCCGAGCTTCTGGGACGCCGCCGACAGCGACGCCGTCGAGCGCCGCCCCGACCACAGCAACGGCATGGTGCGCACGGAGGTCGTCTGCGCGACCTGCGGCGGCCACCTCGGGCACGTCTTCGAGGACGGCCCGGAGCCGACCGGCGAGCGGTTCTGCATCAACTCCGCCGCGCTGGACTTCGACCCCGAGGACTAGAAGCAGTACGAGAACGGGTACGTGAGCGCGACGCGGTCGCCGTCCTCCAGTTCGGTGGCGAACCCGTCGAGCAGTTCGTTGAACCGGCCGTTCACGAGCACGCGAGCGTACGCCCGGGTGCGCTCGCCCTCGGGGTTGCGCTCCCAGCGGCCCGGCGGGTCGCCGGGGTAGTTCGCCCACGTCGCGGCCGTCTCCTCCTCCTCGCTCTCCGCGAGCAGCATCTCCTCGAGGCCGTACTCCTCGAAGAACGCGTCGAGGAACTCCCCGAGCGTGTCCCCCTCGAAGGTGAACTCCATGTCGTGGGTGCCGAGTTCGCGGCGGACGTGCCCGGTCGCGCCGACCTCCACTGTGGTCTGGGTCGCGGATTCGGTGTGGTCGCTCTGCTGGACGCTCATACCGTCGGGTTGGCGTCGCCGCCCGGTAAGCCACGCCCCGAACGTGTTCGTCGTTCCGGGACTGAAACGCCTATGCGGCTCGCGGGCGACGACACGACTGATGGACGAGGACCGCGAGTTCGCGCTCGAATCCCGGCTCACGAACCACGGCTGCTACCTCCGCGAGGCCGCCGTCGACGACGACGGCTACCACGTCACCTACCAGTCGGCGGCCGCCGACGCGAACGGCGAAATCCCCCACCAGCAGGTCGGGGACGTGGTCAACGACTTCCGAAAACTGTTCGACCGGCGGGACTGGCCGGTGCGCAGCGTCGAAGCCACGGTCACCGACCTCGACGACGACCCCCTCGGAAGTTGGCGCGCCGAGCGGTCGTGGTTCGTCGCGCTCGCCGACGGCGACCTCACCGAAGTCGAGTTCTCCGAGCGGCTCCTCGACAGCCTCGAAACTGTCGAACGCTAGCCGCCCGCGCGCATCGCCTTCCGCCGGAAGTCGTCCACGAGCGTGTCGAAGGCGTCCTCGCCGAACGACTCCTCGGCCGTGAACGCGACCGTGACCTCCGTGAGCTCCAGCGACGGCCCGATGGCGACCTTCTCCGCCGAGAGGTCCGCGCGCCAGCCGTCGCCCTCCACGGTGTGGTCGTCGACGATCGTGCCGCCGAGGCTCTCCAGATAGTTGCGCGCGAGCCGCACCGAGATGCCGCGGAACTCCTTCTCGCGTCTCATCGGCGCCCGCCCGCCACCGGCGGGAAGATGCTCAGCTGGTCGCCGTCCTCCAATACGGTCTCCATCCCGTCGAGGTGGAGGACCTCCCGGCCGCTCTTGAGGACGTTGATGTGCGGCCGGAGGTCGTCGTTCTCGACGAGCTGGCCGTCGAGCCCCTCGTACTCGGCTTCGAGCTCGCGGAGCACCTCCCCGACGGTCGTCCCCTCGTCGTACTCGCGGTCGACGACCTTCGTGCCGACGGCCTGCCGGAACGTCGCGAAGAAGCGCAGTTCGACGTTCATGCGTTCCCGAACCTGATGCCGTCCTCGACGAGGCGCTGGTTGCGCTCGCGGTCCAGCGCCGCGCCGAGTTCCTCGTGGTCGTACAGCTGCGCGACCAGCTCCGCGTAGAGGTTCCGCCACGAGATGGCGTAAATCGGGGACTGGCCCCACGCGCGAAGCTCCGGGACGAACTCGTCGAAGCGCTCCAGCCGCGACTCCAGTCGCTCGACGGCGTCGACGACGTACGACACCGCCTCCTCGTCGGAGTCGGCGGCTTCGATGGCGTCGTTGATGCGGCGCTCCCAGCCCGCGGCGGCCTGCTGCATGTCCTTGGCCGTGTCCTCGCTGTCGGCGGGGAGCGAGTCGAGAATCGGTTCCGGGACGCCGAGTGACACCGTTTCCATGGTTCGTGGTGGCGCACCGACGGGCATAAATCCCCCGTTGGGTCCGACGACTGCCGGGACCGAGAGTCGGGGACGGCGGCGGCCCCGCCGCGGCAAGTGTAACTGGTATCGGTTACTTTCGCGTGGGAATCACTATGCCGTCGCGGACCGTATGTAACGATAGAGCACTAACTATGACCGACCTAGGTGGGTACCAAGACAACCTCGCGCGAATCGACCTCAGCGCGGGCGACGTCGAGTACGAGAGCATCGACGAAGCGGACGCCCGCAACTACATCGGCGGGCGCGGCCTCGGCGTGAAGTACGTCTTCGAGAACGGCCCCGAGGTCGAGCCGCTCTCCGAGGAGAACCTGCTGGCGTTCATGACCGGTCCGCTGACGGGCACCCAGACCCCGATGAGCGGCCGCATCGCGGTCGTCACGAAGTCCCCGCTGACGGGCACCGTGACCGACTCCCACCACGGCGGGTGGAGCGGCGCGCGCCTCAAGTGGGCTGGCTTCGACGGCCTGCTGTTCGAAGGGAAGGCCGAGGACCCCGTCTACGCGGTCGTCGAGGATGGCGAACTCGAACTCCGCGACGCCAGCCACCTCTGGGGGCAGGGCATCCACGGCACGCTCGACGACCTCGAAGAGGAAGTCGAGGGCGCGTACGGGAAGAACCTCTCCGCGATGGCCATCGGGCCGGGCGGCGAGAAGGAGGTCCGCTACGGCTGCATCATCAACGAGGACGACCGCGCCTCGGGCCGCGGCGGCACCGGCGCCGTCATGGGCTCGAAGAACCTCAAGGCGGTCGTCGTCAAGTCCGGCACCGAGATGCCCAAGCCCGCCGACCGCGAGACGTTCATGGAGGGCCACAAGGCCGCGATGCAGGCGATTCAGGAGTCCGACGTCACCGCTCCCAACGAGGGCGGCCTCTCCGTCTACGGGACGAACGTCCTCATGAACCTCACCGAGGAGATGGAGGGCCTGCCCACCCGCAACGGCCGGTTCACGTCCACGACCACCGAGGCCGAGGGGGAGCCCGACGAGCCGAACATCGACTCCGAGAAGGTCTCCGGGGAGAACGTCGAGGAGAACATCCTCGTCGACGACCCGACGTGTCACTCCTGCCCGGTCGCCTGTAAGAAGGAGTCGAGGTCGACGTCAACCACAAGGGCGAGGACCTCAACGTCCGCATGGAGTCCTACGAGTACGAGCCCGCGTGGGCGCTGGGCCCGAACTCGATGAACGACGACCGCGACATGGTCGCCGTGATGATGGACCGGTGCAACGACATCGGCATCGACAGCATCGAGACCGGGAACCTCCTCGCGTTCGCGATGGAGGCCACCGAGAAGGGCTACATCGACGGCGAGGGCATCGACTGGGGCGACCTCGACGCGATGACCGAGATGATCGAGAAGATCGGCGAGCGCGAGGGCGAGCTCGCGAACATCCTCGCGGAAGGCCAGCGGCGCGCCGCCGAGGCGCTCGACGCCCACGACTGCCGCCTCGACGTGAAGGGCCAGTCCATCGCGGCCTACGACCCGCGCGGCCTGAAGGGCATGGGCATCGGGTACGCGACCTCGAACCGCGGCGGCTGCCACCTCCGCGGATACACGCCCGCCGCCGAGATTCTCGGCGTCCCGGAAAAGGTCGACCCCACCGACTGGGAGGGGAAGGGCGAACTCACCGCCACCTTCCAAGACCTCCACGCCATCTCGGATTCGTTCGACATCTGCAAGTTCAACGCGTTCGCGGAGGGCGTCGAGGAGTACATCGCCCAGTACAACGGCATGACCGGCCGCGACGTCGGCGAGGAGGAGCTGTTGGAGGTCGGCGAGCGCGTCTACAACCTCGAACGCTACTACAACAACCTCGCCGGGTTCGACGGCGACGACGACACGCTCCCGGACCGCTTCGTGAAGGGCGCCGAGGACGCGGTGCCCGCGGGCGGCGGCATCGAGGGCGAGCTCTGCGAGCTCGACCAGATGAAAGACGAGTATTACCGCGACCGCGGCTGGGTCGACGGCGTCGTCCCCGACGAGAAGCTCGACGAACTCGGCATCGACCTCGGGCCGGGCACGGGCGTCTCCGCGAGCGGCGCGGCCTCGGCCGACGACTAGCGCTCCGAACCCCACTTCTGGGATTTTTCTGGCTGTTCGACAGCGGCCGCTGTCGCTTGCGACACAGCCAACTGAACGCGTTCGGGCGTCCGAGAAACAGACGTACTTCCAGCAGGTCTCGACGAT
>JGI12478J12828_1000204_pt1 | contig 21435 bp, 20 predicted proteins | sample A23E2SouthBayCA_FD_12828 | JGI IMG/M metagenome (IMG submission 12828) | reverse complement strand
TTCGCCTCCTGAATCACGTCCTCGTCGCTCTCGACGGGGCGCTCGTTGGCGTACACCTGCTGGACGTTCTTCCGGTTCTCGCCCAGCGGGCAGTAGAAGCAGTCGCGCTGGTCGCAGTACCCGTAGACGAAGAGCACCATCTTCCCGCCCTTCGCGCACTGCTCGCAGCCCTTCGAAATCATTCGTTGGAACACGTCTACTCCCCGAGGGCTGAAAAACTGTGCGAAACGGGGTGGCCCGAGTGGAAAGTGATTTAGGCCAGCCTAAATTAATCTGCGGCGATGGGGAGCACGCGGACCGACGCCGGGGAGGACCGACTGACCGAGCAGCTACCCGAAGAGGCGCTCGAACTCGTGGCGTTCCTGACGCGGTCAGAGCACCGGCTGCGGGTGCTCGACCTGCTCGACGGCGGCGAGCGCACGCGCGAGGAACTGCGCCAAGGGACGAGCGTGACGCGAGTGACGCTGAGCCGCATCCTCGGCGACCTGACCGACCGGGGGCTCGTCGCCGCAGACGCCACGGGAGACAGCTACGAACGGACAGACTACGGCGACCTCGTCTACCGGGACGTCGTCCGACTGCTCGGGACGGCGGCGGTCGGGCAGGCGTATCCGGGAGTGGTCGAGCGGCTGCCGACCGAGCGGTTCGACTTCGACCTCCGGTGTCTCGCGGACGGCACCCACATCACGGGCGAGCACGCGGACCCAGTGGCGGGGGCGCGGGCCGTCGCGGACGCCGCGCGGGAAGCCTCGGAGTGCGAGGCGGTTGTCGGGACGTTCACGTCGCTCCCGATGTACGCCTTCGAAGAGGCAGTCGCGGCCGGCGAGGAGCCCGACTGCACGGTCGTCTTCGACGCGCGCGTGACCAAGACGATGCTCACCGACCCGAGGCTGCGGGAGAAGTGGCAGCAGATAGAGGCCGCCAACGAGACGACGGTCTACTACGGCGTCGACGACCGCGTGCCGTACACGGTCGACCTCGTCGGCGGCGACACCGTCTTCATCACCGTCGACCGCGACCGGGAGGGCGGCTTCGACGTGATACGGTGCGGCCACCCCGAAGTCGTCGCGTGGGCGCGCCGGACCGTCGAGGAGCACCGAGCGGCGGCGACGCCGCTCGCCGAGTTGAGCGTCAACGAGTAGCGCGGTCAACACCCGCTGGGGGTGGTCGCTGTAACGAACCCTGTTCGTTCTACACGCCGTGTTACGCCGAACAGCGCGAATCACTAAACCGCTTTAGGCCAGCCTAAACTACATGGCACGCCGACGCCAGATACTCGCAGGGAGCGCAGGCCTACTCGCAACGACGCTCGCCGGCTGCACCGGCAGCGGGGAGTCCGCGGACACGACCGAGCCCGCGACCGACGAACCGACCGAGACGGCGACCGAGACGAGCGCGTCGACCGAGGAGGAATCGGCCAGCGACGACCCCACGCCGTACACGGTCCACATCGAACCGAACGACCCGTACACGTTCGAGGAAGTGCCCGAGACCTACGGCGTCGTCTCCGGTCCCATGCTCGACATGGGGATGGCGCTGGGCATCCACCCGACCGCGACGACCGGCCTCGAACGCGCCCCGCTGAAGTTCTACGACCTGCTCGGGCTCGACTTCGACGAGAGCCGCGTCGCCAAGCTCGCCAGCGGCGCCGAGTCCGGCTACGACAAGGAGAACTTCTACGCCGCCGACGCCGACGTCTGGCTCATCCCGAAGAGCACCCTCAACCGGTTCACCGGCTGGGACGACTCCGACTATCAGGACATCGTCTCCCAGACCGGTCCCTTCCTCGGGACCCCGCTACGGTTCGCGCCGACCGCCGCCGTCTCCAGCGACCCCAACCCGTACACGCTCTACGAGGCCTTCGAGAAGGTGGCGACCGTCTTCCAGCGGCAGGAGCGGTTCCGCGCGTGGCAGTCCCTGCACGACGACCTGATGGCCACCATCGAGGACGGACTCCCCCCGGCGGACGAGCGCCCCACAGTCGCCGCCATCTGGCGGGGTGTCAGCCCCGACTCCGGTCGGTTCCGCATTGCGCCCCTCCACCGCCTCGGCAACAACACCAAGTCCTACTACCGCGTCGGCATGCAGGACGCCTTCGAGGGGCAGTACCCGGGCGGCCCCGTCGGCTACGAGGAACTGCTGCGCGTCGACCCGGACTACATCGGCGCGGTCGGCGCGCTCACGTCCTCGACCCACGAGGAGTTCGTCAGCAACGTCGTCGAGCCCTTCGAGAACAACCCCAACGGCCAACAGCTCTCCGCCGTCCAGAACGGGAACGTCGTCCGCAGCGCCGGCCAGTACATGGGCCCCATCGTGGACATGTTCTCCACGGAAGCCGTCGCCAAGCAGGTGTACCCCGACGCGTTCGGCGAGTGGCCCGGCAGCGTCGGTGACGTTCCCGAGGGCGAGCAGCTCTTCGACCGGGAACGGCTCCTCGACATCGTCGCCGGTGACCTGTAACAGATGGTGGAACTGTTCGAACGGCTCGCCGAGCGCCGACCGAGCGGCCGCGTCGGCGCTGACTCGAAGCTCGGGGCCGTCGCGCTCGCCAGCGTCGCGGTCGTCGTCGGCGCGACGCTGCTGCAAGTGAGCTTCGGCGCGTACCCCCTGTCGCTCGGGGAGGCGTGGGGCGCCGTCTTCGACCCGGAGGTCGCGCTCAGCGTCGAGGCGTGGCGGGCGTTCCTGCTCAGCGGCGACGTGCCGTCGTGGTTCACCCAGCAACAGCACATCGTCTGGAACATCCGCCTGCCGCGCATCCTCGTCGGCGTGCTCGTCGGCGCGAACCTCGCGGTCTCCGGCGCTGTCTTCCAAATCGTCACGCGCAACGAGCTCGCCAGCCCCTACATCCTCGGCGTGAGCGACGGCGCCGGCCTCGTCGTGCTGACCGTCCTGACGGGGTTCTCGGGGCTGCTCCCGTTCGTGCCGGTGCTGGCGGCGTTCGGCGGCGGCGCCGCGTTCCTGCTCGTCTACGTCATCGCGTGGAAGAACGGCACTAGCCCCGTGCGGCTGGTGCTCGCGGGCGTCATCGTCGGCACCGTCTTCGGGTCCGTCCAGCGCGCGCTGTTCTTCTTCATCGACGACCTCAGCACGGTGATGTCCGCGCAGGCGTGGCTCTCCGGGTCGCTGCTCAACACCGACTGGGGGGAGGTCCGCATCGCGCTCCCGTTCACGGTGCTGGCGCTGGCGCTGGCGTTCACCCCCCCCCCCCCCCCCCCCCCGTCGAGCGGATGCGGTTCGCCGTCGCCGGCATCGCCGTGCTCTCGACGGCCGCCGCCATCGCGGTCGCCGGCCTCATCGGGTTCGTCGGGCTCATCGTCCCGCACATGGTCCGCAACGTCGTCGGCAGCGAGTCGCGGCGGCTGCTCGCGGGCTGTCTGTTCCTCGGGCCGGCGCTGCTGGTCGGCGCGGACGTCGGCGCGCGCCTCGCGCTCAGCCCGATACAGCTCCCCGTCGGCATCATCACGGGGCTGGTCGGCGGCCCGTACTTCCTCTACCTGATGCGGAAGACCGAGAACATGGGTGAAGTGTGATGGCGGGCGGCGACGGCGCGCTCGACGCGAACCGCGAGCGCGCGACTGACCGGCCGGAGAGCGACTCGACAGCGTCGGGGACGGCCCTCGACGCGGACGAGCTCGTCGTCGGCTACCCGGGCGCTGACGAGCCCGTCGTCGACGGGGAGACGCTCGCGGTGCCGGCCGGCGAGGTGACCGCGCTCGTCGGCCCGAACGGCAGCGGGAAGTCGACGCTGCTGAAGGGGCTGGCGAACCGGCTGGAGCCCGACGCCGGCCGGGTCTTGCTCGACGGGCGGCGGGTGGAGTCGTTCGGGTCGAAGGAGCTCGCGCGAGCCGTCGGCCGGCTCTCCCAAGAGAACACCGCGCCCGACACCATCACCGTCGAGGCGCTCGTCGAACGCGGCCGGTACCCCCACCGGGGGTTCTTCGAGTCGGAGGCCGACGGCGACGAGCAGGCCGTCGACGACGCCATCGCCATGGCGGGCATCGACCACCTCCGCGACAGGGAAGTCGGGGAGCTCAGCGGCGGGCAGAAGCAGCTGGCGTGGATTGCGATGGCGCTCGCGCAGGACACCGACGTGCTCCTGCTGGACGAGCCGACCACGTTCCTCGACCCCCGCCACCAGCTCGAAGTGATGGACGTCGTGGGGACGCTCGGGACGCTGCGCGACGAGAGCGAAACCACCGTCGTGCTCGTGCTCCACGACATCTCGCAGGCGGCGCGGTACGCCGACCACGTGGTCGCGCTGCGTGACGGCGCGGTGTACGCCCGCGGCGACCCCGACAGCGTCGTCACCGCGGGCGTGCTCGCGGACGTCTTCGGCATCGACGCCGACGTGCTGGAGACCGACCACGGCCCGCAGGTCGTGCCGCTCGGCCCCGCCGACGAGTCGCGGTAGCCGGCCGTCGGCCGACCGCCGCGGTGCGGGCTCCCGAAAGCAGTTATACCGCCCACTCGTACCGTTCGGCGAATGCTGCTCGTGCTGTGCGTGGACCTCGACGACGACCTCGGCCGGAAGACCGGCGTGCCGACGCCCGTCGTCGGCCGCAACGAGGTCGAACACGCCGCGGTGTCGCTGGCGGAGGCCGACCCCGAGGACAGCGACGTGAACGTCCTCTTCGAGGGCGTCCACCTCCACGACCAGTACAGCACCGACGAGGACGTGGAGGTCGCCGCCGTCACCGGGCTCGAACGCGGCGACGTCGCCGCCAACCGGAAGGTCGGCCGCGAGGTCGACGAAGTGCTGGCGAGCGTGCAGAGCGACGACCCCGTTCGCGCGGTGGTCGTCACGGACGGCGCGCAGGACGAGTCCGTCGTCCCCGTTATCCGGTCCCGGGTCCCCATCGACGCCGTCAAGCGCGTGGTCGTGCGGCAGGCCCAAGACTTGGAGTCGATGTACTACACGCTCAAGCAGGTGATGAACGACCCCGAGACCCGGGGGACGCTTTTGGTGCCGCTGGGCATCCTGTTGCTCATCTACCCGCTGGCGGTGCTGGCGGACGTGCTCGGGCTCCCCGGCGCGGTGTTGGGCGTCTCCTCGGCGGCGGTCGGCCTGTACGCGCTGTTCCGCGGGCTCGGCCTCGAATCCGTCGTCGACGAAACCGTCGAGCGCGTGCGCTCGGGGCTGTACACCGGCAGAGTCACGCTCATCACGTACGTCGTCGCGGCCGCTCTGCTCGTCATCGGCGGTGTCGAGGGGATGAACGAACTGGAAGTCGTCCGCGACGCCACGCGAGGGTCGCTGGCGCCCTCGACGGTGCTCGCGGCGCTGACGTTCGGCGCGGTGCGGTGGTTCGCGGCCGCCGGCCTGACGACGAGCCTCGGCCAAGTCACCGACGAGTACCTCGCGGACCGGTTCCGCTGGCGGTACCTGAACGCGCCGTTCTACGTGCTCTCCATCGCCGCCGTCCTCCACATGCTGTCGGCGTTCTTCCTCGGGTACGTCACGCTCACCGAACTCGCCGCGGTGCTGACGGCGGGAACGCTGGTGAGCGTGCTCTCCACGCTGACGTTCGCCGTCGTCGAATCCCGNCAGGCCGACGGGAAGGGCGGCCCGGACGCCGCCTAGGCTTCCCGGGAGACGACGAACTCNGCGAGNTANTCNANGTAGTCGTAGGCCTCCCCNGCNGGCANGTCGAGGCTGTCGAGNGCGTCCATCGCGCGCTCGCTCTCCCGCTCGGCGAGCGCGTTCAACTCCGCGGGCGAGCGGTCCGTGACGCGGACGATGCTCGGGCGGTCCATCTCCTCGTCGATGCCCGCGGGCTTCCCGAGGTCCTCGCTGTCCATCGTGGCGTCGAGGACGTCGTCCCGAATCTGGAACGCCACGCCGACCCGCTCGGCGTACTCCCCGAGCGCCTCGATAGAGCGGCCGTCGGCGTCCGCGGCGATCGCGCCGAGTTCCGCGGCCGCGCGGAACAGCGCGCCCGTCTTCCGGCGCGCCAACTCCATGTATTCGGCCTCGGTCTCCGGGCGGTCCACGAGTTCGATGGCCTCGCCCTCGCCGAGCTCCACGAGCGCGTCCGTCACGCACTCCATCGCCCGCGGGTCGCGGGAGAACAGCGCGAACGCCTCCCCGAGCAGGCCGTTCGACGCGACGAGCGCGGGCCCGTAGTCGAACGCCGCCCACGCGCTGGACTTCCCGCGGCGGAGCGCCGACTGGTCGATGATGTCGTCGACGACCAGCGAGGCGTTGTGGACGAGTTCGATGCCGACCGCGAACCCCATCGCGTCCTCGCTGTCCCCGCCCGCCGCCTCGCAGACGAGCACGGTGAGCGTCGGACGCACGCGTTTGCCGCCCGCGAGCACGACGTGTTCGAGTTCGTCGCTGAGCTCCGACGGCTCCACGGCCGCGACGGTCTCCGCGAGCCGCTGCTCGATGGCGGCGCGGTGCGCCTCCACGTACTCCATTACCCGTCTCTCGGGGATTCGCGCGGAAATATATGACGGGACTGGGCAGTCCACGCCGGCTACGCGTCGTTCACCGGCCGACAGAACACTGCGAGAACGGAAGCGACCGAGGTCTGGCCGTGGATGCCTGTTAGACGTTCGGCGCGTCGCCGCCGAACTCCTCGATGAGCGCGGGCACCACGTCGAAGAGGTCGCCGACGACGCCGTAGTCCGCGATGTCGAAGATGGGGGCGTTCGGGTCGGTGTTCACCGCGATGATGGTGTCCGCGCCCTTCATCCCGGCGACGTGCTGGACCGCGCCGGAGATGCCGATGGCGAGGTAGACGTCCGGGGTGACCTGCTTGCCTGACTGGCCGACCTGCCGGTTTTTCGGCAGCCAGCCGTTGTCCACGATGGGGCGCGACGAGGAGAGCGTCGCGCCCGTCACGTCCGCGAGCGCCTCCACGAGTTCGAGGTTCTCCTCCTCCTCGATGCCGCGGCCGATGGAGACGAGGAAATCCGCGTCCGCGATGTCTACGTCACCGCCGCCGACCTCCTCGAAGCCCTTCACGGTCGAGCGGACGGCGTCCTCGTCGATGGCCGCGTCGAACGCGGAGACCTCGGCGTCGCCGACGCCCTCAGCGGGCGGCCACTCGCCGCCGCGGATAGAGACCGCGAACGGCCCCTCGGCGACGTCGACGGTCGTCTCGACTTTCGAGCCGTACATCTCGCGGGTGACCTCCAGCGTGCCGTCGGCGTAGTCGAGGCCGACCGCGTCGGAGACGTACGGCCGGTCGAGCCGCGACGCGACCGCGGGCGCGTAGTCGAGGCCGTTGACGCTGTTGGGAACCACGAGGAACTCGGGGCCGAGGTCCTCGACGAGCGCGGTGACCGCCTGCGCGTACACGTCGTGGTTGAACTCCTCGCCGTACTCGACCGTGTGAATCCGATCGACGCCCTCGCGGTTCAGGTCGTCCGCGAACGACTCCACGTCGCCCGAAATCACCGCCGCGTGGAGGTCGCCGCCCGCGGCGTCCGCGAGGTCGCTGCCCGCCGTGAGCAGTTCGAGGCTGACGTCGCGCAGGTCGCCGCGGCGGTGGTCGGCGACGACGAGCACGTCGGAACTCATTCGCCGACCACCCCCTTCTCGCGGAGCACGTCAGCGAGCTTCCCGGCCTGCTCGCCGGCGTCGCCGTCGAGGTACTGGGCGTCGCTCTCGGTCTCGGGCTCGTACATCGCGGTCACGTCGAGGCTGCTCGCCACGTCGCCGGCGTCCAGCCCGAGGTCGTCGAGGGCCTGCACGTCGATTTCCTTCGACTGCGCCTGCCGGATGCCCCGCAGGCTGGCGTACCGCGGCTCGTTGATGCCCGTCTGGATGGCCAGCACCGCGGGAAGCTCCACGTCGGTGAGCTCCTCGACGCCGCCCTCCAGTTCGCGGCGGACGGACGCCACGCCCTCGTCGAGGACGTTCTCGGTGTCGAGCGCGTTCACGACGGCGGCCCACTCGAAGCCGAGCGTCTCCGCGAGCGCGACGCCGGTCGCGCCGAAGCTGTCGTCGTTGGCCTGCACGCCCGAGAACACCACGTCGGGGTCCTCGTCCTCGACGACGGCGGCGAGCAGTTCTGCCTTCGTCTCGACGTCCAGCAGTTCGACGTCGTCGATGGCGTCGTCCCAGACGCGGACCGCGCGGTCCGCGCCCTTCGCCAGCGCCATCCGAATCGTCTCCTCGCTTCGCTCCGGGCCGATGGTGACCGCGACGACCTCGACGTCGTCGCCAGCCTCCGCGAGCTGGACGGCCTCCTCGACGGCGTAGTCGTCCCACTCGTTGAGGTCGTAGTCGAGGTACGTCTCCTCGATTTCCGTGCCGGAAATCTCGAAGTCGTCCTCGACGGTAGCGACCTCCTTGACGGTGACGAGAACCTTCATCGTGCGTGAGTGCTCCGGGACGCAGGTAAACGTTTTCGGAACCGCGAGGAGCGCGCGAACAGTTTCTGTCCCGCAGAACGGTTACTCGTCGCCGTCGTCGACGCCCTCGCCGGGCAGCGAGATGAGGTTCTCGCGGCCGATGCGGAGCTTCTCCACGCGCTCCTCGTCGGCCATCGAGGACAACAGCTGGGAGACCTTCGCGGTCGACCACCGCGTCTCCTCGACGATTTCGGACTGCTTCATGCGGCCGCCGTTCTCGCGCAGCAGCCGCTCGACGCGCTCCTCGTCGCTCAACAGCTCGGAGTCGCCCGCCGCCGACTCGGCGTCCCCGTCGGGACTGCCGTCCGCCGGCCCGGCGTCGTCTGGTTCGGTCGCCGCCCCGCTGCCGGGCGGTTCGTCGTCCCGCGGTTCGGGACCGGGCTCGCCGTCGCCGTCGCCGCCGTCGTGGTCGGCGTCGTCNGTGACTGTCNCGCGGGCGCGGCGCAGCCACGAGAACGCGGAGTCGCCGCGGAAGTACGCCCACACCACGCCGGCGCCCGCGAACAGCGCGAGCGCNCCGACCGCGACCAGCACGAACATCGAGACACCGACCACGCTGTCGGCCGGCCGGAACTCCGCGAACGGCCGGTCCTCGNCGAACGACTGCGGGCCCGACCAGCGGTAGCCGTTGTCGACGATGCTCGTATCCGGCAGCACGTTCTCCGTGTCGTAGCCNTCNGGCGGACGGAGCGTCAGCGACTGGTTCGGGCCGAGGTCGCCGAACCACTGCGCGGAGAACGAGTCCACGACCAGCCGCTCGTCCTCGACCCGGGAGAAGTTCGTCCACGTGAACCGGACCGAGAGCACGCCCGTGGAGTTGTTCGCGCGCTCGACGACCCGCGAGGTCCGGTCGGCGTTCCGGATTTCCATCTCGCGGCCGACGCGGTCGCTGACCGACGGGGCGACCGACCGGAACACGTCCACGGAGAACTCGGTGTCCGTCTCGCCGGCTTCGAACCGGCTGCGGAGTCGCTGGAACGCCTCGGTCGCGTTCTCGTCTTCGAGGAGGTACTTCGAGGAGACGGTCCAGCGGGCGGCGCCGTCGGACTGAATCTGGACCGTGATGTCGACGGCCGACAGCGTCGCCCCGGAGTCTTCTTGGAGGGCGGCCGACTGCGGAGCTGGCGCTCCGACTGCACCGGCCGCGGGCACGGAGAGGAGACAGACGACGGCGACGAGGAGGGCGGCCTGCCGCATACGAGTTCCGTCCACCCCGCTCGTGCAAAGTATTTTCTATCCGCCGGAATCCACCAGCTCACCGACCGCACGCCCCAGTTCCCGCCTCGGACGGTCGTTACGGCGGACTGACAGGCGGTTCCGCGCTGCCGGCGGCGGCGTTCGACCGAGACTCGGCCGCGTTCGTGGTCTCCGCATCGCTTTTGTCGGGTGCGGTCGAACGCGTTCCCATGCCTCGCGTCCGCCCCGCCCTCGCTGCCGTCCTCCTCGTGGTCGCCACGACGGCCACGCTCGCCGCCAGCGGCGGCGTCGCCGCCCCCGTCGAGCCCGCCGACAACCCAGTCGTCGGGACCTCCGAGCAGTCCACGCACGTCCTCCTTCTGACGGACGCCGACGAGACCGGGTACGACGAACCCCACGCGTCCGTGACCGAGACGCTTGAGTCCGGGCACACAGCGCTCGGCACCGACCTCCGGCTCGGGACCGTCGAACAGCGCCTCGACGCCGCCGAGAACCGGTCGGTCAGGGGCGAAATCCTCGAGAACGCCACCGAGGCGGCCGCCGAGCGCGTCACGGCGCTTCGCGACCGCGCGAACGCCGCCCACGACGCGTACCGGAGCGGCGAACTGTCGGCCGCCGCGTACCTCCGCACGCTGGCCACGATTCACGCCGAAGCCAGCAGCCTCTCGGCGATGCTCGGGCGGACCGCCAGTCCGGGGACGCTGTACGCGCACGCCCACGAGAACGGATTCTCGGACATCGGCACGCGTATCTACCGGCTGCGCGCGCAACTGGCGACCGTACAGGGCCCGGTCCGGGAGCGCGTCGCGGACGTCGTCCACGGCGACCGCGACCGGATTCGCGTCCACGTGACCGTCGGCAACGGCGTCATGCTCTCGACGATGCAGGACGGCCAGTACGTCCGCGAGACCGTCCGCCCGGACAACGCCGAGGAGACGCTCGGCGGCGACTTCTCGGACGCGTCGGCGGTCATCCAAGCGAACTACCCGTGGCTGTCGAACAACTCCCGCTCGCCGAACATCATCGAGACCCGGGGCGGGTACGCTTTCTACTACCGGGCGAACTACGGCCACGGCCAGATTACCGCGTACATCGACACGACGACCGAGAAGGTCTACGTCGAACGCCACCAGCAGACGCTCGCACAGCTCCCCGCGGACATCGAACAGCGAGACACCGAGGACAACGTGACGCTGTCCACGTCCCGGACGTACGCGGGCGGACCGCTGCTCGTGCGGGCGACGGGCGAGGGCGGCGAGCCCGTCGACACCGCCGTCTCACTGAACGGGACCTCCGTCGGCGAGACGGGCGACGACGGCCGCCTCTGGGTGTTGAGTCCGGCGGGCGAGTACAGCGTCACGACGGTCCACGAGGGCGCAACGCTGGGGGTCAACGTGACCGCGCGGCCGGCGCCCTGACGCTGCCGGCCGCCCGAGTGTTCTTGTAGGAAGACGGGACCACCGGAGCCCGTGGCTCGCGGCTACGCCCCCGTCGCGGTCGTCCTCCTGCTCGCGGTGACCGTCGTCGCCGCGGCAGCCGTCGCGACGGCTGTCCCGGGCCTTCCGGGCGACCCACCGCCCCAGCGCGGCGTCGGCGTCGACGCGGCCAGCGGCGGCCGCGTCGCGGTCACCCTGCTCTCCGGGGAGCCGCTGGACACCCGGCGGGCGACGGTCCGCGTCGCGGTCGACGGCGAGCCGCTGGCCCACCAGCCGCCCGTGCCGTTCTTCGCGGCGGAGGGGTTCGTCGGCGGACCGACCGGTCCGTTCAACGTCGCCGCCGACCCGTCGTGGACGGTCGGCGAAACCGCGTCGCTGCGGGTCGCGGGAACGAACCGGCCCGCGCTCCGAGTTGGCGCGACGNTCACCGTGCGCGTGCTCGTGGCNGGACAGGTCGTCGCCGTCGCCGAGGCGACAATCGAGGAGGAGGCGTAGCTAGCGGTCCGGCGAGTCCTCGGGNGCTCTGGCGAGCGTCACGATGGCGCGCGGGCTCCCGGGCTTGGCCTGCATCACGTGGTGNTCCACGTCGACGAAGCCGGCCTCCGCGAACATCCGGTCGGCCTCGTNCTCGTCGTAGAACAGCATGATGGCGTCCGCGACCTTCTGGAACACCGTCGAGTTCGGGTAGTCCGGGCCGACGACGACCGTCCACTCGCCGGGCTNGAGCACGCGCCGAATCTCCCGCAGCCCCTCGACGGGGTTGGGCCAATACTCGATGGAGCCCGACGACCACACCGCGTCGAACGAGCCGTCCTTGAACGGCAGTCGCTCCGCGTCCCCGAAGTGGAACGCCACGTCGCCGTTGCGCCCGAACTTCCCGAACGCCTGCTCCAACTGGTGGGGGCTCTGGTCGAGGCCGTAGACGTCGTCGGTGTACTGGAGGATGCCTTCGGTGCCGAACCCGGTGCCGCAGCCGACGTCGAGCACGCGGTCGCCGGCGTCGATGTCGAGCATCGCCAGCGCCTCGTCGCGCATCTCCTCGTTCCACACGAACGGGTTGACGCGGTCGTACACCTTCGAGAGATACTTGTAGAAGGTGCGCGCCCGCGCCTTGTTTTCGAGGACTCCCATTACCCCGGAATTGCGCCCGAAGACGCATAATAGCTTGCGTTAACGCCCACGGACTTCGCAACTACCATATAGGCCGTGGTCGAAGGTCTGCCCGGTAAGAGTGTATGCCAAGGCCAGAGGTTCTTGAAGACATCAAATCGGCTGAATCGGACGCCGACGACATCGTGGCCGAGGCGGAGGAGGACCGAGAGCAACGGTTGTCCGAAGCCCGGAAGCGGGCCGATGAAATCCGCAGCGACGCGGAAGAGGAGGCCCGCGAGCTGAAAGAACAGCGACTCGAAGAGGCACGCGAAGACATCGAGGCGGAGCGCGACCGCATCCTCGAAGAGGGCGAAGCCGAGCGCGAAGAGCTCGAATCCCTCGCCGACGAGAACGAGGAGGACGCGGTGGCGTACGCCGTCGAACAGTTCGAGGAGGCGGTACATGCTCAGACCTGAGCGCATGAGCAAGGTGTCGGTGACGGGCTCGAAGCGCGTCATCGACGACGTCATCGAGACGATTCACGAGCTGAACCTCGTTCACCTCTCGGACTACGACGGCGCCATCGAGGGGTTCGACAACGGCGACCCGATGGCGGGCGCCGACGGCGCCTCCGAGAAGCTCGTCACGGTGCGGTCGCTGCAGTCGACGCTCGGCGTCGACGAGGAAGACGCCGGCCCGACCCGCATCGTCACCGACGAGGCCCTCGAGACGGAGCTCGAGGAGATTCGCGTCGAAGTCAACGAGCTCGACGACCGGCGCGGCGAGCTGGAGGACGAACTCCGCGAGGTCGACGAGCGCGTCGACGCCGTAGAGCCGTTTTTTTTTTTTCAGGTCGCCGTCGGCGAAGGGAACGCCGACGACGTCCGCGAGCAGCTCCAGACCGACGAGACCATCGAGGCGTTCGAGGTCTTCGAGGGCGGGGACGCGCTGGCGGTGTTCGCGTACCCGCGCGAGGACGACCCGGACGCGCTCGACGACGCGCTCGTCGGCGTGGAGTTCGGGCGACTGGAGGTCCCGGACGCCGAGGGCAGCCCCGACGCGTACGTCGAGGAGCTGCGCCACGAGCGCGAGACCATCGAGTCGAAACTCGACAGCGTCGAGAGCGAGCTCAACGAGCTCCGCGTCGAGCACGCGGGCTTCCTGCTGGCCGCCGAGGAGAAGCTCTCCATCGACGTCCAGAAAGCGGAAGTCCCGCTGCAGTTCGCCACGACCGAGCACGCGTTCGTCGCCGAAGGGTGGATTCCCAGCGGCGAGTACGCGACGTTCGTCGAGGCGATTCAGGACGCGGTCGGCGACCACGCCGCCGTCGAGGAGCTCGAACAGGCCGACTACGAGCCGTCCGGTCACGGCCACCACGGCCCGGCCGACGAGCCGGAGTCGGTCACTGACGACACCGAGGCCGAGGCCGCCACGGACGGCGGTACGGCCGCCGACTTCGACGCCGACGACAGCCCGCCGGTCATCCAAGACAACCCCAGCGTCGCGCGGCCGTTCGAGGCGCTGACGGAGGTCATCAACCGGCCGAAGTACACGGAACTCGACCCGACCGTCGTGCTGTTCCTGACGTTCCCGGCGTTCTACGGCTTCATGATCGGGGACCTCGGGTACGGCATCCTGTACGCCGCCATCGGCTTCTGGCTGTACCGCGGCTTCGACAGCGAGATGATTTCGAAGCTCGGCGGCGTCGCCATGTGGGCCGGCGGCTTCACGGCCCTGTTCGGCGTGCTGTACGGCGAGATATTCGGACTCCACCTCGTCACGGAGTACCTGTGGCACGGCGTGTTCCATCTCGCCGACGCGCCCCTCAAGAAGGGGCTGCACGTCGGCGCGTTCGCCGAGCTCTGGCTCGCGGCGAGCCTGATATTCGGCATCGTCCACCTCGCCATCGGCTACCTGTTCGGGCTCGTCAACGAGACGCGCTCGCACGGCCTGAAGGCCGCCGTCACGGAGAGCGGCGGCCCGCTGCTGCTGATGGCAGGGGTCGGCGCGTGGCTGTTCAGCACGCACATGCAGGCCAACGGGGGGCCGCGCCCCGAACTGCTGTACCGCGCGGTCGACCTGCTGCCCGGCGTCGCCGGCGGTCTGCCGCCGGTCGTCGGGCAGGTCGGGCTGGCCGCCGCCGTGCTCGGCCTCGTGCTCGTGACCATTGGCGAGGGCGCCGCCGGGTTCCTCGAGAGCCCGACGTACGCGCTCGTCAACACCGTCTCCTACACGCGGATTGCCGCCGTCCTGCTCGCGAAGGCGGGCATGGCGTACGTCGTCAATCTGCTCGTGTTCGGCGCGTACGAAGTCCACCTCGAAGAACCGGAGACCGTCGAGTACATGTTCGGCCTGTTCTCGGCGGTCATCGAGCACGAGACGCACTTCATGCTGTTCAGCACCGACACCCACGGGGGCGAAGTGCTGTTCCCCGGCCTCGTCCACATGGGCACCGCGGGGGTGCTCGGCGGGGTCGTCGTGCTCGTGCTCGGCCACCTCCTCGTGTTGGCGCTCGGCGTCACATCCGCCGGCTTACAGACGCTACGCCTCGAATACGTGGAGTTCTTTAACAAGTTTTATGAAGGCGGTGGCGAGAAGTACCACCCGTTCGGCCACCAGCGAAACTACACCACTGAGGACTAAGTAACATGTTCGACGCACTCACACAGTTCGCCACGATCGCACAGGAAACGGCTACCAGCAGCCCCGCAATCACCCCGAAGTCCGCCGCCGCACTCGCCGTCGGTCTCGCCGCCCTCGCCGCAGGGTACGCGGAGCGCGGCATCGGTAGCGCGGCCGTCGGCGCCATCGCGGAAGACCAGGACCTCTTCGGTACGGGCCTCATCCTGACGGTCCTCCCCGAGACGCTGGTCATCCTCGCGCTGGTCGTCGTCTTCGTCGTGCCGTCCGCATTCTAATCACCGTTCCCCCCTCTCATCTATGAGCTTGGAAACAGTAGTTGAGGACATTCGAGACGAGGCCCGCGAGCGCGCGAAGGAAATTCGGTCGGATGCCGAATCGCGCGCCGAGGAGATCGTCGCGGACGCCGAAGCCGACGCCGAGGAGATTCGCTCCGACGCCGAAGCCGACGCCGAGCGCGAAATCGAGCGGGAGCGCGAGCAGCGCCTCTCCAGCGCGAAGCTCGAGGCCAAGCAGATGCGCCTCGAAGCGCGCCGCGACGCCCTCGAAGACGTCCGCGAGACCGTCGAAGCCGAAATCGCCGACATCGACGGCGACGACCGCGAGGAACTCACTCGCGCACTCATCGACGCCGCGGCCGACGAGTTCGACGCCGACAGCGACGTCAGCGTCTACGGCCGCGCGGACGACGAGGCCCTCATCTCGGACATCCTCAACGACTACGACGGGTACGAGTACGCCGGCGAGCACGACGACGACTACGACGGGTACGAGTACGCCGGCGAGCACGACTGCCTCGGCGGCGTCGTCGTCGAGAGCGAGACGTCCCGAGTCCGCGTGAACAACACGTTCGACTCGGTCGTCGACGACGCTTGGGAGAACAACCTGAAGGAAATCAGCGCACGCCTCTTCGACGAGGAGCAATGAGCGTGTACGGGTCGGCAAACTACGAGTACGTGGTCGCCCGCGTCCGCCACCGCCGAGCCAGCCTGTTCAGCGACGACGAGTACCGGAAGCTCCTCCGCATGGGCACGGGCGAAATTGCCCGATTCATGGAGGAAACCCAGTACGAGGACGCGGTGAACGCGCTGGGCTCGCGGTTCAGCGGCGTCGACCTCGTCGAGCACGCGCTCAACGAGACGCTCGCCGACGACTTCCAGGACCTGCTGCGCTACAGCGAGGGACGACTCTACGAGCAGGTCGTCCGCTACCTCCGGAAGTTCGACGCGTGGAACGTCAAGACCGTGCTCCGCGGACTCTACTCGGAGTCCGCCGACGAGGAGGTCCGCTCGGACCTCATCCACGCCGGCGAGTTCGAGGAGGCGTTCCTCGACCGCCTCGTCGCCGCCGAGTCCATCGAGTCCGTCGTCGAGCTGCTCGACGGCACGCTGTTCGAGACGTACCTCGACGGCGCGTTCGAGGCCTACGAGGAGTCCGGGACGCTGGTCCCGCTGGAGAACGCCGTCGACCGCGCGTACTACGAGAACCTCGTGCCCGACGCGTCCGTCCGCGGCGAGGCCGCGCAGCTCTACCGGGAGTTCCTCGAAGCCGAAATCGACTTCCGGAACGTCCGGAACGCGCTGCGGCTGGCGCGGTCGGGCGCCGACGTCGACCCGGCAGAGTACTTCATCGACGGCGGCGCGCTGTTCGACCGGAAGGAGATCGGCCAGCTCGTCGCGGACCGCTCGACGCTGGTCGGCCGTATCCGCGAGAGCAAGTACGGCGACGAGCTCTCGAAAGCGCTCGACGAGCTGGAGGACGCCGAGAGCCTCATCGGCTTCGAGCACGCCCTCGACCGGGCGCTGCTGGAATACTCCGACCACCTCTCGTACGTCTACCCGCTGTCGGTCTGCCCGGTGCTGGCGTACGTGCTGGCGAAAGAGCGGGAAGTGGACAACATCCGCGCCATCGCTCGCGGCCGCGAGGCCGGCCTGAGCGAGGCGGAAATCGAGGAGGAGCTGATCGTCCTATGAGCCAAGAGATCGCAGTGGTCGGCAGCCCGGACTTCACCACCGGGTTCCGGCTCGCGGGCGTCCGGAAGTTCGAGAACGTCCCGCAGGACGAGAAAGACGAGGCGCTCGACGACGCAGTCGAGTCGGTGCTGGCGGACGACGACGTCGGCATCGCGGTGATGCACGACGACGACCTCGACGCGCTCTCGCGGCAGGTCCGCGAGGAAGTCGAGACGAGCGTAGAGCCGACGTTCGTGACCATCGGCGGCGGCGCCGCCGGCGGGAGCGGACTGCGCGACCAGATCAAGCGAGCCATCGGCATCGACCTGATGGCCGAAGAAGACGAATCCAACGAATGAGTCAAGCAGAAGAAATCACTGACTCCGGCGTAATCGAGAGCGTGAGCGGTCCGGTCGTGACCGCCACGGACCTCGACGCCCAGATGAACGACGTCGTCTACGTGGGCGACGAAGGCCTGATGGGCGAGGTCATCGAAATCGAAGGCGAAGTAACAACCATTCAGGTCTACGAGGAGACCTCGGGCATCAGCCCGGGCGGCCCCGTGGACAACACGGGCGAGCCCCTCACGGTGGACCTCGGCCCGGGCATGCTGGACTCCATCTACGACGGCGTTCAGCGCCCGCTGGACGTCCTGCAGGGCGAGATGGGCGCGTTCCTCGACCGCGGTGTCGACGCGCCCGGCATCGACCTCGAGAAGGAGTGGTCGTTCGAACCCGTCGTCAAGGAGGGCGACCACGTCGAGGCCGGTGACGTCCTCGGTACCGTCGACGAGACAGTCAGCATCGAGCACAAGGTGCTGGTGCCGCCGCGCAGCGACGGCGGCGAGGTCACCGACGTCGACGCCGGCGACCACACCGTCGACGAGCCGGTCGTCGTCCTCGACAGCGGCGAGGAAATCGCGATGCGTCAGGAGTGGCCGGTGCGGCGTGCGCGTCCCTCGAAGGACAAGCACACGCCGCGGACGCCGCTGGTGACGGGCCAGCGGATTCAGGACGGCCTGTTCCCGCTGGCGAAGGGCGGAACGGCGGCGATTCCGGGGCCGTTCGGCTCCGGGAAGACCGTCACCCAGCAGCAGCTGGCGAAGTGGTCCGACGCGGACATCGTCGTCTACATCGGCTGCGGCGAGCGCGGCAACGAGATGACGGAAGTCATCGAGGACTTCCCGGAACTGGAGGACCCCCAGACCGGGAACCCGCTGATGGCCCGCACGTGCCTCATCGCCAACACGTCGAACATGCCGGTGGCGGCCCGCGAGTCCTGCATCTACACGGGCATCACCATCGCGGAGTACTACCGCGACATGGGCTACGACGTGGCGCTGATGGCCGACTCCACCTCGCGGTGGGCGGAGGCCATGCGCGAAATCTCCTCGCGGCTCGAGGAGATGCCGGGCGAGGAGGGGTACCCCGCGTACCTCGCCGCCCGCCTCGCGCAGTTCTACGAGCGCGCGGGCCTCTACACCACCCTCAACGACGACGAGGGGTCGGTGTCCGTGGTCGGCGCGGTCAGCCCGCCGGGCGGCGACTTCTCCGAGCCGGTCACCCAGAACACGCTGCGCATCGTGAAGACGTTCTGGGCGCTGGACGCGGACCTCGCCGAGCGCCGGCACTTCCCCGCGATCAACTGGACGGAGTCGTACTCGCTGTACAAGGACCAGCTCGACGACTGGTGGCGGGAGAACGTCTCCGAGGACTTCCCGGAGGTCCGGCAGTGGGCCGTCGACGTCCTCGACGAGGAGACCGAACTGCAGGAGATCGTCCAGCTCGTCGGGAAGGACGCGCTGCCCGACGACCAGCAGCTCACGCTCGAAGTGGCTCGCTACCTCCGCGAGGCGTGGCTCCAGCAGAACGCGCTCCACGACGTCGACACCAACTGTGAGCCGGCGAAGACCTACGAGATGCTCACGGCCATCAAGACGTTCAACGACGAGGCCTTCGAGGCGCTGGAGGCCGGCGTCCCGGTTGACGAGATTCAGAACGTGGACGCGGCGCCCCGCCTCAACCGCATGGGCGTCCAGGAGGACTACGAGGAGTACATCGAGGAGCTGAAAGACGACCTCACCGAGCAACTGCGCGACCACTACTAATGAAAGAGTACAAAACAATCTCCGAAGTCAGCGGCCCGCTGGTGTACGTCGACATCGACGAGCCGGTGGCCTACGACGAGATGGTGGAAATCGAGACGCCCGACGGCGAAGTCAAGCGCGGTCAGGTGCTCGAGTCCAGCGACGAGTTCGTCGCGATTCAGGTCTTCGAGGGCACCGAGGGCATCGGGCAGGACGCCTCGGTGCGGTTCCTCGGGGAGACCCTGAAGATGCCCGTGACCGAGGACCTCCTCGGTCGCGTGCTCGACGGCTCCGGCCAGCCCATCGACGGCGGCCCGGACATCGTGCCCGACGAGCGCCGCGACATCGTCGGCGAAGCAATCAACCCGCACGCGCGCGAGTACCCCGAGGAGTTCATCCAGACGGGCGTCTCGGCCATCGACGGCATGAACACGCTCGTGCGCGGGCAGAAACTCCCCATCTTCTCGGCGTCGGGGCTCCCGCACAGCGACCTCGCGCTCCAGATTGCGCGGCAGGCCTCCGTCCCGGAGGAGGAGAACAGCGAGGAGGGCGGCAGCGAGTTCGCCGTCGTCTTCGGCGCGATGGGCATCACCGCCGAGGAGGCCAACGAGTTCATGGAGGACTTCGAGCGCACCGGCGCGCTCGAACGCTCCGTGGTCTTCATGAACCTCGCGGACGACCCCGCCGTCGAGCGGACGGTCACGCCGCGGATGGCGCTCACCACGGCGGAGTACCTCGCCTTCGAGAAGGACTACCACGTGCTGGTCATCCTGACGGACATGACCAACTACTGCGAGGCGCTGCGCGAAATCGGCGCGGCGCGCGAGGAGGTCCCGGGTCGGCGTGGCTACCCCGGGTACATGTACACGGACCTCGCGCAGCTGTACGAGCGCGCCGGCCGCATCGAGGGCGAGGACGGCTCCGTCACCCAGATTCCCATCCTCACAATGCCCGGCGACGACGACACCCACCCGATTCCGGACCTCACCGGGTACATCACCGAGGGCCAGATCATGATGGACCGCGACCTGAACAGTCAGGGCGTGACGCCGCCCGTGAACGTCCTCCCGAGCCTCTCGCGGCTGATGGACGACGGCATCGGCGAGGGCCTCACGCGCGGGGACCACGGCGACGTCTCCGACCAGCTGTACGCGGCGTACGCGGAGGGTGAGGACCTCCGCGACCTCGTAAACATCGTCGGCCGGGAGGCGCTCTCCGAGCGGGACAACCTCTATCTGGACTTCGCGGACCGCTTCGAGGAGGAGTTCGTCGACCAAGGCTTCGACACCGACCGCAGCGTCGAGGAGACGCTGGACCTTGGTTGGGAGCTGCTGAGCCTCTTCCCGAAGGAGGAGCTCAACCGCGTCGACGAGGAGCTCATCGAGCAGTACTACGTCGAGGACGAGGCCAGCGAGGCCGAGGAAGCGGCCGCCGCGGACTGAGGCGGCTGCGTCGTTCTCGCCGTTTCTTCCGTTCTCGCTCGCGTAGCGGCGGCGCCGGGGAACGCATTTGGGGCTCGCGGCCGTACGGTAGGGAGTGACTCGCACGGTCCGACGCGGCGGGCGGTGGTCGTCGTGAGCGACAGCGAACCGATGCGACCGGGATATCCGCCGACGGCCGCCGTCGACGAGGCGCTGAAGGAGCGCGCGATGGACGAGGCGCCGGTCGGCATCACCATCTCGGACCCGTCGCTGCCCGACAACCCGCTCGTGTACGTCAACGACGCCTACGAGCGCCTGACCGGGTACAGCCGCGAGGAGGTGCTCGGGCGGAACTGCCGGCTGCTGCAGGGGCCGGAGACGAGAGAGGCGCCGGTCGCGGAGATGGCGCGGGCGGTGGCCGCCGAGGAGCGGACGTCCGTGGAGCTCCGGAACTACCGAAAGGACGGGACGGAGTTCTGGAACCGCGTGGACATCGCGCCCGTCCACGAGGACGGCGAGCTGACGAACTTCGTGGGGTTCCAGACGGACGTGACGCGGCGCGTGCTCGCCGAGCGGGCCGCCCGGGAGCGCGCGCGGGGGCTGCGCGACGAGCGCGAGCGCCTCCGGCGCGTGCTCGACCGCGTGAACGGCTTGGTAGGCGACGTGACCGAGGGCGTGGCGGCGGCGGCGTCGCGGATGGCGCTCCAGCGGGCAGTCTGTCGGGCAGTCGGCGGCGTCGACCCGTTCGCGTTCGCGCTGGTCGGCGAGTACGACCCCGCGAGCGGGGACGTGGTGCCGGCGGTGGGGTCGGCGGGCGGCGACACGGAGGTGTCGGCGTTCGACCTGTCGTTCGAGGGCGACGACCCCGTCGCGCGCGCCGTCGAATCGGGGCGCGTGGAGGGAGTGAACGCCGAGGCCGACGGCGGCCTGCACGGCGGCGACTGGCCGAACTGCTACGAGTCGATGGCGGCGGTGCCGCTGGCGTACCGGGAGTCGACGTACGGGGCGCTGTGCGTGTACGCGACCACCGCCGACGCGTTCGACGACACTGAACGGGAGGTCCTCGGCGCAATCGGGCGCGTCGTCGCCACGGGCATCAACGCCGTGGAGAGCCGCCGTCGGGTCGCCACCGACGAGTCCGAGCGGCTGACCTTCGAGGTCGCGGACGCGTCGTTCGTCCCGGTGGCACTGGCGGCGGCCCTCGGCGAGCGCGTGGAGTACGTCGGCGCCGAGCAGGCCGACGACGG
>JGI12478J12828_1000196_pt1 | contig 22122 bp, 14 predicted proteins | sample A23E2SouthBayCA_FD_12828 | JGI IMG/M metagenome (IMG submission 12828) | reverse complement strand
TTCGTAGTTGCCCTCGATGCCGGAAGCATCGCCCCAGCCGTCGGTCATGCTTCCACCTCCTCAGGTGCGGTCTTCTCAAACGTCTCGTCGAACAGGTCGGCAATCTCGTTGAACAGGTCGCGTGCATCCTCGACGCGCTGGTTCTCCTTGCCGAAGCCGAAGACAGACACACCCTCGCCAATCGACTGAGAGAGGTCGGTCCGCTTCGGGATCTCGAACACTGGGAGGGAGTACGCCGACTTGATCTCCTCGATGGTATCGCGGTGCTCAGCGTTCTGCTCGACACGGTTACAGACGATGGCGAGCCGGTTGATGTCTCCGTACGCCTGTTCGAGAGAGCTCAGCTGCTTTGCGAAAATCTGGAGGCTGTTGGCGTTGAGCTTCTCGGGAATGACGGGGATGACGACGTTGCCGGTCGCGACGAGGGCGTTGTCGGTGAGGACGTTCAGGGATGGCGGCGTGTCGACGATTATGTAGTCGTAGTCCTTCTCGAGTTCGTCAAGAGTCATCTCCAACCGCTCGCGACTCTTCGGCGCCTCAAGCAACGTCTGGATGTTCTTGTTGTTCGCGAGCTTCTCGCTGGCGGGAAGAATGTCGAATTCCTCGTGCTCGACGATGATGTCGTTCACCGACTCCATCTGATCGAAGTCGAGGACGTCGAACAGCGTCGTACGGTCGGTATCGTAGTACAGATCGTTGTAGCCAAGCGAGCAGGTGAGCCCTCCGTGATAGTCGATGTCGACCAGGAGGACGTCGTGGCCCCGGGCGGCGAGTGCGCCGCCAGTATGAATGACGTCGGTTGTCTTCCCCGCGCCGCCCTTCTGATTCGCCACCGTGATTCGTGCGGTGTTGGTGTCGGTCATTATCTTCGTTTCTCTCGTTGTGTTCGTTTCGTTCGTTTTTCTCGTTTAGTTCGGTGCGTTCGGTGAGGGTGTTTCACTCGGTGAGAGGATTACTACGATGTTAAAACCAACTGTTCGTTTCGCTCGTTGAACTAATTTCGTTCATTTCTATCACTCAATTCGTTCCGTTCGTTTTGTTCGTTTTTGCGAAAGGCCAACCAGAGTCAAACCAGTTCGTTTGGAGAATTCAATTCATCAACCTCGTTTACTTCATTCCCTTCATTCTATTCGTTTCGTTCGTTCCTTTCGTTTCGGTAAAGGAGGTCGTACCTTCTGTGGGGATGGCGAAGCTGGATAGGATAGTCAGCTGAGAAGGCTTCGACAGGTACTCGCAAAACCGACTTCTCAGAGGGGGTTAAAGCGATCGGACGGACAGACGTTTCTCAAACTCTTGGTCCGTCTTCTCTCGAATTTCGTGGCGTACCTCATCTTGGTCGGATTCAATCCCGAACTCGTCCACAAACGAATCGAACCCAAGCGTCGACAGAATATCCAAGAGGAGCTCGATTCGTCGATCCTGCAGAGTCTCGTAGGTCCAGAAGGAGTTGAAATACGCCACTACATCGGCGTCCACATTCGAAACGTCACCGCCATCGTGCTGCTCACGGAGTTTGTCGAGGGAGTCGCGATCGACGTTGCCGTATTCGGCCGTGAAATACCGATTGGGGTAGATACTGGCGAAACCGTCGATCTCGGAGTAGTACTGCGTCATCTTCTCGGCGAGTGGCCGATTACTCGCCCCGATATTATCGGTGTCACGGAGCAGGAGGAAGTTCCCGATATCGTCGATGAACCCCTGCGTGATGAACTCCGAGATATTGTCTTTCAGTCGCTCCTCCTCTTCGTCGAGATCAGAGCGCTGCACCAGCTCGATATAGCGTTCGATCTCTGACGCGATCTCGATGTCCGGCTCCGAGTCGAGTTTGAAAAACTCCCGAAGCCACGTCGGGTCTTCCGGGTCGCTGACGGGTGTCTGCGGGAGGACGTGTTCGAGATGGATGTTCCCCATGTTCAGGTCTCGCTCGACGGCACGACTACTGTCGTCGAAGTGATCCTGGGCGATCTTCCCGAAGAGCAGTCGCGCCGTTCCGGTACTCCAGGACTGCGTCTGGACGACCGTATCGACGAACCGGTCGCCGAACAGCGTCGGCGTAGAGGAACGCATCTCGGTGATGAGGTACTCTCGAGAAGCCTCGTATACACTATCTGGAGTGGCGTCGGCAGTTGGTGCGAGATTGAACTCCTCGACGGCCTCGATGAAGACCTCGCGGAAAATACTCGGTCGTTCAGAGATGAGGAGGCGTCGCAGGTTGAGTTTCTCGATGGTCTCTAGTACGCGGTGGAACTGTGCTGCATCCCGTTCCGATTCAGGATTGGTGTGATAGTAGAGCGCCAGGACGAATGGCCGCCACTGGTCCATCTGTTGGTTATTGAGGCGTACAAGGATTTCCCGACACTGCTCTCGGTGACTGGCTAACTCAAGATCGTCAGCGGCGAGCTCCGTGGTCGTGATATCTTGATAGTAGTCGACGAGGTCGTGCGCGTAGTCGAGGAAAGCCTTCGCTTCATCGAGATTCCGAAGCCGCGGGACGACATCCGAGTCGATGTTCCGCGTGTCGAAGGCGTTGGTCAGTTCGGCGCTCGCGTCACCAATCCTGTCGATGCCATCGTCGACGATACTCAGATAGATCGAGAGGTAGTCGTCGATGGCATCACCATCGGTTGCGAAAGCCACCACAATATCCTCCCACTTGTCGACGTACTCGTCTTTCACGTCGGTATCGAAGAACGCGTTCACGACCGCTGCCCTGATACGGTCGATCTTCGTCAGATCGACGCCGCGGTCGTTTAAAATCTCGAAGATCTGCATCCGGAAGTCCGACTCTGCCTCTCGAATCAGGTACTCACCGACGTGGTAGGAGTTGTAGACGTAGTTAAGGATATTCACGAGCGCTCGCACAGTCTCGTCCGGCGTCTCGGCGTCGGCGACGACGCCGCTAATCTTCTCGTCGTAGAACTCGTAAGCGTTCAACAACCGCCGGTGTGAGCGGTACAGTTTGAAGAACGCCCCTGAGGACAGCGAGTCAGTATCCAAGTCCGCGAGTTCATCGTCCGTGGTACCGAACCGGTCCAGACATTCCGAGACTTGTACTGCATCGCTGTTGTTCCCGTGAATGCTGAAGTCGGCCTCGTTCTTGAGGTAGTCCACCTGGGCGGAGGGCCCCATCATGAGGGCTTTGAAAAATTCAGCGTCGTGTTTGTTCAGCGTGAGCCGGGGCTCACGTTTGCCGAACATCTCCTCCACATAGAGGATATCGGTGATTCGTCCGATCCCGTAGTCCCGAAACTCCGCCAGGGTATCGTCCTCGATAGAAGCTGGGTCGACGTCCTCGAGGTGCTCCATAAGGACGCGCAACAGCAGGTGTGTCGTCGTCAGGCGCTGTTGGCCGTCGATGACCTCGTACACCTGTTTGTCGTCGTTGACCGCGAAGTACATCGAGCTGAAGAACACGTCCAACACTTCGCGTCGGTCAGCGACCAGGTCGGCATTCACGAACTGCTCGATGTCCGACCAATACTGTTCGTGGTGGATGTTCTTCCACGAGTACAGTCGCTGGTACTCTGGTACGTTGAACTTCTGATCGGTGAGGACCTCCCCCAGAGTCCGTTTCTCCATCTCGAAATTCTCGGCCGTAATCGGCCGAACTACCTTCCCATCACCGACATTCCGGGTATCGAGATCTCTGCCATCGTAGTCGATGTACTTATCATACAAATCGTCAGCCTCGTCCGACATTATTGACTGCTGTTTGTAGTCCGTCCATTTACCGTTGTGGGCGGGTTTCCGGGCCGAGTCAGATCACCCCAGAAGGTTAGCCAGTTCATGGAGACTCTCTTTGAGATTACGCTTGAACTCGGTAGAGACGGTAATGAACTCGTCATCGTCGCTGTGTTCCTTGTACTTTCCCAGCGAAAGAGCGAGCTCTCCGCCCGGAGTTGCAACGAGCTTGAAGATAACCGAAGTGCTCTGCAATCCGGTTTCCAGCCACGCCTTTTCGATATCTGCCCATTCGCCAGCGGAGGTATCTGCTGAATCAACCTCGTAAGCCAAGCTGTGAACCTTCCCCCGATTCCGAGAGTGTTCAGTCTGAACTGGAGCGAGCACGTGTTCAGTACCGCGGACCTGCTTCCCGAGCTGAAGCATCGTCCGCCCGTCAGGCGTCTCGGTGAGTTTGAACCACTTCTGGTACGGGTCATACGAGGCACTCAACCACCAGAATCCGAGATCGTTCCAGTCCGATTGCCCTCCCTGATCGAACTTCCCGTACTCCCATGCTAGACGAAGACCCTCGCTGTGTTCAGCTAGCATCCGTGTTCGGTTAAGACGGCAAATCAAGAGACTGCGCTCGATTGATGAAGCTATCGTTGTAGACCGCGTGGGGAGAGAATGTGTTCAAGACGCTCTCCCCGGATCTCATACGACGGCGGCTGACTTCCCTGTTTCCTGCCGAGCTTATCGAAGACATCGCGCGCGAGCGCGATGTCGTCCAGCGTGACCGGAAGATCGATATCACGATGCTCGTCTGGACGCTCATCATGGGCTTCGCCGTCGATGGCGAAGCCCGTACCATCGCCGGATTTCAACGAGCATACTCCGCAGCAACCAACCAGACCGTTGCCCGCTCAAGCTTCTACGATCGGTTCACGCCGGCCCTCGCAGTACTGTTGAGCGACCTCCTCGAGCACGCTCTCGAGGAGGTTGCGGTTCCTCACACGATCGCGCCACAGTTCGAGTTGTTTCGAGAAGTGCTGATCGCCGATGCAACCGTGTTCAGGTTGCATCGGCTTCTCGATGCGTTTCCAGCCACTCACGCGGATCAATCCGGCGCGAAACTCCATCTCGTGCAGAACGCGACCAAGCAGATGATCGAGCAGTTCCAGCTCACCGATGAACGCACCCACGAAAGCAGCCAACTCCGCACCGGGAGTTGGCTGCGAGGTCGGTTGTTACTGTTCGATCTGGGCTTCTACAGTTTCCGCCGGTTCGCGTTGATCGAAGAGAACGGCGGGTTCTTTCTGACCCGGCTAAAGTCGAACGCAAATCCGTTGATCGTTGGAGAGCGACGGAAATGGCGCGGGCGCGCCATTTCCTTGCCGAAGCGTCGTCTTCGGGACGTTCTGGGAAACCTTACTCGGGAGATTATCGACGTAACCGTGGAGATCACGTTCAAACGGCGGGCATACGCTGGGAAGCAATCGACAGATACGGTGGAGTTTCGCGTCGTCGGTGTCCGCAACGAGGACACCGACGACTACCATCTGTACGTCACGAATCTGCCCGATGAGTTCACGCCGAGGCAGGTCGCGGCGTTGTACGGTCTGCGGTGGGAGGTGGAGTTGCTGTTTCGGGAGTTGAAATCGCTGTACGGACTGGCGAAGTTCCAGACGAGCGACCCCGCAATCGTAGAGCTGCTGGTGGTGGCGGCTCTGCTGACGCTGACGGTCAGCAGAGCCTTGCTGGGCGTGTTTCAAGAGCGGTTTCCAAAGATAGTGTTTCCGCGTGAACGCTGGGCGAAGACCTTTCGGTCTGTCGCCCAGCTCATCCTCGAAGATCTGGCCCAGTCGCTCGGGTACCCGCCACCGAACTTGGCTGAATTGATGTTCCGTGATGCCCGTCAACCAGAGAAATCACGCCTCTTACTGAGTGAACGAGTGGCTGAAGCCTTCATGAGGCCGTCTAATGCTTAACCGAACACCGATGGTTCAGCTAGATATTCTCGCGGCAGGACGACGTCCATCGAGGGATTGGCTGGCTTTGATTGTCGGAGCCAGTGGATGACGCCGTGATACCCGTCGCTGAAGTCGTGTTGGACCGCGTGAGGCCAGGTCGGGAGAATGCCAGAGAGATCGACGTTGAATCCGGAGAAGTCCTCTTCTCCCAACCAGAGGACGCTGTACTCTGTAGCGAGATACTCAGCGGTTACTGCGTCGACATCCTTGTCCTCGTGTTTGTGCTGTACTTCGACGCCGATGCCACGGCCCTCAGGGAACCGAGGCTGTGGAAACTCAACGAGAATATCGGCACGCCGGTCACCCAACTGCTGTTCTAGTCCTATTGTAGCGTCGGGATACTCGGTCGTGAGCTTCGAATACGCGATCGACTTCATCCGCAAATGAGGTGGAGATTCACCGCCACAGTCCGTCTCCTCTTCAGCAGCGTGGTAGAAATGCCGCGCGACGAACGACCCCTTCCGGCGATGGGAGTCGCGAATTTTCAATTGATCGCCGCACTTCGGGCACTCGAGGAGATCCCCTTTCTGTACCTGATTCGGGATGACCTCGGTACCGTCGTGGAGGGCCAAGAACGGCATACTAGTTGTCGCAGTTTAGCAGTCCACCTATAGAATAATACCCCTGTTGTGCCCCTCGCTTGAGAGGTACATCTATTTAATCCGAGAGTCAGTCAGCCATCAGTAAGAATGGTGTCAGTCTCACTTCTCGAATTTGCCAACGCCAATCGACCCATCTACTTCAAACCAGAAACCGACATAGAGGTATTTGACGATGACGAGGAAGAGTGGAATCCGCTGTTCAAATCCTCATACTCCCTTTCAGCACTCAGTGAAGCGCTCAAAGCGAACAGAATAGAAGCTGGGAACGTCCGCTTCGAGGACTCGGTCGCCCAGGAGTATCTTCACCACCTCAAGGAAACAGGGATTGATGACCAGCTGCATCACGAGGACCTAATGAATCGTGACCGGCTCGTGGCGTTTGCTGACGCAGGATACACAATGGTCGACGATCTCTTGGGGACAGCAGATCCGATCGATATCTCAAAAGATACCGGTGTTGACCGCGATGTCGTCTCCAGTATCGCGACGAACCATCTCGACGGCTTCTCGTCAGGGAGTTCATTTGGTGATACAGGTCCGCTACAACAATTGAATCCAAAGGACTCGTTCACTGGATGGGACCTCGTAGAGGCGTCCTCAAACCGGATTCGGTGGGTTTCGGCCGGGCGATTCAACCTTACCATCAGTCCGGCGCCGGACGGGAGTACTACAATCGCGTGCAACGCGCCAGAAGCAGAGCGGAACGCCTGGTATCGAAAAGGCCGTTCAATCGAAGCGGGACCTGATGAGTCGTTAACCCCCGAGGAAGCCCTTGAACAGTCTCACGCGTGGTTGAAAGCGCATCAGCTGGAATACGAGGACGATCTCGCCGAACTCCCCCGAATTGGGGCGGCGACCAAGGATTATCTAGCGCTCGAATACGGGATCACATCGCGAGAGGAACTCCGAACATTTGCAGAGGACCAACCCAATGAGTTCGACGACATCTTTGGCTCTCCTGGAAGTGACCTCAGAGAAGCACTAGAACGGTAACCCGGCCACCGCACACCCTTCCGCCGCCTATCGAGAGCAGATGTCACAAGAGAGACGCAGCAATCTGGAGCAAGAAGCCGAATAAGAGGAGAGAACTGCCAGCCCGAAGATACCACTCGCGGGCCCGCTGTTCAAGCTGGTGAACGTGGCGTTCGATATATCGATCGACGAGTGTTCGAGAAATTCGTCCGTCGCGAGCGTGAATCGAATCCCCATCGGTGTGATATCGAACTTCGACAGCGTCGGGCTCGTCCTCCAGGCTTACGACGACGATCTCCTTTATCGGGCCATGTACCTCGACTCGCCCGTCGAGTGCCTCACACACGGCCTCAAATCCAGAATCATCCGAGGTCAGTTTCCCTTCGCTCAGGAGAGTTACCCGGCCCTGTTCGATTTGTTGGATTTCATCCTCAGGTGTTTTGTATGCCCGAAATTGTTCGAACTCAGGAAGGACAACCATCAGGGCACCAGCAGCATCCAGGCCCAAGCCTACGGTAGCAAGCGTTTCTATCCCGACCATTTGGTGAGGATGGTCGTTGCCCGAAGTTCGTTTTACCGGAACTGATTCAAATTATTGGCGGGCCCTTGAGGAGTCTGCTATGAGTTTCCATACGGATTTTATAACTGCCCTCGAAACACCGCGAGTATGTATATCGCTTCGTTGACGGAGCCTGGAAACCGACACCATAATCGGACAAATCATCTGGTGTTCGTCTTGCTAAACGCCGAGTCACACGGACTAACGCGGATTCAGCCGGAACCTTATACCTGCGAGTGCGGTGAAACGTTGACTGCCGAGGTACTCGACAAAGGGGATGAGTCGAAGTCATCCTGGCCGAACTGCAAATCATGGCGTGATGGTGGTCGAAAGAAGTGCCCCGCCTGTGACGAATATCCCTCCATCGGTCGCGAACAGCACATCCGCGCACGAGGGTACGAACCGACACCGAAAGACGACATCAAGAACGTCACACAACATCAGCGGGAAGAAGCACTCGAAGAACACGATGGGCAGTGCATCGCGTGCAGTAACGACGCGGAGTATGTGAAACGGATGGTACCGCCGAGGTACGGCGGCTCTCGGGAGCTGAAAAACCTCGCCCCGCTCTGCGATCATCACTACGAAGATTTTGGCCACATGTTTGCCGACCTACTTCAGCCGGCGGAATGGTACCAGATTCATAGCATTTCGTGGCGTGAGGTAGCCGAATCGATGCGGGACCAGTATGCCGACCAAGGAGTTGGCTCCTTCGTCGAGACGTTGGACGAACTTCTTGATCGCGGGCAGCCTGAAAATCCCTATCCATATATTGATGGCTGAGGTCTTCTATCTGGGCTAAAGCATTAGTGCAGTAGTTCTACTCTGGAAGGACAGTATCACCCCCCGAGGGCTTCATCAACGGATGGAATCAATTCAGACTGATAGCCAGCAGACGTAAGGAACTCCTGGATGTGCTCATACTCCTGCTCCCCCTCTGGAGAGTTTGACAGGAGTAGTTCTTCGATCACCTGCTCTCCGTCATCGCAAAGAGCTACAGATTGGGCGAGAGGAGTGTCCTCAAGTGGATCTCGTCGCTCATTAATCAGGATCGGCTGCCACCCGCCCTGATACTGGTATCGGTAGAGGGTGATAGTGCGGACGGTATCTTCGTCGACGAAAAAGCTCGTTTGCTCGCGTTCGCTTGCGACCGCGATCTTCCCGCTGTCGAGATCCGCAGCAAAGTCCTCGAAATTGTGGAACTCAGCAGGAACCGGCCCATCGACGACGTGAGTGATAATTCCCGGCCAAGTGAACCCATAGATGCGCTCAAAGAAGCTGACACCATTATCGTCAGGAGAATCAAACACAAGGAGAAGATCGCCCAGCTGGAGTTCTGTACCGTCTACGCTGATATGCGATGAATACGGATAGGCGTCGCCGCCGTCGAGGACTTCGATATCCGGCTTCGGCATATTGTCCGAGTCTAATTGGAGCTACAAAGAGATGGCTAATAGCTCGGGGTTGAATGTGAGATCGGCCAGAAGGACAGTATCATAGTCGAACCTCAGGCTTGTCGCACTCTACTCATCTTTAAAATACCAAATGACTAAGTCAACTGTCTGTATACATCGTGATAACCTACTGTGCGCGAAACTCAGGGGACCGGACATTTCGTGATACAATTATGCCGATGATACGGGTACAGGACTGGACGAAAGAACAGCTAGAGGAGATCAAGGACGAGGAAGACCACACGTCCCTCGATTCAGTAATCAAGACGCTCCTCAAAGAACGCACCAACGAAACCACCTCAACAAACGAATGAGCGATACGCCCACAACCACCGGCACGACGAATCGCCCGCCGAGTATTTTCGACTCCTGCGAACCTCGCCAGGACGTTCTCACCGGTGAGCTCGCTGAGGACCAATTCGCGGCTAGCCTCGCGGACGTCGCCCACAGCGACGACGCTCCTGATGTCTACGCGGACCCCCGACTCTTCTTCGAGAAAACCTACCCCACTAGCGGTCTGCAGGAGCTTCTCACGCGTCTCGCAACCCGTTTCGTCGGCGCACATAACGACGACTACACCGGCACGAACGGCATTCTCCGACTCGACACCAGCTTCGGTGGCGGGAAAACCCACAACCAGATCGCCGCGTATCACCTCGCAGAGTCGCCGAGTGCTGTCCCCGATCTGTCTGACTTCATCCTCGACCAAGACATCGCCGATGAGTATACTGACGCCGCTGCACTCGGTCTCGACGTCAACTCAGCCGTCTTCGTGGGCACACACGTCGACGCCGAGGACGCTCGCTCGAACTACGACGACCCTGACGCCCCCGCGACGAAGACGATGTGGGGCGAAATGGCCTACCAGCTGTTCGGGCGGGAAGGCTACGAGTTCCTACGCGAAAACGACGAGAACCGAACGCCTCCAGGAACGACCAAACTCGAGCGGCTCTTCGAGCGGAACGACAATCCATCGCTCATCCTCATCGACGAGATCGCCGCATATCTCGAGCAAGCTGCCGCTGTCGAAATCGGGGATTCGACGCTCGCGAAGCAGACGAATACCTTCCTGATGTCGCTGCTGTCCGCGACGCAGAACAACGACAAGGTCACTGTTGTCCTCAGTATCGCGGACACCGCCTTCGCCGACCAAGCCGAAGACGTCCGTGGTCTCGTCTCCGAGACCATCTCTGAGTTCAACAGTATCAGCGACCGTGTCGAGGGCTCCATTACGCCGACGGAGGACAACGAAATTGCCGCTGTCCTGCGACACCGCTTGTTCGAGAGCGTCGCGGAAGATGGGCGCGATGCAACTGTTGATGCCTACATGTCCCTCTACACGGGTGATCGTGACTCCTTCCCCGACAGTGCAACGAACCCGGAACACCGAGACCGCCTCGAAGACAGCTACCCGATTCATCCGACGGTCATCGATACTCTCACAGAGGAACTGGACTCCCTCCCGTCGTTCCAGCGCACTCGTGGTGCGCTCAAGCTCCTCTCCCGCGCAGTCTACCGCCTCTGGCAGCACCAGAGCGACTACCAAGAACGCCACTTCGTTCGTCTGTTCGATATGCATCCCTCCGATGGGGACGTTCGTTCGACGCTTCTCCGGCTGTTCTCGTCGGTCGACATGGACTTCGAGGCCGCGATCAAAGCCGACATCTTCTCGGAAGATGGCACGGCGAACGCAGAGGAAGAGGACCGGAATTGGGTCAAGAACGGACACCCCCCACTCGGAACACATCTGACGACGGCAATCCTCTGGAAGAGCATCGTGAAGGGCGCCGACGGGCGCGGCACTACACGCCGGCCCCTTCGACACGCGATTGCCAACACCGAAGTCGAGCTTGCGCACTACGACGACGCGCTCAATAACCTCCTTGGAGAGGGACGTCGGTCTGCGTGTTTCTACCTGCACGGAGACAACGGTGAGAAGATCCAGTTCAAGTCAGAGCCGAACCTCACGAAACTCATCGATTCCGTCGTCGAGCAACTACAAGACGGGCTCGCCCGACGGCATCTCGAGGAAGCCCTTGACGAGGCACTCGGTCAGGGCAGTCTGAATGTGATTGTCGGACCGGAAGAGCCACACGAGATCCCGGATACGGCCGACGAAGCGCATCTGTGCGTGATGGACTTCGATACGGTCACCATCACGGACTACGAGACCGTCCCCGAGGCAATCCAAACGCTGTTCAAGAATACAGCATCGTCGAGTGGCGGACAGAAGACGCCACGGGTGTTCAAGAATAACGTCGTCTTCCTCGCGGCGAGCGCGAACGACGTATCCGACGCGAAGCGGACCGCAGAGCGCGTCGCTGCCATCAAACACATCCAGAATAATCTCGGCGACCAGTACGAGCTCAACACCGAACAGCAGGACAAGCTCGGTGAACGCCTCGATAGCGCGAAGGGCACGCTCGATCAAGACATCAAAAAGGCGTATACGCATCTCTACTTCCCGACTGGAGATGGCCTGGCTCATCGGAACGTCACCACCGACAGCACCATCCATCAGAGTGTCATCGAGAAGCTCGATGAAGCAGGCGCGATCATCCCCGAAGGAGAGGACGCCTACGGTGTTGACTGGTTCGAGGCGACGATCTGGAACGTCGGCTCGACCTCGATGACGACGAGAGCAATCGAAGAACAGTTCGGGAAGCGCCAGGATGCGGAGATTCTCCTGTCACCCATCCCACTGCGAAAGACGATCGCCCAGCTCGTCCGTGAAGACGGGTACGCCTACTGGGACGAGGAGCAGAAGACCGGGTACTACACGCCCGAGACGGCGCTCACGGCAACCGATCACGAACTCGACGACGCGAAGAATCTGCACACGGGGCTCAGCTATCAGGACGTGAAGCTCTCGCAGTCGCACACACTCTACACCTCGCTCGATGAGCTGGTCGACGACGTCGGGAGTGAGATCGACTGGGAGGAACCCGACGAAGACGAAGAGCAGGAGGACGAGACTCCTGACGACGATGATGAGGAGACTGGCGGCAGTAGCGGCGGCAGTTCAGGTGGTGATGACGAACCTGAGCCGTTCAGTAAACTCATCGAAGTTCGCACCTCTGAGCCCGCACACGTCTCTAGGGCCCTACAGGAAATGCGGGCTGACATCGCGGACGAACTTACCAGCGCTCGCGAGGAGTACGACGGACACCCGGACGAACTGACGCCCATCGTCGAAGGCGTCTGGATTCATCTGGACGGGGCCGATGCGTGGAAGGGCGCGTGGTTCACTGCAAACAAACTCAGCAACGATGAGGACTTCGCAGAGGACACGACGATGGACTTCGATTATGAGGCCAACGACGGAGCCGACTCGAAATCGGAGTTCGAAGTCGATTTCAATGGACGCCCGGAGGTCTTCGCGAGCCACCTCAGATTCAACATGGAGCCGGAAGATCTCGCGAATCCGGATGGCGGTCGTACCGCTGAAGCCGAGTTCGCGATTGAGTTCGACGAGGGCGATGACCGTCTCTATGGCGACACCTTCGACCTCCTGGACGAGCTCCTCGCGGTCGACAACGCATTCACCGTCACGATGCACACGCAGATTCGTGTGATCGAATCCAGCGAGGTGACTCAAGTATGAGCCAGGGCATCGCCGAGGGGAATTCGTTCGCCTTCACCACCGGCGCGTACGGGAATCGACCGACGTTCGTGTTGACGCGTGATCGGGTCGACGACCAGCACGAAATCACGCTCTACGAGCTGGCGCCCCGTGATATCGCGACGGCTCGACGAGAACGGTTCGAGAGAGTGCAAAAAGCAGTAAGCGTCTCAGTACGTGAACTGGAGGAGGCCATTATCGGCGACCGTTCACCGTCCGAACTTCCCGGGGCAGATGACGCGGCGTACGATTGGGATGACTGGTGTGCGATTCGTATCGCGACGTTACGCGGCGGGGCGTTCAACGAGGTGAGTTTCCTCATCGAATCCACCTTCCGTGAGCTGAGTCTTGATCCCGAGACCGTCTGTACAGGAGACCCAGCAAGCGTGAGTCTCCCCGAAGCGGCCGGTGTTCGACTCTCGATCGCGTTCCGTGCGATGAAGCCGATGCGACGCCGAGACCGTCTCCGTGAAGTCGCAAAGGGAATCGACCAGATGAGCCTGGGTGAATGCTACTACTGGCACGCCAAGGCTCGTTCACCGTCCTCACCAAGCGGTACGAAAGCACTTCGCGTCCTGCTCGCCGACCACATCTAACGATATTTCCGATACTATGAGCGACTCTCACACGACATCCGAGACCGAATCCGAATCTGACAATGAGTACACCTCGTTGGCAATCGAGGGCGAACTCCCCCTGAAAGCCGTGGGGATTGAGAATCTCAAGGAAGCGAACCCGAAGCACATGCCGCCACACCGGTACATTCACCCGTGGTTCGCTCGCCGCCCCACCCCTGCGGCTCGTCTGGCGATTCTTGGATCGGTAATGGAGGAGGGAACGAGTGCGGATGAACTGCTGTCGCTGATGCAGATCGGGCCAGACGGTCTGGAAGAGAACATCAGCGAGTACGTTCAAGAGCGCAAGACGACTGAAGGACAACGTGACGGGACACTCGGCGAGTGGTACGGCTATCCGAGACCGTTTACGCAGTCTCCGACCGAAGACGAGCTGGCAGATCTACATACCTCGTTGCGAGAGACCTGGGATGGTGAATTACCGACTGTTCTAGATGCGACTGCTGGTGGCGGAGTGATTCCCTTCGAGTCCATCCGCTACGGCTTGCCCACCATCGCGAACGAGCTGAATCCCGTCCCGTCGATGATTCTGAAGGTGATGTTGGAGTACGCGCCTGAGGTCGGGTCGCTCGAAGATGAACTCTACCAATGGCGCGACCAAATCCAAAAGAAGGCGAGCGAGGAGCTCGACGATCTGTACCCTACGAAGCGGGAGGGTCGTGAAGTGCTGGCGTCAGCCTGTACGTACCACATTCAGTGTGAGTCCTGTGCTGGGACGGTCCCGTTGGTACCGAAGTGGTGGCTCCACAAGCGTAGCGCCGGCGAAGGCGTCGCGATCAAGCCGGATTACGAAAACGGAGATGTGTCATATGAGTGTGTAGAACTTGCAAAGAACTCCGATTCTAGTTTTGACCCATCTGATGGACCGGTTTCAAGGTCAGACGTGGAATGTCCTCACTGTGGAGTAGTTACAGAGTACGAGGAGGTGCGCGATTTGTTAAAGAACGATGAGTTTGAGTACCAAATCTACGGAGTGAAGTACGACGATCCACGTGGAGGATCCGGCTACCGTGCTGGTGAGGAAATGGACCAGCAAGCGCTCAAGCGTGCCGAAGAGCGTATAGAATCCGACTTCGATCTCCTCACTTTCCTTCCGGAGAAAGTCGAAGTGAGCAGTCGAATCACTGACCCAGCTACTTATGGAATGGAAGAATGGCGAGATCTCTATAGTCCCCGACAGCTGGTCTCCCATTACGAGTACTGCCAAGCATTCCACGAGACTGCTGATGAAATCCGCGCGGAACACGACGATCTGACCGCGGAAGCCATCCTCACCATCCTCACAGTGGCCGCGAGCAAAATGGTGGATTACAACTCCCGACTATCCTCGTGGCATACTGGAAAAGGATATCCAAATCCGATCTTCGTTGGGAGCAACTTCTCGTTCTGTCGAATCTTCTGCGACAACAACCTCGCAGCGGACACTATGGGGTACAACGATATGTCCCGGAAGGTCATCGACTCATACGAAGAACTCGCGGCGATGATTACCGGTCAGGATGCAGCGGACCTCTACTGTGGGGATGCAGCAGACCTCTCTTCGAAGGTTGGAGAAAACGAAGTCCAGGCGGCAGTGGTGGATCCGCCGTACTATGACAGCATCATGTACGCACAGCTGTCCGACGTATTCTACACGATGCAGAAAGCCTACCTCAGCGATGTCCACCCAGAACTCTACGCATCTGAGCTCACAAATAAATCCGATGAGGCCGTGGCGAACCCTTCGCGGTTCGAAGGTCTAGAAGGTGAGAAGTCCAAGAAGGAACTTGCAAAAGATGACTACGAAGAGAAGATGGCTGACATTTTCTCTGATCTCTACAAGAGTCTCGAACCGGGTGGCGTCTTAACGATCATGTTCACGCACAAGGAGACCGATGCTTGGGACACACTCTCTACATCGCTGATCGAATCCGGATTCACCATCACGGCTACGCACCCGATAACGAGCGAAATGCCGGTTAGGGCGGGGAAGCGAGAAACACAAAGCGCGGACAGCACCATCCTGCTTACTGGGCGAAAGCCTACGCAGGAGGATAATTCAGCTGTCGAGGCCACGTTGTGGGAAGACGTGAAGTCGCAGACCCGCGAAGCCGCAAAAGGAGCTGCGCGAGACTTGTTGGATTCTGGATTGAGCCTCACCAAGACAGATACTATAATTGCAGCGTTCGGTCCGACGCTACGTGTGTTCGCAGACAACTACCCTGTTGTAGACAAGAAAGGAGATGAAGTTCCGCCACGCGATGCTCTCACTGCTGCCCGTGACGCTGTTGCTGAAGTCCTCTCAGAACGTTATCTGGAAACTAAAGGTTTTGACGACCTTGACGGACTTACCCGGTGGTACGTCCTCTCGTGGCTCATCTACGACTCCGATACAATGCCATACGACGAAGCTCGTCAGCTCGGCATCGGTGTTGGTGTCAATATCGATGACGTGAAACGCGACACAAAGATCTGGGGGAAAAGTAGTGGTGATGTCCAACTCAAAACGCATAGCCACCGCGTGCAGGACATCGTCCGTGTCGAAAATGGAGAGGATGTCTCCAGTCGGAAGTATCCGGTTGACCCGACTAGTGAACGGTTCAGTTATGGAATCGATGCAGTACACTCTGCCATCCACGTCTACGAAACCAAAGGTCCAGAAGCTGCCTGGGAGTGGCTATCCGATCGCGGCCTGAAGAATGACGAGCGATTCCGTACCACCGTCACCGCTCTCCTCGAGGTACTCCCCCCAGAACACGATACCGCGGAAACCCTTCGAGACATGCTCTCGGGACGCACAGGCGAATATCTCAATATCGACATCAGCAACATCAATCTCAACGTTCGAGGCGAGGACGACGGAGATAATCAGGCAGCACTCAACGAGTTCGAATAAATGACCCTCAGGAACGTCTCGTGGGAGCCGGTGTACGAGAGCGAATTCCGGACCAACCGGACGCTCATGGAGACGTTCTACCGGCCATTCCTCAACGAGGTCATCCGCTACGACCGGCTCGCCGGCTATCTGAGTCTGCGTAGTCTGGCCCACGCTCTCGAAGGGGTTGACTCCATCCTCGAGACTGATGGAACAGTACGTGTCATCGCTGGAGCCGACCTCCAGAAGCGCGAGAAGGGAGCGATGTTCCCTGACGCAGATGAACCTCTGGAACCGTGGGTTGAGTCCCAGCTCACCATCATCGCGACCCTCCTCGACCGCGGCGACCTCCAAATCAAGGTCGGCGACCCCAAAGGCGGCGACGGGCTCTTCCACCCGAAGCTCGGCATCGGTGTCGATCGCGAGGGCAACAAGATTAGCTTCGAGGGGAGTATCAACGAGACGCTCAGTGCGTGGCAGTACAACTACGAACGCTTCAAAGTTCATCGCTCCTGGAGTCGCGGCGAAGCGAAGTACGTCGAGGAAGACGTCTCGACGTTCAACGCACTCTGGAACGGCTTCCACCCCTCCGTCGATGTCTTCGAGCTCGACGAAGCTGCACGCCAGGACCTCATCGACTGGAAGGACACCGATGGAACGCTCGAGGAACACGTCGAGCGCGTTAAGAATCACGACCCCCAGACGACGGTGCCCGAAGACGATACCGCCGGCGTCGTCTCGATCGCCGGACGGACACCGGGAGGAATCCACCTCGCAGAGGAGATCAGTACTGTCACGCCCTGGCCCCATCAGCGAACAATCTCCGATACCGCGGTCAGTATCTACCCGAACAACCTCCTGTTCTGTGACGAGGTGGGCCTTGGCAAAACCATCGAAGCAGGCCTGACCCTCTCACGGCTGATGCAGGTCGGAGAGGCTGAGCAGGCGCTATTTCTGGTTCCTGCAGGGTTGGTCCAGCAGTGGCAGAACGAACTCCTCGACCGCTTCAATATCCACGCCTACTATTACGAACGGTCCTACGACGGTGATTACATGATCGGTCCTCTCGGAGACGCAGAGGATCACCGTATCCCCACATCTGGAGCGGTCGACGCCGATGCCTGGGAGAACACGCCGATTGGTTCGTTCGTTACGGATAGAGATGAGCCAACCGTCGTGATCGAGTCGTGGCATACCGCCCGCCGCGAAGGTAATCAGGGACACGTCGCCCCACGCATCGACGAGAACGTGTGGGACCTCACAGTCGTCGACGAGGCACACAGTGCTCGCGAGGAGACGAAACTCTACGACCTGCTCGGACAAGCCGAGGAGGCCTCCCGGTGTCTCTACGCTCTCACGGCGACGCCCATGCAGCTGAATGTTGGCGAGCTCTACGATCTCCTTCGACTGTGCGATCTTCCAGAGGGTTGGGACGACAAGGACCGATTCGTCGAGTTCTTCGAAACACGGCAGGCACTCGAGGACAGCCTCAGCACCGTCGGCTCTCGCTATCAGAATATAACCGATGGACAGCAACAGGTTCTCCAACAGTTCCAGAAAGAGCTCGATCTGGAGGAGGACGAAGGCCGACCGAGAATTGAACGGTTCGGGAAACTCATTCACGAACATCTCACGTCGAATCCCGGCTACGACGATCAGGCGAAGGCCTTAGTCGAGGCGACGGACACGGAGTCGATTCAACAGCGGAAAGCCCTCGAGAAGCTCGTCGGCGTGCGCGAAACCTCACCTCGCTTTGACGATCCGCGCTCGCTCATTTTCGACTGTGGACCAACAGAGTGGAGCGCACTAGTGGAAGCTTCTCAGTGGGCGACACCGGTTCAGTCCCGCATCTTCCGGAATACTCGAGCGGTCTTGGAGCAGTGTCAGGATCTCGGGCTGCTCGACGATACGGTTCCGACTCGGGATGTCGAGACAAAACGTATCGAGCTGGGTGACGCGGCCCCGCTGTACGACCAGGTAGAGCAGTATATTGATGAGACGTATAAGCAGTCGCAGAAAGTCCTGACAGGGAAGGAGAAGCTCGCGTTGGGCTTCGTGATGACCACGTATCGTCAACGCCTGACGAGCAGTCTACACGCCATCAAGCAGAGCCTCCAGCGACGGATGGAGAAACTCGACGAGAAGGTTGAGGACATGACCGAGGAGGTCTCCGAGCTTAGTAGGGACGCCGGAGTGACGGAGGCGACCATCGACGAGGCGATCGGCCAAGCATCCCTCGACGCCTATCAGCCGAGTAGTCGTGGCGCGGCTGACGTGATTCAGGCGGAGCGGAAGGCCCTCCAAGAGTTCGTGGACGATCTCAGGCAAGCCCACACCGACCCGAAGGTAGCGCAGCTGCGCCGCGACATTCGCTCACTCCGTCAGAGCGCCCGTGATAACATTATCATCTTCACGCAGTATCACGACACCCTCGAGCATATCCGTGAGACGCTGACAGACACGCATCCAAACGTCGGTACGTACAGTGGTGGTGGCGGGATGCAGTACGACGAAACAACCGGAGAGTGGGTGAACGTCGGTAAAGAGGCGATCAAGCGAGATTTCACTGACGGGGACACCAATATCCTGATCTGTACAGACAGCGCGAGTGAGGGGCTGAACCTCCAAACCGCGGATGCGCTGATCAATTTCGATTTGCCGTGGAATCCGATGCGGGTTGAACAACGCATCGGTCGAATCGACCGTATTGGCCAGAAAAACGAGGTCGTGAAGATCATCAACTACGCCTACAAGGACAGCATTGACGGCGATATCTATGAGGAACTGGAGGGGCGGTTGCAGCTGTTCGAGAACGTGGTTGGGCCGATGCGTCCGGTACTGAACAGCATCGAACAGGACATCAAAGACGCCGTTATGGGTAGTTCCGGGTCGGAGGACACCAGAGAGCCCAGTGAACAAGTCGTCGAAGAAGCGGACTCACGGGCGAAACGTGCCCAGGAGAAGGCCGAGGAGACCGGGCTAGCAGGTGAGCCAGAAGAGGTAGCGACGAAAGAGGCGATAATCGAGAGTTCCGGACTTGACGGGTGGGAACCCTATTGCTATCCCGCATTCGATGAAATCGGGACCGGTGATCGGTCGTATGAACCGTTGGTGAGCTTGGAGACGATCGAGACGCAGATTACGCAAAGCGACCGCCTCGAAGAGACAGAATGGTCGTTTACTGCCCTCCGGAACCATGACCGCGCCGACGACTTCGAAGATGTCGTCGACGATGCATACGTTCTGGAACTGCCAGAGGAGGATGCAGTAGCAATGCCGGAGTCGCTCGGAGAGACAGCTCAGGCAGAGCTTGGAGGGGGTAGCGGTGTTGTTGTGACGTTCAACCCAGAGATTGCTGAGCAGTTCCCGTCGATTCGGCTGCTCCTACCTGGAGATCCACTATTCGAAGCGCTCGTCCGCGAAGCTGCCCCAGCAGAAGTCGATAATGTGGAGTTCGTCTGTGGTCAGCGCGGAGAGAGTGGATCGTCTGTTACCCGAAGTAGTCGGGGCGCCGAAGCCAAACAAGCGACTGTTGTAGAACCAGCTGTAACGAGTGAGAGTGTGAAAAATCTCCTCGGGGGGACGAACTCAGTCTCAGACATTGACGATGCAGAGCAAACTGTCCTGAACTGGTTATCCCAACTTCCAGCTACAGAGTAGAGGCACTTTCGGGGGGCAGAGGGCTTTCCGGAAGTTCCCGGAAGGACGAATCTTCCACAAACAAAACCGCCGTACGTCACCGTGATTGAGGTAACTATCAAGCCGTCAAATAGGGTAATTCCGGAAGCAACCCGGTCACGTTTTTAGTACTAGCCAGAAAACCAGTCTATCAAGCAAAGATGATCCGCGATGCTCGCGTTCTCCGCGCCGGGTTCGTCCCTCGGGAAGTTGAGCATCGCGACGCCGAAGTTAACCACCTCTCCAGCGTTCTTGAGCCCATCACGAACGGGGAACCCGCCGACACGGCCATCGTCACTGGACCCAGCGGTGCCGGCAAGACGTGCATTTCGCAATTCGTCACCGAACGACTCCGGGAAGAGGTCCTCGACGTTGAGGCCACCTACGTCAACTGCTGGCGCAACTACACGCGGTTCCGCACGCTCTACCAGATCCTCGACGACCTCGGCGCGACCATCGACATCCACCGGCAGTCGACGCCACATGACGAACTCGTCGACCGCCTCCAGCAGCATGACGGCCCGCGGACCGTCGTCATCCTTGATGAGGTCGACCAGCTCGAAGACCCCAGCGTCATTTACGACCTCCACAGCCTCCCGCAGTTCGCGATCATCTGTATCGCGAACAAGGAAGAAGAGCTGTTCAGTCGCGTCGACGACCGCCTCGTGAGCCGGCTGCGCTCCAGCGAACACGTCCGGATGGACAAGTACCACGACGAGCAGCTGTACGACATCCTGAATGCGCGGGCGAAGTGGGGACTCGATGAGGACGTCATCACCGACGACCAGCTCTACCGGATCGCCGACGCGGCCGCCGGCGACGCCCGCCTCGCAATCGGCATCCTCCGAACGGCCGCCGGCAAGGCCGATCGCGAGAATCACGAGCGCATCACCGACGACATCCTCCTGGACTCCGCCGAGGATGCTCGGGCCCAGATCAAGCAGAAGAGCCTCGACTCGCTCACGCCGCACCAGCGCGTCGTCTACGACATCGTTCGCGAGCACGGCCCGGTCGGGCCGAGCGAGATTCACGAGCGCTATTCCGAGGACGTCGATGATCCACGGACGAAACGGACTATCCGCACGTACCTCTCGAAGATGGAGCAGTACAACCTCCTCGAGGCGGAGGGGACGAGTCGGGACCGAGAGTACTCGCTCGTCGATTCAGCGGCGGCGTCACCGATGCAGTGACCGTGATCCCGTCAGCTATCAGGAACTGAACTCGCCGAGGCCCGATTGCTCGTGGTCTAGCGGCTCGATGACCTGAGGATCGTCGTTGCCAGGGTTGTTGACCCGCGTCGGGATCTCGTAGGCGTCCAGATCGTCCTTCGGATACGGCTGGCACAGTTCCTTGCGGGTGTCCGGGTCTGCGGCGAGCCAGTCAGATTCCGCGTCCTGCGGGAGGACGACCGGCATCCGGTCGTGGATTGAGTTCATCAGGTCGTTCGGCTCCGTCGTGAGAATCGTGACGCACGAGATCGTCTCGTCGTCGCCCTCCCAGACGTCCCAGAGCCCGGCCATCGCGAACGCGGGGTCGTCCTCGCGGTGAATCCGGTAGGGCTGTTTTGTCCCGCCGTTCGGCGATTTCCACTCGTAGAACCCCGACGAGGGGACGAGGCAGGGACGTGATTCCCACGCCCGCTCGAAGACGCGTTTCTCGTCGGCAGTCTCGGAGCGAGCGTTGATGATGCCCTCCTCGGGTTCATCCGCCCAGAACGGAATCAGCCCCCAGTGGTAGGCGTCGATCTCGTCGGAAGCCTCGTTCGTGATGATGTATAGGTCGTCGCCGGGTGCAATGTTGTATCGAGGTGTATACCCGCCGTCAGCGACGACCTCGGCGTCGAAGCGAGCCTCGAGGTCGGTCTGGTCGATGAAGAGGGAGTTTCGGCCACACATACATCCGGATTCGACCGGGAGAGTCTTCAACGTATCCGGAAATGTGAACGGCTGGTTCCGTTGCTCCCTCGTTTGATGGTTGATTTGGGGATGATCGGTAAGTGCAGAGTAGGAAAAGACCACTGCCTTCAGATATATTAAATTATTATAATTTTGTG
>JGI12478J12828_1000188_pt1 | contig 22471 bp, 20 predicted proteins | sample A23E2SouthBayCA_FD_12828 | JGI IMG/M metagenome (IMG submission 12828) | reverse complement strand
TTGAGGGTGACGTTCAGGAGTTCGTGCGGGAACAGCACCTCGCGCGGGACGGCGTACCGCGTGCCCTCGATTTCGAACCCGAAAACGGTGTCCTCGTCGTCGAGGTAGTCCGCGTCGTCGCGGGGGAAGAAGTCGGGCGCGTTCAGCGCCGCGAGGAACGAGCGGTCGCAGTTCCCCCAGCGCACGTCCTGCAGGTCGAACTTCCGAGGTTCGGCGTCGAGCAGGCCGCCGACCGGCGGCAGGTAGGACTTGTAGAGGCGGAGCTTCCACGCGTCGAAGCCCGCCAGCGGCTCGATGTCCTGCTGGCTGTACCACGACTCCCACTCCACCCACGCGTGCTCGGAGTCGAAGTTCGGGCCCGCGAGGTCGGATAGCGCGTCCCGCACGCCGGGCCACCTGACTTCGGGGAGGTCGAGGTACCGCGGCGGGTCGCGGTCCCGGAGGACTTCCGGGAAGCCGAACGTCGCCCAGTCGTTGCCGATGGCGTCGATGACCAAGACCTCCAGCAGGTGCGGGACGACGCGCCCGTCGCCGTGCTCGGCGAGCGCCTCGATTGCCTCGGCGTGGGCGTCAGCGTCCCGCACGAGCAACTGCTCGACGTGTGCTTCGAGGTCTCGGGAGTCAGCGGACATACACAGTCGTCCGCGAGCGGCCGGCAAAAAGGTGCGTGTCGGGAGAGCTACTCTTGGCCGCCCTTCGTCACGTGGACGTCCTCGAAGCGCACGTCGCGCTCGGTCACGTCAACGACCATCCGGCCCACGTCCTCGATTTGCGCGTCGATGGTGTCGCCGCCAGAGAGCTCGCTGACGCCCTCCGGCGTGCCCGTGGTGATGACGTCGCCCGCCTCGATAGTCGCGCCCAGCGAGGCGTACTCGACGATGTCCGCGCACGTGTACACCATGTCACCGGTGTTCTCGTACTGCTTGCGGTCGCCGTTGAGTTCCAGTTCCATCTGGAGGTCCTGCGGGTCGTCGATTTCGTCGGCGGTGACGACGGCCGGCCCGACGACGGTGAACGTGTCGTAGGACTTCCGGTTCGAGCGGTCTTGGTCGCCGCGCACGGAGATGTCCAGCAGAATCGTGTACCCGAAGATGTGGTCCCACGCCTCGTCGGCGTCCACGTCCTTCACGTCTTCGTCCATCACGAACGCGAGTTCGATTTCGTGGTCGACGCGGCGGTCCGAGAACGGCAGTTCCACGCCGTGGTCGGGGCCGACGACGCTGGAGGGCGCTTTGAGGAAGTAGCCCTTGTCCTCGATGCTGAACCACTCCTCGGTGGTGATGTCGCGGTCCGCGAGCGCCTCCTCGATGTGGTTCTCGTAGTTCAGCGGCGCGGCGATGACCTTCCCGGGGCGCTCGATGGGCGAGCCGAGTTCGACCTCGCTGCGGTCGTAGTCGGGGTCGGCGTCGGCGTACTCGCTGGCGTCGTAGTCGCCTTCGATGTACGCGACGAGCGGGTCGGCGGCGTCGATGCCGAGCCGGTCGGTGAGGTCGACGACGCCGTCGTCGTCGGTGAGCAAGCCCAGTCGGTCCTCGTTGAAGCGAACGAATCGCATGTGTCGTGGTGGGGCGAGCACCCCCATAAATCATCGCGTTCGCTCACCGCGCTCCGCGGGCGGCAGTTTCGCTGGCGATAATCGCGGTGAACGCTTATTACGGAGAGTCACACACCAGTCAGTAATCATGGCCTCACGACAGCGCGACCACGACGCGGCCGCCTCCCTGTACGACCCGCCGGAGGACGCCGGCGAAGTCGAGCGGCTGCGCCACGAGCGGGACTTCTGGAGACACCTCTTCGAGGACCTCACGGAGCGGTTCCCCGAGCCCGCGCTGGTCGTCGACGGCGACGGCCGGGTCGCCCACTGGAACCGCGAGCAGGAGGACATCCAGAACACGCCCGCCGAGGACGTGTTGGGCGAGGTCGCTCACGACGTCATCGGCACCGACGACGTGACCGACACGCTCGCCGAAGAGGTCGTGCGCACGGAGGAAATCGTCAACGAGGACCGCGTGCGTTCGGGGACCAACGACGACGGCAGCCAGTGGCACGTCAGCGCCGCCGCGCTCCCGCTGTACGACCCCGACGGCGAGGTCGTCGGCTCCTTCGAAATCGTCTCGCGGGTGACCGAGCTCGTGGAGCAGCGCCGCGCCGTCGAGGACGCCAAGGAGCGAATCACGTCGGAGGTCGACGAGACCGTCGCGGAGCTGCTGGACTCCTCGGAGGCCGTCGCGGAGAACAGCCAGTTCATCGAGGAGACCGCCCGCGAGCAGGTGGAGTCACTCGCGGAGGTGCGCAACGAGGTGGAGTCGCTGTCCGCGACCGTCGAGGAAATCGCCTCCCAGACCGACGAAGTGGACGCGCGCGCGTCGGATGTCGCGGAGAACGCGGCGGCGTCCGTGGACGCCACCGACGAGGCCCAAGCGCTGCTGGACGACGTGGAGGACGCCGCCACGGACCTCGACGCGACGGCCGTCGAGTTGGACTCGCAGGTCGGGGAAATCGAGTCCGTGGTGGACGTCATCAGCGACATCGTCTCCCAGATCAATCTGCTCGCGCTGAACGCGAACATCGAGGCCGCGCGGACGGACGGGAACAACGACGGGTTCGCGGTGGTCGCGGACGAAATCAAGGAGCTCGCCGACCAGTCGAAAGCGGAGGTGGAGGCCATCGAGGCCACCATCGAGCGCGTGACCGACATCGTCGAGGAGACGACCGACGGCGTCGAGCGCACGACCGAGGGCATCGAGGCCACCGTCGAGCGCGTGGAGACGATTCGGGAGCGGCAAAGCGAGATTCGCGCCGCCGCCGAAGAGACCGCCACCGGGATGGCGGAAATCGCGGAGGCGACCGACGAGCAGGCGGTCAGCGCCGAGGAGGTGACGACGATGCTCAACGACGCCCTCGACAGCCTCGAGGACGTGGTCGACGAAATCGGGGAGTTAGCGGGCGAAAACGACGAGCAGACGGCGCTCGCGCGCAGCGTCCGCGAGCGCGTCCACGACGTGGAAGCCGAACTGGACGCGACACTCGACGGCTGACCCGGCTGTCCGGGGGTCAGTCGCCGTAGCCCTGTCCCTGTTGGCCGGTGAGTTCCTCGGGGACGAGGCGGTAGCGGGGCTGGTCGGTGATCGGCTCGCCGTGCGGGAACAGGCTGGCGAACTGCGCGTTTTCGAACATCGTCTCGGTGACGTCGTCGGTGTCGTCCGCCGAGACTTCCTCGATGGGGCCGCGCGCGACGACGCTGCGCCAGTGGTGTTCGTCCTCGAAGTCGTACGTCGAGAACGTCGCGCGCTCGGTGGTGGCGGCGTAGTCGAGCTTCTCGCTGTCCTCCCCGAACTGGAGGAGGATGAAGTAGAGGTTGTCGCCGTCCCAGCCGAACGAGACGGGCATCCCGTAGGCGACGTTTTCGTTGGCCAGCGAGAGCACGCCGCTGCCGCGCTCGCGGAGGAACTCGTCGAGCTGTGCTTCGTCCATGGCGACGCCGCGGAGCTGTTGGTCGCCGGAATCTGGTGCCTCCATACGAACACGTTAGTCTACGGGTACAAAGAATCCGGGGACGAACATGTTCGGTTATTCGGCCGGTTGTCGTGGATTGGTCGCTGTCAGGCCGAGACATCGAGCGGGGAAACATCTATACCCCAGTTCCACGTGGGTTGTAACACGATGAGCGGCTCAGAAGCTCAAGCAGACGTGCCCGTCGTCGTCGCCGGCGCGGGGCCGACCGGCATGACGGCCGCGCTCGCGCTGCACGCGAGAGGCGTCGACGTCACCATCCTCGAAGCCGACCCACAGGACCGAGAGCGGCCCGGCAGTCGGGCCATCTACGTCCACAAGGATACGCTCCGCACGCTGGAGAACGCGTCCCCGGGGCTCGGCCACCGGCTGGTCGACAACGGCATGATTTGGTCCACCCGCCGGACCCTGTTCCGCGGGGAAGAGGTCTTCGAGCGGACGTACTCGACGCCCGGCGGTGACGGCGACCTCCCGCACTTCACCAGCCTCCCGCAGGTCTGGACGGAGGAGTACATGCTCGACGCCGTCGAGGACGCCGGCATCGACGTCCACTGGGGCGACGGCGTCGAGACCGTCGACGCCAGCGAGGACGTGGTGCGCGTGGAGACCGAGAGCGGCGAGGAGTACCGCGCCGAGTACGTCGTCGGCGCCGACGGCGCGGGCTCGACGGTCCGCAAGGAAATCGGCGGGAAGTTCGACGGCACCGAGTCCGCGAACTCCTTCATCATCGCGGACATCGCCGAGGACGAGGACAACCCCCTGATGCAGGAGCGCGTGTTCCACTACGACCACCCGCGCGTGGACGGCCGCAACGTCCTGCTGGTGCCGTTCCAAGGCGGGTGGCGCGTCGACATCCAGTGCAAGGACAGCGACGACCCCCAGCGCCTCACCGAGGACGACGCCATCAGCGAGCTCGTGGCGAAGACGCTGGGCGAGCGCTACCGGGACCGCGTGGAGTGGGTCTCCCAGTACAAGTTCAAGCAGGTCATCGCCGACCGGATGGTCGACGACCACGACCGCGTGCTGCTCGCGGGCGAGGCCGGCCACCTGTTCGCGCCGTTCGGCGCGCGCGGGATGAACTCCGGGGTCGCGGACGCCGAGGCCGCCGCCAGCGCCATCGCGGCCGCGGACAACGCCGAGGTCGAGTCCGCGCGCGCCGCCGAAATCACGCAGTACGGCATCACGCGCCTGAAGGCCGCCCAGTACAACAAGAACGCCGCCGGGCAGGCGTTGGAGTACCTGCAGGGCGACAGCTACGTGACGCGAGCGAAGAAGTGGCTCGCGGCGAAGGCCGCGCCGTACTACGAGCCCGCCGGCGAGTGGCTCGACGACGCTCCGTACGGCCCGCACGGCGGCCCGCCCGTGACCATCGGCCAATACTGACGCGGCCGCGGTCGCCTCCGGGGACTGCTGGCCTTCCCGTGCTTCGTCGAGACGTACTGCCCGCCAGCGGCAGGCTCGCAGCGCCATCGCTTCTTGTTCGCCTCACGTTCATCTGAAGCCGGTTCGTCCTCTCTGAGACGGTTCGACCGTCGGCATTCGGCCTAGCGAACCGACACTAGTCCGCCGACGCGTCCGGAATCGACGATTTCGCCGTTAAGACCCCTCTCAGTGGCTTTTACCGCCTCGTAGCCGCTGCTCTGCGGCGTGATTGACCGTCAGCGTACGGAGTTCTTTTATCAGGGCAGGCAAAGTGTTCGCTATCAGCGAACGCCTACGGCGGGAAGACAGTTCGGGGATACAGCGCCGCTGTGGCGAGAATCGGGACAGAAGGTCGTTCGCAAGCCGGTCGGCAGTCGCCGTGGGCGGTGGTTGGGGACCACGCGAGCCTGCAACGCGATGCCCGGCTCACACTCGCGGCCCACACCAAACCCCGGTAGGCGAGGCCCGACTACACTGAGCCAGTTCGTTCCCACCGACAGAACCCTACTACTATCCTACATTTTCAGAAACGAATAGAACGAAGGACTCAGTACGTAGTAATTCGCCGTCAGCGAACGCCCACATCTGTAACGTGTACCCCGCTGTTCGTTGCACAGTTACCGTTGGTAGGCGCCTGCAACACGGGACTGTAATTCGGGCGCCGGGGGCCCGCGAGTGTCAAGAACACCCAAACGTATATCCCGATCGATGATACAGTTAGCCACGACCGCGGATGAGCTACGCGACCCACGCAGACAGAGACACGAGTGTCGCACCCGACGAACGAACAGCCGAGCGCGGAGGGCGGCGATGACGGTGACCGACGCGCCCATCGCGAAGCTCGGACACGTCGTCGCGCACACCCCGGACATCGAGGAGTCCATCTGGTTCTTCCGGGACGTGCTCGGGTTCAAGCTCACGGAGCGGACCGACGACGGCGCGTACTTCCGCGGGCTCCGCGACTGGGAGCACCACACGCTCGCCGTCCTCGACACCGGGAAGACCGGCGTCGACCACATCGCGTTCCGGACGTCGAGCCCCGAAGCGCTCGACGACCTCGCGGAGCAGTTCGAGGCCGAAGGGGACGACGTGACGTACGTCGACGCCGGCGAAGAGCCCGGACAGGGCGACGCGATTCGCGTCGAGAAGTACGGCCACCCCTACGAGTTCTACTACGACGTCGAGAAGCCCGACGCCCCGAAGGGCCAGCGCTCCCGGCTGAAGAACCGCGTGTACAGCGAGGCCGCCGGGAACCGCATCGCGCCGCGGCGCATCGACCACACGCACGTTCAGGACTCCGTGTCACCGGCGCACGCGGAGTGGCTTCAGGACGCCCTCGGCTTCCAAGTGAACGAGCAGTACCGGACGAACGACGACGAGCTCTGGGGGTGGTGGTTCTCCGTGACCCCGCTCCCCCACGACATCGCCATCCACCGGCTCCCCGAGGGCGAGGCGCCGATGTTCGACCACGTGTCGTTCCACCTCGACAGCCTCCAAGACCTCTGGGAGGCGGCGAACGTGCTCGCCGAGCACGGCATCGAACCCGACGGCGGGCCCGGCAAGCACGCCATCACGAGCGCGGACTTCCTGTACGTCTCGGACCCCGCCAGCGGGCTCTGCGTCGAGTTCTTCGCGGGGCCCGGCTACCTCAACTTCGAGCCCGACTGGGAGCCCATCGAGTGGACCGAGGACGAAATCGGCGGCGAGACCAGCCACCAGTGGATCGGCGAAGGCCCCGGGTGGGAGGGGCTGGCGTACCCCGATGCGGAGACTGAACCACCGAAGCGCGGCTCGTCGCAGTAGCCCCGCGTCGGCGCGCGTCTCGCCGAAGCTCGCCGGCCGGGACTGCGCGAAACGGGAATTTTATGTCCAGTCCCCGGGACCACGACCCATGGACGTGATTCACTGCGCCATGTGGGTGTCGGACCTCGACCGAACGCTGTCCTTCTACGTGGACGAGCTCGGGCTGGAGAAGACCAACGAGTTCGTCAGCGGGGACGGCGCGACGAACGTCTACGTGGCCGGCGACGACGGCACCGAGATACAGTTCAAACACCACCCCGACCACGACGTCGACGTGGACGCCGACGGCTTCGACCACGTCGCGCTCGCCGTCGACGACACGGACGCGACGACCGAGCGCCTCGTGGAGGAGGTCGGCTGTACGCTGCGCCGCGGCCCGCTGACCTCAGAGGGCGCGAACGCGCGCGTCGCGTTCATCGAGGACCCGGACGGCTACGGCATCGAACTGGTCGAAGAGCTGGAGTAGTCAGTCGTCTGCTTCTGCGGCGCCCTCGTGGGCGAGTCGGTCGGCGACGTCCGTGATGAGGTCCTCTTGGCCGCCGACAACCTCCATCTCGCCGAGTTCCACGATGATGTCGCGGGGGTCGACGCCGTACTGTTCGCCCGCGCGGCGGGCGTGCCGGAGGAACGACGAGTAGACGCCGGCGTACCCCAGCAGCAGGGAGTCGTTGTCCAGTTCGGGCATCGTGTCGTCGTCGAGCATCGGCAACAGCACGTCCTCGGCGGCGTCCATGACGCCGTATAGGTCCGGGCCGACGTCGTAGCCCGCGCGGTCGAGCGCGCCGACGAGGACCTCCATCTGGGCGTTCCCGGAGCCGGCGCCGAGCCCGCGCAGGCAGCCGTCGACGGTGACCGCGCCCTCGTCGAGCGCGGCGAGCGTGTTCCCGATGGCGAGCCCGAGGTTGTTGTGGGCGTGGAACCCGACGTCGATGGAGAGCTCGTCGGTGAGCAGGCCGACGCGGTCGCGGACGTCCTGCGGGAGGAGCGCGCCCGCGGAGTCCATCACGTAGACGGCCTCCGCGCCGTACTCCTCCATGAGCTTCGCCTGTTCGAGCACTGTCTCGGGCGGCGCCATGTGCGAAAGCATCAGCAGGCCGTTGGCCTCCAGCCCGCGCTCGTTGACGTACTCGAAGTGCTCCTCGGAGATGTCGGCTTCCGTGACGTGCGTGGCGATGCGGCAGATATCGGCCCCGTGGTCGGCGGCGAGGTCGAGGTCTTCGACCGTCCCGATGCCGGGCAGCAGCAGCACGGACAGCTCGGTGTCCGTGAGTTCGGGCGCGACCGCGTCGAGGTACGCCTCCGTGTCGGCCGCCGACACGCCGTAGTTGATGGACGAGCCGCCCATGCCGTCGCCGTGCGAGACCTCCACGACGTCCATGTCGGCGGCGTCGAGCGCGCTCGCTACGTCAGCCATCTGGTCGGGCGTGAACTGGTGGTCGACGGCGTGCATGCCGTCGCGCAGCGTCATGTCCACGAGCCGCGGCGAGTCAGTCATCGGAGTCACCCCCGACGACGGCCTCGTTCGGCTGCGCGGCGATGCGTTCGGCGGTGCCGAGTGCTGCGCTGGTCATGATGTCGAGGTTGCCCGCGTACGGCGGGAGGTGTTGGCCTTCGCCTTCGACTTCCAGTTGGGTCGAGAGCACGACGTCGCCGTCGAGGTCGAACCCGACGTCGTCTTGGTCCCGGACGGTGGGTTCGAGTGTGACCTCGTAGCCGGGGACGTAGCTCCGAATCTCCTCGGCGATGCGCGACACCGAGTCGCGGACGGCGTCGACGTCGGTCGTCTCCGCGACCCGCGTGTGGACGGTGTTCCGCATCATGATGGGCGGCTCGGCGGGGTTCAGCGTGATAATCGCCTTCCCCTCGTCGGCGCCGCCGACCTCCTCCAGCCCGGCGCTGGTGGTCTGCGTGAACTTGTCGATGTTCTGTCTCGTTCCGGGGCCGGCGCTCTTCGACGCGATGTGCGAGACCATCTCCGCGTACCCCACGTCGGCGACGCGGTCGACCGCGTGCACGATGGGGATGGTCGCCTGCCCGCCGCACGTGACCATGTTGACGTTTCGCGTCCCCCCGACGACGTCGTCGAGGTTCACCACCGGCACCACGTACGGGCCGACCGCCGCCGGCGTCAGGTCGACGGCGAACAGGCCGAGCTCGTCGTAGACCGGCGCCTGCTGCTCGTGGACGTGCGCGCTCGTCGCGTCGAACACGAGGTCGAACTCGTCGGCGTGCTCGCGCACGCTGTCGACGCCCTCGGTGCCGACGCCGATGCCCTCCTCGACGGCGGCCTGCAGGCCGTCGGACTCCTCGACGGGGAAGATGCCGATTACTCGTTCGAGGTCGATGGCGTCGCTGCGGTCCAGTATCTTGTACATCAGGTCGGTCCCGATGTTGCCGGGGCCGACGATGGCTGCACTAACACCCATGCCAACACCCACCGGGGACAGGCAGTTAAAGCTACGGGTAGGGATATGCCGAAATTTCGCGTGCCACTCACGGCTCTTCGTCCGGTTTGCGGGCTGAGACGGAGGGGTGTCCGCGTCAGAACGGGTAGTCGCGGGACTCCCGCTGGACCGACGTCCACTTCACCTCGGTGAACTCCTCGAGAATCCAGTCGCCGTTGTAGCGACCCATCCCGGAGTCCTTCTTCCCGCCGAAGGGCACGTGGGGCTCGACGTTGACCGTCTGGTCGTTGACGTGCATCATCCCGACCTCGATTTGGTCGGCGACGTCGCGGGCGCGCCCGCGGTCGGCGGAGTGGACAGAGCCGGCGAGCCCGTACTCGGAGGCGTTCGCCAGCTCGATGGCTTCCTCGTCCCTGCTGAACGGGACGATGGGCGCGATGGGGCCAAAGTGCTCGTTGCACGCCGCGGTCATGTCGTTTGTCACGTCGGTGAGCACGGTCGGCTCCACGAACAGACCGTCGTGGCCGCCGCCGGTCTCAAGCGTCGCGCCCTCCTCGACGGTCTGCTCGACGTATTCGAGCATCTCGTCGCGCTGGGCCTCGTTGATGATGGGGCCGATGACCACGTCGTCGTCGAGCGGGTCCCCGATGGGGAGTTCGGCGGCGCGCTCGGCGAGCCGTTCGGCGTACTCGTCGTAGATGGACTCGTGGACGAGGTGGCGGTTGATGGAGATGCAGACCTGCCCCTGATTCCAGAACGTCCCGAACACGCCCGCGTCGACGGCGTCATCGAGGTCGGCGTCCTCGAGGACGACGTGTGGGTTGTTGCCGCCGAGTTCGAGCGCCGGCAGCGCGAAGTGGTCGACGGCGTTCTGGCCGACGAGGCGGCCGACCTCCGTGGAGCCCGTGAACGCGATGACGTCGCTCTCCGGGTGGGCGGCCGTGCGGTCGCCGGCCGTCGAGCCCGGGCCGGTGACGACGTTCAGCACGCCGTCGGGCAGCCCCGCCATGTCGAAGAGCTTCGCAATGAGCAGGCCGCCGGTGATGGGCGTCTCGCCCGCGGGCTTGAGGACGACCGTGTTCCCGGTGGCGATGGCGGGCGCGACCGCGCGAATCGAGAGCTTCATCGGGACGTTCCACGGCGAGATGACGCCGACGGTGCCGACGGGGTCGCGCTGGACGATGTTCTCCTTGCCCGGAATCTTCGACTGGTTGTGGCGGCCGGACATCCGGAACGCGAACGACGCGGCGTCGTGGACGAACGTGACGGCGCCGCCGTGCTCGATTGCCTGCCGGGGCTTCGTCCCGCCGCTCTCGATGGCGAGCAGGTCACAGATTTCGTCCTCGTACTCTTCGAGGAGCTGGGCGACCGTGCGGACGACGCGGGCGCGCTCGTCCGGCGTCGTGTTCGCCCACTCGTCTTGGGCCGCGGCCGCGGCCTCGTAGGCGGCGTCGACGTCGGCCTCGCCGCCCTCCGGTACTTCCGCGACGACCTCTCGGGTCGCCGGGTTCTCGACCTCCGAGAGCGCCCCGCTCTCGGCGGCCCGCCACTCGCCGTCGATGTACAGTTCGCTCCAGTCGGCGTCGATGGACAGATTCGACGCTCCAGTAGTGCTCGGTTGCTCGCTCATGCTGTCACCTACGGGTAGCTCGTCCGCGCACAAATACGTAGGGGTGTGTCACACTGTGCACATGCGACAGCGTTAAGTGTCGTTTCCCGGAACACCGCGTGTATGAGTCTGGACGAAACCAAGCTGCAGGAGTACGCCGAAACACTGTACGACGCGTGGGCGTCGAAGACGCCCGTCGAGCCGCTCAGCAACGACACGGCCTTCAACACGGCCGACGCCTACGAGATTCAGTCCCGGGTCGTCGACCGCATCCTCGCGGACGGCGACGAGATTGCGGGCCACAAGCTCGGCCTCGTGAGCGCCGCCAAGCAGGAACAGCTCGGCATCGACGAGCCCATCTTCGGCTACTTCACCGAGGGCGGCGTGCTGGACGAGCCGGTCGTCCAGACCGAGGAGCTCATTGCGCCGCGGCTGGAGGCCGAAATCGGGCTCGTGCTCGACGAGGACGTGCCCGCGCCGGCCTCCGTGACGGACGTGCTCTCCGCGACGGGCGCGGTCGTCCCGGTCGTCGAGATTCTGGAGAGCCGGTTCGCGGGCTGGGAGATTCCGAGCGCGCAGGACGTCATCGCGGACAACACGTCCGCCGGGAAGGTCGTCGTCGGCGAGACGCACAGCACCGTCACGGACGTGGACCTCCGGATGGAGAGCGTCGTCGTCTCGAAGAACGGCGAGGTCGTCTCCTCGGGCACCGGCGCGGACATCATGGGCAACCCCGCGCGCGCCGTCGCATGGCTCGGCGACCGCCTCGACGACCTCGACGACCGGCTGGAGGCCGGCGAGCTCGTGATGACCGGCGGCATCACCGCCGCCGACGACATGGCGCCCGGCGACATCTACCACGTCGAGTTCGGGAGCATCGGCTCCATCGACGTTCGCGCGGAGTAGGGCGACCGGCGGCTACTTGTACTTGATGTCGAGGGCGAGCTCGTTCGCGGTGCTCTGGACCTCGCTGATTATCTCCTCGTCGAAGCCGTCGGTGCCGAGGCGGTGGGTCGGCGCGGAGATGCTGATGGCGCCGAGCAGGTCGCCGTCGACTCGGACCGGCGCGCCGATGCACGCCAGACTCTCCGTTCGCTCGCCGTGCTCGGTCGCGTACCCGCGCTCGCGGACGGTTTCGAGCTCCGCGAACAGCGCCTCGCGGTCGGTGATGGTGTTCTCGGTGGCCGCGGGCAGCCCCCACCGGTCGACGATTTCCTCGACGCGCTCGTCGGGCAGGTAGGCGAGAATCGCCTTCCCGATGGCGATGTTGTGGAGGGGAATCCGGTAGCCGACGTGGGTGTCGAGGTTCACGGCGTAGTCGCCGCGGGCCTGATAGAGGTAGACGCCGCGGCCGTCCTCCTCGGTCATGAGGTTCGTCAGCATGTCGGTGTCGGCGGCGAGCTGGTCAGCTTTCTCGCGGCCGAACTCGTACAGCGGCGTGCGACTTCGGACGCGGCCGCCGAGCGTGAGAAACTCGAAGCTCAGACGGTACTTCTCGCCGTCCTTGCGGACGTAGCCGTGCTCGCGGAGCGTGCTGAGGTGGTTGTGTATCGCGCCCTTCGTCATGTCGAGTTCGCCTTCGAGGTCTCTGATGCGCGCCCCGTCGGCCTCGTCGAGGTGCTCGACGACGGCGAGCGACTTCTCGGTCGTCCGCACCGGGTGGTTGGCTTCTCGTCCCATGCCCCTGAGTATCACGTCCCGCCGTATAATTGTTTTCTATCCGAAAACAGGGTGTTGTGCGAGCAGTCGTTCACAGCGAGGAGTCGTGGTCGTTCGGTAGGAGAGAACCGCCGTGTTGGGCAGTGTTCGGCCGCCTCGTTCCGCTCCCGGCGACAGACGGTCGAAGTGACCCGAACTAGTTCGTGATTCCGAGTCGAGTTCGTCCAGCACCGAACGAATTTCGTTTAGTTCATGAAAACGGCGCCGGCTACTGCTCGCCGACGCGCGCGTGCATCGACCCGAGCGTGGTGAACTCCACGCCAAGCACGTCCCCGGGTTCGACGTCGACAGCGGGCGTCAGCGACCCGCTCAGCACGAGGTGGCCCGGTTCGAGGGCAGCGTCGAGGTCGGCGAGCGTGTTCGCAAGCCACGCCACCGAGCGCGCGGGGTGGTCGAGGACCGCGGCGCCCACGCCCGACGCGGCGAGTTCGCCATTCCGGTGGAGTTTGACGCCCTCCAGCGAGAGGTCCCGGCCGTCGACGTCGTGGACGGCCTCGCCCGTGAGGTACAGCGCCGAGGAGGCGTTGTCCGCGACGGTGTCCTCGATGCCGATATTCCAGTCGCGCACGCGGCTGTCGATGACTTCGAGGACGGGAACGACGCCGCGGGTCGCGTCGAGCACGTCGAGGTAGGAGACGGGCGGGTCGAGGCGCTCGCCGACGAGGAACCCGATTTCGGGCTCGACGCGCGGCGCGATGAGCTCGTCGCTGGGAATCGTCGCTCCCTCCACGAACATTGTGTCGAGGAGCCGGCCGAAGTCGGGCTCGTCCACGCCGAGTTGCTCCTGAATCGCGTCGCTGGTCAATCCGACCTTGTGTCCGACGACCTCGGCGCCGTCGGCGAGCCGCCGCTCGACGAGGCGGGACTGGATGTCGTACGCGTCCTCGATGGAGAGGTCGTGGTCGTCGGTCAGCGGGGCGACGGGCGAACGCGCTTCGAGGGCCTCGTACAGCGATGCTGCGAGTCGGTCGCGGGTCTCGTCGTCGAGTTGCACAGCAGGGAAACCCGCCCGCACCGACAAATAGGTTCGCCCCGCGGGAGGGACGGCCCGCCCGCGCTCTCGTTTTCGTTTTGAAAACTTTCGGGACCTGACCCGGCCGCCGATTCCATAACAACAGTAACTCTGTTAGACTTCTTCGTCGCCCCCGCAGTCACACCCGCCGTCGGAGAGCAGTTCGGCGACGCCGTACCGCGAGTTACAGTCGGTACAGACGATGCGGACGTCGACCAGCACGCGGAACTCGCCGAGCGTCAGGTGCGGCGTGCGCCGGAGCTGTTCGAGTTTCGTCTCCGTCACCGAGACGAGCCGCCCGCGGAGCTTCTGGACGGCGTCGGCGACGGTCGCCGTACGGTCGCCGGTCTCGCGCTCGTACTCCGCGCCGCGGTAGTCCTGCAGGTAGCTCCGGACCGCCTGATACGTGACGACGTCCTTCGAGAGTGCCTCGACGTCCACGCCCTCGCGCTCCAGCCGCCGGCGGAGCTTGGTCTGTTCGGCGGTCCCCGTCTCGTCGGTCGTCAGCGCGCGCACGGCGGTTTCGATTTCGGATTCGGAGGTGTTGAGCCCGGCGTCGAGGAGCCGCTCCCGGACGAGTTCGCGGTTGAACTCCGCCGCGAGGTCCCGGAGACTCCAGTGGTCGTCGCCGGTCGCGGTCCAGCGCGCCTCCAACTCCGCGCCCAAGCCGTCGAGGTCGTACTCGTCGATGAGCCGCGCGACCTTGCTCCGGCGGCTCCCGGTGTCGTGTGCTGCATCGCCCATAGGTTCTGTTCACCGACGGGGACGGTTATACTTTCCCACAGCCTGCCGCCCGACGGACTACCTTGCCGGCCGAGAGGCGGTAGTCGACGCGACCGCAGTGTCACGCCAACGCATCTCGTGAACTATATGCTTCCATAGACAAACGTCATCTTAACAACTTGCTTAGAGTTTATCGATTTTACCGACAGTTTCACGATATACACCCAATACCTAACTCGAAAGTAGCTTATCTAGGTAATATTCATTATATTTAGGTCACTCTCTCGCATGATTCGAGGAAAAATTTATCGAACGTGAATTTCGTCTCGGGGCCTGTCTTCGGATATTGGGATGTCGAGGAACGTCGCTATACTGTATCTCCAGCCCTATTACCCGCATTCCTCAGATGACCGCCTGCTGGCGGTATCGTAGTATCTATCCAAATAAACAGTTCACCAATTATCATCGTTTTCTGGTACGTTTCGATATCGGTGCCAGTCCGCTCGGGTCAACGCGAGCACACCGTCGACGGCTCCGGCACGCGTCGGCGCTCGCCGTCGCGGCGTGGCGAACAACATCTATATGCGGGCGCCGCCTGAATCTGCGTGACGAACTACGAATGATGCGCCACGACGTCGCCATCGTCGGTGGCGGCTGCGTCGGGCTGTCGGTAGCGAAACACCTCGCTGAGCAGACCGACCTCGATGTCGCCGTACTGGAGAAAGAGCACCACCTCGCGGCCCACCAGAGCGGCCGCAACTCGGGCGTCCTCCACCCGGGATTCAACTACCCGCCGGACTCGAAGAAGGCGCAGTTCGCCACCGAGGGGACCGCGCGGATGAAGGCGTACTGCGCCGACCACGACATCCCCTGCGAGGAACTCGGAGTGCTCGTGGTCGCACAGGACGACGAGGAGGCGGCGCGCCTCGACGACCTCGCCGAGCAGGCCGAGGCCAACGGCGTCGAGTACGAACTCCTCGGCTCGCAGGCGGAAATCCGAGAGCACGAGCCCCACGCGGTCGGGCAGGCGGCGCTGTACGCGCCGGAGGCCGCGTCCGTCGACTCCCAGCAGTACGTCTACGAACTGGCCGCCGAGGTCCGGGACGCCGGCGTGTCGCTGTACACGGGCTACGAGGTCGGCGAAATCGACCGCGCTCCCGACGGCTACCACCTGTCGACGAGCAACGGCCGCTTCGAGGTGTCGTACCTCGTCAACGCTGCGGGCCTGCACGCCGACAGGCTCGCGCATCAGGTCGGCGTCGGCGAGCAGTATCAGGTCGTCCCCTTCCGCGGGGAGTATTACGAGGGCCGGCCGGAGCGCGCACAGCTCTGCCAGACGATGATTTACCCGACACCCGACCCCGAGCTCCCGTTCCTCGGCGTCCACTACACGCGCCGGACGGACGGGAAAGTCATCGTCGGGCCGAACGCGGTGCTGGCGTTCGGCCGCGAGGCCTACGACAACACGGACGTGAACCCCCGCGACCTCTACGAGACGCTCACCTACGGGGGCTTCCGGAAGCTGCTGTCGTCGAAGACGATGGTGAAGGTGGCGTGGGAGGAACTGAACAAGTCCTACCGGAAGGAGAAGTTCGCGGCAGCGTCCCAGCGCCTCGTGCCCGAGGTGCGCGCGGACGACCTCCAGAAGAGCTACGCGGGCATCCGCGCGCAGCTGGTCAGCGACGACGGAGAACTCGTCAAGGACCCGCTGTTCGTCGAGCGCGAGGACGCCGTCCACATCCTCAACGCGGTGTCGCCGGGGTTCACGTCGTCGCTGCCGTTCGGCGAGCACATCGCCGAGACGCTCGCCGAGAAGGCGCGGTGACCCCGGGAGTTACGACCGCGGCCGTACAGGGTAGGGTATGGAGCCACCCGAGAACCTGACGGTCGGCCGGTGGGACGACCCGCACCTCGTGGAGACAGCCCACGACGGCATCGAGCGCCGCGTGCTCTGCTTCGACGACGACGTGATGCAGGTCCACTACACCGTCGCCGAGGGCGCGGTGTTCCCCGCGCACAGCCACGAGGAGACCAGACAGACCGTCTACGTCGTCAACGGCGCAATCGAGCTGTTCGGAGACCACGAGACGATGCTGGAGGCGGGCGACTCGTTCGTCGTCGGCCCGGGCGTCCGCCACGGCGTCCGCGGCGTCGCCGAGGAGACCGAGCTACTGGACACGTTCACGCCGCCAATCGAGGCGTACACGCGGGCGTAATCGCCCTGACGGCGAGCCGTCGGGCCGTCCGTGACCCGACTGTTTAATAGCGGGGCCGTAGAAGTCCTCGCCACGACGAGCGACGAGCAGCACGTCGGCCGGCGAGCCTGTCGGCCGGCGTGTCGCCACTCACAGACTATGCAAGGTCCACGAAACCGCGGCCGGCAGTCGGCCGCCACAGACGGCTGTATCGCGTCGAACGACCGACCTCGACGGCCGACGCGGGGGAACCGATGACTGCCGGCCCGGACGAGCAGCCTGTCGAACGGCGACTCCACGACGACGTGCCGGTCGTCGACGCGGCGGCCGCCGCGGCGTCCATCGACGCGGACGCGACGGTGCTCACGAGCGGGTTCGGGAGCGTCGGCTACCCGAAGGCGATTCCGCTCGCGCTCGCCGACGACGACCGCGACCTCTCGCTGACGGTCGTCCACAGCGGGAACGTCGGCGACGAAATCGACGTCGACCTCGTGGAGGCGGGCGCCATCGAGCGGCGCTTCTCCTACCAGTCCTCGCGGGTCGCCCGCGCCGCGACGAACCGCCGCGAGGTCGCGTTCAGCGACCGGAACGCCTCCTCCATCGGCGACGAGGTCCAGCACGGCGGTCTCGTGGACCCGGACGTGGCGGTCGTCGAAGCGGTCGCGGTCGGCGAGGGGTGGTTCGTGCCGTCCACGTCGCTCGGGCAGGTGCCGGCGTTCGTCGAGGCCGCCGATCAGCTGTACATCGAACTGAACCGCCGCCAGCCGCTGGAACTGCAGGCGCTCCACGACGTCTACCGGCCGGACGCGCCGCCGAACCGCGGACCGGTCCCGATCACGGAGCCGGGCGAGCGAATCGGCACCGCACACGTCAGCTTCGACCCGGGGAAGCTCGCGGGCGTCGTCGAGACCGACATCGCTGACTCCACGTACACGTTCCGCGACCCGACCGACGACGACCTCGCCATCGCCGAGCACCTCGGCGACTTCCTGAGCGCGGAGCTGGAGCGCTCGCCCGTCTTCGAGGACGCGGTCCACCTCCAGTTCGGCGTCGGCTCGCTCGGGAACGCGCTGATGGGCGAGCTGCAGGAACTGGACTTCGGCGACCGCGACGTCGTCTACTTCGGGGAGCTCATTCAGGACGGCCTGCTTGACATGCTCGACGACGGCCAACTGGAGTGCGCCAGCGCCACGTCGATGGCGCTCACCGACGAGGGCCAGCGGCGGCTCTTCGAGAACGTCCAGCGGTACGCCGAGGACGTCGTGTTGCGGCCGGCGGACGTCTCGAACCACCCGGGCGTCATCGACCAGTTCGGCGTCGTCGGCGTCAACAGCGCCATCGAGGTCGACATCTANGGGAACGTCAACTCCACGCACGTCGGCGGCAAGCNCATGATAAACGGCGTCGGCGGCTCCGCGGACTTCAACCGGAACTCGCTGGTGACCGTCTGCGCGCTCCCGTCGACGCTGAACGGCGGCGACGTCTCCCGAATCGTGCCGATGGCGTTCCACGTCGACCACACCGAGCACGACGTCGACGTGTTCGTCACCGAGCAGGGCGTCGCGGACGTCCGCGGGCTGTCGCCGGTCGAGCGCGCCGAGCGCATCATCGAGCAGTGCGCGCACCCCGAGTTCGCGCCCGAACTGCGCGACTACCTCGACGACGTGCGCGAGCAGGACAACCACATCCCCCACGACGTCCAGCGCGCCGCCGAGTGGCACGAGTAGGGGGTTCGACTGCTTCTGTCGCGGGTCGAGAGAACGCCGTCGAAGGGGCGACGGCCTACAGGCTGATGCCGCTGCCGTAGAAGTAGAGGTACACCCACCACGCGTAGCCGACCGCCAGCGCGACGGCGGTCAGTATCTCCAGCGCCGTGACGTAGGTGTTTCCGTGGGTCTCCCGGAACGCCTGAATCCGCGCTATCTGCCGCCAGAGCGGCACCAGCGGCTCCGGAATGACCTCTTCGAGGCCGCCGACGTCGGACGTGTCGACTTGGTCCTCGGGGGCTTCCCTGCTCGGGCTCATTGTTTCACCTCCTTGGTGAACGGCAGGCTGAGACCGCGGACCATCACCTTCTCCGCGACGAAGACGGCGGCGAAGACGGCGATGCCTGCGAGCTTCGCCAGCGCCATCGGGTACGTCATGATGAGGACGCCGAGCACCGCGATTGCGCTACGGGCGAGCACCTTCCGCCCGAGCGACAGCTCGAACGGGTAGTTCAGGCCGTAGATGATGGCGATGGCGCCCATCACGACCATGAAGCCCACCCAGAGCGTCCCGAGCCCCGGGGACATCGAAATCATCGCGGGGTTGTAGACGAACGCGATGGGGAGCACGAACAGCGGCGCGGCGATTTTCAGCGCGGCGCCGCAGGTCCGCCAGAAGTTCGCCTCCGCGATGCCGGCGGCGACGACCGCCGCCGTGGCCACCGGTGGCGTGATGCCCGCGAGGATGGCCGCGTAGAACATCGTGTAGTGGGCGGTAATCTGCGCCACGCCGAACTCGTTGACGAGCGTGGGGACGATGAGGATGGCGACGACGACGTACGCGGCGACCGTCGGCATCCCGACGCCCATCACGATGGCGACGGCCATGCCGAGCAGCACCGCGAACAGCAGGATGCCGCCAGAGAGGTTGATCATCAGCAGCGCAATCTTCGCGGGGACGCCGGTCGTCGAGAACAGGTTCACGACGCCGCTGATGACGACGAGGATGATGGCGATGGGCGCGAGGATGATGGCGCCCCGGCGGAAGCCGTGAACCGTGTTCGAGACCTGCGTGGCGAACTCGCCGAGCGGCCGGAATCGAAGCACGCGCGCCTTGAGCGCGCGCAAGCGGTCGCGGGCGGGGCCGAGGAGTCCGCCCGACCCCCGAGTCCGCCGCGTCACCTCACGGTCGGCGGTCCACGACCCGCTGCTCACGCACTCGGCGATGCGCTGGAGCGTCGGGGTGGTGATGCCCGTGATAATCATCGCGAACACCGTGTACATCGCCGAGGTCATCACCGTGTACTGGGCGATGCCGAGGTAGTAGATGAGGACGCCGAACGGGATGCCGAACCGGAACGCTTCGGTAATCTTCTCGTTGCGCGAGAGCGGCTCGTCGAAGAACTCCGAGAACTCCATGTCTTGGTCGCTGGAGTCGCTAATCGCGGTGTAGTGGACCGCGATGGCGATGGACGCGACCAGAATCGCCGCGGGGACCAGCCCCGCGACGACGATGTTGAGGTACGCCACGCCGAGGTACGACGCCATCACGAACGCGGACGCGCCCATGACCGGCGGGAGCACCTGCCCCGCGGTCGAGGCGACCGCCTCGATGCCGGCCGCGCGGTGGCCGGACATGCCGCTCTCCTTCATCGTCGGAATCGTGAACGACCCCGTCATGGCGGCGTTCGCGGTGTACGAGCCGTTGATGGAGCCGATGACCGCCGAGGAGAGCACGGCCGTCTGCGCGACGCCCGAGCGGATGCGTCCGGCGGCGACGATGGCGAGCCGGAGAATCAGGTCGAAGGCGCCGTACGCGAACAGCAGGCCGGCGTACAGGAGGAACGGCGCGATCCACGACGCGGTCAGCTGCGTGAGCGAGCCGTAGAACCCGTACAGGTCGGTGACCGTCGCCTGCAGGAGCGTCAACTGCGACATCCCCGCGTGGCCGAGCACGCCGGGGACGGCGTCGCCGAACATCGCGTACAGCATCACGCCGATGACGAGGAACAGGAAGATGTTCCCGAACTCGCGCCACGTCAGGTACAGCAGCGAGATGATGATGAGGCGCGCGAGCATGTACTCGTGCTCCGCGGCGAACCCCTGCCGCAGGAGGTAGACGGTCTCGAAGTTCAGGAAGAAGTAGAACGACGCGGTGATGAGCACGCCGGCCGCCGGCAGCAACACTAACGCGTCTACCTTGCTGCCGGCTTCGAGCGATTCGCGCGTCTCGTTGAGGGCGTACACCGTCATGATGCCGCCGACGAACAGGACGGCGTACTTGACTGTCGACCACGTCTGGGTGTAGGCCCACCAGAGGACGACACCCCAGAACAGGACGGCGGCGACCGTGACCGTGAGGTCGAGGCCGCGCAGCCACCCTACGGGACCAGTTTCTCGTTCGGATTGTGTATCCATGTTGTTGGTGTGGTTTGCTTGTCGTAAAATATCGGTCGGAGTGTGGTATCGGTGGAGCGACGCTGCGGGCGTCCGTTACGCCGTCTCGCCCTCGGTGAGGCTGTCGTCCCACGCGTCGTTGTCCTTGTAATACTGCACTGCGCCGGGGTGGACGGGGATGCGCTCTTGGGCGTACGCGAGCATCTCCTCCGCGGAGTCGTAGTCGTTGAACTGCGCTTCGCCGTCGTTGACCACGTCGTTGTGCTCGTTGACGACGCGGCACAGCTCGTAGACGGCGTCGGCGTTGGCCTCGGGGTTGAACGTGTAGTTGACTTCGAGGTCCCACGTGAACACTTCGTCGGTGCCGATGTCGCTGTTGGCGATCTGCCACTCGCTGTACGGCGTGCGGGTCGTCCCGGCGCCGGAGTACGACTCCGCGGACTCGATGAGCGCGTCCGTCGGCTCGACGTAGTGGAGGTCGACGCGGGAGGCCATCTCTTGCACGAACCCGGTGTACCGGACGCCGGGCGCGCCGTACGCGATGGACGCGTCGATGGTCCCCTCCTCCATGGCCCCGGGCGCGTCACCGACACCCATGTTCTGGATGTTCATCTGGTCGTAGACGTCCGCGGTCGGGTCCTGCGACCAGACGTCGAGCGTCGTCGCGCGCGTCGAGTAGCCCGGCTCTGCGGGGTAGACGTTCTTGCCGGCGAGGTCGTCGAACGTCTCGATGTCCGTGCCGTCGCGGGCGACCACGTAGATGCTGTACGGGAACGCGCCGAACCCGTACTGGGGGATGCGCGAGACCGACTGCTCGGAGAACCGCCCGCGGTCGTCGAGGGCCTTGTTGAGGGAGTTGTTGTCGGTGATGCCGGCGTTGAACTGGTTCTGGGCCATCCGGTAGATAGTCCCGATGTAGCCGGGGCTCTCGATGGTGGAGTAGTCGAGGGTGTCGCTGGTCTGGCTGACAGCGCGCTCGACGGCGAGCCCGACGTCTTGGGTGCCGCCCGCGGAGGTCCCGACGCGCAGCGTGAGGTTCTCGCTGCCGCCGCCCCCACCGCCGCTGGTGCTGGTGCCGCTGTCGCCGCCCTCTGTGGTGCCGTCGCCGCCGTTGTCACCGCCGCCACCGGTACACCCGGCGAGTCCCGCGATACTCGCTGCCGCTGTGCCGTACAGGAACTTGCGTCGGTGCATACTCTCGTCTACCATGTTCATCCCTGACAAACCATCCGGTATATAATAATCTATCCGTTCGTTACGTCGATTCGCCCGTGCAAAAACCGCTCGTGATAGTTCCCCGTGTGGTCGCTGCGGAACACTACTCGGAGAACGAGACGGTGACCGGACACTCCGCCGAGAGCATCACCGACTGGGTCGTGCTCCCGAACAACACCTTCCCGGTCGGGCTGCGCTTGCGCCCGCCCATGGAGATGTTGTCGGCGCCGATTTCGTCGGCGACAGCGAGAATCTGTTGGGCGACCTCGCCGTGTTCGCGGCGCTTCGACACCGACGCGACCCGCGACGAGAGAAACTCCTCGACGGCGCCCCCCCCCCCCCCCCCCCCCTCGCCCGTGACGTCGAACTCCTCGAAGACGTTGAGGACGACCACCGACACGTCCTCGGCGGCGTTCGGGAAGCCCGCGACGGCTTCGGCGGCGTTCATCGCGCGGTCCGTGTTGTCGCTGACTGGCAGTAGGACTCGGTACACGGTAGCGACCCACACAGTCTCCCGTAATAAAAATTCCCGCCGGGGCTACCGCGTGACCGGCGCCTCGGCGACGCCGATAGATTCCACGACAGCGCGCACGTCGTCCTCGGGCTGGATGTGTGCCGCGCCGGGCGTCCCCGTGCTGAACAGGTCCCCGGGCTCCAGCGTCATCACGTCGGAGTGGAACGAGACGATCTCCGCGGGCGGGAACAGCATGTTCCGAATCTCGTTTTCGGCCTCGACGCTCCCGTTGACCTCC
>JGI12478J12828_1000185_pt1 | contig 22544 bp, 19 predicted proteins | sample A23E2SouthBayCA_FD_12828 | JGI IMG/M metagenome (IMG submission 12828) | reverse complement strand
GGGAGGTAGTAGAACGACGAGCCGAGAGTCCCCCTCGTCGCGGCGAACCAGACGAAGACGGTGGCCGCCAGGAAGAACGTTCCAGCCCCAACCCCGTACCAGATGACCTCTTGAGCCATACCGGTGTCCCAGGACTGGCTTCACTTCAATATTTTTATCCCTGACACAGAGTGGCACGGACTGAGGCCAAATAAACGGAGTTTAAGTCCCGCCCGTCAAATCCACGCCTATGGACGAGCGAACGTACACGGCAGACGCAGAGCCCGGCGACACGGTCACCGTCGCCGGCTGGGTCCACGAGGTGCGCGACCTCGGTGGCATCGCCTTCCTGATCCTCCGAGACACCTCGGGCAAGATCCAGGTCAAGTTCGAGAAAGACGAGATGGACGACGACCTCGTCGAGACGGGGCTGAACGTCCACCGCGAGTCCGTCATCTCCGTGTCGGGCAACGTGGAAGAGGAGCCGCGCGCGCCGACGGGCGTCGAGATCACGCCCGAGAGCGTCGACGTAATCAGCGAGGCCGACCCCGAACTGCCGCTGGATCCCTCCGGCAAGGTCGACGCCGAACTGTCGACGCGACTGGACAACCGCACCCTCGATCTCCGCAAGGACGAGGTCAAGGCGATCTTCGAGATCCGCGCGGAGGTCTTGCGCGCAGTGCGCGATCAGTTCCGCGAACTCGGCAGTACGGAGATCAACACGCCGAAAATCGTCGCCACGGGGACCGAAGGCGGCACCGAACTGTTCCCGATCACCTACTTCGGGCAGGAAGCGTTCATGAACCAGAGCCCCCAGCTGTTCAAGCAGCTGATGGTCGGCTCCGGCCTCGAACGGGTCTTCGAGATCGGCCCGATCTTCCGCGCCGAGGAGCACAACACGCCCCGACACCTCAACGAGGCCACCTCGATCGACTTCGAGTCGGCCTTCTTCGACGAGACCGAGGCGATGGACGCCTGCGAGGCCGTCGTCAAGGCCGCCTACGATGCGGTCGAGCAGAACTGTCAGGACCAGCTCGAAGCGCTGGATCTGGCCGACGACTTCGAAGCGCCCGAAGGCGATTTCCCACGCCTGACCTACGAGGAGGCCATCGAGCGCATCAACGCCACAGGCGAACTGGACGAACCCCTCGTGTGGGGCGACGACCTGCCGACTGAGGGCGAGCACGCGCTGGGCCAGGACGTTGGCGAGCACTACTTCATCACCGACTGGCCAAGCGAGATCAAGCCGTTCTACATCATGGACAAGGACGACGAGGTCTCGACGGGCTTCGACATGATGCACCCCGAGATGGAGCTGGTCTCCGGCGGCGCGCGTGAACACCGCTACGACCACCTCGTCGCTGGCTTCGAACAGCAGGGCCTCGACCCCGAAGCCTTCGACTACTACACCAAGATGTTCAAGTACGGCATGCCACCCCACGCTGGCTGGGGGCTGGGCGGCGAACGCCTCATCATGACGATGCTCGGGCTGGGTAACATCCGAGAGGCTGTGCTGTTCCCGCGAGATCGCCAACGTCTGAGCCCGTAAGGCGAAGACGTTGGGAGCCAACGAGACGAGCGTGGTGAGTCTCGTCAGCCCGGCAACGTCTGTCGCCGTAGGCGACAGCGTCCCTGGCGAGCGGGGGCTCGTCAGTCGAGCGAAGCGATTCTGACGGCGTTCCCGCGAGATCGCCAACGTCTAAGCCCGTAAGGCGAAGACGTTGGGAACCAACGAGACGAGCGTGGTGAGTCTCGTCAGCCCGGGAGCGGCTCTCGCCGCAGGCGAGACTGTCGCACGTCGATCGAGCGCCTCGTGGGAGAAATCGCGACCTCGAAAGCGCCGAAAGGGCGTCTGTCGGACTGGATCACGTCCCGAACGTTTTTATGCTGATTGCTTAATAGTTCAGACCGATGTTAGAATTGGTCCCCCTCCAGGGAGCAGCCGGTGGCATCGTACTGATATTCGGACTGATCTCGTTGGTGATGACGGCGCTGTGGATCTACGCCGCCTACTGGGTGTACAGCGACGCGAACGACCGCGGGATGGACAGCGCGACCCTCTGGGGCGTCATCACGTTCCTCACTGGCCTGATCGGCTTGGTGATCTACTTCCTCATCCGCGAGGACAAGCCTCAATCGGCCGCGTACTGACGATCCGTCACGCTGTGTGAACACGGCGGTCAGGGTACGCCCGGCCGCCATCGGAACACTGTCGCTGCTTCGCTACTGTGGCTGGCGCTGCTCGTGTAGCTGTAGCGCCCGCGTGACGACGTATAGTAACACGACAGCGGCGCCGACCGCCAGCACGAACTGCCCCAGAATCGTGAAGACGAGACCGATCCCGCCGGGACCAAACAAGAGACCCAGCAGGAACGGGACGAGCGCGACGGTTGCGAACGTCCCGACCAGATACGCGATCGGGACGGCTTCACTGACGACCTGTTCGAGATCGAGTCCGCCGGTGTCGTCGACGAACAGTGTTTGGAGGGGCACGTCCGAAGGCCTCTCGGAGCACAGGCATTAGTCCCACGGAATTACTGACTGTTCGTCCCATCCGCGGCGACCGTGGCGAACACGTCGGCCATCGACTCGCTGATCGCGAACCCGTCGGATGGCTGTGCGAGTGCAGTGCGGTGGACGTGACCGGCATCGACAGCTCGTCGTCGGCTTCCAGAGATCCGAGACGAGCAACGATCAGGCGGAGTCGCTGGACTGCCAGTCAGGACAATCCGTCGCGAACTTCGACTTTCACCGCATCGGCGTAGTTGTCGGCCAACCGGGTCGGCTCGGGCAGTTTGTACCCGTCACAGAGCGCTAGCACGAGATCCGCCGCCGTCACAGCGCTCACGCGGTGGCCGGGACTGACGTAGAGCGGGTTGATGTGGCAATTTGGAGAGTCGTACTGGCGAGTCTGGACGGCGTGGCCGATCAGGGTCCCTGGCTCGGCCGTCTCGACGCTGTCGTCTGACTCGATCCCGACCGTCGTCCCAACCGAAAGCTTCCGATCGAGGGGGTCGCGTGGGTCGCCACACAGGAGATTCTTCGCGACGCCGATCGCGGGAACGTCGAGCATGACACCGACGTGGGTCGCCAGCCCGGCCTCGCGGAAGTGGATGCGCCCGCTCCCGTCGACGACGAGCAGGTCGGGGTCCGCGTCGAGTGCCGCCAGCGCCGCGAGTATCGCACCGCCCTCGCGGAAGGAGAGCAGGCCGGGGATGTAGGGAATCTCCGTCTCGACGGCTGCGTGGACCCGCTCGATGACCTCGCTCCCGCGGCTGACGACGACGGCTGAGACGGCAACGTCGTCGACGAAGGCCTGATCGACACCGGCGACCAGTGGAGGATCGCCGTCAGTGTCCGCGCCCTGCTCGCCGGTCGGGAGGCGCTGTTGCTCGCTGTCGTCCAGACGTACGCTCGCCGGATCGAAGTCGCAATCGTCGTCGAAGGTCGCCGCCGCCGCGATCTCTCGCTGGAGGGCTTCCATGTCCTCGCGCGACAGCGCGGGATCGGGCGTGAACTCGGGACGAACGGGTTTCATCAGAACCGTCCGCGGCCCGGACCGCCGGGACCGCCCGGTCCACCAGGACCACGGCCGCCGCCACCGAACTGTAACTCGTTGGGCGTCCGGAGCTGTCCTTTCACCTGGTTTCCGTACCACAGGCCGGCGACCAGACCGACGAGGTGGGCCATGTCGGCGACGTTGCCGCCGGTGAAGGGACCGCCGACGCCGAGGATACCACCGATACTGATGAGCAAGTAGAACCCGGTGATCGCCCAGATCGGCACCGGGATGAGGAAGTACAGGTAGACGCGCAGACTGGGGTTGAGCACCGTCAGCACGCCCATGATCGCCAGCCCGGCACCGCTGGCCCCGAGGACGCCCACCCCGAGCGTCTGCTGGTAGTCGAGCAAGACGAGCAGGTGCGAGAGGCCGATCTGGCCCAGGCCGGCGAGCGCGCCGGTGACGACGAAGAGGATCGCGAACTTCTTCGACCCGATGTAGTCCTCGACGATCCGGCCGAAGAAGAAGATGATGATGCTGTTGAGCGCGATGTGGCCGAGACTCACGGGCGCGTGCGAGAACACCGACGTGACCCAGGTCCAGACGTACTCCGGGTGCTGGGGCTGAAGTGTGAAGATCGCGCTCCAGGTCGGGCCGCCGATGGGGATCCCGAACAGCGCGACGATGTGCTCCAGCAGGAAGGTTATCCACATCAGCCCCAGCATCGTGTAGGTGGCGTTCCCGCGGAAGTAGCCGAGGAAGCTCCCCGGCCCGGTGTCGATAGAGAGGCGGTCGCTGATCCCCCCGCCGCTTCCGCCGCGGTCGTCGACGCTCTCGTCGAATCCGCTATCGAACACGCCGTCCGGGTCACCCCAGTTGTCCAGCCCCGGACAGTCGTGTGCCTCCGGCAGTCGGTGTTCCGAGCAGTAGGTCCCCCCACAGTGGTGACACCGGTACGGCATGTTCTCGGTCTTGCCACACGCGTCGCACTTCGACATTGGCTGAAGGTTAGGCTGGCCGGTGCAAAGGGGTTGTGCTTGTGTGCACTGCTGGTGACCGGTGCCGGCATAAACGACAGCCACACTCGCAACGCCTGCGACCGTGATACATCCTTATTCAGGTCGGTGTCCTACTGAGACGTATGCAATCGCGCCGCCAACTCCTCGCAGAAGTTACCCTCGTCGCCCTTACGGCGCTCGTAGGCCTCGCCTTCCTCGATCAGCTTCCCGCTGAAGTGGCGATCCACTTCGGAACAGCGGGACAGCCGGACGACTACACCTCGAAGTCGATGGCGCTCGCCTTGATCCCCGCCCTCCAGCTCGGCATGGTCGCCCTGTTCGCCGCCCTGCCGCGCATCGACCCGCTCGGGGAGAACCTCCGGCAGTTCGAGCGCGCCTACGACGGGTTCGTGCTCGTCCTGCTCGGGTTCCTGGGGTACATCCACGCGCTCGTCGTCGTCTGGAACGCCGGCTACGAAGTCCCCATCACACTGGCGCTCGTTCCCGCGATGGCCGTCTTCTACTACGCCCTCGGCGCGCTGGTTCAGGACGCCGAGCGCAACTGGTTCGTCGGCTTCCGGACGCCCTGGACGCTCTCGAACGACGAGGTGTGGGCCGACACCCACACCATCGCCGGGAAACTGATGCGTGTCGCCGCGGTGCTGACGCTCGGTGCGCTCGCCGTCCCCGGGTACGCGATGGTCTTCCTCGTCGGCCCGGTCGTCGCCGTCGCCCTGTTCACGATAGTCTACTCGTACTGGGACTACCGACGGATCGAGGCGTCGACGGCCTGAGGGAGACGTGGTCTCGTGAGGGCGGGCGAAGGCGGTAAGACCCTCCCCACCCAACACGGCCTTGTGAAAGACTTCGAGCGCAAGCAGTTGCTCGAACGCATCGGGCGCGAGAGCGCGACGCTGGGGGTAGACATCCCCGAGGAGATCGAGGTGCAGGGCGAGGAGATCGACCTCCAGTCGTTCGTCTTCGAGATCAAGCGCCGTGATACGATTCCGCCGGGCGAGCGCGAACGGGTCGACACCGCCAAGCGCAACCTTCGTCGGGAGCGACTGGAGCGCAAGGAACGCATCGAGGACGGCGAAGTCAGCTACGAGGAGGGCGACCGCCTCGCCAACTCGATCATCGGGATCGACCGGGCGCTGGAGGCACTCGAACAGCTCGGGGCGGCGAACGTCGAACAGGAACAGCAAGCACAGGAGGCCGCCGACAAGAAGCGCTGGATGAAGTTCCTCAAGAAGGCGCTGGGCCACGAGGCGGCCGATTCAGGGACAGGGCGGGCGAGTCGGGGCCGATGAGCCGGAACGCAGAGATCGCCCGGCAGTTCGAGGCCTTCGCCGATCTGCTGGACGCGAAGGGCGTCGAGTACAAACCCCGTGCCTACCGCAGGGCGGCCGAGAACATCCGGGAGTACCCCGGCGACGTCGCAGCTCTCGCTCAGGAGGGCGAGGACGCAGTCGGCGAGATCGACGGCGTCGGCGACGCCATCGCCAGCAAGATCGTCGAGTACGTCGAGACGGGATCGATCGCGGAACTCGACGAACTCCGCGAGGAGTACCCGATCGACATGGCAGCGATCACCAGCGTCGAGGGCGTCGGCCCAAAGACCGCCGGGACGCTGTACGAGGAACTGGGGATCGAGACGCTCGACGATCTGGAAGCGGCGGCCGAGGCCGGCGACATTCAGGACGTGAAGGGCTTCGGCGCCAAGACCGAGCAGAACATCCTCGACGGCCTCGACTTCGCCCGTGAAGCCCACGAGCGACAACTGCTCGGCGAAGCCCGGCCCTACGGCGAGCGGGTCGTCGAGCACCTCGAAGCGGTCGACGCCGTCGAGTCGGTCGAACTCGCCGGTTCGCTGCGCCGGTGGCGCGCGACGATCGGTGACGTAGACGTGCTCGTCGGGAGCGACGACGAAGCGGCGGTCGTCGAGGCCTTCACCGACTGGCCGGACGCCGACACCGTCATCGAGTCGGGCGACACGAAAGCGAGTCTGCGCGCCGACGGGATGCGCATCGACCTCCGTGTCGTCGTCCCCGGGGAGTTCGGGGCGGCGCTGCAGTACTTCACGGGCAGCAAGGACCACAACGTCGCCGTCCGCAACCGCGCCATCGAGCGGGACCTGAAGGTGAACGAGTACGGCATCTTCGACGTCAGCGAGGTCGCAGCCGACGAGGACTATCAGCGCGCCGGCGAGAAGGTCGGCGGCCGTACCGAAGCGTCGATGTACGAGCCACTCGACATGGACTGGGTCCCGCCGGAACTCCGGGAGAACCGCGGCGAGATCGAGGCCGCCGCCGAGGGGACCCTCCCCGACCTCGTCGAGACGACGGCGCTCCGGGGCGACCTCCACACCCACACCGGCTGGTCGGACGGCGACAACACGATCGCGGAGCTGATCGCGGGCGCGGCCGAATTCGGCCACGACTACATCGCGATCACGGACCACGCGACCGGGCCGGGGATGGTCGGCGGCGTCGGGGTTCCGGACGAGGAGTTGCGCGAGCAACTCGGCGAGATCCACGCGGCCGCCGAGGACGCCGACGATATCGACGTGTTCGCCGGAGTCGAGGCCAACATCGCCGACGACGGGACTCTCTCGGTCGCCGACGACCTGCTCGCAGACCTCGACCTCGTGGTCGCGTCGCCACATGCGTCGCTGGACGGCGACGGCACCGACCGGCTCGTCGCGGCGGCCGAGCACCCCGCGGTCGACATCGTCGGCCACCCGACCGGACGCTACCTCAACCGTCGCCCCGGGCTCGACGTCGACGTCGAACGGCTCGCGACCGTCGCGGCCGAACACGGCACGGCACTCGAAATCAACGCCAATCCCGCCCGCCTCGACCTCTCGGGCAGTGCCGTCAAGACGGCTATCGAAGCGGGCGCGACCATCGCGATCAACACGGACGCTCACCGGCCGGGCGACTTCGAGTACCGCCGCTACGGGGTCCACACCGGCCGCCGTGGTTGGGCAGAAGCCGGTGATGTCCTCAACGCCCGTGATGCCGACGGCGTCCGCGATTTCCTCCACTGACCGGGACGTTCGAGTATGGATCGACTGCTCCTCGACGTGATGTGCGGGAAACTGGCGACCTACCTGCGGATGTGTGGGTACGACGCCGCCTACGCACTGGATCTGGACGTTGCGGAGGGTGCCGGGACGACCGATGCGGACGTGCCAGACGACGCTCTACTGACCGTCGCCCGCGAGCAGGGCCGGTGCATCGTCACGCGCGACCGCGACCTCGCGGCGCGTGCCGAAGAGAGCGTCCTGCTGGAATCCCGGGAGATCGAAGACCAGTTACGCGAGCTTTCCGTCGCCGGCTTCGACATCTCGATCGACGACGAACCGACCTACTGCGGGGCCTGCAACGGTTCGCTCGACCCAGTCGCCTCGGGAGAACGGACACCGGATTACGCGCCCGGTCCTGCGACGACCGACGTGTGGCGCTGTGAGCAATGCGGCCAGCACTTCTGGAAGGGGGGCCACTGGGACGACGTTGCGGAGACAGTTGCGGCGATCGAGGACTAGCCGTTCTCGGTGGCGCTGATCGACGGCTACCCGTTGCCAGCGACGGTCCGGGTCGCCGTCGCCTCGTTGCCAGCGCCGTCGATCACCGTGACGACGATCTGGTACTCGGCGCGGCGACTGCCGCCCATCGCCGAGAGCCGTTCGGTCACGATCGCCTGTCCGCCGCTGACGACCACAGACGCCGAGTCGACGGGATCTCCGGTCGCGCTGTCCCGGAGTTCATACTCGATCGACGCCAGATCGCCGTTCTCGTCGGTCGCCGAGACGGACACGTCGAAGCGGTCCTGGTTTCCTTGGTTGCGATTGGTCACGTCCAGAGTGATCGATGGGGATGGAGAGGGGGTGGGCGTCGGCGTTGGTGTCGGCGTGGCTGTGGGCGTGGCTGTAGGCGTCGGCGTGGCTGTGGGCGTTTCACCGGTCGGTGTTTCGGTCGGCGTCTGTGTTGACTGTCCCGTGAGGTCGACCACTCGCACGTCCATATCGACCGTCCGTGCGGCGCTGCCGTCCTCGAACGACAGCGAGACGTTCACGTCGGTCGTCGCGTCCACGTCGGCCGGTGCTTCGTAGAGGAACACCGCACGGCCGTCGCCGTCGGTGATCGGGTCGATAGCCGTCAGAGTCCCCGGACCGTCGAGTGGCCGCTTGTCGACGGTGACGCCGCTGACGGGGTTGTCGAGGCCGTCGCGGGCCTCGACGACGATGCGCTGACGGCCGCCTTCCGGAACGCTCGACAGGTCGCCGTCCACGTCGGTGAGGTACGCGGCCGGTGGATCGCTGGCGTTCGAACCAACTGAGACAGCGCCGAGTCGGAGATCGTAGGAGGCGTCCGGTTCGAGGGTGATCGTCAGTTCGCCACAGGGCGAGGGTGGCGACTGCCGACAGTCGATTCCGGTCACGTACTGGTCGTTCGTGGGGTCGCCGTCCGGATCGTACTCGTCGGCCAGCAGATCCCGCCAGGTGGTCTCGGTGAGCGCGGTCGGCAGCGTGAGCGTGATCGGCGAGCCAGTGTCTTCGAGAGTCACGGTTCGCGTCGGCGCGCTCGTCGGATCGAGTTCGAGCGCGATCGCGCCGGCAGAGCTACTGGATCGCTCGCCGTCGATCGCCACCAGCGAGACGCGCCGGCCATCGACGAGATCGCTCCCGGTAACGGCGACGGTCACGTTCTCGAAGCGGTTGTAGACGGCCCACGGCTCTGCCACGATCGCCGCGGGAGCGCCGTCGTACTCGTGATACGCCGGCCGATAGACGAGCCGACGCGTCTCGACGGTACGGTTGTCGACACCGGTCCAGTAGTCGCCCGTCTCACCGCTCGCTCGCGCGTTCGCGACGGTCACGGTCGCGGGTTCGCTCGTTCGGAGACTGCCGGTCACCGGCGGCGGATTGACGAAGAACATGCGCGGCGGGTAGCGCAGTCCGGTTTCGACGCTGACCGTCTCACCGATCCCCGTGGCTGCTGTTCGCCCGACCGCCTCCTCGACGACGACCACGTCCGTCTGGGCCCGTTCGCTGTGCTGGAACTCCAGTTGGGAGTTCAGCGCCGGGATCGCCGTCGCCTGGAGGAGCGCGAGCAGGGCGACGAGGATCGCGAAGATCAGCAGCGCACCGATCACCGGCGACACCGCGCGGTCGTCGCGTCCGAGTGACGAGAACACTCCCGACACCGGACTCTCGCTCGACGACCCGTCCGCTCCCGACGCCCTCTCGCCACTGTTCAGCCCGCGATCGGTTCGTTCGGTGTGTTGTGGTCCAGACATTGTCAGACGAAGAGTGCGAAGGCGACGACGGTCACGATCACGAGCGGGAGGCTGTACTTCAGGCCGCTGACGGCGTCGTTCTCGGCGAGCTTTCCGGCGAGGAGGCCGCTCCCGAACCCCTGGACCAGCGCGGAGTGCAAGAACAGCGTCTGGTAGGTCTCGACCGGGATCGACGCGAGATCGATCGGGCTCTCGGTCCCGGTCGCGCCCGCGGCCGCCGCCTGTTCGGTGATCGGGCCGAAGAAACTCGCCGCGATCATGACGATGACGAACAGGTAGACCAGGAAGCCAAGCACCACGATCGCGACGTACGAGCCGACTTCCTGCCGGCGCTCCCTGGTGAGCTTCGCTCGCGCTCGCGTGTCGATCGCCGCGATCTCAAGCAGGTCGTGGAGGTCGCCCGTCGATCGGCTCCCCTCGGCGATCAGGACCATCGTCCGGGTCAACTGCGGCACGTCGAGGCGGTCAGCCAGCGAGAGCAGGGCACCGGTCACGTCGTGGTTCCACGCGATGTCGTTTCTCGTCCTGCCCAGTTCAGTCGCCAGCCGACCGCTGGCCCACCGGGTCACCAGATCGAAGCCGTCGACGAGATCGACCCCCATCTGGTTCGCGCTCGCGAGGATCCCGAGCACGTCCGGGAACCGCTCTGCGATCTCGCGGGCGCGTCGGCGTTCGCGCTCGTGGAGGATCGCCAGCGGGCCGGTCGCGACCAGTACCGGCACCACCGCGAGCCCGACCGTGGTCTCCAGGGGCGCGGCGAGAACACCCTCGATCGTCGGCGTCGCGAACCCGCCGGCGATCACAGCAGCGACAACGAGTACCGCAGCGGGGACGGTCAACGCGAGCGACAGTCGCGGTTCGTGCCGGATCGCGTCGAAGGGTGCGTCGAACGCTGATCGAAGTGCGGTCGTCTGTTTCGACCGTCGGTACCCCTCGAAACGGGTGTCGTCAGCGACATCGTCCGCTGCCATCGTCCGGCGCTCCTCGCGGACGAGCCTGACGGCGGGTTCGTCGAACGGCTGAGAGAGCACGTCGATCAACAGCAGGAAGCCGAGCATCGAGAGCGGGAAGACGACGTACACCAGCAGTGCGATGGTGTCGACCGTCTGGGAGCCGATAAAGCCCACGACCATCAGGACGACGATGACGAACAGCGGGGCTGCGACGAAGCCGGCGACGAACACCTCGCTCAACAGCCCGAGCGTCTCGATGAACCCGGTCTGCTCTTCGATGGCGTCGTCGAGTCGCGCCTCGGTCTCGCCTTCGAGGAAAGCTTCCAGATCACCGCCGGATTCGATCACGCCGAGCAGGTCGTCGAGGAACCGCTGGAGGTTCTCACTCGGCGTCAGCGTCCGGACGTTGCTCAGCGCGCCCCGGATGTCGTTACCGAACAGATCGATCTCGCGGACCACGGCGTCGAACTCCCGAGACACTTCGCCGTAGGCCCCCTCCGCGTCGGCCAGCCGTCGGCACACCTCGACGAAGTTCATCCCGCCACTGGAGAGGGCGTACATGAACGCGACCGCGTAAGGCATCGTCAGCGCGATCCGTCGACGGCGAGCGGCCACGACGGTCCGCGGGTAGTAGTAGTTCCGCCCGAGCCAGACGGTGGTACCGACCATCGCCGGTCCGAGGACCGTTCCCGCGACGGTCAGGACCAGCAGGGGACGAGCGAGCAGGGCGGCCCCGGTCTCGCCGGCGAACAGCGACGTGGCTTCGAGTGCCGCGCCCGCGCCGTTCGTCAGGGCCAGTCCCGTTGTCAGTCCGAGTCCCGCGAGGGCGGTCGCGACGGCACCGAGGAGCGCGAACTGCGCGCTCCGGGTCAGGTACTCGTCGTAGGTGTCGGGGATGCGGGCCTGCTTGAGACGACGCTGGAGGCCACGGTATCGGTTCGGCCGCGTCTTGAAGTACGTGCGGACGTAGCCGTACACTTCGCGCAACTCGGACGGCTCGACGCGTCGCGGGGCGCCCTCGTCGACCAGTGGCTGGCTGAGTGCGACCTCCGGTTCGGGCTCGTCGTCCGGTGACTCCCGCACCGAGGAGAACGGCCCCGCCTCGTCGGTGTCCGCGTCGTCGACGATGGCTTCGGCCGTCGCCTCGTCCAGGTTGCCACCGCGGAACGGGGCCGTGTCCGCCGCCGGTTCGTCGCTGCCGGCACTGGTCGCCGCCCCGGTGTCGTTGGTCGTCCCATCGCTATTCTCGGTCCTGTTGCCGTCCGCCTGTGGGGGATCGTCGTCTGACACGGGTCAGTCGTCGGCCTCCGCGAGCGCGATGTCTTCGGGGTCGAGTCCCCCCTCGTCGATGCTCGCCAGCACGTGCTCCGGGTCCCGGATGAACCCCTGGACGACGCGGGCGACGGCGTCGTAGCCGGTGATCCCTTCCTCGACCAGGTGGCCCAGCACCCGCTCGCGGACCTCCAGTTCCCGCTCGATACGTCCGGGGGTCCACCCGCGTTCGTCCGCGATCTCCCCGAGCACGCCGGAGCTTGCGACCTGCTCGAACGTATCGTCGCGGGGGTCCCTGACGAACACCTCTCTGGTGTCGACGCTGTCGCTCTCGTCGCTGTGGTCGATCTCGACGAGGCCCCTGTTCCGGCGGACGCGCTTGCCGTCGAGTTGGACCTGCTGCTGGATCGAGACGATGTCGAGGTTGCTGACCATCTGGGCAGGAACGTTCAGTGGCTCGTTCTGGAGGCGGCTCAGGAGCCCGCGAACGGAGTTCGCGTGGAAGGTCGTGTAGGCCGTGTGGCCGGTCGCGATCGACTGGAAGAAGGTGAGCGCGACCTGGTTCTCGGTCCGGATCTCGCCGACAACGAGGTACTCCGGGCGCTGGCGCAGCGCGGCCTGCAGGAGGTCGAACATCCCGACCTCGCCGCGACCCCCTGCAGTGACAGCCTCCCTGGTGACGCTCTGGATCCAGTTGTCGTGCGGGAGCGTGATCTCCGGCGTGTCCTCGATGGAGACGATCTTGCTCTCGGGCGGGACGAACAGCGAGACGGCGTTGAGCGTCGTCGTCTTCCCCGACCCGGTGCCGCCGGCGAAGAGGACGGAGGCGTTGTTCTCGACAGCCAGCCAGAGGTAGGCCATCTGTTCGAGCGAGAACGTCCCCCACTCGATCAGGTCGATCGGCGTGAACGGCACCTCCGCGAACTTCCGGACGGTGAAGTTCGAGCCACGGGTGGTCACCTCCCCGCCCAGCGTCAACTGGACCCGCGAGCCGTCCGGCAGCGCGGCGTCGACCAGTGGATCGGCGACAGAGAGGTGCTTGCCGGCCCGCTGGGCCAGCCTGACGACGTAGGCGTTGAGCCGCTCTTCCCCGAACGAGAGGTTCGTCCGCAGGTCGCGGTAGTCGTGGTGGTAGACGAACAGGGGCATCTCCGTCCCGTCACAGGACACGTCCTCGACGTGGCGGTCCCGCATGATCGGATCGATCTTCCCGTGGCCGACGAAGTCACGCCGGAGGTAGTACAGCAACTGCTGGAGGGTGCCGTCGTCGATCGTGGCCGCGTGTTCGCGCATGACGCGGGGGACCTCCGACTCGAAGACGGTCGCACGGTCGCGTTCGTCCTCGAACTCCCGGTACATCAGGTCGCTCCGGAGCGCGCGGATGATGTCCTCGCGGACGTACTCCTCGAAGTCGTCCAGTTCCGGTTCGACGACGTGGTAGCGGTTGGTGTTCGTCTCCGCGTCGTAGAGGACGGTGACGTACGCGAAGGGGCGGTTCACCCAGTAGCGCTCGACCTCCTCGTACTCGTCGAGATAGCTGAAATCGAAGAACTCGGTCTCGACGAACGATTCACTGGGCGCACCCGGGAAGTCGTCGTCCGACGATTCGAAGTAGTCGAGTACCGACGAGACGACGGCTTCGCGGACGGTCTCGCGATCGGTGCCGGCCGTCGGTTCGATGGGTTCGGTCGCCGTCGCGGCCATCTCGCCCGCGGCCGCCACGACTGCGTCCGCGTCTGCGTGGCGTTCGGGATCGCTCTCACTTGCCGCTCTCGAAGCGCCGTCCCCGTCGGTCGCCGTCAGTGAGTCGTCGGACGACTCGTCACTTCCTGGCATCGATAACTACCCGGAGTTACGGCGGGACTGTCAAAACAGTAGGGGGCGATTATCATCGCGGTCTGTCGACGACAAGCAGAGAAATTCCGGGGTCGATCGGTTACAGATCGCCGGCGATCGCCACCGCGCGGTCGCTCGATCCCTCGACGACGATCGCGGTGGTGACGCCGTCGTCGGTCCAGACTGCCACGGCCCGGTCCTCGGTACCGGTCACCTGGACCGTGTGCCCGTCGACCTCGGCCGTCGTCGCGTTGTCGAGCATCCCAGCGAACTGTTCGCTCGCGGTCGTCGACACGATCGTGACGTTCTCGCCGTCGACGTCGTAGCGCTGACCGACGACCGTCTCGCCCTGGCGAACGGTCACCGTCGCGCCCTCGAAGGCAGCGTCGAGTTCGGGGAGCGCGAGGTCGGTGTTCGACTGGGCAGCAGCGAACTCACCGTACTGCTCGACCGTGGTCAGTTCGACCCGGTCGGCCGGCGGGTCGAAAGTGCTCTCGTGGATCGACACGTCGAAACTCGTCGATCGCACGTCGACCTCGGTCCGGTTGGTCCCGTCGGTCGCCACGGCCCGGACGACGCGGTAGTCGTCCTGCGCGACCCACACCGTCGCAGTGGCGTTTGCCTCGGGGTGCGTGAGTTCGACTTCGTAGGTGCTCGTGCCGTCGACGGTCGGCGTGCCGACGACCGTCGTCGTGACGTTCGAGTCGTTCATCGCCGGGGTTCCGGCGGGCGTCAGTCGCCGATCACCGTCACCGGGGACGGCCGCTCGTGGGCCTGTCTGGCCCGGTACAGTGCCGGCCATCGCGTCGCCGTCACTGAGATCGTCGACAGCCCACGCACCAGAGTAGTCCGGTCCGACGACCCACGCGACGGTGCCGTTCGACCCGGCGCGGTAGGTCTCGCCGTCCCGACTGACGACGAGACGCGTCCGGTTGTCCTCGGCAGCGGCGACCTCGACGGTCGCTTTCGCCGACGCCGTCTCGTTCTCGACGGTTACGACCGCCTCGCTCGTCAGCGTCTCGGCGCTGTCGTAGCGCTGTTCGACGCGGTCCAGCACTTCGTCGCCCGAGGGCTGCTGGAACGTGTCGAACGCGCCCGTGACGGCCGCAGAGCCGGCCAGTACCACGACGATCGCCGTCAGGAGCACGAGCCCGCGACGGCCGCCGAATCGAGATGTCATCGACTTCCCTAGGGACTCGACCATCAAGTGTGTTCCTGCTGTCGCATCCTCGACAGGTCCGTTCGTCTTCACTGTCGGGCAACGCTCATACGCGTCCCATCCCTAGGTGGGGCGAATGGCTCAGACAGCGGCGGACTCCGTGGTCGATCTGGTCGACGTACGCAAGACCTACGAGCTGGGCGGCGTCGTCGAGGCACTGGCGGGCGTCTCGCTGACGCTCGCCGAAGGGTCGTACACGGCGGTGATGGGGCCCAGCGGCTCGGGCAAGAGCACGCTCCTGAACCTGATTGGCGGGCTAGACACGCCGACAGAGGGAACGGTCACCGTCGGCGGCCGGGACCTCTCGACGGCGACCGAAGACGAGCGGGCCGCGGTCCGGGGCAGCGAGGTCGGGTTCGTCTTCCAGACGTTCAACCTGATGCCCCGCCTGACGGCCGTTGAAAACGTCGCCTTGCCGCTCGTGTTCGACGGGTGGGAGCGCGAAGAGCGCCGTGACCGAGCCCGTGAACTGCTCGGGGACGTGGGACTGGGCGATCGAATCGATCACCGGCCGACCGAACTGAGCGGCGGCCAGCGCCAGCGCGTCGCCATCGCTCGCGCGCTCGCGCCGGACCCGCAACTGATCCTCGCGGACGAGCCGACCGGCAACGTCGACACGGAGACCGGCGGGCAGATCATGACCCTGCTCGGGGAACTCCACGAGGCGGGCAACACGATCCTGCTGGTCACCCACGAGCGCCGCATCGCGGAACACGCCGAACGGATCGTCCACGTCAGGGACGGCACCGTCGAACGGATCGAGGAGGTCGCCTGATGGACCCGCGAGAGTCCCTGACGATCGCGGCCCGCTCGATCCGCTCCCACCGGCTCCGGTCGGCCCTGACGGTGATCGGCGTCGTCATCGGCATCGCCTCTGTCGTCACCTTCGCGACCTTTGGCGCGAGCGTCGAGACCGAAATCGTCGGCGGCGTCGCCGAGTCGGGCGCGAACAACGTCTACGTCCTGAGCCAGCCGGCCGACGAGGGCGGCTTCCAGCAGGGACTCCAGCCCGTCTTCACCGAGCGCGACGTGAACCAGCTCGGACAGATCGAGGGCGTCGAAGCGGTGGTCCCGCGCGGTGCAGTGCAGGTCAACTCTGTGGGCCATCGCGGCGACACGGTCGCGATCCAGCAGGCGACGGCGACCGTGCCCGCGGCGTTCACCAACGACACGCTCGTCGACGGCCGATCCTTCCGGGCCGGGGCCAACGAGACGGTCCTCAACCAGGCGGCCGCGCGAACCGTCTTCGCGGAGAACGTCAGTGTCGGGGACACGATCGCGGTTGCTCGCAACGACGAGATGTTGAACCTCACGGTCGTCGGCATCACCGACGGGACCGCGGGCGAGCTCCCAGTGGGCCAGTTCGGTCAGCAGGCCAGTATCTACGTGCCGGCTGACCCCTACTACGACACCGTGGTCGAGAGTCCCAACCGCGGCGTCCGCCAGCGCGCTTACCCGCAACTGACCGTGATCGCCGAACCGGCCGAGACGCTGGCGGTCACCGACAGCGTCGACGCGTACCTCCAGTCCGAGTCCGACGCCCGACAACTCGCGCCCGCCGGGGTCGAACTGGTCGCCCGGACCAGCGGCGACTTCGCCGAGCAGATCAGCGACGTGATCTCCCAGATCACCCGCTTCGTCACGGGCATCGCCGTCATCGCGCTCGTCGTGGGTGCGATCGGTATCGCCAACATCATGCTCGTCAGCGTCACCGAACGGACCCGCGAGATCGGGATCATGAAGGCCGTCGGCGCGCGCAACCGCGACGTGATGGAGCTGTTCCTGGTCGAAGCGACGCTGCTGGGCACCGGTGGCGCGCTGGTGGGCCTGCCACTCGGGCTCGCAGTCGCGTGGGGCGCGGCACAGTACGCCGAAGTCGGCTTCGCGCTCGCGCCGTTCTGGTCGGCGCTGGCGGTGCTGGTTGGCGTCCTCGTCGGCGTCGTCGCCGGTCTCTACCCGGCCTGGCGGGCCGCTCGCGTCGATCCGATCGACGCACTCCGGTACGAGTAGCTGGATCGGCGGACCCGCCACCTCGGGGGTGGCGAAATCGTTCACAGAGTTACGGCGGGCAGTACGACTCCAGAACGGCCAAGTAGGGTCGTGGTCGTAGCAGGTACCGATGGCACTCTCCGACGAGGCTCGCGAGCGACTCGCCGACATCGTCGACCTCCAGCCGACGAAGAACGCCGACCTGCAGGACCGGTGGGGGATGGACGGGGGCAGCGAGGTCCACCAGTACCTCGAGAACGAACTCAAGGAGTACTACTACCGCAACGAAGACAGCCTGATCTGTGCCACGCCGGAGGCCGTCGAGGTCGTCGGCGGCGACCCCGAGGACGGCCAGCGCGTCACCGTCACGGCACTCCAGCACGCGATCGTCGAGGTGCTCGCGGGCCCGGACGAGGAGAGCCAGAGCGTCGTCTCCGTGTTGCACGATCTGCGCGACGCCGGCCGCGACCCCTTCGTCGACGACGTTCGATCAGGGCTGCGGTCGCTGGCCGACAAGGGAATCGTCGAGACGGTCCAGAAGACCGTTCCGACCTTCCGACTCGCCGTCGAACGCGATCTGATCGACGTCGACGTACTCGAAGAGTAATCCCCCACCAGTTCTCAATTGTAATAATTCGCTGCAATGGGCTAAATACCTCGCTTCCCTGCGTACACACATTACCGTAATGTCACGCGCAGGCCGATTGTCGACGGGTGTGTCTGGACTCGACGAAATCCTGGACGGCGGGCTGGTGCCGGGTCGGAGCTACCTGGTACGTGGTGAGCCGGGCGCTGGAAAAACCATCCTCGGCTTTCACTACCTGACCGCCGGTGTCGAAGCCGGCGAGACGGGGCTGTTTATCAATCTCGAAGAGGCCGAAGAGGACACCCGAGCGAACGCGGCGTCGCTGGGGTTCGATCTCGACGAGGTGGAACTGCTCGACCTCTCGCCGGGGACGGACTTCTTCGCGGCCGATCAGTCCTACAGTATCTTCGCCGCCGACGAGGTCCAGGACGAGTCCCTGACCGACCAGATCGCCGATCGGGTGACGGAACTGTCCCCCGATCGTGTGTTCCTCGACCCGGTGACGCAGTTTCGCTACCTCACCAGTGACGACTACCAGTTCCGCAAGCAGATCATCTCGCTGATGCGGTTTCTCGAAGAACAGGACGCGACCGTCCTCTTTACCTCCCAGCGGACCGCCGACTCCTCGGACGAGGACCTGCAGTTTCTGAGTGACGGGATCGTCGAACTCACCAACGAGAACGACGTGCGACGGATCCGGGTCCCGAAGTTCAGGGGTTCGGACAAACGCAGCGGGACGCACGGACTGGCGATACGGGGCGACGGCCTGCACGTCTTCCCGGAACTCGCTCCGAGAGAGCACACGGCCGAGTTCACGACCGAGGCTATCTCTTCGGGCGTTCCCGAACTCGACGCGCTGCTGGGCGGGGGTATCGAACGTGGGACGATCACCGTCATCAGCGGCCCGACCGGTGTCGGCAAGACCACGACGGGGACGCAGTTTCTCGCCGAGGCCGCCGAGCGTGGCGAACACCCGGTCGTCTATCTGTTCGAGGAGTCCGCAGAGACCTATCGGCACCGATCGGAAGCGATCGGCGTTCCGATCCCTGAACTGGAAGCCAGCGGGGAACTGGCAGTCGAGACCGTAGAACCCCTCGCGATGTCCGCCGAGGAGTTCTCCCAGACGGTCCGCCGGACCGTCGAGCAACGGGACACCAACGTCGTGATGCTCGACGGCGTCCGGGGCTACAAGCTCTCGATGCAGGGGCCCGAAGACGAACTCGTCAGGAAACTCCACGCGCTGGGTCGCTACCTGAAGAACATGGGCGTGACCGTCATCTTCGTCGACGAGGTCGACACGGTCACCGGCGAGTTTCGGGCGACGAACACCGGCATCAGTTACCTCGCGGACAACATCCTCTTCCTCCGTCACATCGAGGTCGGCGGTGAACTCCGGAAGACGGTCGGTGTTCTGAAGAAACGGGTCAGCAGTTTCGAACGGACGCTCCGGGAGTTCGAGATCACGCCCGACGGGTTCTCCGTCGGCGAACCGCTGACGGGGCTGAGCGGTGTCCTCGAAGGGACGCCGGAGCTCACCGAAGAGCGTCAGGAGTCGGACCAGTCGTGACCGGGCACCGATGAACACGCTTCACCTCATCGTCGAACACGACCGCAACCGCGAGCTGCTCGCGGAGTGGCTCGCCGAGACCTACGCAGTTACGAGCGGCGGGGACGAACTCACCGAGGAGACGGACATGTGTATCGTCGACCAGCGTGGGTTCGCGAAGAACAGGGACCGACTGGAGGCGTGGAAGACCACCCATCGGCCGCTGTTCTCCCCGGTCGTGCTGGTCAGCGAGGAGACGCCCGGTGAGAAGCTCGACCCGGACGCGTGGGAGACGATCGACGGACTGTACGTCATCGACGAGATCGTGTCGGTCCCCGTCGAGAAGACCGTGCTGTACCGCCGGCTGGAGAACCTCCTCGAACGTCGGACGCTGTCGCGCAGACTCGCGACGCGCTACGAGCAGAGCGAGCAACGGTTCAGTTCCCTGTTTCACGCGACCCCGGACCCCGCGTTCGTCGTCTCGGAGGGGACGGTCACCTACGTCAACGATTCCTTCTGCGACCAGATGGGTGTCGAACGGTGCGAGGTGGTCGACACACCGCTGTCGGAGCTGTCGCAGTTCGACGAGACGAGCATCAGACAGCTCTTGCGGACCGTCGACTCGGCCATGACCGCCGACGAAACGGACGACGTGGACGGGACCGGTGAGACGGTCGTCCTCTCCAAGCCCGGCGGCGACGCACAGTCTTTCGAACCGAACGTCAATCCGATGCAACTCGGCGGCCGGAGCGGCGTCGTCGTCGTCCTCCGAGACGTGACCGAACGGCTGGCGCGTGAGCGTGACCTCCGGCGGACGGAGCAACGCTTCGAACAGATCGCAGCCAACGTCAACGAACTCATCTGGCTGATCGACGTGGACGCCGGTGTCGTCGAGTACGTCAGTCCGGGCTTCGATCGGATGCTCGGTGACGACTTCGTGGTCAGACCAGACCAGTCGCCGTCCGACTTCGTCAGCCTCGTCCACCCGGACGACAGGGCCGGTGTCGAGGCCACCATCGAACGGATGCTCACCGACGCTGTCGAGGGGTCCGTCGAGGACGCCTACCACTTCGAGTTCCGTGTCGAGACTCGGGACTACGGGACTCGCTGGCTGGAGGGCGACGGCTACCCGATCCGCGACGAAGACGGCGACGTCCACCGCTACGTCGGCGTCTTCGAGGACTTCACCGAGTACAAGGAACGAGAGCGACTGCTCGAACGCCAGAACGAACGCTTGGAGGAGTTCGCCGGCATCGTCAGCCACGACCTCCGCAACCCGATTCAGGTGCTCGTGGCCCGCATCGATCAGCTGGCCCACGACGGTGCAGTCGACGAGCACCTGCCGGCGATGGAGCGGTCGGTCCGGCGGATGGAGCAGCTGGTCGACGACCTTCTGTCGCTGGCACGCGAGGGCGAGACGGCCACCGATCCCGAACCGGTGTCGCTCGAAGCGGTCGCCCGGAACGCGTGGGCCACCGTCGACGCGCCGGCCGCGACGCTGGTCGTCGAGAGCGACCGCTCGTTCGTCGCCGACGAATCACGGTTCCAGCAACTGCTGGCTAACCTCTTCCGGAACGCTGTCGAACACGGAGTGTCCGACAAGCCCTCGGTCGCTGACGCTCCCGAGGACGCCGTCGAACACGGTTCAACGAGCCCTGACTCACAGGCTCGTCAGGACGCCGTTGAACACGGCGGCGACGAGGTGCGCGTCACCGTCGGTACACTGGCCGATTCGTCGGCCGACGGCTTCTACGTCGCCGACGACGGCCCCGGAATCCCGGCCGAGGAGCGCGATCGAGTCCTCGAACGGGGGTATTCGACCCAGGACAGCGGGACGGGATTCGGCCTGGACATCGTCGCCGACATCGTCGAGGCCCACGGCTGGGAGATGGGAGTCGAGGAGAGCGACAGCGGCGGTGCGAAGTTCGTCTTCACCGCGCTCGAAGAGTGAGCGTTCACCGCGTCGATCGGACGGCCAGCAGTGTCACTCCGGGTCGAGTCCCGGCCGCTGTCGCCGCCGCTGACGGACCAGCAGTCGCCTGACACCCGCGCCCGGACCGCCATCGATCGGCCAGCCACGGGTACGCCACGCCGGCGGTTCAGGTTCACGATCATCACAGGCGTGACGACACTGCGCCGGCGTCGGCGTACACTCTTTGGCCCCACAGTAGGGGACGACGCTGCCGTCGCAACTCCGGAGCCGGAACTGTCGGCAGTCGGGCCGCATCGAGTCGACGTAGGCACGCCACCCCCGCTCGTAGGCCCGTTCCGCGATGTCTCGGCGCTTGTTCGCCTTCCACTCTGGGTCGGCGTACTCGAACCGCGCCGCGCTCAGATCGTCCTCGGGCCGGTCGACGATCCGGGTGCCGGGATCGTCGACAGCGAGCGACTGGGGGAACCACGCTGTCTCTCCCCGACTCGTCGACGAGTCGACCGTCAGGACGCCGACCGCCGACGGGAGGTCTTCCAGGAGGATCGGCTCGACGCGTTCGCCCGTCCGCTCGGTCGCGACCCACACCTCGTCGGCCAGCCCCAGCGCCACGTCGCGTTCGAGTTGCGGTGCGAGCGACCGGGCCGCGCTGGCGTCGAGGTCCGGCTTGTTCTCGATGGCGACGATCCGCCGGACCCACTCGGGGAAGGCGTAGCGCTGCCGGATCTCGATCCGGTTGCCACGCTTGCGGCGGTCGACGACGCCACGGTCAGCCGCGGTGTGGATCGCTTCGCGGACGTACCGCCACGGGTAGCCGGGGTCCGGGAGGGCATCGCGATAGTACTGCCAGTCGTCGGGCGCGTTCGCGAGGACGTGCCGCAGGTTCGAATCCAGTCGCTGGCGGCCGAACTCGGCACGCTGGCGGAGTCCCGCCGGGTCGCACTCGACGACGATGGTGTCCCATCGCCGACGCTTCGTCCCGAGCTGGCGGGCGACGAGGATCGGCCCGTCGCGATCACTGCCGGGCGGCCACGCTCGCTCCGCCCACTGGCACACACGGAGTTCGAAGCCGAACTCGGAGTCGCTGCCCATCGTGGGCCTCTCCGGGGCCGAGTGCCAAGTCGTTTCCGCCCCGTGGTGGCTGGCCAGTGGACCACGCTCTCGGCAAGCTGCTCGCTGACAGGTGTCACAAACACTATCGTCATTGCGATGACGTAGTACTGTATGAGCGAAGGGCCGGCCGACGACGAACGAGGTTCGGGGAGCGAAGCGAACGAGGACCGAGGAGGATCGGCGACCGACGACGATCCGTTCTACTCGCCGGACGCCGACGCGGACGAGGCTGTGGAACCGGCCGACAGCTCGGCAGCGAGCGACGGGACAGGAGACGAGCCGACACCGGCCGTCACGGCTGTCGAAGACACGTCTGCCGG
>JGI12478J12828_1000184_pt1 | contig 22720 bp, 23 predicted proteins | sample A23E2SouthBayCA_FD_12828 | JGI IMG/M metagenome (IMG submission 12828) | reverse complement strand
GAGCCGCTACGTCGACGAGGTCGTCGTCGTCGATGACGGCTCGTCGGACGACACCGCGGCCATCGCCCGTGAGCACGGCGCACACGTCGTTACACACGTGTTCAACACCGGTGTCGGCGGGGCCGTCAGGACGGGCTATCAGTACGCAATTCGGCACGACTACGACTTCGTCGTGCAGGTCGACGCCGACGGCCAGCACGACCCGGAGAAGATTCCGACCCTGCTTGACCACGCCGAGGACGCGGACATGGTCATCGGCAGCCGCTACCTGAACGAGAGCATCGACGACTACCCGCTTATCAGACGGCTGGGAATCACCTTCTTTACGACCGTCGTGCGGAAGCTGGGCGGAATCGACATCACCGACGTAACGAGCGGTTTCCGCGTCTACCGCGTGTCGGCGCTGCAGGATATCCTCCACCGCTCGGACAACCACTGGGCAGTCGAACAGACGCTCGATGCGGCCCAGCGCGGCCAGCGGATCGAAGAAGTATCGATAGCGATGCCGATCCGGGACGAGGGCGAGTCACAGTTCAGCCTCGACACGCTCGTGCTCTACCCGCTCCGGATGACTGACACGGTGTTTCGCGTCCTCCTCTTTCGCTAACTATGGTCTTTGGATTCGACTACTCACTGGTTAACCTCCTGTCGCTGGTCGTCGGGCTGGCGTTCCTCGCGAACGGGTTTATTATCGTCAGGAGCGAACGCGAGTCGCTGGAGCGTCGCTGGTCGTCGGGCTGGCGTTCCTCGCGAACGGGTTTATTATCGTCAGAAGCGAACGCGAGTCGCTGGAGTTGTTCGTGATGTCGCTGCTGCTCGGCACGGGGCTCATCGTCGTTGCTATCGTCCCCAACGTGTTCGAGGTCGTGGCGCGGCTACTGGGCCTGGAGTGGAAAGCCCGCGCCATCCTCGTCATCTCGAACCTGACGCTGTTTGTGGCGGTGACGTACCTGCTCAACCGCATCGGGCACATGTACGACCGGCTGTCGCGGCTGAACGAGGAGTTGAGCCTTCTCCGGAGCGAACTTGAGGAACATCAGCTACAGACCGAGGACAAGCAGGATGAGTAACCGCGCGGTGCTGTCGATAGATTTCGAGCTGTTTACCCAGACACCGGCCTACCGGAGCGCGTCGGGGACGACCGACCGCGACGGCGTCGGCCTCGACGGCGGTCGATTTTTCAGGGACACGCTCGCAAAGTACGACGCGACGTCGACCGCGTTCGTGGTCTCCTCGGTTGCCGAGTCCCATCCCGACGCCGTGCGGGCGCTTGCTGACGCGGGTCTGGAAATCGCCTCGCATACGCACACCCATCAGTTGCTCTCGGATCTCGACAGCGACGGGCAACGAAGGGAGTTGTCCCAGTCGAAGGACGTACTGGAGCGAGTCACCAACGAGCGGGTTTCAGGGTTCCGAGCACCCGCCTTCGACATCACCGACGACCACTTCGATCTGCTTTCCGACATCGGATACACGTACGACTCTAGCGTCGTCTCAAGCCGGTCGATTCCAGGGTGGTACGGCGGCGAGTACGACATTCACGAACCGGTCCAAGCGACGGCGGTCCGCCCGGACGCACCGGACAGCATTACCGAGTTCCCGGCAAGCGTCATGCCCGGCCTGCAGTTGCCCCTCACCGGGACCTGGCTCCGGTTTTTCGGCCCGCGATACACGATTCTGGGCATGAAACTGCTGGCCCGCCGGGGTATCACACCGATGCTGTACGTCCATCCCTGGGAACTGGTCGACCTGCCAGCTGTCGAAGGGGTGCCGACGCGGGTGTACGTCAGGACCGGCGACTGGATGCGCCGGGCCGTCAAGCGGATTCTCCAACAGGACTTCGAGTTCACGACCGTGCGGACAGTTCTGGAGGACGGTGAAGCGGCCGCGACGCAGCTACAGAGGGGCGAGACACCGTGACGAGTCGGGCTCGTGATCTGGGGATCACGGTCGCCCAGTACGGTATCGCCGTCGTTGCGCTTTCGTGGCTGCTCACGCAGTTCGACATCGCGAGCGCAATCGACCTGCTCGCCAGCGTCGAAACCGAAACGGCGCTCGCGGTCGTCGCCGTCAGCGTTCTCGGTATCTGTGGCCGGACCTACTCGTGGCACGCGGTAATCACCCCGCTCGCACCGGTCCAGTTCCGGACCGCCGCCGGGACGACGCTCATTGTGAACTTCGTCAATCAGTTGCTCCCGTCGCGGCTCTCGGGACGGCTGGCTGCGCCGTTCGTCCTCCGGAGCCAGACCGGAATGGCTTACAGCGACGCTGCAGCCGCGTCGGCGCTTCACACCAGCATCTTTGCCCTATACTACGGCGTCGCGGCGACTGCTGGCCTCATCCTGGCGATTCCACTGCTCCGGGTCGAACTTATTCTGTTGCTGGCGCTTGCGACAAGCCTGTACTTCGTGGCCGGCCTGACGGTACTGTTTGGCGGCCTCAACCTCGACTATCTGGACCGGCTTATCGGCTGGCTGTCAGGAGTGGCAGTCCGGGTTCCCCGCGCCGGCGAGACACTCGCGGCGCGTCTCGACGGCCTGCTTGAGTTCACCGACAGTTCGACAACGACGTTTCGGTCGCTCGCGAGCGAGCCGGCAGTGTGGCTCCGCTACGCGGTCGGCTGGGCCGTCGACCTCGTGCTTGCGCCCGGTGTCCGCGTCGGCCTGTTGCTGGGAAGTTTCGGCGTCGCGTTCGAACCGCTGGTCGCGTTACCGCTGTATCTTCTGGTCGCGTACACCGTAACGCTCCTGCCGCTGACACCCGGCGGCATCGGCGTCACCGAGGCGACGGCGACAGCGGTGTTCGTCGCGCTGGGCATCCCAGCGGAAGTCATCATCCCCATCATCTTCGTCGACCGGTTCCTGAGTATCTACCTGCCGTCACTCGCAGGCTGGTATCCTTCTGTCCGGCTCGATGTCGCGTCACTGACGACGGAGTAGCCGGCCCCCAGGATACATCAAAGCGGACTCAGAACGGCGGATGACGGCTCGTATCGCACTCGCCATCGCGTTCCAGAATGAGGGTGTACTGATTTGCCGCGAGTTCCTGCTCGTCGGCGAACTGGTCCGTGTGCGGGACGACGCCGAGNCGGAGCAGGTCGGTGAACGAGCCGGGGGTCGGTCGCTGGGGCACGAAGTTCGGTGGCCGCTCCCCGAACTCCGCGACGATTCGGTAGTTGGACTCCTCGTTCAGGAGGTTCCGGAGATAGACGGCCTGTGCGTCACCGTTGCGGTAGTAGGTATCCTCCTTGAGGTACAGCAGGTCCCGATACCCGACCTGAATGTATCGCGGGCACGCCATCGCTTCCTCTGCCTCCGAGTCTTGGCCGGCGACGTGTCTGGCGGTCAGCGAGTGCGGGACGGCAGTGTCCTGAATATGGACGCGATACGTCTCCACCACGTCGCCATCCTCGCTGTTCTTTTCGAGCCACGCTGTCGCTTCGTCCCGGGGCATCGACGCGAACTGGGCCGTCCCGATACCGGCGTAGACGGCCGTTGTTACCAACAGAACCGCCATCACCGGTCGTGCCAGAGACGACGAGCGTTCGCGGAGCTCCACCAGTCGCCCCCCGACGAGTAAGGCGATGAGCGGGAACGTCGGTATGAGGTGGTGCACCCGGAAGTCGTGCCACTGNGAGAACATCGCGATGTAGGCCGTCAGGCCGGTCAGAATGAGGACGGTNCCGTGAAATGCAGAACCGCGGTCACGAATGGTTGCAACAGTCGCCACGACNCTGGCGGCGGCCGCGGTAACCAGCGGCAGTCCCAGCGCNCTGAANTAGCCCCGCAGGAACCACCACCACATCGGGGCGTCGGGNCCCGTNGGGTGGCTCATCCGCGANGTCGAGCCGCCGAACACNCGCTCGATGAACGGCTCNGGCCCCGCCACGAGCGCGGTTGGGAACCCGAGTACAATCATGGCGAACCCGAACAGAGCGCCGCTCAGGAGGAGCTTCGGCCGGTACAGCGTCTCCGTCAGCGGTGCGTCAGCGGCACGGGCACGCAGGACGAAGGCCACGCCGATGAGCAGAATGACCGGCGCGGCCGTCAGTTTGAACGCGATGGCGACACCACCGGCCGCGCTCGCCGCCAGAAACAGCGTTCCGTCGTCGGTCTGGACGTACCTGACCAGCAGGTACAGCGCGAGGAGGACGAACACCAGCGCCGGCATATCCTCGCCGGCCTCCTTCGAGATTGTGAGAAAGCCGAAAGTCAGCGAGAGCACGACGGCCGAGAGCCGGCCGGCGTTGCGCCCCTCGATTGCGACACCGAGGCGATAGGTGAGGTAGACAGCACAGAGCGCAGCGACGACGTTTGTCAGGCGGATGGAGACGAGACTCCAGGTCCATATCCACTCGGGCGTGGCGGCCCAGACCTCGTAGTGGCCGAACTCCCAGCTGGGGAAGGCAATCGTGGTGAACGCGTCTAGATCCCCGGTGAGAGCCGCGACGAGCACGACGGGGAGGATGGCCAGCGCATAGAGATATAGCGTCGCGCCGAAGGGAGCCCGGCCCCACTCGATACCGGCTTTGAGCCCCTCGAAGCTCGGTTCTTCGAGAACCGATCCGTAGACGACCATGGCGTCGAGCAACCGACTGTACTCGTCACGAGTCGCAAAGTTCGGAATGCGATGCCAGAACCAGAACCCGACCATAACAGTCGACAGCAGGAGCACGTAGCGGAGATAGGGGTCGTCCCGGAAGTCCGACCGTACCTGTTCGACAGCACGTCGTGACAGTGACCGCCAGCCACTCATCGTGTCACCGCTCCGGGGTGTGAGTTGAAAAGACTGCCCTTCTCAGAAGTAATCGGCATCGAACTCCCGGCGGAGGATGTAGTGGTTCGCGTACCCGCGGACATACTTCGCAAATAGCGAGAGATATCCCTCGTCTGCCTCTCTGCGGGCCGACGTAGCGACACAGGAGTCAGCGTCGTAGACGATTCGGCCGTAGTCTTTCATCCGCAGTGAGAGTTCCGTGTCCTCCATAAACGGGATGTCCTCGTTGAAGCCGCCCGCGGCTTCGAAGGCGTCGGCCCGGAAGCTACAGTTGAAGCCCGGTTGCTGGACGAAGCCCAGCGGCCAGGATACCCGATACCAGTAGTCCGACAGCAGCTTGAACAACACGCGGTGTTTGAGACTGTCTTCGAGTGGCCGTGCGGGCCCGCCAACGCCGATCACCTCGTCGTCAGCGTAGTGCCTGAGATGCAGGCGAACCCAGTCCTCGGGGACCACCGTATCGGCATCGGTGAACAGCAGAATCGGGGCTGTTGAGGCCGCGGCTCCGCGGTTTCTGGCGATTCCCGCCCCGCCCTCGTCGCACCGGACGACGGTGTCGACGAAAGGGGTGTCGCGGGCCACCTGCTCCGTGCCGTCGTCGCCGCCGACTACGACGACCAGTTCGACGGGCTGTGACTCGAAGGGAGCCAGACAGCGGGCCAACGACTCCGCCTCGTTGTAGGCCGGGACGATAACTGCGGCGTCCATCTGAGAGGCAGGTACAGTGTACAGACAGAAATAGCAAGCGATGCGACGGCCCGCCCGGCGCTCAGGCGGTCACGAACGGCGTGCGAGAGCGGTCCCCGCAAGGACAGCGACGAGTGCGATACCAGCGAGCGTCCCGAACAGCGCCGTCGCGTTCGCGAAGGCCAGAATCGACCCGGCGAGACCACCGCCAAGTGCGCCGACCCCGAACACGCCAAGATACGTGAAGCCATATGAGAGTCCGCGCGTTCCGGCGGGCGTGTACTCCGCGACGGCGGCCTGATACATCGGCTGAACGACGAACAGTGCGATGCCCAGAAGTGCACCCAGCACTGCCAGCGGCCCGAAGCCCATCGCCGACACCGGAACGAACAGCACCGCAAGGACGGCAAGCACCAGGAACGAGCCGGCGATACCGTATTCGACGGGAATCCGGTCGCTCAGTTTGCCGCCAGCGTACTGCCCGAGGACGCCGATGAGCAACAGGCCGGCATAGAAGTAGTCCTGTGGCTTGAGCGTCTGGCCCGTCCCGACCTCGATACCGAGCGCCGACAGGACGCCGGGAGGCAACAGCGTCTCTATCGGGATGGGCTCGAAGCCCGGCAGGCCTCGCAGGAGTTCCGGAAGGAACGTGAGGACGCCGCGGTAGTACAGCCCCGAGCACATGACGACGACGAACACCAGCAAGAAGCTCCCGGTCAACAGGTGCTTGCTCTCCGCGAGAAATTCCCCGAGCGAATCGATACCGCTGCTGGCTTTCGACCCGCCGTCAGTCGCCGTCGTCACCGCCGCCGTCTCGTCGAAACTCGCCTGTGAGGCGTAGACTGCGGCGAGCAACGCCGGAACGCCAAGGACGAGCGCGACCGTCCGCCACTCGGCGACCAGCAGAAGAACTGCGGCGACGAGCGGGCCGAGGCCGATTCCGAAGTTGCCGGCGACGCCGTGATAGGCCAGTCCGGTCCCACGTTGTTCGACACCTTTGCTGATGAGCGAGAGCCCGGCTGGGTGGTAGACGCTGGCCGAGAGGCCCCAGAGGACAAGCGCCAGCGCGATGACGACCATACTCGGGGCAAGGCCAAGCAGGATGTACGAGCCGCCCATGCCGAGCAGACAGCCCGTGATGAGGCGACGGGAGCCGAGACGGTCAACGACGATACCGCCCGGGAGCGCGCCAGCCCCGAACAGGCCGTAGCCCAGCGTCACGATGACGCCGACGGTGGCCGTCGTCACGTTGAACTGGGCGATACCAAGATTGATGAGGTCGAATTCGGTGAGCCAGATGACGACAAATATCGGGACTGCCATCTCGTAGGTGTGGACGAGTCCGTGTGCGAGCATGACCAGTGCGGTGATCGCTCGGTCGTTCGCGTTCACAGTGTGGTTCGTGTCGGCCGCCGACAAGTGTGTGACGGTTTCGCGCATTCACGCGTGCGCCTTTTTCACCCCTCCCAAAAGCAGGGGTGGGTTTTTATGTCCGAACAGTATAGGCGGCAAGTGTGAGCAAGATCAAGGTGTCACTCCCGGACCAGGTGGACTCGGACATCCAGCGACTCGTCGAGCAGGGCGAGTTCCTCAACCGCGACCAAGCCGTGGAAGACCTCCTAAAGCGAGGGATTTCGGCCTACAATACCACGACGGAAGAGACCGAGACGCTTGATGAAGAGATTTTCGACCAGACGGCCTCCGAACAGCAGGACCCGGCAATGCAGGACGATTTCCTCTAATCGCGGTTCTGTGAGAGTCGGCTGTCGTCCTCGGCTGCCCGTTGTCCGGAGCCGTTGTCTTCCTGCCGCTGTTGTTTCATTTTTGCGCCGGGTTTCGGACCTCTGTCGACTGACTCGTACGGCGTTTCCGCGATACTCTCCGGGATGATGTACCACGCGAGGCCACCGCCAACGACGGTTCCGCCAACAAACATTCCAGCAACAATCAGCAGTTCCGCACCGCCGTACAACGTCACAAGCCCCATCGAGACGCCGATGAGAAGCGCGAATCCGACTTGTGTGTATCTGAGAAATCGTTTCCGGTCGGCATCCGTCATCGAGGGACCGACCATTAGCGACCCCCGGTACAGACTGGGAGTGTTCGGTTGACCATCAGTAGAAGCCCCGCTCTACGTCTTCTTCGATAACGTCCTCGAACTCCGCGTCGAGTAGTTCCTCCGCTTCTTCAAACGTCTCAGTGAGTTCACTCATCTGGTCTGGTCGGTCGTGGTGATCGAACTCCATCGGCCCGTAGGCCGGGGAGTCCATCGCGTCCATCATGTCCTCCAGCAGCGCTTGCGGTGACGTCGGTGCGTCCGCATGCGTTTCGAGGACCGTTTCGAGGTTCTTGGCCTTCTCTTTGGCGTCGTCCTCGTCTTCCGGCCCCTGCTGGACGCCGAAAATGCCGGACCCGTCGTTTGGAAACAGCGGGTCGATATCATCGTCGATACGGCGTGCCACTTGCGACCCGACGCCCTGTACCTCGAAGGGGTTCTTTGCGTAGGTTTTGAGTTGATAGACACCGGCGTCAGGGTGACCGAAGTAGATGTCCTCGCCGATTCCGTTCGCGCGGTCGCCCCCGACGGCACGCCAGTCCCCCGGATTGGCATTGCTCTCCATCACGTCTTCGAGAATGTCCTGCCAGTCACGAACGCGCATTGTCAGTTTCCTGTTCGGACTGGGTCAGAATGAACCCATCGGTCCCGACTGCTGCCAGGGGCGAAGAAATGTCGGATATACTGGCTTGGCTGCCCTGACGACTGTGGCCACTGTCGAGAACCATACCGGGGATTGATTATCTTTCACGTTAGTTTCCATGATAACAGCTCGGGGTGTCGCAGTACGGGCGTACGTTACGAGGGGCGACAAGTGGGTACAGCATCCGATACTGACCACGGCGGCGTTGACTGGCGGCAGCTACTACTGGTAAGTCTTTGCCTCGTTGGGCTAATCGTCGCTGCGTTTCTGGCCCCACCACCGGTCACCGAGAGCGGGGTCGACAGCAGTGGGGGCAGTGACGGGAGCCCCGGGTCTGAACCACTGACGCAGACGCCAGCCGATACACGAGAACAGCGTCGCGACGGTGGCGGGAGCAGCAACGTCACAGGCGACACAGAGCCGATTCCGATTCCCGGCGAGACTGCCCCGCCCACTGAAGACGGCTGTGGTGTCCTCATTGAATCGACGCCAAAAGCCGGGCATCCCCTCACAGTCCTGGTGTATCAGGATCTGGAACCAGCGGGCGCGACCCGTGTCTGGTTCAATGACCGGTATGTCGGTCGGACTGACCAGAGCGGGCAGGTGACCGGACAGGTGCCCTACCAGCGCGAACTGAACGTAACGGTCGAATCGCCGGGCCCAGAGCCATGTCAGTTCTACCGTCGACCGGACGAGGAAGCAGGCGCTGAAACGGCTGACCGCCTCGCGAAAGGCGATATGTGGCCATCTGGCGCGGGTGATTCGACAGCCACACGCCAGCAGACAGCGGCCGACGACGACACCGGTCAGTACCGTGTCGCCGGGAGCGTCAACGTGACACTGCTTGGCGAACCGTATCCCGGGTCGACTGTCCCGCTCGTTGCAACGGTCGACGGCGTCCCGGTACGAAACGCGACTGTGAGCCACGACGGCGATATCGTCGGCCGAACTGACACCACCGGCCAGTCTCAACTAACAGTCCCAGATACCGATACTACTGCGGTAACCGTGTCCCGCGGCGAGTTCGAGGGCACCGCACGCGTTGATGTGCTGAACTTACACGTTCGCGTCATGCCAGCGAAGACCCTCCCAGTCCCGGGTGATAGCGCCGCAGTCAACGCCACGAGAAACGGAGAGGCAGTCACGAACGCGACTGTGACGCTCGGCGACCAGCGCCGGGGGACGACTGGCGCTGACGGCACCGTTGCTGTCTCACTCCCGGCAAACCCCTCGCTTACCGTTACAGCGGCAACAGACAGACAGACAGCGAGAACAACGCTCTGGGACGCGTACATCGGGACCGTCGTAGTGAGTTCAGTGCTGCTGGTGGCAACCGTGGTGACTATCGCTATCGCCGCACTGCTGTACACCCCCAGGGTCGCACGCGGCATCGGTATTCTCTGGGCGCTCTTCGATTCGCTGTTTTTCATCGGCGTACTCTGGGAACGCGACGGACTGGCCATCGCGCTCGCAGTCGTGGGCGTCGCCGCGCTGTACCACTATCGGGCCGATATGCTTTCGGGCGGGCAGGCGGTCGCACATACAGTCAGGAACGGCAGTCAAATACTTGCTGGCCACGTCGCCCGCCTCATTCAGTTGAGTCGGCGAACAGCACTCTGGCTCGTTGGCCGTATCGAAGCCATGCTGAGCATTGGCCGACGACTGGCTATCCGTCTGGCCGCATGGCTCGCGTCGCTGCCGCTAACGGTGACAGGACTGTCCCGTCGCTTCCAACAGAGGCTCCGGTCGGCCGGGTATCGAGCTGTCACCGTGGCCAGGGCTGAAAGCACGCCGCGCAGGATTGTAACGCTCGGATTCTCGTGTGTCGTCGTGATACTGAGCTATGTTCGCTGGGGCACGACCGGTGCCGCCGTGGCTGTGGCTGGAGTGGGGCTGGGTGCGGTCAGTGTCTACACCTCTGGCCGGACCGACGATACGGACCGCCCAACTGCGGCATCTAGCTCCGGACCGAGCGAGTCGGTTACTGACTCGTCGGACGGCGACGAGTCTGCTCTTCCGTCGCTCCGGGACATCTGGCGTGCGTTCGCCAGGCACGTCGTCCCCGGACACTGGCGGACGCGGACGCCCGGCGAGGTGTCCCGGGCCGCAATCGACAGCGGCCTCCCGAGGGCACCCGTCGAAGCACTGACAGAGGCGTTCCGAGACGTCGAATACGGCGGCCAGTCGAGTGACAGTCGCCGTGAACAGGCCCGTAACGCGTACGATGCGCTGGTGAGCGCGAGCGACGAGCAGGAGGACACAGAATGAATCGTCGTCACGTCGGGCTGGGAATCGCCGTGCTGTGTGGCCTGCTACTTGTGGCTGCCGGCGCGGTTATCGGGCTGATAGGGACGCCAGAACCGGCGGCGTCCGGACCGGGTGCGGCGGGTGTCCTCGTCCTCCTCGTCTGCGTGCTCGTAGCCTTCTGGAAGCTTTTGCGGACGCCCGACGACCCCGCGATATCACCGTCACCGTGGGCTGCTGACGACGGGTTCACCAGAGAATATCTGGAGACGACACCGACAGATGACGCTGTCTCCGGAACCGACCTCGCAGAACGTGTTGAAGCGGCGGTTGCGAAGGCCCGCGACGACGGGTCAGTCGACGGGAGCGTCGGTCCTGTTCGGGAACCACTTCGGGCGACGCTCACGGAGGCACTGGTTCAGGGTGGTCACGACCCCGACACGGTGAAAGCACAGTTAGCCGCGGGGAGCTGGACGGACGACCCGGTTGCCGCCGCGGTACTGGACGAATCCGTCGCGCCGCCGGACCGGCCGTTTCGCGCTCGCCTCCGGGCCTGGCTGTTTCCAGAAAAGGCCGTCCGAAAGCGGTGCGCGCGGGCAATGGCGGCAGTCAGTGTCGCGGCCGACGACGCGTTGCCGACGGTTGTCGGCCAGCGAGCGCCGCGTCCGGTGCCAGTCGTCGCCCCAGCAGTCGCCGACCTGCAGCGGGCGGCTGACGGGAGCCTCCAGCGGGCCATCGACGGGTCGATTCCCAAGCGAGAAGACATCGAGGCCAGCGAAAACGGCACGTCTGAAGAAGCCCGCGTCGACAGGGACGGAACTGCCGCGGACGGCGCGACCAGCAGTGAATCGGAAACTGACGGGACGACGCTGGTCAACGATGACGGAACGGATGTCACAGCCACCAACGGGGCCGACTGGGGCGATGTAACGGAGGGGAGAGACTGATGGGGCGACGGGCTACGCGGTGGCGCGGCGCAATCGTTGCCGCGCTGGCACTCGCCGGAGCGGGCATCTGGGAGGGAAACGGGACACTGCTGCTGGCCGCGACGCTCCCGCTCTCGTATCTGGCCTACGGAGTCCTGTCGACCGCTGCTGTCCCGGCAGCACTCGTCGTGTCGCGGGCGGTCGACCCGACGCCAGCGCCCCCGGGGCACCCGGTGACAGTCCAGTTGACGGTGACAAACAGCGGCCAGCAGACACTGTCGGACGTCCGGGTCGTCGACGGCGTTCCGACTGACCTCGCAGTGCTGGATGGGTCGCCACGCGGTGGCGAGACGCTTGCTGCCGGCGAATCAGTCACGATAGAGTACACGCTCATCGCCCGCCGGGGCGAACACGACTTCGACGAGCCACGGCTCCGCGTCCGGGGGACGGGTGTCGGCGAAGTCGCGACGGCGACACGACACCCCGAGGGCGATGACAGGCTGGTGTGTCAGTTGGACGCGAAAGCGCCGCCGCTGTCCGACCGGGGGACCGACCGCGTGGGCCAACTCACGACCGACGCCCCCGGCGATGGCTTCACGTTTCATTCGACGCGGGAGTATCAGCACGGTGACCCGGCCGGCCGTATCGACTGGCGCGGCTACGCGAAGCGCGGCGAGCTGTCGACGGTCAACTACGAGCAGTGGGTGTCAACGACGGTCGTGTTCGTCGTCGATGCCCGTTCACCAGCGCGGGTGACCGCCGGCCCCGGTCGCCCGACAGCGGTCGAACTCGGCGCGTACGCGACCACGCAGGCACTGACATCGCTGCTGGATGCCGGCCACGAGGTCGGGCTGGCAATCGTCGGCATCGACGGCGACGGGCCAGCGGGACTGACGTGGCTCCAGCCAGGCGACGGACCCAATCAGCGGTCGCTAGCTGTCGAACAGCTACGGGCCGCTGCCGATGCTGCCGAGAGCGACCCGGCCGGTGGGCCAGCAGACGAGGCCGACACACAGCGACAGTTCCGGAAGGTGATGGAGATGGCCGGACCCCGCTGCCAGCTGGTGCTCGTATCGCCGCTGCTCGACGACGCGCCAGTCACTGCGATGGCGTCGTGGGCGGCGTTCGATTGCCAGCGAACCGTGCTCTCGACGGACGTAACCGCGGCGAGCACCGTCAGTGGACAGTACGAGCACGTCCGCCGTCGGACCCGTCTGGCGCGGTGTCAGGCGTCCGGGGCCCGGACGATAGACTGGCGACGTGGGACACCGCTGCCGCTCATCCTCGATTACGCCTTCGCCGTCGCGGCGCGCCAGCCGAGTGGCAGCGCCCGGCTAGGAGGCGGAGCGTAAATGATTGGCGGGCCGCGACTCGACACACCATCGGCCGTCGGCGAGGAGGGGCGGCCGCGGGCGACCAGTCTGACTATCGCCGCGCTCATCATCGCCGCGTTCGCCCTGACGACAGGCGTTCTCTCTGGCGACCCGAAACTGTTCAGCGGTATCGCACTCCTCGCCGGCATTGCCGTGGCGGGGCTGACCCTGCTGGACCGAGACGGGCTGGGACCGACGGTCATTGGCCACCTCTGTTTCCTGCCGGCAGCGACTGGCCTCATTGCCTCGGTCGGGCAGGTGGCAGTCGCCCCGCTTCTCGCGCTCGGTGTCGCCGTCGCAATGGTTGGCGTCGCGGCTGCTTGGACCAATGTGCTCGATAGAGAGACAGTGTCGGCGGCGACAGTGAGCAGCGTCGTTTCGTATCTGTTCACAGTGGCGGGCCTCGTCGTGGGCACTGTCGTCCTCGCGCTCGCGTGGTTTAGTTGGGAGCTGGTGAGTGCTGTCGCCGGTGGGACATCGCCGATTGCCGCCACGGTCTGTCTCGGTGTCCTCGGTGTCGCCGCATCGGGCTGCCTGTATTTTGCCGTGGCACAGCTTCCACTCGTGCAGTTGACAGCGCGGAGCCGCCGCGACGCGATAGCTACCAGACTGAAACGGGGGACTCGGGCGCTCAAACTGGTCGCAATCGGTTCAGCGGCGTTCACTGTAGTCGTGCCGTTGGCACTGCTGTTGACGCCGTTTGGTCAGCTTGTCGCGTCCCCACCGTTCAGTCTCGGTATCCGAGTGCTGTCGTCGTGGGTCGTTCTTGCGCCGCTTCTGGCAGTCACAGTCGGCGCGCTGGTTGCTGGTAGCGGTGCGATTGTCATCCGAAAGTTCACGACTGAGTTCAACGCCGCCTCGGTGCGGACTGTCGGAGCCGCCATCGCGGCAGTTGGCTATCTGGTGTTGCTAGCCCTGTTCCTCCTGCGGACTGGCATCTTCGGGTTCGGCTCGTTCATAACTGTGTTCTTCGGCGCATTCCTGCTCCCGTTGCTCGTGTATCTGGTGCTCGTGCTCGTCAACGGGGCACTCACATTTGGCCTGTTGCCAGCGCGTGCCGGCCCCGCAGCACTGACCGCTTCAGGACTTATCTGTGCGAGCATCGGTGCGGCACAGGCCGACCTTCCCACGCTACTGGTGTTTGCTGGTGTCGTCAGCGGCCTCGTCGCCTAGGACGTTGGTACATTCGGCCTCGGACTGACAGCAGAGCTGGGCCATCGTCCGGAAACACGACGGCTGGAGCTGTATCACAGCGTGTTCGCCGTCGGCGTCGGGCTGCTCGGTATCGCCGCCGTCGGCATCGTCGATGCAGCGCGCCATGCCGTCGGTTCCGCAATCGGGTCGCCGGAGACAATGGCACTCGCCGCAATCGGTGTGTTACTGCTGCTTGCCCCGCTTCGTGGCTAAGGGACTGGTTCATGCTATCCCATCCGGGATGGACCAGTAGCCACTGTGAACTGACAGATACCGGCTAATGGTACACATTGATACACCCCGAGTGCAACGCATGGAGCATGGCCGGGTTATCGTCGGATTTGAGCGTTGCGGCGGCGTCAGAACACTGTCTCAACATTGTGGAGCGAGTTGAGGAGGCTGTCGTTGTCGAACGCCGAGTGCTGTTCGAGACACTGGCTGGCGTCATCGCCAGAGGACACGTTCTGGTGGAAGACGTACCGGGAACGGGCAAAACTGTTCTGGCGCGGGTGCTGGCGGAGGCGCTGGGCCTTGAATTTACCCGGATACAGTTCACACCGGACCTGCTGCCGGCGGACGTGACCGGGTCGAATGTGTACAACGAACACGAGCGGGAGTTCGAGTTCGCACAGGGGCCGGTGTTCTCGAATGTCGTGCTCGCAGACGAAATCAACCGCGCGCCGCCGAAGACCCAGTCTGCACTGCTTGAGTCAATGGAAGAGCGGCAGGTCAGTGTCGACGGGACGACGCATCCGCTCCCGACACCGTTCGTCGTTATCGCGACCCAGAACCCCATCGAGCAGGAAGGGACCTTCCAGCTTCCCGAGGCCCAGCGGGACCGCTTCAGCGTGAAGACGTCGATGGCCTATCCCGATGTCGAGGGGGAAATGGGGCTGCTCGACCGGCGGGCCAACCGGCGAACACTCTCGCCGTCGGTCGACCCGGTAGTTGACCCAGAGACGGTGCGTGCCCTTCAGGAGTGTGCAGAAGACATCCGCGTCGACACCAAGGTTCGTCGCTATATCGTCGACCTGGCGCGGGCGACACGCGAAGACGACCGGACAGAGATCGGCGTTTCGCCGCGGGGCGTGCAGCGGGTCTTCGAGGCTGTCCGGGCCAGCGCAGTCATCGCCGGCCGGCAGTATGCCACACCCGACGACGTGAAGCGACTGGCGAACGCGACGATGAGTCACCGACTGGTCCTGACGACGGAGGCGACCATCGAAGGGACCCAGAAGACCGATGTGATTCAGGCTGCGCTGGACGCTGTCGACGTGCCCGCAGTCTCACCGAATGCACCGGAGACGGACGACAGGGCCGAATCGACAGCGGCGAGCGGGGCCGAGCCTGCTGACTCTCCGTCGAAAACCTCGCCAGACGATGATTCGCCCGAGCAGCAGCCGCCACAGAGTGCTGCTGGAGCAGAGAAGAGCAAGGCCAGGCAACCGGACAGGGATGGCGACCAGCCTACCGACTCGGCAGGTGACACGCAGAGCCGGAGTGACGAGGACGACATCGGACACGGACAGTGAGCGCGAGCGGGTAGCCGAACGGCTTTACTCTCCGGAACAGCCAGACGTAGTATGGAAAGTGAACACAACGTCCTCGGCGGGGAGTTGGCTCCCTGCTCGATGGACCCCGAGACCGGGTTCATGCGCGACGGGTACTGCTACCCGCTCCAGCGCGACCCGGGCCGGCACGAGATTTGTGCCGTGATGACGGCGGAGTTTCTGGAGTACAGCAAGGCACAGGGCAACGACCTCGTGACGCCGCGGCCGGAGCTGAACTTTCCGGGTCTTGACCCCGGTGACAGCTGGTGTGTCTGTGTCCCGCGCTGGATAGAGGCCCACGAGGCCGGGCGCGCACCGCCGGTGAACCTCGACGCAACGAGCGAGGACGTGCTCGAAGACGTGTCGCTGGAAACGCTGCAGGAGTACGCTGCCGATGGTGACTCGGATGCCGACGCGACCGCTGAATGAGCCACGCCGCGAACGACTTTTGAGGGACCGCCCCGTCGCTTTGGCCGTGCAACAGGGGAGGGCCAAGCGATGAGCGTGGACCACGTTCGTGGCGTCGTCGTCGACATCGAGGAGCCAAAGACGGTGAACACTCAGTACGGCGAGAGCGACCTCTGTGAGGTGACGATACGCCCCGACCGCGGGGCCGGGGAGCCCACGACGGTCACGCTCTGGGGAAAGTGGACCGAGAACGCCGCCGCCATCGAGACGGGCATGGAGATCGCCGTCTACAACCCTGACGAACGCGAGTACCGGGGCGAACAGCAGTACTCCGTCGGCGGTGACGCCACGCTGGTCGTCCAGCCGGATTTCCTCGTCGACGTGACTGACATCCGGGCGTGGGTGCAGTGCCCGCGGATGTACTACCTCCGGAAACTCGACGGCGCGGAGCACGCTTACCCGCTGGTGAAGGGGACCGTTGTCCACGAGGTCTTTGGCGACCTGCTTCGGGGCCGGGACCTCGACACCGCCATTGAGGAGCAGGTCGACGCCGCTGGACTGGACATCGGACTGCTGGGCCGGGAGGCCGACGAGGTGGCCGGCGACGTGCGCGACCACGCGTCGGCTATCCAGGGGTGGCTCCAGCAGGGGACACTGACGGAGACCGACCAGTGGCGCTCCGAGATGACGCTCATCTCCGAGCGGTTCGGCATGAAGGGACGGGCTGACGCCGTCCGTCGCGGGATGCCCGTCGAACTCAAGACCGGCAAAAACACCAAACGAGAGCCGCGGTTTCAGGACAAGATACAGGCGACGGCGTACGCCTTGATGCTGGGCGAGCGCGCGGCTGGCGCGGGCAGCGCCGTCGACGCAGCCCCGGACACGGGCACACTTCTCTACACCAAGAACGCCGCCGTCGACCGAAGCGAGGAGAGCGGCGACCTCTCGCCGGCAAAGGAGTTCTCTATCGGGAGCGGGCTCCTAAATTACGTCGTTCGGACCCGCAACGCGATTGCGGCGATGGAGTACGACTCTGGCGTGCCGACGGGCTACGAGGCCAACGCCAAATGCGAGTACTGCTTCGAGCAGGACACCTGCATGGCGGTCTCCGGCCGACTCGACCAGGAGTCCAAGGCGGGAACGGTCGGCCGAGCGGTGCCAGAGGAGGAACTGGACTACTTCGAGCGGTTCTACACGGCCGTCGAGGCCGAACGCCGGTCCGTCCACCGGGAGTACGCGAAGCTCTGGGAGCAGACGCCCGAAGAGCGGGCCGACAACGACCGGGCGCTCATCGGCCTGGAACCGACCGGTCGCCGGGAACTCGACGGCGGCCGCTGGGAACTCCGGGCAACCGGGACGGGGGCCGTCTCGAAGATCCGCGAAGGTAATCTCGTGCTCGCCAGCGACGGCGACCCGGTGACCGGCAACGCCGAACTGGCCCGCGTCGAGCGACTGGGCAACGAGGCGCCACGCGCCTCGGATAGCGGGAACGGCAACGCCGTGAACGAGGAGATCGTCGTCACGGCCGACGAGCCGCTGGACCTCCGCCGGCTGGACGTGTATCCCTCCGAACTGACGACCGACCGGCTCCAGAACGCGCTCCACGACGCCGTCCTCCTCCAGTCGCCCGAGCAGAAGGACGTGCTGTTCGGGCGGCGAGAGCCGGAGTTCAATCCGGTCGAGGAGACGTTCATTGACAACAACGACGCCCAGAACGAGGCCGTCCAGTTAGCGGTCGGCGCGGAGGATTTCGCGCTCGTCCACGGCCCGCCGGGGACGGGCAAGACATACACGCTGGCGCGGATGGTCAGGGCCCTCGTTGCTCGCGGTGACCGAGTCTTGCTTTCGGCGTTTACCAACCGCGCCGTCGACAATCTGCTGGAAGCGCTGGAAGAACAGGGCTACACCGATATCGTCCGCGTCGGCACGGAGAGCGGCGTCCGCGAGGACATGCAGAAGTACCGGCTGGAGACCAGCGGCGACCCCGGCGAGTGTGCGAGTCGGCTCCAGAGCGCGCAGGTCGTCGCGGCGACGACGGCCACCTGTGGCGGAAGCACGCTTCAGACGCAGGAGTTTGACGTGGCCGTCGTCGACGAGGCTGGCCAACTCACCGAGCCAGGGACGCTGGCGGCGACGACGCTGGCCGACCGATTCGTGCTGGTCGGCGACCACCAGCAACTCCCGCCCGTAGTCCAGTCCGAGGACGAGACGTTGTCGACCTCGCTGTTCGAACGGCTCATCGACGCCCACCCCGACGCTGGCGTGATGCTCGACCGCCAGTACCGGATGGCCCAGCACATCCAGGCCTTCGCCTCGCGGGAGTTCTACGACGGGCAGTTGCGACCCGCGACCGGCGAGGTGGCGGCCCAGCGGCTCAATGACCTCGATGGCGTTGCGACAGCGAGCTTACCCGAGGCACTCCGAGACCGAGTGGCGTTTGTCGACTCCGGCGGCAGTCAGGTCGGCAACACCAACCCGACCGAAGCCGACCGGATTGCCGAAATCGTCGCGTCGTATCGGTCTGCGGGGGTTCCGGCCGCCGACATCGGTGTCATCGCGCCGTACCGCGCGCAGGTCGCGGAGATTTCCAAGCGCCTGCCGGACGTGACCGTCGACACGGTCGACCGGTTCCAGGGGTCGAGCAAGGAGGTCATCGTCATCTCCTTCGTCGCCACCGGGACGCTCGACAGCCCGATCTTCGAGGATTACCGGCGTATCAACGTCGCACTCACGCGGGCGAAGAAGGCGCTCGTCCTCGTCGGCGACGGCGACGCGCTGGCGACCGACGAGGTGTACGGTCGGATGGTCGAGTGGGCGCGGGGCTGACTACGCGTCCGCGTCGCCCCTGTCGCCTGTCCGCAGCCCTGCAACGTGTGCGGTGAGCCGGTCCCGTAGCGTGTCTCTGAGTTCTTTTGCGGTGTCCTCGTCGATGTCGTACACCCGAGCGACGCCGCCGAGCAGGCTTGATGAACTCGCCGTGTCAGCCCCCACGGTCGCCAGGTCACGGCGGCGCTGGAACGGCGACCGCGTGACGAACACCGTCTGGAGCCGGTAGTACGGCACAATGCGCGTTGTCCGCCGCCAGAACCCGCTCCGGGTCGCCAGGACCGAGTCATCGAGGTCGAAGCCGCGGTGTCGCCAGCGGAAGTGTGCCGCTGGCACGACCGGGAGAAAGAGGAGGGCGGCGAGCCACCAGTAGCCTGTCTCAAGCACCAGCGAGTCGACGGCGTAGGCGACTGCGGTGAGTCCGGCCGCCGCCAGCGAAAAGCGCGCGAGATAGCGCCGACGGGCGCGCTTCGGCGGGCGGTCGAAATCGAGGTCGCCGAACGGTTCGATGTCACGGGCCAGTTCGTACACTTCCTCGCGGGGCGCGAGGGGACGGCGACGCCCTGCGTTGACTGCTGGTTCCCACCGCTGTAGCCGGCCGTCTCAACGGCCAGCGTCGCGTATCCGAACCGCCGCATCAGTACGTTCTCGCGGATGGTGACCGTCTGGACCTTCTCCAGCGGGATGTTGCCGCTGTACCGGCGCAACAGCCCCCGCTCGTACCGGAGGTCGCCGTCGGCCTGTGTGAGCCGGAAGCCGTAGTATTCGATGACTGTCAGCGCCACGCTGACGACAAGTGCGAGCAGGAGGAACTGGACGAGCGAAATCGCGGCGAAGACGGCGAGTCGCGTGGATTCCGGCGAGCTAGCCAGCCAGCGGATGACGGGTCCATTCAGCGACGCGCCAACGAGGGTCGCGTTGAACCGAAGGACGGCCCAGACGACGTCCATCCCAAGCGGGAGCGACGCCAGCGTCAGGACCGGCGCGGCCGGCCGAACGGAGACAAGCGCGTACGTCAGGAGTTCGCGCTGGTCGAACGCGAACAACAGCGACCCGTCCGGCTGGTCGCGTGGTTCCGTGTCCGAAGCCGAGGCCGAGTCCTCGAAGTCGTTCGCCGTCTGGGCGTCGCCGGTGTGTGCAGGTGTGGGACCGGTCACGCCGGGGAGGTCAGCGTGGGCCGACCGGCCAGATGTTGCAGTCCCAGACACCGCGCCGGCGGTTTCTGCCGCCGACTCGGCGGCTTCGTCCCGGTCGTGAGTCCGCACGTAGTTCCGGAGGCGTTTGACCTCTGCCTCGTCAACTGCGTCCAGCGTGGCCTCCGTCGCGCTCCCACCGGCCGTCTCAAAGCGGACGATTGCGAGCCCGAGCAGGCGGTTGAGGATGTTCTGTTCGACATCGAGATTCTGGACGCGGCCCAGCGGAATCTGGCGGGACTGTCTGGCGAAGACGCCAGATTCGACGGTGAGCGTGTCCCCGTCGAGTTCGTAGCGAAAGCGGAAGTACCGTGCCAGCGCGTAGCCGCCAAACGTCAGCGCGCCGAGCAGGCCCAGCAGCGGAACCGCGAACGCTGGCAGTCCAAGCATTCCGGTCCCGACGGACCCGCCGAAGAAGCCAAAGAAGCCGCCTTGTAGCGCCGCTCGGGCGACGCTCAGAACCGCACTTCGCGGGTGGAGCCGGTTCATACCGCGTCCGTGGCCTCGCTCTCGTTCGCGAGGTCACGGAGTTGTTCTCGCAATTCGGTGGCTCGTTCGGGCCGCAGGCCTGGAATCGTGATGTCCGCGCCGCGGGTCCCGGCAGTGTAGACGACGACACTCGCCAGCCCGATAGCTCGCTCTACTGGGCCGCGCGTGGTGTCGACGTGCTGGACACGAACGTACGGGACCGACGTGTCGGTCCGGGTCACGACACCGCGGAGGAGAAAGAGCGCGTCGTCCTGTAGGTCAAAACGCCAAATCCGGTGGGCAGCGATGGCATGGGCAACACCCAGAAGCACGAGCACAACCCAGCCGCCGACGACCACCGTCTGTGGCAGTGAGACCGCGAACCGGTCGACAAGATACGCGATGACGCCGAGCACCGACGCCTGGATAACTGTCGACAGAACCCACAGCAGTCTCACTCGCGGGTGAAGCGACTCCATGTCCGAATCGAGGGGCCGGCCGCGGATTAACGGTTTGGCTCCGGAACGAAATTGGAAGCGTTCCGACCCACACATGGGTCAAACAGTGGGCAGAATCGTCTGAAACTTCGAAAAACGTCCTTGTATGCCCCCGACGCCGGACAAAGCGTATGTCACGAAGCCGACGGACGTTTCTGACGACGCTCGCCGCTGCAAGTGTCACGCTCCCGCTCGCTGGCTGTGCCGGCGGCGACGAACAATCCGCAGACGAGGAGGCGGAGTCAATGAACGATGAGGGGATGACTGACTCGATGGACGAGAGGGGATGACTGACTCGATGGAGGGCGGCGAAACGAGCAGCTCGATGGCCCAAGAGAATAACACAGCGATGGACGGCAGCGCAATGACCGAATCGATGACGGAGGCAGCGGACGGCGAGTCGATGGGTGACGACGAAATGAATGACGGAATGACGGAAAACGAGACTACGTCGTAAGCCGCCCGGTGATGACCGTATCGGACTACACGCGCTCGTTGACCTGTTCAGCGACGCGCTCGCCGGGCCGGCGGAGGTGGCCACTCTCGACTTCGTAGACGTAGCCTGTCACCGTGACATCATCGGGAATCAGCTCGTGGTTTTCGAGGTATTCGACCTGTGCCGCACAGGCCGCGTCGATGTCGTCGGTCATCCGGACCCACTCCGCGATTGACGCGTCACCGGTGTCTAGCTCCGGCAGTGCCGGGTCTAGATCGATATCATCGAGGTCACCGTCGACCGCGGCCTCGAACCCTGCAACGATATCCTCGTCGGACGCACTCATCATTCCACAGTCGGTGTGGTTGACGACGATGATTTCCGTCGTATCGAAATACTGTGTTGTCAGCGCCGCCGAGCGAATTACGTCGTCTGTTACCTTCCCACCGGCGTTTCGGTATATCTGTGCGTCGCCCAGCGAGAGCCCAAGCGCGTCCTCGACGGGGATTCGCTCGTCCATACACGCGACGACGAGCAGTTGCTTGTCGGTCGGGATGCCCTTGCGCCGTCGACGCGCCCAGTCGTCCCTCGCGTCGACGCCGTCGTCAACCGATTCGTGGACGTGGCCGGCCTCCGGCTCTTCGTGGTCGTGCGCGTCGTCACTCCCGTGTGTGTGATGTGGCATTGCAGAACACGCCTTTGTGCCCCGTGGTCTTTACTGCTTGCTCGTCGGCAGTACAGCGGAGGAAAGTAATCCGAGTCGAACAGTCCCAGCCACTCAGTCGTCAGTGGCGACGGCGCTGTCTTCGCCGTTTCCGTCGTCAATCTCGTTTAGCACGCGCTGGTGGAACTCCTGCAGGACGGCCGACTCGTCCTCGGCGAGGACCACGTCGCTGGCCATCAGCGTCGCGAGGCCGAAGGCGCGTGGCGACGGCGAGTCGACGCGGGTCCGGACCACGTCAACGTCGCCGTCCTGCATCGCACGCAGGATAGTCTCAATGCCGTCGACGTTGAGCTTATCCTCCAGAATCTCCCGGTAGGTCTCTTCGACGACGGCGAAATCGCTGAGGTCCTCGGCGAACCCGAGCAGCATCTCCGAGGAGACCTGCTGTTCACTGGCCGATTTCTCGTAGCCCTTGTAGCGTTTGAGTATCATCAGGGACCGCGTGGCGTTGATGCGGAAGTATCGCTGGAGGAGGTCTGTCCCGTCGAGGCTGGCCCGGAGGTCCTCGCGGGCCGTCTCCGGGTCGATGTCGCGGACGATTCGCGCGATGTCCACCTTGCGGTTCAGCGGCATCGAGAGCGTGAAGCCGTTGTCGGCGACGGCGACCTGAACGTTCGCGCTTGCTTCCCGGGCGATGTGATACGCCAGTAGCCGAGAAAAGCCGTCGTTGAACCGCCGGCCGTAGTTCGAGTGGACGTGGTAGTGCCGTTCGTACTCGT
>JGI12478J12828_1000178_pt1 | contig 23531 bp, 24 predicted proteins | sample A23E2SouthBayCA_FD_12828 | JGI IMG/M metagenome (IMG submission 12828) | reverse complement strand
ATGCCCGCGAAACTGCTGAAGAAAGCGATTGCCGCCCGCTGGATCAACGACATGACTGGTGTCGGTCGGGCCGCCAAGGCCTGGCCTGACATGTAGCGAGTCCCTTTTTACGTCACCCCCTCTCCTCGCGCCTCCGGCGCTGCGGGGAGTGGGTTCGCAAAAATCTACGCTAAAAACGACCTTCTCGCTCCCGCTGGTCGCGAGAAGTGAAACCGCGCTCGCTCCGCTCGCGCGGTATGCCGTGTCTGCCACCTTCCCCAGTAGCTATTGATATATGCCGCCGTCTGTAGGTCGCTACCAAGCAGACTCTAACACGCCGACAATATCCTCCCGGGTTGGCTCCAGCCCCGACGGGACGTTCATCATGAAGGCGTCTTCAAGGACGGCGTCGGCGACTTCGGGAAACTCCGCCCGGTCGGGGCCGGCTACGTCCCGGAGTTGTGTTGGCAGTCCCAGCGTCGTCACTACCTCACTGACTCGGTCAACGACCGCCGTACCAGGGTTGTCAGCGTCGCCGACCCCGAGTGCGTCGGCCAGAAGTGACCGCCGGCCGTCGACCTGCTCGAAGAGGTACGAGAGCGCGTGCGGAGCAATGATTCCGTGAGCCGCGCCCTGCTGGACGGCGTCGGTCCGGGTTAGTCCGTGGCCGAGGGCGTGGATCAGCGAGAGCGTCGTCCCGTTGGCCCGCGAGATACCGTACTGGACGAGCATGAGTCCCTGCGTGACCGACTGGTACACCCATGGGTCGTCGTCACCGTTACCGAACGCGAGCAGGCCTTCTGTGAGAAGGTCGAGGCCGTGCGACGCTGTGGCGTCGGTTATCGGAGTTGCGTTGGCCGCGTACAGCGTCTCGATACCTTTGTCGAACCCGTTCATCGCCGACGCCGCGAGGACCGACCGGGGCGTCGTCGCAATCAGTTCGGGGTCGTAACAGGCGGCCGCGGGCATCAGTTCCGGGTCACTGACACCGCCGCTGGCCGGTTCGTCCACAGGACAGGTGTCTGGTGCGGCTGTGACGCCAGCGACGATAGAGAGGTCAGCGCCGGCCAGCGTCGTCGGGACGGCGATAATCGGTGGCAGTGCTGCTTCGGGGACAGCTATCGTTCCGGAATCAGCGAACGCCGTGCCGACAGCGGTTGGGTCGCGGTCGGTTGCCGCGAGAATACTGATGATTTTTGCCACGTCGAGGCTGCTCCCGCCGCCGACGGCCACGAGACAATCGGCGTCAGCCTCGCGGAAGCGTTCGAGCCCGTCGTACGCAGTGCCGAGCCGCTTGGCTGGCGTTGTCTCCGCGAAGACGCCGGCAAGTCGGTCACCGAGTCCGTCCCGAACAGGGTCCATCACGGCCGGCGTCTCACCGACGGTAGTGCCACAGACGACCAGTGCACGGTCGTAGCCCTGCTCGTCTAACTCCGTACCCAGCGACCGCACGGCGTCAGGGGCGTATCGGAGCGTCGCGGGGTCGTACTCGAACCGAAACGGGGCCTCAAGGTCGCCGGCAACCGGTGTGTCGGCCATCGGTGTGACGCATTCGGCCCCGCTCGTCTTTAGGCCTTCAGGTCGCCAGAGCCGTCAATCGCCACAACTTGCGCTTTCGATGACTGCAACGCGGACACGTGACGGTCCCTTGCAGGACGGCAGCGTATTCTCGGCTGAAGTCCCCGCGTTCGGGTAAACGCCGTTACTGCGGTTCCATACCAGCTATCCCGTCGGCCAGCGAGTCGAGGTCGTCGAGCGCCTCCTCAAGCGCACCGACGCTGTGTTTCTCCCGTCGGTCCGGGTTCGCGAGTACCCGGACCTGCTGTGTTCCCAATGAGACGAACCCGAGGTCAAGTTTCGCCGCTGTAGCGCGAAGCCCGAGCCCCGCATCCGCGCCGCCCGCCATGACCTTTCGAGCGGGACTCTCGTGGGCTTTTGTCGTGAGTTCGTAGCCTTCGATGGCATCGACGACCTCCGCGCGGCCGACGCCCCGGTCCTCGCCGAGGGCGTCGAGCGCGTCGTCGAAGCTCCGTCGCAGTCCGGAGGCGGTGTCGCGGTTGACAAAGCGGTAGTCACCGTCGACGAGGTCGCCCAAGTCGGATACGTCGGTATCAGGACCAACGACAAGCCCCCATTCGCGCTCCCAGCCGCCAATGTCGGCCGCGTCGTGGTCATCGGCGGCCGGCCCCGCAACGACGGCGACGTCGGGCACGCCGTTGTCGAGGCGGCGGAGCCCCTCAGTAGATCCAAGCGGGAGATACCGCGGCCGGCCAATCGTGTCGAGCAGGCGCGAGAGCAGCGGGTCGTCCTCGCCCATCCCCAGAAGCGTCGGCGGCCTGACTGCCGGAGAGAACAGCGTCACGTCGACTGCCTCCCCCTCTGCCAGGTAGTCCGTCCCCGGCGGGACGTCGACGAACCCGTCGGCGTCGACGAGGCTTGTCGTCGCGCCGCTGCCCTTGTCGACGGGGTAGACCAGCAGCGACCCCGTTTCGTCCTCGACCAGACCCGCCGGCATGAGGCGTCTGCGCCCCTCGCCGTAGCGTTCCTGAACTGCCATCGTGCCAGAGACCGTTGCTGTCTGTGGCGGGTCCCGTCCGGCGGCGTCCCGGACTGCCGGCGCGACAAACGTCTGGAAGATGGTCAGCGCCGACACCGGGTACCCCGGGAGACCGACATACGCCGAGTCGCCGATAGTGCCGACGAGCATCGGCTTGCCGGGCTTGACGGCGACGCCGTGGAGCCTGAGTTCGCCCCGCTCCTCAATGACGCGGTAGATGACATCGACCGCGCTGGCGCTCGTCGACCCCGACGAGAGGACGAGGTCGCACTCGTTGGCTGCCTCGTGAAGTAACCGCTCCATCTCCTCGTAGTCGTCGCCGGCGTGGGGGTACATCACAGGGTCGCCGCCGGCCTCCGCGACCGCGCCCGCCAGCGTGTAGCTGTTTACGTCGTATATCTGGCCGGCAGCGCTGTCGAGGGGATTCCCGGGTCGGACGAGTTCGTCCCCGGTTGAGAGGATGCCAACCTGGGGCCGGCCACGCACCGGAACCTCGTCGACGCCCAGCGCGGACAGGAGTCCGATTTCCCGGGGCGTGATTCGCGTTCCGGGGCCGAGCGCGCGCGCCCCGGCCGCGATGTCCGCGCCGGCGAGCATCACGTTGTCGCCGGGCGCAACGGACGTGCGTATCTCGATGCCATCGTCAGTCTCAGTCGTTCGTTCGACCATCACGACGGCGTCCGCGCCGGCCGGCATCACCGCGCCGGTCGAGATTTCGGCGAGTGAACCCGGTTCGACGGTTACGTCGGGCTCCTCGCCCGCGTGGACCTCCCCAACGACCGACAGCGTCACCGGGTCAGCCTCGTCAGCGCCGAAGGTGTCTCTGGCGTGTACAGCGTAGCCGTCCATGCTCGCGCGGTCGAACCCCGGCACGTCGATGTCGGCGTCGATCCGCTCGGCGAGGACGCGGTCCCGTGCATCTGCCAGCGGGACCGTCTCCGGGGCGGGGTCGATGTCGAGGCCCGCGACGACCTCGTGGGCCTCTTCGGGTGACGCCAGGTCGCGGAACTCGCGGCGGTCGCTCACTGTGACCACTCCCAGTCCTCGACGGTCACGGTGTCACCGGCGTCGTACCCCTCAACGGACTCCGGAACGACAACCCAGCCGTCAGCGAGCGCGACGCTTGAGAGGACACCGGAGCCGCTGGCCCGCGTCGGCGTCGCGGTCGTTTGCTCGTCCGCGTCTTCATCGTGCAGTTCCACCCGCGCGTAGGTTCGGGTCCCCGGCTCGCTGGCGATCTTCCGCGTGAGTTCGGCCTCGGTCGTCGGTGGGTCGGTCGACCGGAGATGGCCGGCCTGCCGGAGCGCTGGCCAGAGGAACTGGACGGCGTTGACGATGCAAGCGACCGGATACCCCGGAAGCATGAGAATCGGCGTCCCCTCAGCCACGCCGAGCGCGACCGGGTGGCCCGGCTTCAGTGCGACCCCGTGGACCAGCACCTCGCCAATCTCGCTGACGACCTCCGGGAGCAGGTCACGCTCGCCGACAGAGGACCCGCCAGTCGTCACGACGAGGTCGTGGTCAAGGTCGTCACTGATGGCCGCCCGGAGTGCGTCCACGTCGTCGGTGACGATGTCGCGGTAGGTCGCGTCGCCGCCCCAGCGCTCGACGTACTGGGTGACGGTCTGGCCGTTCGTCTCGATTACCTGCCCCGGTTCTGGGTCATTTTGGACCAGTTCCTCGCCGGTCGGAATGACGCTGACCGTGGGTCGCTCGTACACCTCGACCACGTCGTTGCCGACCGATTTTAACAGCCCGAGGTCCGACGGTCGGAGCCTGTGGCCATCCTCGTACAGCGTCTGCCCTTGCTCCACGTCCTCGCCGACAGGGGCGACGTTCTCCCCGCCAGCGACCGCATCGAACACTGTGACGCTGTCGCCGGTTACCTCGGTCTCCTCAACCATCACGACGGCGTCGGCACCCTCGGGGAGTTCGCTCCCCGTGTGCACGCGAGCCGCTGTTCCCGTTGTCACCGCCTCATCGACCCGGAGCGATGCCGGCGACCGCTGGCTCGCGCTAAACGTGTCCTCTGCTCTGACAGCGAAGCCGTCCATCGCCGCACGGCGGTAGTGGGGCACCGCTCGCTCGGCCGTGATTTCACCCGCGACGACGCGTTCGTCGGCGTCACGCAGCGGGACACGCTCCGTCCGCTCGTGTGGGGACACTGCGTCCAGCAGCGTCTCTCTGGCCGTCGTCACCGGCGTTCGGTCCTTGAACCCGGCTGACTTCCGGGACTCGTTGCTCATACGTGTACGAATGGCCGGCACACCAAAAAGCTCGCCAGATTCAGGGGGCTTCGGGCAAACAAGAACGTATGGCTGAGTCGGACCTTCGCTGTCGGCTCTGTGGGAACGAGCTCTCGAAAGGACTGGTCGCAACCGACAGCCGGCACTGCTGTCTCAATGCCACCCCTATCGCCGGGACCTGCCCCGAACACGGTCCGGTCGGCCCGCATCACGCTGTGGAGGACTAGCCGGGCTGCGCGTCGCGGAGGTTCAAGTACGGGAACGGGGCCACGCCTCAGTGTGCTTCCGGGGCTTCCTGCCGCCGACCCGACAGCGACGCTCGCGCTCCTCACAGCGATCGGGGCAGGGGTCGGACTGGGAACGCTCAGCGGACTCGTTCCGGGGCTACACGCCAACACGTTCGCGCTCTTGCTCGCTGCTGCGGCGAGCAGTTTGCCCGGGCCGCGGCTCTACGTCGGCGTCGCGATGCTGGCGGCCGGGGTGACACACACCTTTCTCGATGTGATTCCGGCGCTGGCACTGGGCGTGCCGGACCCGGCGATGGCGGCCAGCGCGCTGCCGAGCCACCAGTTGGTGATAGAGGGCCGCGGTCGGGAGGCGCTTCGCCTGTCTGCGCTGGGGAGCGGGCTCGCCGTGGTGTTTGCCGTCCCGCTCGCGGTTCCGCTCACTCTGGTAATGAAGCGTGTGTACCCGCTCCTCCGGCCGTGGCTGTCGGTGCTACTCGTCGGGGTCGCCGTCCTGCTCGTGGTCACGGAGCACGGCCGCCGCCAGCAGGTCGGCGCTGCGTGTTCGCTCGCCGCGAGCGGGCTGCTCGGAGTCAGTCTGCTCGATGCGCCAGTGACCGGCGCGTTGCCTGTGTCAGACGTGCTGGTCCCGCTGTTTTCGGGGCTGTTCGGCGCGCCGGTGCTCTTGGCCGCTATCGAGGGGGATGGCGTCCCGCCACAGGCCGGTGCAACGGTGACGACGCCGCGGCGAACAGTCGGCGTCTTAGCAGGCATCGGCACGCTCTGTGGGGGTGCAGTCGGCTACATCCCGGGAATCTCGAGTGCTATCGCGGCGACGCTAGCGTTGGGTCTGGTCTCCGACCAGGGACCTCGGGCGTTCATCGTCACGACGAGTGGGGTCAACACGGCGACAGCGGTGTTTGCCCTGTTCGCGCTCATCTCGCTCGGGACGCCCCGGACCGGCGTCCTCGTCGCGCTGGACCGGGCGGAAGTCCCGCTGGTGCTTCCAGCGCTGCTTGCGGCAGTCGCTATCGCTGCCGTCGCCGGCGCGATACTCGTCCCGACGCTGGGCGACCGGTACCTCCGAATTGTCGGCCGACTGGACCCGACATACCTCTCGCTGTCGGTGATTGCAGTACTCGTCTGTCTCTCCGCGCTCTTCGCCGGCCTCGTCGGCGTAGGCGCGTTCGGGGCCGCGACTGCAGTGGGCCACCTGCCCCCGAAGTTTGGAGCCCGGCGAGCAACCCTGATGGGGGTCTTACTCGTCCCGCTGGCGTTATAGGTAGCCCCGCTGGCGGAAATGAGCGAGCAAGACTCCGACGACGATCACCATCCCAATCATCACCGCGGGATACCCGAACGCCCAGCCCAGTTCCGGCATATTGTACGGGCTGTCGGTGAAATTCATCCCGTAGACGCCGACCACGAATGTCAGTGGGATGAAGATCGTCGCAACGACGGTCAGCATCTTCATCACCTCGTTTGTCGACTGGGACACCGTATTCAGGTAGATATCCCGCGCCCCCGAGACGAGGTCGCGGTAAGTCTCAGTCAGGTCGACAATCTGGACCAGGTGGTCGTACACGTCCCGGAAGTATTTCTCCGTCTGTGGCTGGATCTGTTTGGGGTCGCCACGGGCGAGCACGCCAATTGCCTCCCGTGCCGGCCAGACCTGTTTGCGGAAAGACAACAGGTCACGCCGAACGTCGTTGATCCGTTCGAGCGTCTCGATATCGGTGGAGGTAGTCACCTCCTCTTCGATCTGTTCGATATCGGTCTCGATCTCGTCCAGCAAGTCGAAGTACGCGTCGACGATGACGTCGATGACCCGGTAGGCAGTAAAATCCGGGCCGCGGTGAAGGAGTCGCTCGTCCCCACGGCCGACAGCGTCCATCACGCGCTGGATGGATGGGACGGCGCCCGTCGACAGCGTGACAACCCAGTCGGAGCCGACAAACAGGCCGAGCGGCGTCGTTTTCACCTCCTTGTCGAAGGTCGTATCGCCGGGCGTAAGCGACGCAGATTTGACGAGCACGAACGTGTAGGCGTTGAACTCCTGAACGTTCGCCCGGACGTCGTTCTTGATGTCATCGATAGCCAGCGAATGAAGGTCGAAGGCGGAACTGACGGCGTCGACCTCATCGGCTGTCACGTCGGTGACGTGAACCCACGTCGTTCCGGCAGCCGTTCGGGCGGTCGTCAGATCCTCGTACTCTATCGCCTGCCCGTCAGCGTACACCACTGTGGAAATCACGGCGTGTCCTCCGTCGGCGCGGCGTGGCCGACGGCCGCCATAGTCAGCCCGACCATCACCGCCGTTACTGACACAGACCGGCCGGGATAGGCGACGCTCGTCCCGACGGCGTAGCCGGCGATACCGACAAGCGTGAGCACCACACCGCCGACAGACAGCCGATTCATGCCTCCGTTATCACTGGCCCGAAAGAAAACAGTGTCCCCGCAATCAGTTGCCCGAGTGCGAGAGGCCGCCAAGCAGCGTATCGACGCGCGGCCCTTCGCTGTCGTCAAGCCGCTCAGGGTAGACGGCGACGGCGACAACCACGTCGCCCTCGTGTTCGAAGCTCGTGAGGTGGATCAGGACATCGACACTCTGACCCTCAATGGTCGTCGTCCCGGAGAACACAGCCACCTCACGGGACTCACCCAGCGCTTCCACTGTGCGGTTACGCTCGAACTGGACGTCGTTGATCTGGTCGTTTCGACTGGCGACTTCCTCGACGAGGCGTTCGTTGGACCAGCTCGCGGCGGGGTTCAGCGTCTGTCCCGCCACACTGGCGCTGGGCGTCGAGAAGACGATGAATCGACCGGCGTTGACCTCACCGACCGGTCCGAGATCGATGCCACGCTGGTACTGTCGGACGTGGTTCGTGACACGGATGGTTCGCTCTTGGCCGGCGACGGTGACCGTCCGCTCGATTGTTTGTTCGTCCGCCATCGACTGCTCGTAGCCGGTTTCATCGAGCGCACTGTCGCTGACTGTCGCCGGTGCGGAGTCGAACGCTACCGTCTCCCCGGTTATCAGGCCGGTACAGCCCGATGAGACGACGAGTACCCCGACAAGAAGCGTGAGTATCCCCTTTCGCATTGTTGTCCTTACACTGTGTCCAGTATATAAAGTACATGGCCGTTCAAGGTATCAGCCGGGCTATAGAACTCACCGATACGCGTTTAGAGCCGGTACATCGTCCCTTCAGAGGCGATAGGTCGGCCCGTCGTCGGTGTCTTGCACCTCGACACCGAGCGCTTCGAGTTCGTCTCGGAGTTCGTCGGCGCGCTCGTAGTTACCGGCCTCCCGTTCCTGTTGACGGACGGTCAGAACGAGGTCGACGACGTCACCGGCCAGCGACACGTCGCCGCTGTCGTCGTCGCCGAAGGCCAGTCCGAGGATGCCGCCGCCGAATTCCTCGAACGTCTCGACGGCGCGGCGGAGCCCCTGGTAGTCGTACTCGTCGTGGCCGTCAACGTGCGTGTTGACCGCGGCCGTCAGGTCAAGCAGCGCGGTCATCGCTTCCCGCGTGTTGAAATCGTCGTTCAGTGCCGCCTCGAACGCCGAGCGAGCATCCTCAACAGCGTCGCGAAGCGTCTCGTCGGTCACCTTCGTGTGGGCGTCCACGTCGTCGCAGGCTTCGACCGCCCGCTCGTAGCCACGGGAGAGGCGGTCCCAGCGTTCTTTGGCCTCCGCAATGGTTTCATCGCTGTATGTTGCCCGCGAAGTGTAGGCCGTCGACAGCAGGAAGGTTCGGAGTACGTCGGGGCCGAACTCCTCTACAGCGTCGGCGACGGTGAAGTAGTTGCCAAGTGAGGATGACATCTTCTCCTCCTCGGTTTCCAGCAGGCGGACGTGGAGCCAGTAGTTCGCGAACTGCTGGCCGGTCGCGGCCTCGCTCTGGGCTACCTCGTTCTCGTGGTGGGGAAAGACAAGGTCCTGCCCACCGACGTGGATGTCGATGGACTCGTCGAGGTGGGTCATCGACATCGCCGAGCACTCGATGTGCCAGCCGGGTCGCCCCTCGCCCCACGGCGAGTCCCATATCTGAGCGGTCTGGCAGGCTTCCTCGGCGGGTGCGGCCTCGGGATGTTGATGTTCGGCGATGTCTGCCGGATCGACGCCGCCAGCCTTCCAGAGCGCGAAGTCTGCGGGGTGCCGCTTCTCCCCTTCGGTGTCCGCGCCCTGTGATTCGATGTCGTCGACGGACTGGTTCGAGAGTTTCCCGTAGTCCTCGAAGCTCGTCACATCGAAGTAGACGGAGCCGTTCTGCTCGTAGGCGTGGCCCTGCTCGATGAGTCGCTTAACGAGGTCGATGATTTCCGGGACGTGCTCTGAGACGCGGGGGTACACCTCCGCGCGGCCGAGGTTGAGCGAGCGCATATCGTCGATGGCCTGCTGGACGTAGTGGCGGGCCACGTCGGCCTCGCTGTCGCCGTCCTCGCCGACGCGAGCGACGATCTTCTCGTTGACGTCGGTGAGGTTCTCGACGTGGTGGACGTCATAGCCCAGATAGTCGAGCCAGCGGGCCATCACGTCAACGTGGACCCAGCCGCGCGCGTGGCCGAGATGGGGCGGGTCGGAGGTCGTCAGCCCACAGTAGTACAGCAACACGGAGTCGGGGTCGCGCGGCTCGAAGGGCTCTTTCTCACCGGTCAACGTGTTCGTCACGCGAAGCGTCATTACCCGGGAGAACTGTGTCCGCCCGCTTTAAGCCGTCGGAAGGCGGCTCACTTTTGAACTGCAGCTTCAACTGTTCGGAGTACGTCAGGCCCCGCGCGGCGGCTCACTACCACGACAAGCGCGGCGTCGGTGACACCGGCAGCGTCGACGGAGACGTCCGCCGCTCGCAGGCGTCCTAGCACCTCGCCGAGGGCTTCTGGAGCAAGAGCACCGCTGGCGATGATGCCCGTCAGCGAGCCAGCGTCCTCGGCGAAGGCGGTGTCCGCGACTTCGAGGACAATAGCTGACTCCGCGTCGGATGATTCGACCCGCCCAAGCCCGCTCTGCATCGAGACTCTGGCGTTGCTGTCGTGTGGCGAGTCGGCAGGCAATTCCTCGGCGAACCGACGGAGCGCAGTCGCGATAGCTTCCTCCTCGCCGTCGATGTCGAGCGTACGTGCGGCGGCCGTGTAGTTGACGACGCCGGCCCGAAGTGCATCATAGAGGAACGGGCGCTCGCGGACGGCGTCTCTGGTCGCGGCTGCGAGTGACATTGGCGGCAGGCACGAACGGCGCGGGCAAAAGCGGTTCTATCAGGCGCGAGGGAACGCGGTGCGACTGGACAGTTAGCTGCAAGCCTCACATCACCCCGTGATACCCACTCTACGGACGTGTTGAACCCGCAGAATTGTGGACTGCTCCCAGCAAGTGAGAACAGTCAGGGGGGATTGTCCCTCTGGACGCTCACTCTCTACATGAGGGAAGGACAATGGCTATTGCACAACGTGAACGGCAAGTGTTCGGACAGCCCCTGAAAACGGCGGAACGAGTCATTGGTGGCCTCGTCGTGGTCGCCGGCGCGCTGGGACACGCCGCACTGCTGGCAGCCGCCGGACTGTTGTTCTACGTTCTCCTGTTCGGGCTGTGACTAAGTAGAATCGGTCGGCAACGACACACTTTCGGCACGCAACACTACACAGCTCGCCGGCTACCCGAGCAGGTCAACGAAGGCCCTAAGGACGGCTCGCACCAACCAGTGGATATGGACGAAGCACTCGTTATCGCGGCCCACGGCTCCCACCTGAACGCCGAGTCGAGTACGCCCACCTACGACCACGCGGACACGATTCGAGCGACCGGCGCGTTCGCCGAGGTCCGTGAATCCTTCTGGAAGGAGGAGCCGTCGTTCCGGGAGGCACTGCGGACCGTCGACGCCGACGAGGTGTATCTGGTTCCGTTGTTCATCTCTGAGGGCTACTTCACCGAGCAGGTCATTCCACGGGAGTTCCGGCTGGAGGACTGGGACCCCGAGCTGTGGGACTCCGACGGAACGAGCGCGACCAACGCGACGCTAGCCGCCGAGGACACGGACCAGACGGTCCACTACTGCGGCCCGGTCGGAACGCACGATTCGATGAGCGATGTCATCGTCCAGCGGGCCGAGTCCGTCACCGGTGACCCCGATGTCGGCGACGGGTTCGGCCTCGCAGTCGTCGGTCACGGTACGGAGCGCAACGAGAACTCCGCGAAGGCCATCCAGTACCACGCTGACCGCATCCGCGAGCGGGACCGCTTTGATGAGGTGCAGTCGCTGTTCATGGACGAGGACCCCGAGGTCGATGATGTCGCGGATTACTTCGAGAGCGACGACATTGTCGTCGTGCCGCTGTTCATCGCCGATGGCTTCCACACGCAGGAGGATATTCCCGAAGACATGGGCCTGACCGACGACTACCGGACGGGCTACGACGTGCCGACCACCGTCGAGGGCCACGACATCTGGTACGCCGGCGCGGTCGGGACGGAGCCGCTGATGGCTGACGTGGTGCTCGAACGGGCCGCCGACGCGGGGGCCGATGTGAGCAGCGCCATCGAGCAGGTGCGTGAGGAGACCGGCGGGGGCACCACGGCCGCTGGGGACTAACGGACCCGTCGCCGACGGCGGGGACTACCGATAGCGAGCGACGATTGCTTCGGTCCCCGAGTGGACTATGATGTCCTCGGTAACTGCGTAGAGAAAACTGAAGTCGAGACGAGGCTCGTGCCAGCGGAGAGTGCCGTCGGTCCCAAACTGAAACAGCCCGTGGTGCTTCGTGTTGAGAAACACTGACGCGCCGTCCGGGGCCGGGACCGCGCCCGTTGCCCCGAGATCTATCTCGAATTCGCTTCGCCCTCGTTCCATGGCCGCCAACCGCTCATCATTGAACCGCCACAGTTCTTCGCCATCGGCGGTGGCAATCGCTATCAGGGCGTGACGCTCCGGAATGTAGACGATTTCGCCGTCACGGCTGAACCGCAACGGTCCATCCGGAATAGTGGTGCCCCTGTTCACCCAGCGGGGTGCCCCCGAGTCGCGGTTGAACGCCCGGAGGAATTCCGAGCGGGCGTAAACCGTGTCACCGCGCACGTGTGGCCGGCCGTTGAGGCTCCGCTGTAGGGGCTGGTCCCACAGAACCGAACCATCCGGGGCGTACACATCGAGTTGGGACTCCTCGCTGGTCCCCCAGTCGACAGCGAGGCTGCCGTGTCCCGCACCGACTGTCGGCAGGTCGCTCTTGGATGGGTCAGTGGGGACCGGAAGCGACTTCGACCACCGCTCTGCGCCGCTCTCGCCGTCGAAGGCAACGATGCGTCCGCCGTCGGTCCCGACGTACACATGGCCGTCAGCGGCGGCGACACTGGCTACTGGGTGGTCGACGGTTTCCGTCCAGGCTCGTCCGTCGCCGGCCACCGCGACGACGTGGCTGGCTTCCGTTCCCACGTATAGGTGGGCTCCGTCGCTGGCCCAGTCCGTAGCTACGCCCTTGAACTCGAAGCGACCCAATCTGGTCCCATCAGCGAGTGTGTATCGAGCAACAGCGCCTACCGGGTAGTCGTCAACGACGCGCGTCGCATCGAACGTCACTTCGAACAGCGTCCCGTCAATCAACGTGACCAGTCGGCCGCCGTCGTCGGCGGTTTCCCACTTCTTATCGCCCGGGCCGGGGCGATAGCCACACCCGGCGAGCGACCCGACAGCGCCGGTCAGGCCCGTAAGAACCGTTCGGCGGCTGTACTCCGTCACGTCGGTCCCTCCGTGGCCATCGCCTCCAGTCGTTCGATGCGGGCCTCGGTTGGCGGATGGGTCTGGGGAAACACGTCGTTGGCAACGAAATCAGGCGCGTCTTTGAACTGTGTCTCGTCGATGGGTGCGATATAGAGCGCGTCGAGACCACCGTCTTGCGCCCGGAGGTCGTGGTCCGGGGCCGCCGCCATCTCGTCATCGATGGTCGCCAGCGCGCTGGCGAGCGCCGCAGGGTCGCCGGTGATAGCGACAGCGCCGCGGTCCGCTGCGTACTCGCGGTACCGCGAGAGCACGCGAAACAGCGTGAAACTGGCGAGCCAGAACACGGCTGAGACAGCGAGCGTCAGTAAGGCACTGACTGTCAAGATAAAGGTGCCAAGTAAGAGGCCCCGGGCGCTGTCGCTATCGGTGTGTCGGAAGCCGGTGAAAGCACCGGGGATGGCCTGAAGAAGCCCGAGGGTGCTGGCTGCGAGGCTGTAGGTTAGCGTCGGGAGCACGTAGGAAAGCGACATCACGGTGGCGTCGCGGTTCTTGATGTGAGCGAGTTCGTGGGCGATAACGGCGTCGCGCTCGTCGTCGTCGAGTGCGTCGAGCAGTCCGGTCGTGAGCACCAGCGTGGCGCTGTCGGGACTCCGGCCAACAGTGAATGCGTTCGGCGCGTCGCTGTCTGCAATGGCGACTGCCGGTGCCGGAAGGTTCACTGATTGCGCTAGCCGTGTCACGTTTTCAACCAGACCGGGTTCGTCGTCGGGGCCAACGGGGCGAGCGTCCAGCGCCCGCAGGGCGATGGTGTCACCAACGGCCAACTGCGCGGCGAACCCGACCACGACGCCGCCAGCGACCAGCCACGGCTCGATGTAGAACCCGCCGGCCAGCACCCAGTCGGTGGCTAGCTTCGCCAGCCATATTCCGGCCGTGTTCACGAGTGTAAGGCCCGCGTAGACGAACCCTACCGGGAGGAGTCCCACAAGGACGACAGCAGTCGCCATTCGGACCTGTAACCCCCGGTCAGTCGGCCAGTTCACAGCGTCCACCTCCGGACACGGACCGCCCCCACCAAAATGTCATAAATCATCTACGATTCTTGTAAAATATAATTTTACCGGATTTGGAACTATCTCCACACCGATTGCCGGAACAGGCGACTTTTCCCGGTGCGACACCTACGGCGGCGGTATGGACGACACCCATGTCGAGGCGTTCGCCGAGGCAGCGTCGGACGGTATCGCGTTCGACGGTATCGAGGCAGCGGTCGAGGGTGGACGCTACGCCGTCGAGACGACAGCGGAAGCAGAGAGTACGAGTATCGCGGACCTCGATGGCCTGGCCGCGTCGTACCCCGAGTACATCTCGAACTGGTACTTCTGGCACGCAAAAGCGCCTCAGGCGGAGCCTCGCTGGGCGTATCTCCGGTGGCTCGAAAACGCTGAGTCGACGCCGATTCCGGACCGATACAACCAGTTACGAGAGGGGCTGACGACGACGTGGGGTGAGCTCTCGATTACCGTGACACTGGACGAGGACGACGAGCGGGTGTACGACCTCCGCCACGTCGACGACACGGGGACAGACGCCGATTCGCTGGACGCGTACGACGACCCACTGGACGCCCGTACCCTCGCCAAACACGACGACCGTGACCGCTACCGCCCGCTGAAAACAGCCCCTACTCTCCAGTCAGGCTGGGTGTTTCCCGAACTCGGACCGACGGAGCTAGTCCAGGCGGTGGACTTCTTCTATCCGGCCACGATTTCGAACTGGCACCGTGAGCGCGAGGGTGAGTTGGACGTGAGCCACTGGCGCGACACCGTCGACCGCCAGACCGGGATTTACGGCGTCGTCAAGACCTGGGACCGCGGCGACGGCTACGAACACGTCAACTGGGTCGCCGAGGCTTGCTGTGACGATTCCCAGTGTCTCAAGCGCCGGGAGTGGCAGTACGACGACGAAACGGAACTTGACGTCGACGGTGGGTCGGGGAAATTCCCCTGCCGTGAACCCTGTTCCCTCGTCATCGCTGGCGCACGCAAGTGGACGAAACTCGAAGGCGAGCAGTCCCAGACCTACGAGTTCGAACTCACGCCAAGCGAGAAAGAACAGTTGGAAGCCATCATTGATGCTGTCGCCGACGGCGAGGCAGACGACATCCGCGAGGCGGACATCTACGAGGGAGCCAACCGGTACCGCGCACGGTTCCTGCGGGCGAAGCTGTTCGACGACGAGGAGAACCTCGGCGGCGTCGAGACGGAGCAGTAACCGGGTTTCAGGACGAGCGAAGAGTCACGGACAGGAGTCCCAGCACGATTGCGACCGCAAATACGGCGGCAACGGTCAACAGCACGCTTTCGGTGAGTACCAGCGTGATGAGCCCCGCAATCAGGGCTGTGAAACCGCCAGCCGCCAGTATCGGTCCAGCCGACAGGTCTTCGAGGCTGGGTTCTGAGTCCGTCGCCGGTTTCGGCTGTGGCTTTGACAGTTCCTCGTCGACGATGACCGGTTCGTTCTCCGTCCCGCCTTCCGGGATGTAAATGTCGATGTATCGAGTCTCAGCGCCGTATCCAGTCACGACCTTTAGCTTGCCACGGACTGGTCCGTCACCGTCGACGGTCACTCTGGCCAATCGGTCGGTTTCGGCCCGCACGTGGTGATTTGTGGCGTCAAGCGAGGCGACAGAAGAGAGCGAATCGCTGAGGTGGAGATGGACGTGCAGCGCCTCGCCGTGATTGACTAGCTGTACATCGAAGCTCCCTGTCGCGTCGAACTCCTTTGGAACGTCCAGGCTGTGGATGTCCGTCCGGTTGAGGTGCACGGGCAGGGAGTCAGGCACGGATGTGACTCCGCGTGGCGAGGAAAAAAAGGTTCAGGCCGGTGCCTCGTCGCGCATGTCCGGCGGGAGCAGGTTCGGAATGCCGTCCTCGATGGGGAACGTCTCGCTACACTCGGTACAGGTGAGTTCGCCCGACAGAATCTCGCCGTCGTCGCGCTCCGTCACTTCGAGGTCAAGGTCGTGCTTGTCCAGAGGGCAGCAAATAATTTCCATCAGGTCCTCTTTCATACATTCGACCAAGACCGGCGGTCGCAAAAGTCTGCCGCTCTCTCAGTGGTACCGCCCCACCGCTGGGCGAAGGTAAGTGGGCACTCAAACGCCGAATACGAGAGAAAGGGCGCTCAGAACGGCTGTTCGCGGACGATAGTTTCGCCGCGGCCGGGACCAACGCCGATGGCGTAGGCCGGTGTGTCGAGTTCTGATTCGATGTATTCGACGTAGGCCTTCGCGTTCTCGGGGAGTGCGTCGTACCCCTCTTCGGCGGCGTCCGCCCAGTCGACCTCGGGCCAGCCGTCGAACGACCGGAAGTTCGCCTCGCACTTGGCCCACTGTTCGGTGGTCGCAGGCATCGATGCCAGCTCCTCGCCGTCGAGCGTGTAGGTGTGGCCGACCTTCACTTCGTCGAGGCCGGCGAGCACGTCGAGGTGGTTGATGGCGATGCCGGTAAAGCCGGACACGCGCGTGGAGTGGCGCAACATTGGCAGGTCGAGCCAGCCGACGCGCCGCGGACGGCCGGTAACAGTGCCGTACTCGCCGCCTTCCTCGCGGATGTAGTTCGCCAGCTCCTCGTTTTCGCCCTCGCCCTGCTCGTCGTAGCCGGGCGTATCGCCGACGACACCGCCGAGTTCGGTCGGCAGCGGGCCACTGCCGACGCGGGTGAGGTACGCCTTCACGATCCCGATGACTTCGCCGTCGCCGACGACACCGGGACTGAGTCCGGTCCCGGTCGCCGCGCCGCCGGCCGTCGGGTTCGATGACGTGACGTAGGGGTAGTTCCCGTGGTCGATGTCGATGATTGTCCCCTGTGCGCCCTCCAGCATGACGTTCTGGCCCTCGTCGATGGTCGCGCTGAGGAAGGCCCCAGCGTTGACGGTCATGTCCTCGGCCTCGAAGCGACGGCCGAACTCGCGGAACTCCTCGAAGATGGCGTCCACGTCGAAGGCGTCCGGATCGTCAAGCTCGTCGACATCGAGGTCGTACACGTCCTCGACGACGGCCCGCTTCTGCGGAACGACGTATTCGAGGCGCTCCCGGAGCACGTCCGGGTCGAGCAGGTCGCCGACGCGGACGCCGCGGCGACCGGCCTTGTCCTCGTAGGTCGGGCCGATACCCCGGCCCGTCGTCCCGACTTCGTCATCCGTTTCGCTTTTTAGTTCCTCCTCGATACCGTCGAGCACGCGGTGGAACGGAAGAATGACGTGTGCTCGTTCGGCGATGCGAACGTCCGGGTCGAGGCCCCGTTCCTGGAGCGTGTCTATCTCGTCGAACAGCGTTCGCGGATTGACGACGCACCCGTTGCCGAGTACGCCGACCTTGCCGCGGATGGCTCCGCTCGGAACCAGCGAGAGCTTGTACTCCTCGCCCTCGTGGACGACGGTGTGGCCGGCGTTGTCGCCGCCCTGATAGCGCGCGACGACGTCTACGTCGTCGCCGTACAGGTCGACGATGCCGCCCTTCCCTTCGTCGCCGAGCTGTGAGCCGACGATGGTTACGGTCATCGCACGCACCTTCCATCCACCGTGATAAACAGATTACGGTCCGGAACTCACGCTCGTGAGCAGTACCCATGTGAATCGTTACGACGGTTTTAAGACACCCCTGTTCAAACGTATCAACGTTGTAGCGATTATCCGAGGGAGAACCTTTAAATACCGCAAACACAAGTTAACAATTGCCATGATAGACAGGCTTGAAAAGGAAGTTGACATGCTGGAGCGCCACTTGCAGGTGCTTCGCATGGTTATCGAGAACGAGCCTATCGGTATCGTGAAGATGTCCAACGAAACCGGCTACCCGCACCACAAGGTGCGGTACTCCCTGCGCGTTCTCGAAGAGGAGAACCTCATCGAGCCCTCCAGCCAGGGTGCGATCACGACCGAACAGACTGGTGAGTTCGTCGACGACCTTGACGAGAAGGTCGACGAAATCATCGACAAGCTCGAAGGTATGAAGATCGAAGACGCAGCCGAAATCGAAGGCTAAGCTTCTTTCTCAGAGTTCCGGGACCGCCAGGTGGAACTCCTGGTTTCTCGCTTCTAACAGGCAGAGGTGAAAGCCCTCTTTGCGCGAGAGGTTCACGAAGCTCTTCCGCTTATCCCGGTTGAACAGCCCGCTGGAGGTAGCTTCTTCGGCGGTTTCGAGCGCGCCCGGCTCGAAGAAACTACTCGTGACGAGAAACGCTGACGCGAGCGACCCGGAAGCGTTGCCGACCCGCTCGGCGTTCCGGATGAGATCCGACATCTGGCCCTCGGAGGCCGGTTCGCGCGAGTTGTTGATGTTTGCAACAACCAGCGGGTTCCCCATCCGGTCGCGGACGACCACGTCGAACCGTTCCTGCGAGCGATTCTCCTGTCCATCCTCGGTGTAGGTCACCGTGACGTTGCCGTTCAATTCGGCGCGGTCGATGGCTGGGAGGCCCTCGTAGAGGTCCTTCATCGCGCCCGCGTGCCCGGTGTCCCGAATCTCGTAGAGGAGGTTCCGGATGAGCCAGTTGACAAAGCGGTACTGGATGCTGTCTTCGAGGAACTCCTCGAACGGCGTCCCGTTGACCGCAGCGCCCTCGGCCTCGAACTGCGTGTGGTACTCCAGCCTGAGGTTCGCTTCGACCTCCTCGCGGCTCGCCTCGCCGTCCCTGGCCTCTTCAAGCGTCGCCTTGCCCTTCGAGTCGTACCTGACGAAGAGGTTCGTTCCGTTTATCGCCTCGCCGGCGCTGAGCCGGGTACCACCTGCGGCGTCGTCGTTTTGCTCGTCGAGTTGTTCTTCCAGCTGGTCGATCTTGGCCCGCGCGTCGGCTAGCTCCGACTCCAGGCGGTCGCGTTCGTCACGAAGCTCTTGATTTGTTGCCTCCAGATCGGTGAGTTCGGATTCGAGCTCCGACACCGTCTCGGCTCGCTGTTCGAGTTCGGATTCGAGTTCTGCGACGCGCTCCCCCTCGCGCGGTGTTGGCTCTTCGTCGGCAGGCGACTGTCGCTGGTCCCCTGTCGACGGCTGGGACTGCGGCGTATCGACCGGCTGTGGGTCTTTCGTAGGTGTGCCACGGCTTTCCTGAGCTGGTGCTGGTCCCTGCACACTGGGTTCGGTTGACGATGTCGGGTCGTCGTGGGCTGGCTGGTCACGTCGTGGCGTCGATACCTCTTGCCCACCTGTTGGTGGCGTCTGGGTAGATGACACGCTGGAGGGTGTGCTTTCCTGCGCACCGCCGGACTTGTTCGGGTCCAGCGACGGGACCGAGCGCGTCTCCAGGTCCGTACTTGCCCCGCCAGAGCCGGCTTCGGGTGTCGGAGTTGGCGAATCAGTCCCGGGCTGTGTCTTGGACGGCTGTGGCTCGGTGCTCTGGTTCGGTTTCGAGTCGGTCGGTTCAGGGTGGCGGTCTGTCGAAGCCGTCTGGTCGGTCTGTGCCGGCGAACTGCGGGTACTGGCTTGCTGGGCTTCCCGTGTCTGTGACGGCTCGGCCCCCCGGCGTTTCGGCTCTGTTTCCCCGGTAGTCTCACGCACCCCGGTCTCCCGTTCAGTCGGTTCCGTCTGCGTCGCGGTGTCGGTGTCTGCCGTCGCCCGGTCGGTCACCCTGCTGTCTGGCCGGCTGTCCGCATTCGGCTTTTCGTCCACGTTCGGTTGCTCGTCCGATTCGGAACTGCGGCGGGACCGGCCCGGATTCGCACCGGCAGCTTTCGACCCCGGCGGGCCGCTGCTTGCAGGGCCGCGATCCGGTATCGACTCTGCTGCGGTCCGAGTCTGCCCAGCGTCGTCGGCTCTATCGGTTCCGCTGTCCCTAGTGGCTTCCGGTGGCGTCTCGACCGACTCGTCGCTGCGAGCGTCGTCGCGTTGCGGTGCCCCGTCCGGCTCTTCCTCGCCTGTCGCCGCGGCGTCCGCCACACCAGCATCAGCCGGTTCGTCGGTAGCGGCTGTCTCGTCACCAGCGTCGAGCGGGTCGACGCCGGCAGCCGCCGGGTCCGCTGACTGCTCGTCCGTCTCGTCTTCCGGCGGTTTCGGAATCTCGATCGGCTCGATGTCGACCGGCATAACCTCGTAGATGCCGACCTCGTCGTTGGCCGTCTCGAACGCCTCATCGTCAGTGAGCAGATTGTCAGAGTTCCCGACCCACGCGACGCTCATCGAGCGGCCCTGGTGGTAGACGGTGTAGTAGTCGCCCGAGAGGACATTCTCGGAGAGTTCGATAAAGCCGGTAAAGTTGCCACTCGACAGGGTCTGGTCGACTTCTGCAAGCGCCGTATCCTCGGTGTAGTACTGTGCTTTCACCTCGTCGGCGCGCTCCTGCATCACTGCAAGCAGTGGCAAGGCCTCGTGCGGTGACCGCTTAGCTGTTCCCGACGCGTCCTCGAAATCCTCGATGGTGCCGTCGAGGACGCCGACGACGGTCCCGTTCAACATGAACAGGCGCGTCGGACCCGTGATGACCGCGCCGGAGAACTCCTGCCCGGCGAGGTCCTGTAGGCCCGCGAACCCGCCGTCGAACGGAACCGACTCCCACCCGTCGACCCGCTCGACCGTGCGTGTACTCATTACTCCCACCAAGCCGGATGGTGAACAAATAGTTTGTGCCCACGGGCGCGGTCCGATGGACATATGATGATTCGAACCGAAGTGTTGGTATGGCAGAGGAGCCGGGACTAAGCGACCAGTATCCGACTGCGAGCCCGTGGCCGCTGTTCGTTGCACTGGGATTAGCACTGTCAGAGATCGGCGTGTTCGTCGGACTCTTTCCAGTGGCTGTCTTCGGGCTGATACTGTTTGGCGGTAGTATCGCCGGCATCCTCACGGAGTCCGGGTACGTGGGGCGGCCGTGGCCGACCATGCTGGGTGTGGGCGTCATTCTCATTGTCCTCGCTGCTGCGTTTACGCTCTGGCAGGTTCCGGTCGCCGACATCGCGCTCTCAAATGTCGGGACCGGGCCGCTGTTCACTCGGCTGGTGGCTGTCGCCGTGGCGGGCACAGTGATGATCGCAATGGGTGGCGTTGCCTCGATAATGGAACAGACCGCTGTCTGAGACGGGTCCCTGCCCGATACGGAAACCAACAATCTATTTACTGGCCTGTGCTAACGGGCAGACATGGCACTGTTTGGGTTCGAAAAAGACACCCTGCTCGACCTCACCGTGAACATCATTCCGCTTGGGATCCTCTTCTTCTTCATCGTTGCATTTGCCGTGTTCCCGGCGTTCGGAACGGACCCCGTTTTCTCCGGGCTGCAGTTCGCGTTGATTATCTCGATGTTCCTGTTGCTCGCTGTCCTGACGTACTACGCGGGGAAGGCTGTCGAGAACGCCGAGAAAGAGAACGACGAACTGGGCCACGAAGGCTGAGCGGCCAGTTGCAGACAGACCGTTTCGAAGACGCCCGCGCTTGGTACCGGGCGACAGTGTGAGTGGTCCCTTATTTTTGAAGCTGTAATGCTGGATGGGAGCCGCATTTTATGGTCGTTGCTGCAGGAATCGACCCTTTGATAATGTCCCAGTCCTGAAGGACGACTATGGTAGCAGGAGATATTGTGCTGACGGGGCTGATGGCCGTCCTCCTCGTCGGCGTCGCCGCGCTTCTCACCCGTGTCGAGAACTGGCGTTCGTACACGCCGCTCGCGGGTGGCGGGGCCGTCACGGGTGACGAGACGGCGGTCATCAACCGTGAGAAACCCGCAGGTATCATTCGCTGGCTAACAACTGTCGATCACAAGGACATCGGTCTGTTGTACGGGGTGTACGCGGTCATCGCCCTGGCTGTCGGTGGGATCATGGCGATGCTCATTCGTATCCAGCTCGTCACGCCCGCAGGGGCCATCCTCGGCAACAACGCCTACAACTCCATCCTGACGAGTCACGGCATTACGATGCTGTTCCTGTTCGGGACGCCCATCATCGCGGCGTTCGCGAACTACTTCATCCCCCTGCTTATCGGGGCTGACGACATGGCGTTCCCGCGTATCAACGCCATCGCGTTCTGGCTGCTCCCACCAGCAGCACTGCTGATCTGGGCGGGGTTCTTCCTCGCGCCGGTGACCGACAACATGATCGAGCCGGCTCGAACGGCCTGGACGATGTACACGCCGCTGTCCGTCGAGCAGGCGAACCCCGGTGTCGACCTGATGCTGCTGGGGCTGCACCTTTCGGGCGTCGCAGCGACGATGGGGGCGATCAACTTCATTGCGACCATCTTCACGGAGCGCAATGAGGAGGTCAACTGGGCGAACCTCGATATCTTCTCGTGGACAATCCTCACCCAGTCCGCACTGATCCTGTTCGCCTTCCCGCTACTGGGGAGCGCCATCGTGATGCTGCTGCTGGACCGGAACCTCGCAACGACGTTCTTCGCTGTCGAAGGTGGCGGCCCGCTGCTGTGGCAGCACCTGTTCTGGTTCTTCGGCCACCCTGAGGTGTACATCCTCGTCCTGCCGCCGATGGGACTGGTTAGCCTCATCCTGCCGAAGTTCTCGGGCCGGAAGCTGTTCGGCTTCAAGTTCGTTGTCTACTCGACGCTCGCCATCGGCGTCCTCTCGTTCGGTGTCTGGGCCCACCACATGTTCTCGACGGGCATGGACCCGCGGCTCCGGGCCTCGTTCATGGCTGTCTCGTTGGCTATCGCAATACCGAGCGCGGTCAAGACGTTCAACTGGATCACGACGATGTGGAACGGCCGCCTGCGTCTGACGACGCCGATGCTGTTCTGTATCGGCTTCGTCTCGAACTTCATCATCGGCGGCGTGACGGGCGTGTTCCTCGCCTCCATCCCCGTTGACCTGATCCTGCACGACACCTACTACGTCGTCGGGCACTTCCACTACATCGTGATGGGGGCCATCGGCTTCGCGGCCTTCGCGGGCATCTACTACTGGTTCCCCATCTTCACCGGTCGGATGTACCAGCGCACCCTCGGGAAGGCCCACTTCTGGTTCTCGATGGTCGGGACCAACATCACGTTCTTCGCGATGCTCGCACTGGGTTACCTGGGGATGCCACGGCGGTACGCCACCTACCAGTTTGACGGCGCTATCGCACCGCTGACGCAGGTGTCGACGTTCCATCAGGCGGCGACGGTGGGCGCATTCATCCTGTTCATCGGTCAGCTGTTCTTCGTCTGGAACATCGTCCAGTCCTGGCTTGAGGGCCCGAAAGTCGAGGACGGCGACCCGTGGGACCTCGAAAGCGACGGGATGCTGGACCGCGAGTTCCAGTGGTTCGACGAGCAACTCGAAGCCGAGGCACCCGAAAAGGACCCATCGCTGCTCGCTGACGGCGGCCAAGAAGAACAAGACGACTCGTAAGCGTCCCGAACCCTGTTTTCGTCCGCTTCTTTTCGTTCGCAGCCAGAACGGACAGTGCCTGTTAGCTTGCGCCAGAGACCAGTACCATAGCCGTCACGAACATCATGAGCGCGATTCCGGTCAGGACGAGAAACAACAGTTCCTTCTGTGACATAGGATAGCTACGGCGTGGAAGTGAAAAAGGCTAATCGTCTCCGAGCCGTTGGTCTCACATGAGCGAGTCAGCCGAGGCCAGATCCGGACAGCAAATCGTCCTTCGCCTGTACGTTGCTATCGTTGTGCTTGCCGGTGTGATGGGGTTCGTCCTTGGAAGCATTCGTCCGGAGGACCTCGAACCGGAACTGTTCGGTGTAATCGCACTGCCGCCGACGCCGCTCGGTGTCGCTATCTACGGGTTTGTCACTATCGGTATCGTCCTTGGCGTGTTGCTTGGCCTCGTCATATACGTCTCCGAGCGAATCGACGACGCGGCC